>Ga0181577_10001551_pt1 | contig 18415 bp, 20 predicted proteins | sample 101ome_21_FD_132468 | JGI IMG/M metagenome (GOLD analysis project Ga0181577, IMG submission 132468) | Coastal salt marsh microbial communities from the Groves Creek Marsh, Skidaway Island, Georgia - 101413BT metaG (megahit assembly) | ecosystem: Environmental > Aquatic > Marine > Intertidal...
CGGGTCGAGCTGGCTGAAACGTATTCCCGCCGGGCCGGCAACTTCCTCAAAAATGTCTATGTCGCTGAGGACAACCGGGCATCCGTGGCTCATCGCCTCGACTACCGGAATTCCAAAACCTTCATCGAGTGAGGCACTCACCAGGGCCTTGGATTCATCCAGGAGTCTGTGATATTGCTCGTCGGAAACGCCACCCAAGAACTCCACGCTGGCCCCAACAGAGTTGGCAAGCTCAGCAAGCTCGGCCTGACGCCGTTCACCAATCCTGCTCAGTAGCTTGAGGCTGTGGTCGCCAAGCAGCCCCACTCCCCTAATCAGCGTCTCGACGTTTTTGTATTCGATGAAGCTTCCCATGTAAACCAACTGCTTTGATGAGCTGCGGTTTCTGCGCGAGGCTTTTGCGGGCGCATCGGCGGCGTTGTGGATTACGTGAACTGGGTTCTTGGTAAGGCGGCACTGGGCGATCTGTTCCGCAGTGGTCTCGGAGACGGTGGCAACTGCATCTGCGCGGTTAAGCATGAATCGTTGCGGCCAATAGGACAGGTGGTAGAGAAACCACCCCGCCCGCACAAGAAAGTTGAACTGCCCCGGCGGGGTCCTGTGTCGATAGTAGATGAGATCGTGCAGCGTGGAGACAAGCTTAAACTCGCGACCTAGAGCCAATGTGGTTTGCATTGGTGAAAACAGGATGCTGGCGCCTAGCTCGTTGAGTCTGCGGCCAAGAAGAAGCTCCCTGGGGCTCATCAGCCTGTTGACTTGAACAACCCTCAGGTTGGGGTGTTCGGGAAGCGCCTTTGCTTGTGCAGGGCTTTCGACAATCACAGTTAGCTCGGTCATCTCGAGCGCGGCCGCTATCAGACCAGTGGAGAATCGACTGATGCCATCCGGGTGCTGTGGGTCTATGTATCGACCGTCAAAGAAGAGGCCCTGCACTTAGTCCCTCTCCAAGAATTTGCCAATGGCAACCGCAACCTCGGCGGGGCGCTCATAGTGAGTTAGGTGTCCAACTCTGGGGAGCTCGACTAATTCCCCCTCGGTCTGCTCGGCAAGCATGCGCTGACCCGCGATCGGCGCTACCAGGTCTTTGTCGCCTGCGATGAGAAGGAGTCTTTCGGGGAAAGAGGAGCAGTAATCCAGCACGCTGGATTCTCGAGCTGCCTGGTAGGCCTCGAGCAGCATTTGATTGTTTGCGAAGCTCGAAAAGTAGTTGGAATGCTGCCTGTGGATGAAGCGCCTTAACGATGGGCTCAGCGTTTTCGTAAGCCCGATTGACATGAGCCGAACTGCCGCTTGTGAGCGCAGCAGGTTCGATCCCGCCTTGCTGCCAATCCGATAGTAGTAATTGGCAATGCGATTTGGCAGCGTGTCCACCTCAATGGCTCGTGTGGTGATGGGATTTTGCAGAATCAGCCTTGGCGCCTGCAGCCCGTCATCGACCGCTTTCGAGACAACTAGAGAGCCAAAGCTGTGCCCCAGTAGTGCATCGTATGGGCCAAGCTCACTTAGAAATTCGATCAGCCAGCGGGCATATCCGGCCAAGTCATGCTTGCTAGCAAGCGGCGGGGTTTTTCCAAAACCAGGCAGGTCAGGGATCACAAATTGCGCCTCGGGCAATGCCCCTGCGAGACCCATCAGCCCGTGATGGTCTCCGCGGAACCCGTGGATAAGAACGATCTTCGGCCCAGCCGTGCCGATGTGCCAGGTAGCGGTATCGCCCAGATCCCTGCGTATCGCTCGATCTTGAGCTAAGGCAAAAAGGGTCTGCGGGGATCTTTTCAACACCTGCACCAGCCCAGTCTAATTTGTTGGCCTGGTTTACTAGGGTGAGCTCGAGGTGATTAGCGATGTTGGATTTTGATTTTGAGCCAGATGCACCAGCCTGGTCAAAGAGGCTGGCGGTGTTTGACCTTGAGACAACCGGGCTAGATGTCAAAACAGAGCGTATCGTTACCGCCTGCATTGCTGTGCTTGACCACTCCGGAGAGCCAAGTGAAGTGAGCGAGTGGCTCGTGAATCCGGGGATTGAAATCCCTATGGCCGCGAGCAATGTTCACGGTATCACCACCGAGGTAGCCATTCAGAGTGGAGCAAATCCGAAGGAGTCTGTTGCCGAAATCGTCGCGCGCCTCAGGGAGCTGAACCAGCAGATGCCGCTTGTTGCTTTCAACGCCTCCTACGACTTCAGCCTGCTCATGCATGAGTCTGTTCGCTATGGCATTGAGCCGCTGGACCCAAAGCCGGTGATTGATCCGTTGGTAATCGACCGCAAGGTGAACAAGTACCGAAGCGGTAAGCGGACACTGATCGCTCTGTCGAGCCTGTTTGGTGTTGAGCTCTCCGATGCCCACAACTCCACAGCAGATGCGATTGCTGCAGGTCGCCTTGCCCAACGGTTGGCCGCCACAGTTGAACAGCTAAATATCGACCCTGCCGAGTTGCACGAGCTGCAGCGCGAGTGGGCGGACGAGTGGGCCCTCGACATGGAACAGTTCCTTAAAAAGCAAAACCGCCCGGATTTCCGGGCGGAATTGGGTTGGCCAATAAAGAATTAGCCGAAGTTCTTGTAACGCTCGTTGAAGCGCTCCACGCGACCCGCGGAGTCCATGATGCGCTGCTTTCCTGTATAGAAAGGGTGGCTAGCGGAGCTGATTTCAACGTCGTAAACCGGGTACGAGTTTCCATCTTCCCACTCAATGGTCTTGTCGCTGGTGATGGTTGAGCGAGTTAGAAAGGCAACTCCGGAAGCAAGGTCGCGAAAGACCACTGGGCCGTAGTTTGGGTGAATGTCAGCCTTCATAATTTCCTTCTAAAAGATTTCTGCGCAAAACGCGCAACAGCCGCAAAGCCTAGCAGGTTTTCAAGGAAAACACTAGGAGGCCACGGCTCGGAATCTTCCGTTCTCATAGCTGACGGTTAGCGGGAAGCGGAACGCCTCACTGATCGCCTCGGAAGTGATGGTGCTGCCAATCTCTCCGCGAGCTAGAACGTTGCCGTCTTGCAACAGCAGGGCGTGGGTGAAGCCGGCCGGAATTTCTTCGAGGTGGTGGGTGACCATGGCCAACGCAGGGGCGGAATCGGATTGTGCATAGCCGGAGAGCAGGCGGATGGTTTGTTCCCTTGCAGCTAGATCTAACGAAGCAACGGGTTCGTCCAGCAGTAGCAATTCCGGATCCGTCATAACCGCGCGCGCGATTTGCACGCGCTTGCGCTCTCCATCGGAGAGGGTTCCAAATGCACGCTCTTCGAAATCGGCCAGCTCCCACTCACGCAGGACACGGCGTGCCCGCCGCTCGTCAACCGCATCGTATTCCTCTTTCCAGCGGCCGGTGACCCCGTAGCTAGCGGTCATCACGGCATTGAGGACGCTCTCGCTGTTCGGAATTTGATTGGCTAAAGCAGATGATGCGAATCCAATTCGGGTTCGAAGTTCGAACACGTTCGCTTTGCCTAGTTGCTGATCCAAAATAATGGCGTTGCCGCTGGATGGCTGAATCTGTGCGGCGCAGACCCGCAACAAAGTTGTCTTCCCCGCTCCGTTTGCTCCGAGAATTACCCAACGCTCTGAAGAATCAAGGTCAAGCGAAATAGAGCTAAGAATCTCACGCCCTGAGCGCATGACGGAAACGTTTTGAAGACTGACTACCTTTGCCACGCCCTAAAGCCTAGCCAGTAATCGCTCTGTCATAGACCTCAAGAGTGCGAGTCGCAATTGTGTCCCAGCTAAATTGCTCTTTTGCCCTAATCCTGCCCGCCTCCCCGAAGGCGCTCAGGTTAGTTGAATCCAGCGCTTCGATCATTATGGAAGCAAAATCATCGATGAATTTCTCGGGATCCAGTGGCGTGCCGCTGCCGTCCATTCTCTGCTCAATAGGGACCAGCCAGCCTGTCTTGCCATGATCAACGACCTCCGGGATGCCACCGGTTGCAGTTGCGATGACCGGCGCCCCGCAGGCCATGGCCTCCAGGTTAACAATCCCTAGCGGTTCGTAGATGGAGGGGCAAATGAAGGCATCGCTGGCAGTTAGCAACGCCGCCAACTGCTGCTGCGGCAGGTGCTCCGGAATCCAAACAACGCCGCTTCGCGTGGCTTGGAGCTGCTGCACGAGTAGTTCTACCTCGGATTTTATTTCGGGGGTGTCGGGAGCGCCGGCTGCCAAAATAATCTGGACATCCTCTGGCAGCTGACTCGCCGCTCGAAGAAAATAGGGCAGCCCTTTCTGCCTGGTTATACGCCCGACGAAGATCACGGAACGCCGTGTCGAGTCAATTCCGTGTTTCTCGAGTAGCTCGGGGTCTTCGACCGGTTGCCATTTCGTCGAATCAATGCCGTTATGAACTACCTCGACCTTGTTCGGGTCCAGTTGCGGATACGCGCGCAGGATATCGGACCGCATCCCTGCAGATACCGCGATAATCCGCTCCGCCTGTTCGTAGGCACTGCGCTCGATAAATGATGAGATTTCGTACCCTCCGCCGAGCTGTTCGCGCTTCCAGGGGCGCAGCGGCTCGAGCGAGTGAGCGGTAATCACATGCGGAATCGAGTGAAGCAGGGAGCCCAGTTGACCGGCGAAATTTGCGTACCAGGTGTGTGAATGAACAAGGTCGCTTCCGGCGAGACGCTCTACGATCTCAAGGTCAGTTCCAAGGGTCTGTAGGCTCCCGTTTGAAGTCGCAAGTGAGGCTGGCGTTTCGTAGCCGTAGGTTCCGGATTCGGCCACAGGAGTGCCAAAAGCATGCACGTTGACGTCAATTCGACCCCTGAGTACTCTTACCAACTCAGCAACGTGAACTCCGGCGCCACCGTAGATGTTTGGCGGGTACTCCTTGGTAACGAAATCAACACGCATAACCAAATGCTAGTGCGCCGTTCATCTTCAGCAACTAACATTTCGCTATGGGACGGCCAAGAATTTTTGGGATGGTGCTCGCCGGCGGTGAAGGCAAGCGCCTGATGCCACTGACTGCGGAGCGCGCCAAGCCAGCTGTTCCCTTCGGTGGAACCTACCGCTTGGTTGACTTCGCCCTGAGTAACCTAATCAACTCGGGGCTGCGACGAATCGTCGTGCTAACCCAGTACAAATCGCACTCGCTTGACCGTCATATTTCGCAAACCTGGCGCATGTCTCCCCTGCTGGGAGCCTACGTGGCGTCGGTTCCAGCGCAACAGCGTCTGGGAAAGCGTTGGTACACCGGTAGCGCAGACGCAATCCTGCAGTCGATGAACGCTCTCTCCGACGAGCGCCCTGATTACGTGGTGGTTGTCGGAGCTGATCACGTCTACCGCATGGATTTTGACCAGATGCTTGAAGCGCACATCGCATCGGGCATGGACGCCACCGTGGCCGCAATCAGGCAGCCAATTTCGCTGGCCTCCCAGTTTGGTGTCATTGAGGTAGACGAGAAGGACCCGGCCACAATTTCGGCTTTCCGGGAAAAACCGGAGGACCCAAAGCCCGTTCCAGGCGATGAGACCATGGCACTTGTTTCAATGGGTAACTACATTTTCACGGCCGATGCTCTGGTGGACGCGATCATGAAAGATGGCGAGAACGACGATTCTTCTCATGACATGGGAGGCGACATAATTCCCGCGTTTGTTTCCTCGGGCAGGTGTGGCGCCTATGACTTCACCTTCAACGAGATACCTGGAGCAACACCTAGGGACAAGTCCTATTGGCGCGATGTGGGAACGCTGGAGAGCTACTATGACGCCCACATGGACCTAATTTCCACGATGCCAATCTTCAACCTCTACAACTCTGACTGGCCCGTTTACAACCAGCAGATAAACATGCCGCCAGCAAAGTTCATTCGTGACTCAGAGGGGAACCAGGGGCGCACGAACGATTCGATTGTCTCGCTTGGAGTGGTCGTAACCGGTGGAATTGTTGAGCGCAGCGTGCTTTCCCCCAATGTTCGGGTCGGATCGCGCTCGCTAATTACCGACTCCGTATTGCTGGACAACGTTCAGGTCGGTCGCGACAGCACCATTCGCAGGGCCATCTTGGATAAGGACGTAGCCATATCTGACGGGGCCTCGGTTGGGGTTGATAGGGATAGGGACATTGAACGTGGCTTTACCGTGACCGAAAGCGGTCTAACGGTCGTATCTAAGGGGCAGCTAGTAACACCGTGACGAGATTTTTAGTGGTCTTTGATGTCGACTCCACCCTCATCGAAGACGAAGCGATTGAGTTATTGGCGGAGTCCTCCGGAACCCGCACAGAGGTTGCCCGCATAACCGAGCGAGCGATGCGGGGTGAAATTGATTTCGCCGAATCCCTAATTGAGCGGGTCGCCACGCTCGAGGGACTGGACGCTTCAGTGATTGATGAGACGGCTCATCTGCTTCGTCCCACCAAGGGGGCAGCAGAGCTGATTGCTGCTATCCACGAGCGAGGGGGGCAGGCCGCGGCCGTCTCGGGCGGCTTCAATCAGTTGCTCGAGGGGCTAAAGGTCGATCTCGAGTTGGATTTTGCCATGGCCAACACTTTGGAAATTGTCGACGGGGTGCTAACGGGCAGGGTAACCGGCGAGATTATCGATCGCCAGGCAAAGGCGAACTATCTGACCAGGTGGGCCAGCGAGCTTGGTTTGAGCCTGGCCCGGACGATTGCCGTGGGCGATGGCGCGAACGACCTTGGAATGATGGAAGTAGCAGGTCTCTCCGTTGCCTTCTGCGCGAAGGAAAAGGTTAGGGCTCAGGCCGATATTTCGGTGGATCAGCGCGACCTCAGTCAGCTAATTTCGATTCTGCCCTAGGCGCCGGTTGAGTGCAGGCCACCGTCGACGTGAATCATCTCGCCGGTTGTTGCGGGGAACCAGTCGCTCAGCAGCGCCACCAAACCCTTGGCCGCAGCCTCGGTGTCGGTTAGGTCCCAACCCAGCGGTGCCCGGTCGGTCCAAAGCTCTTCCATGGTTGCGAAGCCCGGGATGCCCTTGGCTGCAGTTGTCCGCAGTGGACCCGCGGAGACCAGGTTGACCCTCACTCCGTGCTCGCCTAGGTAGCGAGCAAGATAGCGAGATGTGGACTCAAAGGCGGCCTTTGCCACGCCCATCCAGTCATAGACCGGCCAGGAAACGGTTGCGTCAAAGGTTAGGCCCACTACCGATGAAGGATTATTCAATACCGGCAGGCAAGCCGCGGTAATCGACTTGAGCGAGTATGCCGAGACCTGAACCGCAGTTGAAACGTCTTCCCATTCGGTTGACATGAAGTTTCCGCCAAGGGCGGTCTGCGGGGCAAAGGCGATTGCGTGGACGATGCCGTCTAGCGTGCCAACCTTCTCCTTGATTAGGCCAGGCAGATTGTCTAGGTCCTCCTGGTTGGTGGCATCTAGCTCAATCACCTCAACAGGCTTTGGCAACCGTTCAGCAATCTTGGTGGTGATCGGAAGCATTCGACCGAAGGAGCTTAGTATCACCTCGGCACCCTGCTCCTGAGCCAGTCGAGCTGCCGAAAAGGCAATAGACGCCTCGGTCAAAACTCCGGTCACCAAAATTTTCTTGCCCTCTAAAATGCCCAATTTCACTCCTTGTTTGGCTTCTAAAACTACTACCTAGTGGCCCATTCCAAGGCCACCATCGACCGGAATCACAGCACCGGAGATGTATCCGGCCTCATCCGATGCAATCCAGCGGACCACCTGCGCAACCTCTTCCGGCTCAGCAAATCGCCCCGCGGGAATCTGAGAGCGATACTTTGCCGCCACCTCCTCGCTCAGCTCTGCCGTCATGTCGGTGTTAATGAAACCGGGTGCGACGACGTTGGCAGTGATGTTACGCGAGCCAAGCTCGCGGGTTATGCTTCTGGCGATTCCAACCAGTGCGCTCTTGGTTGCCGAATAGTTGACCTGCCCCGCGCTCCCCAGCAGGCCCACGACGGAGCCGATCATCACGATGCGACCGAATTTGGCCTTCAGCATCGACTTGGTCACCCGCTTGATGACACGGAACACGCCAGAGAGGTTAGTGTTCACGACCTCCTCGAAGTCCTCGTCGCTCATGCGCAGCAGCAGTGTGTCGCGCGTGATGCCCGCGTTCGCCACCAAAATCTCAATCGGCCCGAGCTCCTGCTCAACCTTTGCAATGGCGGCATCGAGGCTGTCGGGGTCATTTACGTCGGCCTTTACGGTGAGCGCCCCCTCCGGCCCCGAGCCGCTCCTGGCCGTCACGGCAACGTTGTAACCGCTATTCACAAATTCCGATGCAATCGCGAAGCCGATTCCGCGGTTTCCTCCGGTGACTAGAACCGTGCGTTTTTCGGACATTTGCGCTCCTTATTGGGAATAGCATGGACGCCTTGGCGTTTATGGTTACCAAAGTCTAGTAATCACATCAGTTGGGAGTGCGCATTGTCCGAGCGTCAGAGCGTCACTTCGCTTGATTCCTCGCCTGAAGAAGAGCGCAAGCGCAGGATGGTGCGCTACTCGATTGCTATGGGCATAAGGACCGTGTGTATTGTGCTGGGTGTATTCACCACGGGTTTCTGGATGTGGTTCTTCTTCGCACTCGCGATCTTCTTGCCCTACTTCGCCGTCGTTATTGCCAACGCCCAGGGTCCATCCACTAAGAAGCAAGCTTCCGCCGTTGCTCCTAAATTGAGCATCAAAGCGAGCGATATCCGCATCGATGACTGAGAAGAAGTGCTCCCGTGCAGGTTGCGAGAGTCAAGCTGTGAAGCTGATTCAGTGGCGCAATCCCAAAATCCACTCGAGCGATCGGGTAAAGGTTTGGGCCGCCTGCGACGAACACCTGGGCTTTCTGGTTGACTACTTGCAGGCACGAAATTTCTTTTTGGGAGTGACTGACTTTGCAGCAAACGGCGATTAGACGGTGGGGGCCTTGGCTCGCACTGGTAATCGTCTTTGCCCTTGCCACCTCGGCTTTGAGCTGGTGGCAGTTTGACCGGCGCAATCAGCGCGTAGATCGGATAAACCAGGTACTTGAGAACTACGACCGATCACCCGTTGACTATTTCGATCTGACCTGGGAAGTAAAAGCTGATGGCACCTCCGATATGGAGTGGACACCCGCACTTGTTTCCGGGCAGTACTTGCCTCAACACTCCGTTCTAGTGCGAAATCGCCCGCTTAGCGGCCAGGCGGGATTTTTGCAGCTGGTGCCCCTGCAGCTGTCAGACGGACGTATTTTGATTATCGAGCGAGGCTGGATAGCAGCAAGCAGCGAACTGATTACGCCTGAGAGCAATCCGCTCCCCGACGCCACGTATCACGAGCTGACGGTGAGACTGCGAGTCGGAGAGCCTAACTTGGGTAGGGACCCCGCTGAGACGCTTGCATCAATCGACCTGGCCGCCATAAAAGAGTCGCTTGCAGGTGTTGGGCCGGTTATAACCGACCATTACGGCCGAATTGCGTCCGAGGAACCGACTTACGAAGCCACACCGATTGCGATGCCCAAGCCATCGCTGAACGAGGGCAACCATCTCTCGTATGCGATTCAATGGATCATCTTTGGCTTAATGGCCTTCGTCGCATTCTTCTGGGCCCTTCGAAACGACCGGCGCATGCGACTCGAAGAGGCCGGCCTCGCTCCACCCAGGCAAAAAAAGAAGACTCGAGCCGACATCGACGCGGACTTTGAAGACGCAAACCAGTAAGCTTTTTAGCAATTCGGAAGGATTGACCATGACCGCTGTAAGCCCACTTGTAGATCGATTTATACCCAGAAGCATCGCAACGGATATGTCGCTGGTGCTCTCCGGTGCGCTCCTAACAGCTGTGGCCGCCCAGGTTCAGATTCCGATGTATCCGGTTCCCATGACACTGCAGACGTTTGCCGTTCTGCTGATTGCCGCAAGCCTTGGCCCTGTTCGTGCAGTTGCGTCGATGGGTCTTTACGTAGCCATGGGAGCAGCGGGACTGCCGGTATTCGCCGCACTCAAGCCTCTTTCGGCAGTGATGCCTACCGCAGGCTACATTCTCGGCTTCCTAGCCGCTGGCTTGCTAGTTGGCTTCTTGGCGACAAGGGGCTTTAGCTCAACCCCCGCACGCGTTGCAATTAGCTTTGCCGCCGGTAGCGCGATAATTTACCTATTTGGAGCAGGATGGCTTGTAATTGGCCTAGGGATGACTACTGCCGCCGCTTTGGCAGCCGGAGTTCTACCTTTCTTGATTGGCGACGCCATCAAGGCAGTGGCAGCAGCAGCCCTGCTACCACTGGCCTGGAAGCGAGTTCGCTAGATAGAGAAACCGATGGCGCGCATCATTTCGCGCCCGTCTTCGGTGATTCTCTCCGGTCCCCATGGTGGCATCCAAACCCAGTTGATGCGGAATGCATCCACCACGCCCTCTAGCGCCTGAGCTGTTTGTTCCTCAATCACGTCGGTGAGTGGGCAGCCGGCACTGGTCAGTGTCATGTTGATCAGCAGTGCGCCGTCTTCAGACTCAAGAAGGTCATAAACCAGGCCCAAATCGACGATGTTCACACCGATCTCCGGGTCAATGATGTCCTTCATTGCCTCGAGGACGCGATCAAACTCCTGAGCCGGTAGTTGCTTTACTTCATTCATACCGCGCTCTTCGTGTAGCGGTCGTAACCCTCATTCTCGAGGCGCTCCGCAAGTTCAGCGCCGCCCTGCTCGGCGACCTTTCCGGCAACGAACACGTGCACGAAGTCGGGCTTGATGTACTTAAGGATTCTGGTGTAATGCGTGATGAGCAGCACGCCAAGATCGTTGTTTTGGTGCGCGCGGTTCACGCCCTCGGAAACAACCTTCAGGGCGTCCACGTCGAGGCCGGAGTCGGTCTCATCCAGAATGGCAAAGCGTGGCTTGAGCAGTTCTAGCTGGAGAATTTCGTGACGCTTCTTCTCACCGCCGGAGAATCCCTCGTTCACGTTTCGTTCGGTGAAATCTTGATCCATGCGCAGGTTGTTCATCGATTCTTTGAGGTCTCCCACCCACTCGCGCAGCTTTGGAGCCTCGCCACTCAAGGCAGTCTTGGCAGTGCGAAGGAAGTTGGACACCGATACTCCTGGAACCTCAACCGGATACTGCATTGCTAGGAACAGGCCCGCACGAGCGCGCTCATCGACGCTCATCTCGAGCACATCCTCGCCGTCTAGCAGAATCTCTCCCCCGGTTACCTCGTACTTTGGGTGTCCCGCTATGGAGTAGGCCAGAGTTGACTTGCCAGAACCGTTCGGACCCATGATTGCGTGGATCTCGCCGGAGCGGATGGTTAGATCCACGCCCTTCAGGATTTCCTTGTTTCCCTGATCGGTGATTACCTCAACGTGGAGGTCTTTAATCTCTAGAGTTGCCATTTGTTTTCCCTTTTTCCTAAGTCTTTAGTCTTCGTACTCGATGAAAATCTCGTCGTTTTCAATGATGATTTCGTAGGTGTTTACTGGCTCATAGGCCGGTAGCGACAGCGGTTTGCCGGTATTCAGGTCAAACTTTGCGCCGTGCGCCCAGCATTCGATGGTTTCGTTGTCAACAAAGCCCTCACTGAGCGAGATCTCGCCGTGCGAACACTTGTCATCGAGCGCTTTCACATCACCTGCCGGCGTGCGCACAATAGCGATCGGGTGATCGCCAATCTTTACTCGCAGGCTCTTACCTGGCGCCAAATCGGCCAGTGCACAAATGCGTGTTGCCATTAGCTACCAGACCTTTCCAGCTCTTCCTCGATTGCGGAAACTAGTCGCTGCTCAACCGATTCGATCTGAATCTTCTGGATGATTTCGCTCAAAAAGCCACGCACGACCAGCTTCTTGGCAGCCTCTGCTTCAATGCCGCGTGCCATTAGGTAGAACAGCTGCTCGTCGTCGAATCGACCTGAAGCACTAGCGTGTCCAGCGCCCTCGATCTTGCCTGTCTCGATTTCCAGGTTCGGAACTGAATCAGCCCGGGCGCCATCAACTAGAAGCAGGTTGCGGTTTAGTTCGTAGCTGTCCGTGCCAACGGCACTCTCGCGAATGAGCACATCTCCGACCCAGACAGTGTGAGCACCAACACCCTGCAATGCTCCCTTATAGGCAACGTTTGACACGCAGTTTTCCGCGATGTGATCAACGTAAGGGCGGTGCTCAAAGTAGTGGCCAGAGTCTGCAAGGTAAACGCCAAACATGTTGACCTCGGCGCCTGGAGCGCTCAGGGCAACCGATGGCACTATGCGAACTAGATCCCCGCCCATGCTGACCACGATGTGCTTCAGCCTAGAATTCCGACCCTGCTTTGCAAACTGGCTTGAGATGTGACTCGAGCCACTCTCCCACTCCTGAATGGTCACGAAGTTCAGCTCTGACTCGTCGTCCAGTACCAATTCCACGTTTTCGGCCAAGGCTCCAAGCCCAGCGTGGTCGAGCACGATGGTGGCCTTGGAGAACTTCCCTGCCCTGACAATCACATGCAAAGCTGCGGCGTCGGCGCTGCCTGGGTTTACGACCACAAAGGAGGGATCGGCCGCCTCGGCGTCATCGGCAACCTCAATCAGAAGGGTCTTGGATGCATTGGTCCAAGCGGAGGCGCTAACACGATCTTCAGGTAAACCGGCCTGGCCAACCATCGGATCGGTGCTCTCAATCCAGCTTGCGCTAACGCCTTCGGCTAGTTCGAGACTGACCTGTGACTGAGAAATTTCGCCCATGACTTCCGCGTCTAGTCCACGCAGCTTGTCCATCGGCACATAGCGCCAGATTTCTTGCCGGTTGCTCAACTGAGCAAAGTCGTTTACCGATGTGGAGCGGGGCCTTTCGCTTCTAGTTTGTATCGGCACGAGCCCGTGGCTGTGCTCCTCAATTCCGTGCTGGGCCATTAGCCAACGGCTCCTTCCATCTGCATCTCGATGAGCTTGTTCAGCTCCAGTGCGTATTCCATCGGGAGCTCCTTTGCGATCGGCTCAATGAAGCCTCGGACGATCATCGCCATAGCCTCATCTTCTTCAATGCCGCGCGACTGCAGATAGAACAGCTGCTCGGCGCTGATCTGCGAGACGGTAGCCTCGTGACCCATCGATACATCGTCCTCGCGAATGTCATTCGCTGGGTAGGTGTCCGAGCGAGAAATTGTGTCTACCAGCAGGGCGTCGCAACGCACGGTGTTTGCGCTGTGATGCGCACCTGGGTTGACCCTAATTTCTCCGCGATATGAGGCTCGGCCGCCACCGCGAGCGATCGACTTGGAGACGATCGAGCTGGTGGTGTGCGGTGCGAGGTGAATCATCTTGGCACCGGCATCCTGGTGCTGGCCTTCACCAGCGAACGCTACCGAAAGGGTCTCACCACGAGCGTGCTCACCGGCCAGGATGACGCTCGGGTACTTCATTGTGACCTTGGAGCCGATGTTTCCATCAATCCACTCCATAGTGGCGCCCTCGTGTGCGATAGCACGCTTGGTCACCAGGTTGTATACGTTGTTGGACCAGTTCTGGATGGTTGTGTAGCGCACGCGAGCGTTCTTCTTGACGATTATCTCGACAACCGCGGAGTGCAGCGAGTCGGATTGGTAAATCGGAGCCGTGCAGCCCTCAATGTAGTGAACATAGGAGTCCTCATCGGCGATGATGAGCGTGCGCTCGAACTGACCCATGTTCTCGGTGTTGATTCGGAAGTAGGCCTGGAGCGGTATCTCCACGTGGACGCCCTTCGGGACGTATACGAAGGATCCACCGGACCAGACGGCGGTGTTGAGTGCTGCAAACTTGTTGTCCCCGGCCGGAATAACGGTCCCGAAATACTCCTCGAAGATTTCCGGGTGTTCCTTCAGAGCCGTGTCGGTGTCAAGGAAGATTACGCCCTGTTCCTCAAGGTCCTCGCGGATCTGGTGGTAGACCACCTCTGACTCGTACTGAGCTGCCACTCCGGCGACTAGGCGCTGGCGCTCGGCTTCAGGGATACCGAGACGCTCGTAAGTGTTACGGATGTCTTCAGGGAGATCTTCCCAGGTCTGCGCCTGGCGCTCGGTTGAGCGGACAAAATACTTGATGTTGTCGAAGTCGATTCCGGAGAGGTCAGAGCCCCACGCAGGCATCGGCTTCTTGGTGAAGAAGTCGTAACCCTTCATGCGACGCTCGAGCATCCACTCTGGCTCGTCCTTGCGTCTCGAGATGTCCTTGACAACCTCATCGTTGATTCCCCGCTTGGCAGATGCTCCGGCCTCGTCTGAGTCGGACCAGCCAAACTCATACTGACCTAGGTCATCTAGTTCGGGACGGTCAATAATTTTTTCTGACACGTGATTCTCCTAATTTCCAATGGTGTTCAACCGATGACGGCCACTCGTATTCCAGCCCCGAGTTACGTGAGAGACTAGAAACGTAGGATTAGTACAAGGGTAAAGGTTGTTCAGTGTAATAACCAGTAAGGCAAACCTAAGTTGAGCGCAATTTTTTCTCCGGTCAAGTCGCTGTGGCTCGAGAAGCTCACCGCACCGGCCAGGCTGCGGCTGTACGTTTGGCTGTCCCTGGCAACGCAGATCTTGATTGTTGTGACCGGCGGACTGGTTCGCCTGACTGGCTCTGGTCTTGGCTGCCCCACCTGGCCCAAGTGCACTGACGAATCGCTGGTGTCCACCTCGGAGATGGGCATTCACGGAATAATCGAATTCGGCAATCGGGTGCTCACCTTCGTGCTTCTGATCGTTGCCCTGCTCACCTTCGTCACCATCTTTAGGCAGCACTCCGCAAAGGTAGAGCTGCGCTCGATGATTATCAGCTTCTTCGCATTCGTGTTGCTATTCGTTGGTGCTCTCGCACTAGCAGCAAGCTCGCTTGACGCGATTAGCGCTTCACTCCTCGCCGCGACCGGAACTGGAATCCTGGTCACCGCGGCGCTATTTGTGCTGAGGGCGAGAAGGGCGGAGCCGAGGGGCCTGCTGGTTCCCTCGTTTGGGCTTGGCTTCGGGATCGTCTTGCAGGCCGTGGTGGGCGGCATAACGGTGCTCACCGGTTTGAACTCATGGATTGTCGGCTTGCATTTTCTAATTTCCGGCCTACTCATCGCATTGGCATCGGTCCTGGTCTTCCGCGCCCTTCCAAAGCCACACAGCCCAGTGAGCACGGGCGCAAGAGGCCTCGCGTGGCCAATCGTCATTGCTGGCAGCGTTAGCATCGTCATTGGGGTTCTGGTCACTGGAGCGGGCCCGCACGCTGGCGATGCCGCCACGCCTAGAAACGGTCTGAATCTTGAGATTTGGCAGCATTTCCACAGCTACCCCGGATACCTCATGGCGGCTTTCGTTATCTCTCAGCTAGCTCTTCAGCTGCGGGTTCAGCCTGGACTGCTCTCTGCGCTTCCCAACCGTGCGATGACGTTGCTCGTTGGCACCACGCTAGCTCAGGCAGCAATTGGAGTGGCTCAGGCCCGGCTGGGTGTGCCCGAGGCGCTGGTGGCAGCACACATGCTAGGTGCCGCCATCCTTTGCTCGCTAATCACGTTCCAGTTTCTCCTCGCCAGGCAGCCCCGATGAAGACACTCTTTTGGTTTCGCCGAGATCGGCGGATTCAAGACAATGAGGCTCTGCTGGCAGCCTCCGATGCCAGCGCGCTGCATTCCATCTTCATCCTGCCGCAGAATCTGAGCGAGCTAACACCGCTAAAGCAGGCCAGTCTGGTGGAGTCGGCACGCTCGCTTGCAGCCGATATTCCCGGCGGGTTGAACATTGCCATCGGGGATGCGGCGGAGGAAGTCACACGCTTTGTTGCTGATAACGGCATCGAAAGGGTGGTCGCAACTCGGTCCTATGACACAGAGGGAATGACAGAGCAGGCCGCGCTTGGCGAGCGGTTGTATGCCATTGGCGTCCCGCTCGAGCTTGTCGGAAGCTACTACGCAGTCTTGCCAGGCACTGTCAGAAAGGATGACGGTAACCCCCTGAAGGTCTACACGCCGTTCTATAGGCGTTGGAGTGATCAGCCGATCTCGACTCCACTGCGACTGGATCCAGCAAGCGTAAATTGGGCACCGGCACGCTTGGCAGACCTGCCCAACTATCCGGCTACGCCGTTTACGGTGAAAGCCTCGGAACACTACGCGCTCGAAACGCTCAGCAGGTTCCTAGAACGATCAGCGAAGACTTATGAAGAGAATCGGAACCGCACGGATCTGGCGGGAACTTCTCGCCTATCGCACGCCCTCGCCCACGGAGAGATTCATCCGCGGACAATTCTGGCGAGCCTGGACGACTTTGCTGGCCACGAGGTTTTCCGCAAGGAGATTGCATGGCGAGAGTTTTACGCTGATGTGCTATTCCACAATCCGCATACGCTGACCGAATATTTCGAACCTCGATTCGCCTCAATGCGCCATGACGACCCTAGTGAGCAGTTAGAGCGCCTTGCTGCCTGGAAGTCGGGCCGCACAGGCTATCCGATAGTCGATGCTGCGATGCGACAGCTGGTCTCTAGTGGCTGGATGCATAACCGAGCTCGAATGATCGTGGCCAGCTTCCTGGTCAAGGATCTGCACTTTGAGTGGCAGGTGGGGGCTAAGTTCTTTGAAACGCACCTGACTGATTTTGACCCGGCTTCCAATTCGCACGGCTGGCAGTGGACCGCAGGCTGTGGCACCGACGCCTCTCCCTACTACCGAATCTTCAACCCGATTTTGCAGGGGCAGAAGTTTGACCCGAAGGGCGACTATGTCCGCCACTGGATTCCTGAACTCGCTCATATCCCCGGTGCGGCTGTGCATGAGCCCTGGAAGCTCGTGGATGGCCTAACAGGCGGCTATCCCGCGCCGATCGTAGACCACGCGCGCGAGCGGGATGAATCGCTAGCGCGTCTCGAAGAGATCAAGGTCAAGGGCTAGAAGTAAAGCAACGGGTCAATCGCAATTGCCAAAAACAGCACGGTCAAGTGCGTAATGGAGCCGTGGAACAGCCTCATCGGGTTTTCCGCCTTGCCTTTTTTTGACTGGCGGTAGAGCAGATGAGACTCCCGGGTGAACCAGACGCCCGAAACGACAGCGACCACGGTGTAGATGAGCCCCATTTGCGCGACCGGAATCAGTAGCAAAGTTGCCGCAAGGTAGGCGTAGGCGTACAAAATGATTTGCCTTGCCACCACGTCGCCGCCCGCGACAACCGGCAACATCGGAACATTTGCGCTCTTGTAGTCATCTAGGTAGCGCATCGATAGCGGCCAGTAATGCGGAGGCGTCCATAGGAAAACGATCAGGAATAGAACGGCTGCCGCCCAGCTGAGTTCGTTTGTAACGGCTGCCCAGCCGATTAGAGCAGGCATTGCGCCGGCTGCTCCGCCCCATACGATGTTTTGAGGGGTTCGGCGCTTCAGCCCCAGAGTGTAAACAAAGACATAGAACAGGATTGCGGCAAGCGATAGCAGCGCAGATAGCAGGTTTACGACGACCGCAAAAAATACCGTGGAGAGCACTCCGATGCTCCAGGCAAAGGCCAGGGCCTCGCGCTTGGTCAGCTCTCCTGTAACCAGTGGCCGATTCTTGGTGCGACCCATGATCTTGTCGATGTCAGCGTCGATGTAACAGTTGAAGGCGTTTGCGCTTCCAGCGCTAAGTGCTCCCCCGAAGAGGGTTGCGATGATCAACCACAGCGGCGGCATGCCGCCTTGAGCCAAGATCATCGTTGGAACAGTAGCTATCAGAAGTAGCTCGATGACCCGGGGCTTGGTTAGCGCGAAATAGGCCCTGAGCTTTTTTCCAAGGGGCATGCGAACGCTAGTTGATTGAGACATTTGTTCCAGTCTAATCGCTTGCCAAGGCTCTGGCACCTGCTGCGGGTATAGACTTCCCTAAACACTTGAGGCAACGCCGCCAACCATCACGCCCGCCTACTTTTGCTTAGGAGCCAGCTCTTGTTAAATTGGAACGAAATGGACGATTTGGCCGTCAAAACAGCCAAAGCTTTGGCTGCGGATGCGGTCGAAAAGGTGGGGAACGGACACCCCGGAACTGCGATCAGTCTTGCGCCGGCTGCTTACCTACTGTTCCAGAAGGTGATGCGCCACGACCCCACGGATGACAGGTGGCTAGGTCGAGACCGATTCATCCTCTCCGCTGGTCACTCGTCTCTTACGATTTACAATCAACTCTTCCTCGGCGGTTTTGGCCTGGAGCTCGATGATATAAAGGCGCTCCGCACTTGGGGCTCGAAGACCCCGGGTCACCCTGAGTATGGTCACACCAAGGGAGTGGAAATAACCACGGGGCCGCTTGGCCAGGGCCTTGCTTCCGCTACCGGATTCGCTATGTCCACTCGTTTCGAGCGCGATCTGTTTGACCCCGAGGCTGCAGCGGGCGCATCCGTATTCGACCACAACGTTTACGTAATTGCGGGCGACGGCGACATGATGGAGGGCGTTAGCGGCGAATCAGCATCCATGGCCGGCCACCTGGGGCTTGGCAACCTGGTTGTCATCTACGACGCAAACCAAATCTCAATTGAAGATGACACAAACATCAGCTTCACCGAAGA
>Ga0181577_10001552_pt1 | contig 18413 bp, 17 predicted proteins | sample 101ome_21_FD_132468 | JGI IMG/M metagenome (GOLD analysis project Ga0181577, IMG submission 132468) | Coastal salt marsh microbial communities from the Groves Creek Marsh, Skidaway Island, Georgia - 101413BT metaG (megahit assembly) | ecosystem: Environmental > Aquatic > Marine > Intertidal...
AGCGGCTACGGCGCTTGGGTGCTGGAGCAGCGAGAAGATAAGGGGGGTGACCGACCTCGCGTGGTGGTGGGGCGAGACGCCCGGTTGTCCGGGCCTTGGGTTCGCGACGTGGTGTGTGGGACGTTGAACGCCCTGGGCCTCGACGTCATCGACCTCGGCCTGAGTACGACGCCAACGGTGGAACTTGCCGTTCCAGGCCTGAAGGCCGACGGGGGGTTGATTTTGACGGCGTCGCACAATCCCAAGCAATGGAACGCCCTGAAGCTCCTGAACGCGGACGGCGAATTTCTTTCGGCTGCCGCGGGAGACCGAGTGTTGGCCTTGGCGAAGGCCGGTGTGACGTACGCTGAAGTGGACCAAACGGGCGTGACCACGACGGACGATTCCTGGTTGGATCGCCACGTGGAGCATGTACTCGCACTGGAATTGGTCGACCCGGAATCGGTGCGAGCGGCGGGGTTGAAGGTGGCCGTCGATGCCGTGAATTCGTCTGGCGGTGTGGCCGTGCCTTTGTTGCTCGAGGCGCTGGGGGTGGAGGTGGTACCCGTGCACTGCGAGCCCACAGGGCATTTCGCCCACAACCCTGAGCCGCTCCCGAAGCATTTGACCGATCTGACGGCTGCCGTGGTGGAGGGAGGATGCGATTTGGGCATCAGCGTGGATCCAGACGTGGATCGTTTGTGTTTTGTGTGCGAAGACGGGAGCTTTTTCGGAGAAGAATACACGCTGGTGGCGGTGGCTGACCACGTGCTTGCGCACACACCAGGCCCGACGGTGAGCAACCTGAGCAGCACGCGGGCGTTGAGGGAAGTGAGTGCGCGCCACGGATGCGCCTATACGGCGTCCGCGGTGGGGGAGGTCAACGTCGTGGCCCAAATGCGCGCCACCCAAGCCATCCTTGGCGGAGAAGGCAACGGGGGCGTCATCTACCCCACGTCGCACGCGGGCCGTGATGCGCTCGTGGGCATTGGCCTGTTCCTGACTCACCTCGTTTCCAAGGGGATGGCGTGCAGTGAATTGCGCGCGACGTACCCGGACTTTCACATGGTCAAGGATAAAATGCAGCTCCCCAACGTGGACGTCGATGCTGCCTTGCTTGCCCTGCGGGCGGACGTGTCCGACGCCGAGATCAACGACGTGGACGGGGTGAAGTTTGACTTGCCGGAAGGCTGGGTTCACCTGCGGAAGAGCAACACGGAGCCCATCATTCGCATTTACGCCGAAGCGGCCTCGCTGGAGGAGGCACAAGCCTTGGCGGATCGATTTGCTGCACGCCTTCGGCACCACCTCGAAAGCGCGCCAAGCCTTGCTTAAATTCGTCGAACCATGACGCACGCCTACTTGGACAACGCCGCCACGACGCACGTCGCTCCCGAAGTGGTGCAAGCAATGATGGAAGTGTACCAATCGGTGCACGGCAACCCATCTTCCACGCACGCCCCTGGCCGGAAGGCCAAGGCATTGGTCGAGACCAGCCGAAGAAGCATTGCGTCGCGTCTGGGTTGTCCTCCGAGGACCATTTGCTTCACGTCGGGCGGAACCGAGGCGGACAACCATGCCATCCAAGCCGCGGTGGCTTCGCTTGGCGTGCGACGAATCGTCACCTCTGCGGCGGAGCACAGCGCCGTGATCAAAGCATCGTCCACCGTCGGGGAATCCGAGCACGTGGACGTCGTTCACGTCCAGCATTTGCCAGACGGTCAAGTGGATTTCGTCGACCTCGAGCGCCTGCTCAAGGAGACGGACACGCCAACGCTGGTGTCGCTGATGCACGCCAACAACGAGGTGGGGGTGATGGTGGACCTGGAACGGCTGAGCGCGGTTTGCCGTGCCCACGGCGCGTGGATTCACAGCGACACCGTGCAGTCCATGGGGCATTATCCTTTGGATTTGGGGGCCATGGATGTGGATTTTCTAACGTGCAGCGCCCACAAATTTCACGGGCCCAAGGGCGCGGGTTTTCTCTACGTCAACCCCACGCTGCGCATTCATGGAATGATCGTGGGGGGTGGGCAGGAACGGATGTTGAGAGGCGGTACGGAAAACGTCGCGGGCATTGTGGGGTTGGCGAAGGCGTTTGATTTGGCCTTCGAGCACATGGCGGAACACGAAGCGCACATCCGGGCCTTGAAACGCCGGATGGCGGAAGGATTGAAGGGGTGTGTGCCTGGCGTGGTGTTCAACGGAGAATCCGACCGAGAGGATCGGTTGTACACGGTGCTGAACGCGAAATTCCCCAACCATCCCAACGGGGGCATGGCGGTGTTTTTGCTCGATTTGGAGGGCATCGCATGTTCGGGAGGAAGCGCGTGCTCGAGCGGAGCGACGCTCGGGTCTCACGTGCTGCGGGCGCTGGGCTTTCACGAACCGGACAAAGCAAGCATTCGCTTTTCCTTCTCTCGGTACACGACTGAATCGGACATCGATCGTGCGCTTGAGGCGGTGGGCAAGGTGTTCGCCTCGGTGGAGCAGCCGGCATAGAGCAAAATGCCGTTTTCCTGAGCGCCTCCTTTCTTACCTTAGGGCGTCATGCCGGCCAACCGAATTTTTCACCGACTCATTGGTGCGCGAATGCCCCACATTGGCTGGGCCCAATCGCGGCCTGCTGATGCCCAGCGAGGGGTGTACCTCGGGTTGATTCACGCCTTGGCTTCGACGAAATACGGCAGGGAATTGGGCATCCAAAGCCCTCATGATGTGGGCAGGCGCAAGGACTTTATGCGCAAGGTGCCGGTGGTCACATACGACGAATTGAAGCCGTGGATCGCGCGGGCTCGAGAGGGCGATCGCAGCGTGCTTTGGCCTGGAGTCACCAAGTGGTTTGCCCAAAGCTCAGGCACCACGAGCGACCAATTCAAGTGGCTCCCGGTGACCAGCGATTCGCTTCACGAAGGTCATTACAAGGGAGGAAAGGACCTGCTGGCGCAGTTTTGCAACCAAGTTCCGGAAGCCCAATTGTACCAGGGAAAGCATCTGATTCTTGGCGGTTCGAGTTCCCTCGTCAAGGAAGGAGCTCACGCGCTGAAAGGCGATTTGAGCGCCATCATTGTGCGGCACCTCCCGCCGTGGTGTGAGGCCCGGCGTACCCCCAGTCGAGACATTGCCCTGATGGACCGATGGGAGGAAAAGGTGGATGCTATCGCCCAAGCGACCCTGCACGAAGACGTGCGCATCTTGGCGGGTGTGCCAAGCTGGATGTCCCTCGTGGCGCAGCGTGTGTTGGAGAAGTCGGGTAAGCCCAACTTGCGGGCGGTTTGGCCCAACCTGTGGTTGTACATGCACGGGGGAGTCGGGTTCGCTCCGTACCGAGACACGTTCCAAAACCTCATTCCCAACGTGCCGGGCAAGCCGCCGATGCACTACCTGGAGACGTACAATGCCTCCGAGGGCTTTTTCGCCTACCAAGACGACCTCAGACGGGACGACATGGCCTTGCTCATGGACCACGGCATTTATTACGAGTTTGTGCCTTTGGATGAACTTGGGGAAAGCCACCCTGATGCCCTGGAATTCAGGGAGGTGGAAGTAGGCCAAACCTACGCCCTCGTCATCTCCACCAATGCAGGACTTTGGCGTTACCTCGTCGGCGATTTGGTGACGGTGACTTCGAAAATTCCGCTTCGCATTCAGGTCTCAGGCCGCATCTCGTCTTTCCTCAACTTGGTTGGAGAAGAGGTGATGGAACAGCAAACGGATCGCGCCTTGGCCGACGTGTGCTCAGAGTTGGGCACGCAGGCATACAACTACATGGCGGGCCCGGTGTTGGATGACTTTGGCAAGCCAGTGGGGCACCGCTGGGTTGTGGAATTCCAAGCGGGACACATGCACCCGCCTGCGGCGTCGCTGGGCCAGCGACTCGACGCAGCGCTTCAGGCGTTGAACGGAGATTACCAAGCGAAACGAACCGCGGATTTGGCCTTGTTGCCGCCGGCGGTGGAGGTGGTGCCCCCGGGAACGTTTGACGGGTGGCTGCGAAGCCGAAACCGCCTGGGAGGCCAGCACAAGGTTCCGAGGCTGACGCACGACGAAGCCACCGTCTTGGAGGTCCTCGAGACCGGAAAACGCGAGTTATCCCCAACCTGTTGACGTTCCTTGTGTGGGCGCAGCGTCCGTCCTACTTTGGTCTTCCGTTTTTGAACCCAACCAAAACGACGAAGACGTCATGCATCTCGCCATCGCAGGAAACATCGGATCAGGAAAAACAACCCTGACCACGCTGTTGGCCAAACACTACCGTTACACGCCTCACTTCGAACAGGTGGACGACAACCCCTACCTGAACGACTTCTACAAGGACATGACGCGGTGGTCCTTCAACTTGCAGATTTACTTCTTGCGCTCGCGGTTCGCGCAGCTCATCGAGATGAAGAAAAAGGGGAAGCCCATCATTCAGGACCGAACCATCTACGAGGACGCGCACATCTTCGCGCCCAACCTCCAGGCGATGGGCCTGATGACGACTCGCGACTTTGAAAACTACCTCTCGCTGTTCGAATTGATGGAAGAGTTTGTCACTCCGCCGGACTTGTTGGTGTATTTACGCGCCTCCGTTCCGACGCTTGTGGCCCAAATCCAAAAGCGTGGCCGCGATTACGAGGAAGCGATTCGCTTGGACTACCTCAACCGCCTCAACGAGCGCTACGAGGCGTGGATCAGCACCTACACGAAAGGTGAACTGTTGATCATCGACGTCGACAACAACAACTTCCACGAGGACAAAGAGGATCTCGGAAACATCATCACGTCCATCGACGGAAAACTGAACAACCTGTTCAGCTGACCCGAGGAGTGCGGTCGCCTCTTGAACAGATTCGCGGCTCATTGCCGCACAAAAAAGGCCCGCACTTGGCGGGCCTTTTTGATGCTCTTGTTCGGAGGGATCAGTTGGCAGGAACGCCAATCACAGAGAACCCAACCGACACCTCGTCCTTGATGAACCAATCGAGCTTGTCGTCGAAAGTCTTGGAGTGGTAGGTGATGTCGTGCTTCGTGCGGTCCAAATTGAACTTGCCTTGGATGGCGAGGCCCGTTTGGTTGCCTGGAATTTCCGCCTCGACGATCTGAACGGGAATGCTGTAATCCACTGCTTTGCCGTTCATCGTGAGCGTGCCGTTCAGAACGTTGGAACCGCCTTCTTGGGAAACGCCGCTCACTTTGAGGATGGCCTGAGGGTGCGCCTCCACGTTGAAGAAGTCTCCGGAGCGGAGGTGACCTTCGAGGTTCTCTTTGGATTCGCCCGTGAGGTCTGTCACTTCAATTTGAGCCATGTCGAACACGACCATGCCCGCAGCGATGCTGCCGTCGACGACGGTGAACTTGCCGCTTGCGATGGCCATGGTTCCTTCGTGGCCTTCGCCGGTGAGCTTTTGGGCCGACCAGGTCACGCGGGGCTTCACCTTGTTCAGCACGTACGTGCCGTCGGCGATGCCCACCGTGGCTGCACCTGCAGCGGTCGTGGTGTCGTTGGCAGGGGCTTCGTCATGCGAGGCCTCGCCGCACGCGACGAGCAACGTGGCTGCCGCGAGGAGGGGGAAGAAAAACTGCTTCATGGAATTCATTCGTTGACCTTGGCAACAATCTCGGTGCGGTCCGTGTTCGCTTTCGCATCCTCGGCGTGTCCTTCGCCGTGGCCGCCGCCCAAGATGGGGGCGATGACCAAGCCGACGAGGCACGTCAACTTGATGAGGATGTTCATGGAAGGGCCAGAAGTGTCCTTGAAGGGGTCACCGACAGTGTCGCCGGTCACAGCTGCTTTGTGTGCGTCTGATCCCTTGAACGTCATTTGACCGTCAATTTCCACGCCTGCCTCGAAGGACTTCTTCGCGTTGTCCCACGCACCGCCCGCGTTGTTTTGGAAGATGGCCCAAAGCACGCCGCTCACGGTCACACCAGCCATGTAGCCTCCGAGCGTTTCCGCTGCCCAAGAAGCTTCAGCGCCCAACAGAAGAGGCACCAAGCCAATGATCAACGGGAACAGGATGGTCATGGCACCAGGCAACATCATTTCCTTCAACGCGGCCTGGGTGGAGATGTCCACGCACTTGCCGTATTCGGGGGTGCCCGTGCCCTCCAGGATTCCAGGAATCTCTTTGAATTGACGACGGACTTCCTGCACCATTTCCATGGCGGCCTTACCAACGCTGTTCATGGCCAAGGCCGAGAACACCACAGGGACCATTCCACCGATGAACAACGCTGCGAGCACGTTCGCCTTGAAGATGTTGATGCCTTCAATGCCGGTGAACTCGACGTACGCGGCAAACAACGCCAAGGCTGTCAGCGCCGCAGAGGCGATGGCGAAGCCCTTTCCGATGGCGGCTGTGGTGTTTCCGACTGAGTCGAGAATGTCGGTGCGCTCACGCACTTCTTCAGGGAGCTCACTCATCTCCGCGATGCCACCGGCGTTGTCCGCAATGGGGCCGAAGGCGTCAATCGCGAGCTGCATGGCCGTGGTGGCCATCATCGAACAAGCTGCAATGGCCACGCCATAGAAACCGGCAAACTCGTAGGCCGCGTAAATGGCCGCTGCGAAGAGGAGGATGGGGCCAAACGTCGAGATCATGCCGGTGGCGAGACCCGCAATGATGTTGGTCGCTGCGCCCGTTGAAGATTGCTGAACGATGTCGAGGACGGGCTTCTTGCCGAGTCCCGTGTAGTATTCGGTCATGTACGAAATCGCACCGCCCACAACGAGGCCGACGATGACGGAGTAGAAAACGTTCATCGAGCTGAACGTGCGGTCACCTTCGCCAAAGAATTCCATCGTGAGCTCAGCGGGGAGCATGATATCTACCAGGAAGTAGCAGGCAATTGCAGTCAGGATGATGGACCCCCAGTTGCCGCGATTCAATGCGGCTTGCACTTGGGCTTCCTTGGCGTCGTTGCCGACGCGAATCACTTGAGCTCCAAGGATGGAGAACACGATGCCGAGGGCGGAAATCACGAGTGGCAACAAGATGGTGGACATTCCTCCGAAGTCGTCGGAAATGCTTCCTCCCATGTCGCTAATCACGTAGTTGCCGAGCACCATGGCTGCCAACACCGTCGCCACGTAAGAGCCAAACAAGTCGGCGCCCATTCCAGCCACGTCACCCACGTTGTCGCCCACGTTGTCGGCGATGGTGGCGGGGTTGCGAGGGTCGTCCTCAGGAATGCCTGCTTCCACTTTACCGACGAGGTCGGCACCGACGTCTGCAGCCTTCGTGTAGATGCCGCCGCCCACGCGGGCGAACAGAGCAATGCTTTCTGCACCCAGCGAGAATCCGGCGAGGGCTTCGAGGATGACAGTCATTTGTTCCACTGAGGTGCCTTCTGCACCTCCACCCAACCAACCGAGAAGGAGGATGAAGAGCACACTCAGCCCAAAGACCGCGAGGCCAGCCACGCCGAGTCCCATCACCATGCCGCCCGTGAAGGAGACCTTCAACCCTTCGCTCAAGCTCGTGCGAGCCGCTTGCGTGGTCCGAACATTGGCTTGGGTGGCGATGCGCATGCCGATGTTTCCGGCAAGGGCCGAGAACACGGCGCCGATGACAAAAGCGACCACGATGAACCAGTGGGTGGTTTCCACCATGGAAGACACGAGGCCGAGGAGAGCGCCTGCCACCACGACGAACACGGCGAGGATGCGGTATTCGGCGCTCAGAAACGCGAGGGCTCCTTCGTGAATGTGCTGAGCGATTTCGCTCATGCGAGCTTCTCCGGTGCTTTGCTTGCGCACCCAAGCGGCCTGAACGGCCATGACGATCAGGCTGAGAATGGCCAAACCTGGAACGAGGTAGAGCAGTGATTGCTGCATGGGGTAGTGGTTAGAGGGCCGCGGTTCGGCCCGGTTGATCTAAAGTTGTTTTGAGGTAAAGCTGTGTTAGGCGACGTAAGCTACGTCTTTGCACGCTTCCACGATGTCCTTGACTTGAGGAAGGGCTTCTTCAATCAAGGCCGTTGAGAACGCAAACGGCGTGTCGCTCTGGCAAAGGCGGCGAATTGGCGCGTCGAGGTGATCGAACGCGTGACGCTGGACACGGTACGTGATTTCCGTCGCGATGGACGCCACAGGGAAGCTCTCTTCCACAATCACCAAGCGGTTCGTTTTCTTGACGCTTTCCAAGATGGTGTCAAGGTCAAGGGGGCGAATCGTCACCAAGTCGATGATTTCCGCTTCGATGCCTTCTTTCGCCAATTCGTCAGCCGCGGCGTGCACGTCCTTGAGGATCTTGCCAAACGAGACGATGGTCACGTCGTCGCCCTTGCGACGAACGTTTGCCTTGCCAATGGGCACGAGGAATTCCCCGTCAGGAATCATGCCTTTGTCGCCGTACATCTTCTCCGACTCCATGACAAGAACAGGGTCGTTGTCGCGGATGGCCGACTTCAGCAGGCCCTTGGCTTCATACGGCGTGAAGGGGGTGACCACCTTCAAACCAGGCATCGACGCGTAGAGGCTCTCGTAACTCTGGCTGTGCGTTGCCGCCAATTGCCCTGCCGTGCCGTTGGGGCCGCGGAACACGATGGGAACGGAGAACTGTCCGCCGCTCATCTGGAGCATTTTGGAGGCGTGGTTGATGATTTGGTCTGAGGCCAACACCGCAAAATTCCACGTCATGTACTCGACGATGGGACGCAGGCCGTTCATGGCCGCGCCGACAGCGATGGCGCTGAAACCGAGTTCGGCGATGGGGGTGTCAATGACACGGTCTGCACCAAACTCATCCAACATGCCTTTGGAGGCTTTGTAGGCGCCGTTGTACTCAGCCACTTCCTCCCCGAGGAGAAAGACTGACTCGTCTCGACGCATCTCTTCGCTCATGGCCTCGGCCACGGCTTCCCTGAAAGTGACTTCACGCATTGTAGGTCCGATTTGGGCGGCAAAGGTAATCCATAGAGCAATGCCCCGTCCAAATGGGGGAATTGGATGCGTTTGAGGGGCATCGAATCGTCCCTGCTGACCTACCTTTGTGGTCCCTCCAAGGCCTTGAAAAGCCACGTCGGAGGCCGATTCATTCAATGACCATGAAGTTTCTCGTTTGCATCAGCAAAGCCCCGGACACCACGAGCCGGATTGCCTTCACCGAAGGCGACACCCAATTTGACGCCAACGGCGTTCAATTCATTGTGAACCCTTACGACGAGTGGTACGCGCTTGTGCGTGCGCTTGAGTTGAAAGAGCAGCACGGAGGCACGGTGACCACCATCACGGTGGGCCAAGCCGACTGCGACCCGGTAATTCGGAAAGCATTGGCCATCGGGGCAGACGACGCCATTCGCGTGGACGCCAACCCGACGGATGCGATGCAAGTCGCAGGATTGATTGCGGAGCAGGCGAAAGCTGGTGGGTACGATGTGGTGTTGTGCGGCAAGGAAACGATTGACCACAACGGCTCGGTGGTGGGCGGCATGCTCGCTGAAATGCTCGACGCCTCCTTCATCAGCCTGGCCACCTCGCTCGACCTCGAAGAGGGCAAGGCCCAGGCCAAGCGCGAAGCGAGTGGTGGATTGGAACGCGTTGAAGCAACGTTGCCCGTGGTGGTGAGCGCTGCAAAAGGAATGGCCGAGCAACGCATCCCCAACATGCGCGGCATCATGGCGGCGCGCACCAAGCCTTTGAACGTCGTGTCCCCAGGCGGGGCGACGGAAGGCACGGGCGTGTCGAAGTTTGAGCTTCCCCCGGCGAAAGGTGATTGCAAGATGATTTCTGCAGACACCCCTGAAGAACTCGTGCGCTTGTTGCGCGAAGAAGCCAAAGTCCTCTAACCCCCAACCTGAACGACATGAATTGTTTGGCATTTGTCCCTACGAAAAACGGCCAGGCCACCAAGGCAGGCTTGGAAGCGGTGTCTTACGCGAAGCACTGCGGAGCGACGGTCACGGCGGTGACGGTTGGAGCGTTGAACGGCGACGGCGGTGCGGGTGCAGCCGGCGCCACCAAAGTTTTGCATGTGTCTGAAGAGTTGCACGACGAAGGCCAAATCGCCAAGGTCGTCTCCGCCGCTGCGGAAGCGACAGGAGCGGATTGGGTGGTCGCGCCTCACGATCACGTGGGCCGAGCGGTGGCTCCCCGTGTGGCGGTGCGCCTCGGCGCAGGCATGGTCCCCGGCGTGACGGGCCTCCTCGACGGCAGCACGGTGAAGCGCAACGTGTTCAGCGGAAAGGCCATGGCGCACGTGGACGTGAAGACAGCCAAGAAAGTGATCACGACGACCCCCAACGCGTTTGGCGTGGCAAGCGACGGAGCGGCTGCGGCTGTGGAGTCCTTCGCAGCGGACGCGGGAGAAGCACGGTTGAGCGTGACGGGATTCGAAGCCTCCAGCGCGGACGGTTCCGTGCCGCTTCCTGAAGCGGTGCGCGTGGTCTCAGCCGGTCGCGGATTGAAAGGCCCCGAGAACTGGGGCATCGTCGAGGAACTGGCCCAAGCCTTGAGCGCAACGACGGCGTGCAGCCGTCCCGTGAGCGACATGGGCTGGCGTCCTCACCACGAGCACGTGGGCCAAACCGGCATCACGATTCGTCCCGACCTCTACATCGCAGCGGGCATCTCAGGAGCCATTCAGCACCTTGCGGGCGTCAACCAAAGCAAGGTCATCGTCGCGATCAACACCGACCCTGAAGCGCCCTTCTTCAAGGCGGCCGATTACGGCATTGTGGGTGACGCGTTTGAAGTCTTGCCTAAATTGACGGCAGCGATCAAGTCCATGGGCTAAGCCCTGACCTGACGTTGAACGGACACCTTCATGAAGAAGATCGACCTTGAAATTTTGGACATCGCCTTGAGCGGGTCTTCTTCGGGTGCCTACGCGTTGGTGCTTGGCGAAGTCAAGGGCAAGCGAAAGCTCCCCATCGTCATCGGTGGGGCAGAAGCCCAATCCATCGCCATTGAGTTGGAGAACATGCGGCCGAGTCGGCCGTTGACGCACGATTTGATGAAGAACACCTTGTCGGCGTTTGGGATGGAGGTGACGGAGGTGCTCATCCACAAAATGACCGAGGGCATTTTCTACGCGCAGCTGTCCGTCACGGACGGCATCCGCGAAGAGCAAATCGATTCCCGGTCGTCGGATGCGGTGGCCATTGCCGTGCGTTTTGGGTGTCCGATTCGCTGCAGCGAGCAAGTGATGGAGGCGGCGGGAGTGGATTTGGACGGCACAGAGGGAGAGATGCCCGAGGTGGAAGATGCTCCGATTCAGAGGTCGTCCGCTCCCCAAGAAGAGTCTCTGGAAGACCTCCAGCGTCGTCTCGACGAAGCCATTGCCACCGAGAATTACGAGCTGGCGTCGGAGCTGAAGAAGCGCATCGACGAGCGCAAAGGATAAACGCACGGTCGGCAACTGGGGTGCAGGGTCGGCGTGGGGTAAGTAGCTTCGCGCCATGAACAAATCCGTCGGCATCATCATGGGCAGCGCCAGCGACCTTCCCGTGATGGAAGGCGCCCAAAAGGTGCTTCGCGAACTTGGAGTGGCGTGTGAAATGACCGTGGTTTCGGCGCACCGTACCCCCGACCGCATGGTGGAATACGCCCGTGGGGCGGCCGAGCGTGGCATCGGCGTCATCATCGCCGGAGCCGGTGGGGCGGCCCACCTGCCGGGCATGACGGCGTCGTTGACGCCCCTTCCTGTGATTGGGGTGCCGATCAAAAGCCGAAACAGCATCGACGGGTGGGACTCGGTTTTGAGCATCCTGCAAATGCCCTCGGGCGTACCTGTGGCGACCGTGGCGTTGGATGGAGGAACGAACGCGGGGATTTTGGCAGCTCAGATCTTGGGCGCCACCGACGACGCTCTGCGTGCGCGCATTGCGGATTTCAAGGAAGGGCTCAAGGACAAGGTCATGGGGTCGATCGATGCGGTGGAGTCGCACGAAGCCAAGTGATTTCGCGATGAGCACCCACACCACGTACCGTCCTCAAGACCTCGACGCACGCAAACTGCACGTATGCTTGTTGGGGGGCATTGCGCCACGTCCCATTGCGTTCGTGAGCACGGTGGACGGCCAAGGCCGCGTCAACCTGGCGCCGTTTAGCTACTTCAACGTGTTTTCTGCGAATCCGCCGATGGTCATTTTTTCGCCAGCGCGTCGCGGTCGGGATGCGACCACCAAGCACACTTGGGACAACGTTCAGGAGGTGGGGGAAGTGGTGGTCAACCTGGTGGATCACGCGCTGGTTCACGCCTGTTCGCTGGCCAGCACGGATTATGCGGAAGGCGTCGATGAATTTGTCAAGGCCGGCCTGACGCCAGTTCCTTCCGAAGAGGTTCAGCCTCCTCGGGTGGGGGAGTCGCCCGTGCAGCTCGAGTGCAAAGTGATGAAAGTTGAATCGCTGGGGGAGCAAGGAGGAGCAGGCCAGTTGGTCTTTGCGGAGATTGTGCGCATGCACTTCCGTTCGGACGTGCTGAACGAGGCGGGCGTGCCTGACGCGGCCAAGTTGGACCTCGTGGGACGTTGCGGTGGCGATTACTACGTCCGTGCGAACGAAGCGTCGTTGTTCACCGTGCCCAAACCGCTTGGCGTGATGGGCATGGGGGTGGACGCCCTTCCTGAAGACATCCGCACGAGTCGTGTGCTCACGGGCAATCACCTCGCGATGTTGGGCGGTTGCGAAAGCGTGCCGGACGAGACGGACGTCAACGAACACAAACTCTTGGAGCTGGTGGACGTGTTCATGGAGCACGAGGGCGACGGCGCACAGCTCGAGCAGGTGTTGCATGGGATGGCGGCCGATCTTTTGGACAGGGGGATGGTGGATGAAGCGTGGAAAACCCTCCTCGCATTCAACGCCGGATAAGGCGGGAAAACGGGCGCGACATCCTACCTTCGTTTCATGGCATTTGAAGTGAAAGGAACCCTCAAGAAGCTGTTTGATCAGCAAGATTTTCCAAGTGGATTTTACAAGCGTGACTTCGTCATCACGACGATGGAGCAGTACCCGCAGGACATCAAGTTCTCGGCGCTGAAAGAGAAGTCGGAGCAGCTTGGTCAATTCTCGGAGGGCGATGTGTTGAACGTGAAGTTTGACCTGCGCGGTCGGGAATACAACGGCCAGTACTACGTCGATTTGAACGCTTGGCGCATCGAACGTGGGGACCAAACGGCCGGTGCCGAAGCCGGTCAGCCTGCGGCCGTCAGTGCGGCGCCGATGCCTCCCGTTCCACCGATGCCCGCGACGGCACCTGCCGACGACGACGACCTCCCGTTCTAAGTTCGGCGCATGCCCGCGCCTCCCACGTCCCCGTCGAACCTGGAGCGTGCGCTGAACGCGTACGCCCGAGGCTTTCAACGGTGGCTGCCCAGTCCGTTCACCATTGCGGTGATCCTGACCGTGGTGGCGGCGGGACTAGCCATGACCACCGCCGCACCGGATGAGGTGCTCGACGCGTGGGCGCAAGGGTTGTGGAATCCGGGGCTGATTCGATTTGGGTTTCAGGCGATGTTCATGTTGGTCCTGGGCCACGTGCTCGCCTTGGCGCCTCCTGTGCTGAAGGCCTTGGGACGTGCCATCGATTGGATTGTGAAATCGCCCGCGAATGCCCCGGCCAAGGTGGCGTTCCTGAGCATGATGTTGGGTTGGCTCAATTGGGGCCTGGGCTTGATTGCCGGCGCCATTCTGGTGCGTGGCGTGATGGACCGTCGCCGAACCCAAGGGGCGGGGTCGCCCCTTGAAAGCGTTTCGCTTGGTGTGTTGGGCGCAGCAGGCTACACGGGATTGCTCGTGTGGCACGGCGGCCTCGGAGGCTCCGCGCCATTGAAGGTGGCTGAATCCGGTCACCTCGCTTCGTTGATTCCTCAAGCGACGTGGCTGGACGAGGTTCCGGATGCCCTCACGCTCAGCCAAACGGCCCTCACGGGATGGAGCCAAGCGGTCACGTTGTCGGTCATGGTGATCGTGGTGTTCACGTTCCTCTGGCTCGGCCGACGCGTCGGGCCAGGAGAAGCCAATGCCTTGCCTCAGGCCAACCCCACACCCCAAGCATCGGAAGAGCATGGAGACGGGGGATTGGCGGATGTCCTGGATCGTCGGAAGGCGGTGGCCTACGTGTTGGGTGTGGCGTGTTTGGTGGGGGCGGTGAGTTGGGCCGCGAATTCAGGCCCGTGGACCAAGCTCGCGTTTGTGACCCCGGATTGGATCAACATGGTGCTGCTCGGTGCGGCCATGCTGGCGCACGGTCAAGTGCGGGGAATGCTTCGGGCGTTGGATGAAGCGATTTCAGGAGCGTCTGGGATTTTGGTGCAATTCCCCCTGTACTTCGGAATCATGGGCATGGTCTCGGGAACGGGGTTGGGGACGTTGCTCGCCGATTCGTTGGTGGGAGCGACGTCGGCTTCGTGGTTGCCGGAAGCGCTGTTCGTGTCTTCGGGCGTGTTGAATGTGTTTGTGCCGAGCGGGGGAGGGCAGTGGGCCGTGCAAGGCCCACTCGTGCTGGAGGCCTGCCACGCCTTGGGCTTGCCGTTGGAGCGTGGAATCATGGCCATGGCCTTTGGGGACGAGTTGACCAACATGCTCCAACCGTTTTGGGCGTTGCCGCTGTTGGGCATCACGGGCCTGTCCGCACGCGACATCCTGCCGTACTCCTTGCTTGTGATGGTTGTGGCGGGGGCGGTCATGGTGGGATTCCTGGCGTTTTGGGCGTGAACGGACGTGCCGAGCGTCAAGTGATGTTCTTCCGCCCGAACTTTGTCCCGTGAACCGCGAATTTTCCACCCACGTTTTGCCCAACGGCCTGCGCATCATTCATGCGTGGATGCCTCGCGAAGTGACGCATTGCGCGTTGGCGATCAATGCCGGAACGCGTGATGAGGCTGCGGGGGAAGCGGGTTTGGCCCATTTTATCGAGCATGTGCTTTTCAAGGGGACGCACAAGCGCAAAGCGTTTCACATTCTGAACCGGATGGAATCGGTGGGCGGTGAAATCAACGCATACACCACCAAAGAGGACACGTGGATCACGTCGTCGCAACGCGCCAAGGACACCGAACGGGCGCTGGAATTGCTCGCGGACATCGCGTTTCGAAGCACGTTTCCAGAGGCGGAGTTGGACAAGGAGCGGGACGTCATTCTCGACGAAATCGCAGGGGTCCAAGACCAGCCTGGCGACATGATTTTTGAGGACTTCGAGGCCCGTTTGTTTGCGGGTCACGCGTTGTCTGATCCCATTCTCGGCACCGCAGAAAGCGTGCAGGCCCTCACCCGCAACCAAGTGGTTGAATACGTTGAGCGTCATTACCGGCCGGACAACATGGTGCTGGGCGTGGTGGGGGCGGTGACGTGGGAGCGCGTGGTAGCGTGGGCGGAACGGCATTTTGGGGATGTCCCGGTGATCAACACGTCGAGGAAGAGTGTGCGGACGGCGCCTTCGGTCGGGGCGACGTTTGGGGTGTCGGAAGTAAAGGGCATTCACCAAGTGCATCACATGACGGGAGCGGCGGCTCCGGGTGGGGATTCGAGGGACAAGTTGCCCATGACCGTGCTGGCCAACATTCTCGGAGGACCTGCGATGAATTGCCGGCTCAACCTGAACATTCGCGAAAAGCACGGGATGGCCTACCACATCGAAGCAAACCACGTGGTGTACCAGGACGCGGGGGTGTTCAACGTGTACTTCGGAACGGATGCGCGGTTTCACGGCAAGGTCGAGCGCCTGGTGCGCAAAGAATTGAACACCATGCGGACGAAGGCGCTCGGCACGCGCCAGCTCCACGACGCCAAACAGCAGCTCCTCGGCCAAATCGCGCTCGGCCACGACCACGGGGCGACGGTGCTTTCCGGTTTGGCCAAGACGTACCTGATGTACGACAGGGTGGAAACCCTCGACTCCCTCATCCAGGCCATCGAGGCCTTGACCTCACAAGACTTGATGGAGGTGGCCAACACTTGGCTTCCCGAAGACGCCCTGAGTCATCTGACGTTCACCACACCGAGCGCGTAAACGCTTGGGAGCCCGCTCAGTCGCGGTTGAAGCTGTGCCAATCGTTGTGCCGTTCTTCAATGCCGTTTTTCACGGACCGAATCTTGAGCGCAAGCGTGGCCCAAATCCGTTCGTTCTGCTCCAACAATTCACGCATCGCATCGTCGTCGTTGTCCGCGGCCAGGGCCATTTGGGCCAGGATGGGGTGGTTGTGATTTCTCAGCCATTGCACCGCACGAGCGTCCCCTTCTGCCCCTCCGCACAGCGCCATCAGTTCTGGAAATCCTTCGTTGAGCAACCATTCGCGGGCCGACGCTTGGTTGTGCATGGCGTGCACGAACAACCCAAGCTCGGGAAATCCGTTGCCGAGCAGCCAATCGCGCAGCTCTGCGTTCCCGGAAATGGCCTCGCCCCAAGCGACCAAAACTTTGATGGGGTATTGCCTTGCCATACCCAAAAGGTAGGGCATCGCGGGCTACCTTCGCGGTCTTGAAATCCCCGCTTTTTACCCCCACTTTTTGGTTGCTCTGCACGGGCACGGTGCTCTTCATGGCAAGCTTCGGAATGCTTCTTCCAGAGCTTCCGGGCTACCTCTCCAGCATGGGGGCGGGCCATCTCATCGGTTGGATTGTGGCCTTGTTCACGGTCGGGGCATTTGCGAGTCGATTCATTTCTGGCCGGTTGGCCGATTTGGCAGGGCGAAAGCCTGTGATGCTGTTTGGTACAGCCGTGACGGCCTTGGCGGGATTCGCCTACATCGGCGTGGCGCGCGCGGACGATGTCGCGCTGACGGTGTCGGGGTTTTTGGTCGTGCGTCTGCTTCACGGCATGTCGACGGGTTTTCGCCCGACAGGGACAAGTGCATTCCTGACAGACATCGTGCCGCTCGATCGCCGAGGGGAGGCGCTGGGCTACCTCGGCGTGGCAGGAAATGCGGGCATGGCCCTGGGGCCTGCCCTTGGCAGTTGGCTTGCGGTGGAATACGGCTACGACGCCATGTTTTTGGCAAGCAGCGTTTTGGGAATTGCGGCGTACGCCATGACGTGGCTCCTTCCGGAAACGCTTCCTCATGCACGTCGCGTCGAGTGGAGCGATTTGAACGTTTTCAAGGGCGGCGTGGTCGAGAAGGCCGCGTGGCCCGCGTCCTTTTTCTTGTTGCCTGTGGCGATGGCCTTCGGCACCTTTCTGACGGTGACCCCCGACCTCGTTGAGGGTCTGGGCTTTGTCTACAAAGGGTCGTTCAACACGATTGTCGTCGTGGCTTCTGTGGCCACGCGTTTGGTGGCTGGCCGAGCTTCCGACAAGCACGGTCGTGTCGAGTTGATGATGGTGGGGGCGGTGTTGCTCGCCGTTGGAATGACCTTGTTTTCGTTCGCCACCTCCGTACCCATGCTGGTCGCAGCGGGTGTCGTGTACGGTCTGTCTGTGGGGATCAACATGCCGACCATTTTTGCGTGGACCGTGGATTTGGCGCCGGAAGGAAAAGCCGCGACGGCGCTGGGCACCATGCTCATGGCTCTGGAGGTTGGCATCGGCCTGGGCGCTTACGTTTCAGGCACTTGGTACGCGGCCGACCCCTCGGTGTTGTTGCCGCTGTACGGGGGATGTGCGGGGTTTGGTCTGCTCGGATTTGCCTTCCTCGCTTGGTGGCGGCGCGTTCACAAAAAAGGCGGGTTCGCCGGTTGATAACTCCACCACGCACCGTCGCAGAACCGAACCCTTGAACCTATCTTTCCTCCATGGAGATTTTGCTCGAAAAACAACTTCAAGAGGCCCTTGCCGAGCGCAAGTCGGTCATGCACGAGTTCCTTCGTTTGAAGTCTGAACTCGCACGCACCCAGCAGCGAAATGACGATCTCCGTTCGGAGAATCGCGCGCTTCGCGAAGCCCTTCACGCTGCGGAGCACGAAGTGACAAATCTCTTTGCGTACGCAACCCAAGTGGGTGACGAGGCGTCCTAAGATTCCCTCTCCACTCGATTCACAACGAAAAAAGGCCACCCTCCGGGGCGGCCTTTTTCTATGGCGAGAACGTCGAGTTACGCCGTTTCTAAGCCGGCAGAAACGGTTGGGAAGGCGCGGTCAACTTTTTTGAACAGGCCTTGCAAGACCTTTCCCGGACCCACTTCGGTGACTTCACTCGCTCCATCCGCAATCATGGCTTGCATGGTTTGCGTCCAACGGACAGGGGCGGTCAACTGTGCCACGAGTTGTTCGCGGATCAACGTGGGGTCACTTGTCGGTTCTGCACTCACGTTTTGGTAAATGGGGCAGCGTGGAGCCTGAATGTCTGCGTTGGCAATGGCCGCGGCGAGCTCTTCGCGAGCGGGCTCCATCAAGGGGCTGTGAAAGGCGCCACCCACGGGCAACATCAATGCGCGTCGCGCCCCGGCTTCCGTCAATGCCGCACATGCCGCTTCCACGGCGGGTACTTCACCTGAAATCACCAGCTGTCCAGGGCAGTTGTAATTCGCAGCCACCACGACGCCCTCGGCATCTGCACAAATGCGTTCCACGACCT
>Ga0181577_10001558_pt1 | contig 18375 bp, 26 predicted proteins | sample 101ome_21_FD_132468 | JGI IMG/M metagenome (GOLD analysis project Ga0181577, IMG submission 132468) | Coastal salt marsh microbial communities from the Groves Creek Marsh, Skidaway Island, Georgia - 101413BT metaG (megahit assembly) | ecosystem: Environmental > Aquatic > Marine > Intertidal...
ATACAGATTATCAACATATTTACACACATGCAAGCAAATAAACAAAAATAAATCAAAAAAACTATATAGTCGATCACTTGATCAGTTACAATACAGACAAAACCAAGATCAACGGAGATCCACATGTTGAAAGATTTTTTGAGTCAAGTGCAAGACGCATCCAGTTTTGAAATGGAAATATTCGGAGGCCAACTTGTGATCAAGGGCCGCATTTTATCGCCTGCAGAGATTGAAAAGGCTAGTCTATCTAACTCTCTAATATTGCAAGCATTGGCCAAATCTGGCGAGTTGCAGCAATTCCAACAGATCGGCAAAGAGTTGAATTCAGAGGATGCAAGCGAAGAGACGATCGATAAGGCCTATGAGATTCTGAGCAAAGTACGTCCTGAACATATCGACAGCATCAACAGATCGCAGGATCAACTGATTGCAATGTGTGTAAGTCATGCCAAGCAACCCGATCAAGATCAGTTTGAACGACTGCAGATCGTACTGAATCAACAGGATCAAAACGCAGATCGCAATATGCTCTGGATCGGCATGATTCCAAAAGTGGATCGGGCGGCTATTCTGGATCGTGCCTTGAAAGGACACGGGGAGGCAGTCGAACGACTTGCCACGTTTCGCGGATAATGAAGAGTATCTGCATATTCTCGATATTGTAGCCCGATCCTATGGCACATTGCCCAGTGAAGTTGCAAAACTCGACTGGTACGATCTCATGTTGTGCTTAAAGTGTGTAACGCATCGAGGGGCTAGACTTAGTCGCACGATGAAGTCATACAAAAAATCAGGCGTGCAGGCGACGATCTCCCTAACTGACTTGATTGATATTATAGGCTAGAAAGCGATCGATCTGTCAATGTGCTAAGTATCTGCTATTATACAGGCATCTCAGGGGGCTAAATATGGCTAATGATACAGTTGTGCAGTACATACTTAAAGTCGACGCCAAAGGCGCAGAGCAAGGCCTTGAGGGCGTTGCAAAGGATGCAGATAAGGCCGCAAAAGAATTGGACGGATTGACAGATTCGACAAAGAAATCCAATAAGGGCCTAGACGAATCCGACAAGTCAAGCAAGAGAGCAAGCAAGGGGCTGCGAGGATTAAAGATTGCAGGGGCTGCGGCTGCAGGTGCATTGGCTGGGATCGGTGCGGTCGGAATTGCTACCATTGGCACGATCGGAGCGTTGGCAACTGCTTATGTAGATGCACAACGGGCGGCCTTTGATTTCTCTAGGGAAGTTGTCGACAGTGTCAATCAACTAAATGATTTGAGTGCGCAATCCGGCCTCAGTGCGAATAGTATACAGGCCGTTATAACTGCCTTTGAGGGATCGGGGCAATCTGCACAGGCTGCAGAGGCCTTTGTAGGTCGATTTCCTCGATTATTCGCAGATTTGAGCGCAGGCGCAGGGCGTGCAAGTGAGGCCGCACAAAAATTGGGGATCTCGTTGACAGATGCAAGCGGAGCAACAAAGAGCGCAGATCAGATCTTGATCGACGTTACAAGGGGATTGCAGGCAATCGAAGATCCAACGGAAAGAGCAACGCAGGGCTTTTTGTTATTGGGAAGATCTGCAGGGCAATTCCTGCAGGCATTTGGCGCAACGTCAGACTTTGAAAACTTCCTAGAATTGTCGAATCTATTCGGAGTGAAAACAGGCCCAGAGGCATCTGCATCGGCAGCAAGATTTCAGGAGCAATTGGCTTTTGTTGATCTGGCTGTCAAGGGCTTAAGACAGCAATTTGTCGATGCATTGGGCGGCATTGATTACTTTAATGATCGACTGCTCGACGGCATTAAGATCCTTGCAACATTGGGCGATTTCATTGCAGAGAATCAGGGGCTATTCTCTGAATTGGGCCAAAGTCTCAAGGGAACAGGATTGGGCGTTTTGCAATTCCTGCAGGCCTTGATCGGGCCTTTTGCTAGTTTTGTCAATAAATCATTTCAGATTGTTAATGATCAGATCATCAGATTGACGCGAGGCCTTAAAATGGTAGGCGTGATCAGTGATGAAACTTTCTATAACTTCGCTAATGCGGCAAGATCTGCAGAGTCTGCTGTGTCAACGGCTGCAGAACTTGCAACACGATTAGGGAACGTTGACTTCGGAGGATCTGGTGCTGGTGTAGGTGGACGGCAATCATCAAAACGAGCAGAAGAGTTGATCGGATCTATCTTGGCAGGCGTGTCTCAATCTGTCAAAGATTCAAGGCCTCAAGTTGATGAATTGTCTAACAGTGTCGAGGCATTGGGCAACAATTCACAGGATGCAAGCAACAAAATTGCAGAAGATGCAAATGCTGCATTTAGGAACTTGATCCGAATTGGGCAATCTTTCCAAGACATTGATCCTGCAGTCAGAGCAGCGCAGAAAGTCGTTGATGAGATCAATGATTCGATCACAGATTTAGAGATTGCAGGCCGCCCAACAACTATAGCAAATAAGTTACTCGCAGAAGCAGAAAATAGATTAGCAAAAGCAAGAGATGAAGTAGCGGCTAAAACAGATCGGGCAGCAAAAGCAGAACGACAGGCGCAGATTGATGCTGCTGCAGGAATTTTTGAGTCTGTGGCAAGTTTAGACGCCTCTGCAATTGTCTCAATATTTGCTCCCGTAGCAGGTCAAATATTAGGAACATTAGAAAAAATTGGAAGTACAACACCAGAGCAAAAAAGAGAACAAATTGCCGCACAAGTTGAGGCTATTAAACTTGGAATTGCTCAACTACCTACACTATTTATAGAATTGATCCCATTATTAGCCTTTGGAATCCTAGAGGCTTTAACAGATGGATTTCAATTATTAGTCATAAATTTGATCGATATTATAAAAGATAGATTGAAATTTCTTGGATCAATTAGAGATTCTGATCCTAGTGGAAATAGAAGAAATGAAAATTTTAGAAATGCATTACAAAGATTTTTTGATCCGAATCAATCAACTTTTATGGGGGGCGGTCGATTCATTCCAAAGGCTCAAGGTGGTATCAGATTCACAGGGGCGCAGGATGGGCTTGCAATGCTACACAGGGGCGAATTTGTCGTGCCTCAGTCTGGACAAAGGCCGCAACAAGTCGATCGACAGATGCAAGGCACAGGGGGCGGCTTGACTGTCAATATCAATAGCGCAGTTGTGGATCGCAATGCTGTTGATGCCTTAGTACGTCAGATCGAAATCAGATTCAATAATCAATTTGGCACGTCAAGCAGCAATCTATTTGGAGGCCGTTAACATGGGCAATGCAAAATTCTTTTTCTATCCAGAACCGCACGGCAATTATACGCACCCCGTGATCCTCGATTTAGGCGAGGCATTAGGCGAAATGTATAGCGACATGATCACAGAAGCCGTCGATGCTGTCTCTCTGACTGGCTCTATGTCTCGATCTGTTGGACGCATGCAGGAAGTTGTAACGATTCAACGGGATCGCATGATATTAGGTGAGGATCTAGCCTACAGATTTCATGCAATGCAGAATCATCTTGATCGGGGCTTTACTGTATCATTTGCAGCGGATGCAGATAAGGCCTATTGCCACCCGTTGAGGGGCGTGCAAAACTCAGGATCAACAAGACTGAACTGCTATGCGCATCCTTTTGTTAATCTTGTCGGATCCTCTGTCGCAGTTGGGATCGATGATTATGCAGTTGTCGAGACGTCAAGCCCTGCACTGATTCAAGAGCAAGTCAAGATCGCATCAAATGGCAGCATATCAAACGCGGGGGGCAATCTCGACATTGATCAACGTCTATGCTTTCAATATGATCAGCCTGCTTACTTGCGTCATTATCGTTACTATCCGATACTGAAAAGGCCACAGAGTGATCTGGGGCAAAGCATTATAACAAACGAGGGCGGGCGGCTATTCTCATTGTCGATCAGGCTTGTTGTCGATTATCAAGCCCTTTTCTCTTTCCATCCTGATTATCAAGCAGAATCAGGGATCTCGATAGGCAGTCAGTTAGTCAGAGAAGTGACAGGATCGGGCGCAGTGCCTGCAGGTCGAGGCGGTGGCACGCTCGACGGCATCCCTAGACAAAGACGCACGGCAGTCGGAGGCATCGAAATGCCTATACAGCCGCAAACTCCGCAAACTCTAGGACTAGGATCATAAAATGGGATGGTCACAGCAATTCATAGACACGCTCGACAATGGATCAAAGCAGATTCATTATGCGCTTAACTTCCTTGCCCCTAGCAATGATTACAATCTGTCACAGGGCGCATTTGTTGGCATGAATACAGAGATTGCGATCGGGGCCGCAGATGTCACGATCGACAGTGCGCAGATCACTCCGCAAAGATGGAGCATCAATTTTGGAGGCTTTACTGTCACGATCAACGGGGATCTTCGACCCTTAAATGGGGGATCTTCATTCAAGCGAGGCGCAGTTGCAGAATTGATCATGATACGCGACGGGATCCGCAATCGTGTGAGCATTGGACAACTTCGCAATATCACAGGGGGGCGCGGCGTTTGGCGGCTTGATTTCGTCGATTTCTTGACGATGATGCAAACGCGTCTAACAAGCAAATTCACAGAAGTACAATTTTGGCGCAATGCAGGCAAGCAGGCATCTGTGACAACGTCTTTTAATTTCTCAAGTGACGTCAGATTGTATCTTGACGATATTACGATCTTCGAACAGGAGACGGGGCAAAACGGCATGATCTTTGTTGAGGATGCAACGCACGGGGATTCTGATTATTGGACTTGGAGCAGCAAGACGACAACAACCGCCCCTGCAGGCTATCTAAATATCGCTAGCACTGGCAATTATCCTAGTACGGCAGCCCATGATCATCTGCACGTGGGGGATAAGATTACAAGCCTTGCACGACTTCGAGGGCGGCCCGATTACGTCTTTGCTCGTCTAGTCATGTCAACAGGCAACGGCACGCAGGGCGTATTTGATGATTATCCGCAATCATGGGGATTAGGCGTCAATTGGAATCCGAACCTTTTTAACCTGCAGAATCTAAATGCGTATTATGCGCAAAACTGGGCTACTTCGACAGGCACGCACGAAATCGAATTGTTGATCAATGAGGGCGGCAATATTGCTGTCTTTCTGGATGCCGTTTTGAAAATGGGCATGTGGCCTGTTTGGCGACAAAACGAATTATCGTGGCGAGTTTGTCAGGATCCGAACAAGGCGACATTTTTTGCAGTTGTCGATCACATTACCGATCGGGATATTGTGAGCATAGACAATCATGAGTTATATGCGTCTAGTCAATCTGCAGTCTATGAACGATCGACAATACAAGTATATGATTCAGGGATCACAACTCGGAGCAATGCAAGTACCACAGTAAGATCATTGCCTGCAGATGCTGAGATATTGCGAGATCTGGCCCTTGTATATCGGATCGACAATCCAAAGCAAAAGGACAAAGCCGATCTCGATAATGCTCGATTGCACGGGTGGGATAGCAAGCCATTTGAACAATTAGAATTGACAGTCACAGAAAAGCATTGCCTGTTGTGCGCTGGTGACATAGTCGAAATATCGAGTAATTATATCTATGGGCTTCAATCTGCAATCGGATCAACTTACAGCAACAGGCGTGCAATGGTATTGGGCGTCCGTTGGAATCCATCACAGAGTACAGTCAATTTATCACTAGGGATCTTATCATGAGAATAGAATGTGCAGGCACTCCAAAGATTATCGAACTAGCACGATCGCAGGGCTTTGTTGTGTTTGATGGGCAGGATTGGGATCTGAATATTATAGGCGAGCGCAATCCAGAGGGGCAGGCCGATCGATTCGATGACTGGATTCACGTTTGCTATAAAGATCAGGGCGTCTGGATCTGGCATGCTTTCCAATGCACAACTGACGCAGGAAAACATTGGCTACAAAGCCGCAATACAGCGATCCTGTGCCACAATAGACAATATCGGGGCGTGTATATGCTCGGACTGCATCGAGGCCAATATGAAGCCCTTGTGCAGCGTGGTGGAGAGGTGTCTGTATGGCGTGATCGAAATGGCGATACTGTCCACGACTACGGACAGAATGAAGAAAGCGGATACTTCGGGATCAATATCCACAGAGCAAGCGCAACGCATGAAAGTGAGACAGTGGGCAAATATAGCGCAGGATGCCAAGTCATAGCAGATCCTAATGAATATGATATCTTTATAGGCCTCTGTCGTCGTCAAGTTGCAGAAACTGGCTACGATCGATTTTCATATACTTTGTTGATGGGAGAGTAAATCATGCCAGAACAAGATCTTTTTCACTTGATTATGTCAGGGGGGGCAAATGCCGCCTTTGCTGCGTTTCTTTGGTGGCAAAATAGAGAGCAGCAAGCCAGAGCAGACGAGCGCGAAAAAAAGCAGGAAATTCGAGAAAAAGAACTGCGAGATCGATACGATAAAGTGATCGTTGATATGCAAGCCCGTGAAGATGCAATGCGCACTCAGATTGTCAAGGAAATTAACGATCTTGATAAACGCATGTCACTACTTGAGCAGAAACTTGAACAGATTACAATTATCGTGAATGAAATAAAAGCACGATTTCAAAGAGTTGTATAACTTCTATTGCCTGATCTGGAATAGACGATCCCCCTTTCAATGACTACAATCTAACCGAGCGCAATGCTCTTTTCTTACTACCTATCTATTTAGAGGATAAATATCATGGCTGTACAAATTACAGGACGTCAGATCGCAAATGCGGCAGTTGACGTTAACAAATTAGACTTATCAAGCGGAACTTTTGATTTTACTTCTGCAGTGTTGCAAGTTGCAACACCATCCGCAGATTCACACGCAGCAACAAAAGGCTACGTTGATGCACTTGCTCAAGGCTTGCATTGGAAAGATAGCGTTGTAGTTGCTACAACTGGAAATATCACCCTTTCAGGCACTCAGACGATCGACGGCATCGCTGTTGTAGCAGGCGATCGTGTACTAGTCAAGAATCAGACAAGTGCAGCAGAAAACGGGATCTATGTTGTCGCAGGCGATCAGTGGTCACGTGCTGCAGATATGGATGCATCTAGTGAATTCTCAGGATCTGCTGTATTTGTGCAACAAGGCACAGTCAATTCAGATACTGGATATGTTTGTACAAATGATGGCGACGTGACAGTCGGCACAACCGCGATCGCTTTCACACAATTCACAGGCGCAGGCCAATTCACAGCAGGCGACGGCCTCGATCTTACTGGCTCGACTTTTTCCGTAAATGTTGACGATTCATCGATCGAAATCTCTGCAGATGCGTTGCAAGTCAAAGATGGCGGTATCACTAATGACCATTTGGCAGGATCGATCGCAAATGCAAAATTGTCAAACAGCACGATTTCAGGCGTTGCATTGGGTGCAAATCTTAACTCATTGAGTGCAGGCAACGGGATCTCAATGACAAGTTACAACGGCTCTGCTGCTGTTAGTGACTTGACGATCGATCTTGACGGTGCAAGCCTTGCATTGGGCGTTAATGGTATCAGTGTTGCTGATGCAGGCGTAACAGCCGCAAAGATTGCAAGCAATGCCGTTGAGACTGCTAAGATTGCAGATTCTGCTGTTACAGCGATCAAATTGGCCGGCTCAATCCCTGCCGATAAATTGAATCTGGGCAACGGGGTGCTTGACAATGCAGGCAACTTACAGATCGATCTTGATGGATCCAGCCTTGCATTGGGCGTTAACGGTATTAGTGTTGCTGATGCAGGCGTAACAACCGCTAAGATCGCAGATTCTGCTGTTACTTCTATCAAGTTGGCTACTGATGCCGTTGAGACTGCAAAGATCAAAGATTCTGCTGTTACAGCGATCAAATTAGCAGGCTCAATCCCTGCTGATAAATTGAATCTGGGCAACGGGGTGCTTGACAATGCAGGCAACTTGCAGATCGATCTTGACGGATCTACTTTGGCCCTTAGTGCCAACGGCATCAAAGTTGCAGATGCAGGCATTGATTCAACTCAGATTGCCGACGCTGCTGTAACTTCTGGAAAGATCGCAGATGCTGCTGTAACTTCTGGAAAGATTGCCGATGATGCTGTAACTGGTGCAAAGATTGCCGATACTTCGATCGCTACTGAGAAATTGAACTTTGCTGCTTTCTTTGCTGGATTCGATGCAGATGGCTCAAGTGCTACCTTTGAAATGCAGGCTGCTCTTGATCTCAACTTCGTCGAAATGTTCGTCGTAACTGTTAACGGTCTAGTGATGGAATACAAAAGCACGCCAGATGCACAAGACAACTACAAGATCGATAATGGCGGCACAAATGGCGTTGCTCGTATCGTCTTTGGATCAAACTTGTCTAATGGCGATCGCGTTACTATTCGAGGATTCATCAATAACTAATCCTTGATTACTTGATTGATTCTTTCCCTTGAATCCCTCGTGCATCCTCTGTGCGGGGGATTCTTTTATTTTAGGATCACATTCTAGGATCTCGATAGTTTGGGCTATCTGTCTAACTGCCTAAATATTTGTTGAAAAAAGTTGTGTAAATATGTTTACAATCGCAAAAGAATGAATTACTGTAAGAATATAAGCAATGATGCTTATGAAACAACAAAACAACAACGGAGCAAATCATGCGTCTAGGCAAAGCAAAATATTCAATCGGTGACACTTTTCAAGCAATGGGATTGACACATAAAATCATCTGGATCGATCATGTAAGATCTTACACGTTTATCTATACATTCATAGATTCAGATGGACGCAAGCACAAACTTGAAGAATGGCAAATACAACACTACATGAAATAATCAACAACACAGGGGGGCAAATGCTCCCCTTTGTCAATTTAGGCGGCCTGTGAATAGATGACAACTACCTTGCTGCCAGTCTCAGGAGCAAGGGCAAACGTGACGCCCCTTTGATCGCTATCCTCTGTATAGTCGTCGCCTTGAATCTGCAGGATCCCATTGTAATAAACTTGCACACTATCTTCTACGAAGTCGCTAGACGTTGAGAAATTGATATTTGATCCATTGACTTGACTGCTCAAATTCTCTGTTGTCAATGTCGTCGATCCCCCGCCCCCGCTTGGCGTTGTGCCGCCTGTATCGCCTATAATTCTAACAACTGACATTATCGATCCCCTTGATACGTCATTTCTACGAAGTCCAGATCAAACGTGCCTGTATCTGTCTTGAGGAATACATATAGATCGCCCGCGTGGCCTACTTTGACAAAGGCATTAAGGGCAAAGATTGCGCTCCCCTTTGTCGTCGTCGTGATTCCTGTATATATGTCGCTTTCTGTATCTGTGATGATCATCTGATCGCCCTCTTGATCTCGACACAGGCGCATTGTGATCTTCGTTGATGCATTGATATTCGAACACTGCAACACGATAAGAGACAAATAGCCCTCGAAATGCTGCGAGGGTGGAAACATATTCATATCAATGTCAATCCGCTTGCCTAGATTGTAACTGCTGCCAATGCTCGACACACTCGATCGGCTTGTAACTCTGTTGATGCTGCTCATGATAATAGCCCTTTGATTGATCTAATTGTTTTCATTGTGTGAAGTCTCAACATAAAACGAGGGGAGGGGGGACACATGCAACGCAGGATCTTAATGCAATCCTCGCAGTCTGACATTGCTGTGTGTGCTTTCCTGCGCTCCCATCCTAGAAATGCACAGATATTATCAAGCGACATGCTAGAGCAGCCAAATGGGGCCAATACGCCCCTGCAAATGTCTCTTGTGTCAAGATATGGCGTGCTGATCATGACACTTTGATCGAACTGCCCACAAAAGGCCTTTACGAATTTGACGTCAAATTGTACGTTGTGACCAACAAGGATCCCGTCTTGATGCCGTAAAAAGAACGCATGAATCAACGAGGCTGCCAGTTGATGATCAATCGCTTTACGCCACTTGTACTCGTCATAGCCGTTAACTTTCATCGCTTGAGGATCGGCCTGTGCCAATCGTCTGGGCTTGACTTTGACTTCAAACCGCTCTGTGATCACGTCGTCAATCATGACGATTGCCCCTAGACTGATCATTTCGTGGATATCTGGCTTTAGGCCTGTTGTTTCTGTGTCTATGACTATGTATTTCATGATCTTGCTCCGTGATTGCCTCGACCTTTGTGATTCTTTTTCTTTTGCCATACCTTTACAACTTCGACGACATGGCGATTGTGCATCACTAGACGCATAACAAAGACGTGCGGAGGCTCCCCCGTGATCTCTGAAAAGTATTCGCCAATGATCGCCATCTTTTCGATAGGGATCGGCACGTCGTTATTGTACCAATTTCGCACTGTGGATTCTGGAAATCCTATATCCAGACAAAAGGATCGGACTGTGCCGCAATGCTCATGGATCCATTTAAGCAACAATTGCCCTGTGTATATTCTAGGATCTGCCATTGTATGATCTCCGTTAATTCGATTGCTTGCATTGTAGCCATATTATAGCGGATACGCAACAAAAAACGCCCCCTAAATCAATCAACACTTAGCCAACAACTAGCCAACACTTTTGCGTTGATAAGTGCTTGTAATCATTGCACTTTTATTTTTTAGCCCTCACTTTGCCCTAAATCATCCAACACTTTGCCAACACTTAGCCAACAACTAATCGGAAAAACTGCAATGAATACAGGGGGATATCGACGCATAATAATAATAATCATAAATATAATTATAATTTTAGCCAGTTAGTCAGACAGTAAGAAAGTGAGATGCTCCAAATTATAAAGAAAAAACACATGCGATCCACATTCTAGAATCTGGAATATTGCAGGATCGTAGGATCTCTATCTGTCTATCTATCTAACTATTTACAAAAAACCTTTGTAAATATGTTGACGATACCCGATCGACAATGCTATATAAATAAGTATACAACAAAACAACAACAACAAAACGGAGTCAATCATGATCGAACAAATCAACGCAACAACAGGAAAAGCATATACAGGCGGCAACATCACTGAACTAATCGCAGCCGGCTTTCAGTCTAATGAATGGGCAACCTATAAGCAATGGCAAAGCGAGGGCCTACAAGTGCAACGAGGACAGAAAGGCACACGCATAACTAAGATGGTCAAAATCATCTGCAATAAAGAGCAGAAAGAAAAGTTAGTGCCTCGATACTATACTGTATTCAATGCGGAGCAAGTCGCACCGATCGAAGAGCAAGCCGCTGCAGCCAAATAAACAACAACAGGGGGAGCAATCCCCCACCTTACAACAACGGAGCATATCATGCACACAATCGAGTCTCAGAACTTCAGTAGCCGCCCGATCTCCTTTGAGAGATTCATGTCAATGTATTGCGGCATTCCACAGAATCAAGATCAATCTTTCCAGTCTGAAAGGTGGTATGTGTTAAGCGAGTGCGGAAAGCAGATCTATTCTGTAGTCGTGTACTTCTGTACTTTCAATAGATGCATCTTGTATCATGCGCAGCGTGTCAAATGAATCTATATATCAAGATCCCCCTCGATCTGATTGACGAGGGGCCGATCAATGTCCATCACTATTGCCAACTATACGCCCAGTTATTGACAACTCGAAAAATCAATCTTAAAAAATACGCACAACAAAACAATCTTTCATATACTACAGCAAGGCGACTTTTAGCCATTGCAAAACAACAACGGAGCAACAAATGAATTTCCCTGAGTACGTCAAAGGCGAGCGTCAACAAATCATATTCGGATTTCTGTCACACTTGGCAGATCACTTCGAGAAAAATACTTTCTGGATCAAGTCACAGCACACGATCTACAAAGGCAAATTGAACAATATCCCAGAAGTCTTTTTGCGTCGTGCATTGTGGCAGTATCTAGGATCCGACAATATGCGGATCACAAACAATTCCAAATTTGCCCCGTCGATTGCTAATGTCTTAGACTACGTCAAATCCTGTCAGGGATTCAAACAGCACTGGCTTTCTGTGCCTCTGGATCAAACCTTTTGCCGATCCTGTCGAACTGATGACATAGGCAAAGCAGGCGGCTATCGTCATATCTTTTATTATGGATTCCGGCCGGATATTGGGCGTGAGGGCGAAATGAGTGCAGGGGGGCATTGTGATTGTGCTTTAGGCCGTCAAATGAGCGGAGCGAGTTATGAGGACGTCATGATCAAAATGCAGCAATGGGATCCAAATGCTCAGATCGCTGTTAGTCGTTGGTGTAATGAGCAGGGGCGTAAACTGCAGGCAAGAGAGCAAACCAATTATCATTGGGATAATATCATTGCACAAGGATATGTCAGATATGGCATTGATGAAAATGGAGAGGATACTGATCGCCTGTATCCTATTTGGGAGCATCCATTCTGGAGATCTCCCTTTGGCGCAATGAGTGCAAATCTTTACGGCTTTGACATGCCTGCAGATCTTAGAACACAAGTACCGCATCAAAACCTTACAGCACAGCGAAAACACGGCAAATTAAGACGTCTAAGAAGTGAACTGCAACAGGAAAGCACAACGGATCGCGTAATGCGTCAGATGGGCGATTTTAGCCCTAAGTAGCCAAATGCTATATAATGCTATATAATCAAGGGGGATCGCAATGATTCCCCTTTTTTATTGGAGACACAGATGCCCCCTAGACGTAAAACAAAAGAGATCAGCAAGTCAGACAGAGAGACAACGCACAAGGCCACAGAAGCCGCAACAACGGCCGCACATGCTCCTGATTGTACTGTGTGCATTAAGTTAAGCCCAGTACAGATGCAACAACTAGAGATTATTGCAGAAGTGATCAACGATGAGACGCCTGCAGAATATGCAAAGAAAGTCATCAACAAGCACATTGCTGATCGCATGTATCTGATTAGGGGCAAATGATGATCTGCCCTTGTTGCGAGTGTGATCCCTGTGATTGTCATGGTACAAAGCACAAAGCGATCTGCATATCCATGAATCAAAAATCAATCAAGCAACTCGATGACCTCCACAACAAAACAGGCAAATCGAAGTCAAGGATCGTCAGGGATGCAATCGACAAAGAACACAGAGAGGCCAACAAATGACAGACAAAAGCACGACAGATTCCGATAAAGTTGGGGAGTTTGTACGGATCAACAAACTGCATCCGCATGCTAAGAATCCACGACACAACGATCACGCAGTTACAGCGATCGCCAATTCGATCAAACGCTTCGGATTTACCAGCCCTATCGTAGCCAACAAGGATCACACGATTCTCGCAGGGCATACACGTTGGAAAGCCGCAAAGCAGATCGGCCTTGAGACTGTGCCTGTTGTATATGTCGATCTGTCGCCTGTGGATGCGGAATTGCTCATGATTGCGGATAATAAACTGGGAGAAAAAGCAGACTGGAATACGGATCAACTGTCTGACTTACTGACTGGATTGAGGGAAAAAGGTGAGGATCTTGAAATACTGGGCTTTGACGATGAGGAATTGGGCGATCTACTTGCTGATCTTGATGATGATTCTGATCCTTTTGGAGATGGAGAAACGACAGAGGATCAGGGATTTGACGAAATAAGCAGCGATCTAGACTTCACATTGCTTAAGGGCAATTGTCTCGACAAGTTGAAAGAACTACCCGACAACAGTATTGATGCAATTGTGACCGATCCGCCCTATGAACTCGGATTCATGGGCAAATCATGGGATGCAACAGGGATCGCCTATTCTGTCGAATTGTGGAGCGAGTGCCTGCGAGTATTGAAGCACGGGGGGCATCTTGTCGCCTTTTCTGGATCTCGCACTGTCTTTCCGATGGGCGTTGCGATTGCAGAATCGGGATTTGAAGTCAGGGATATGATCAGTTGGATATATACAAGCGGATTTCCTAAAAGCCTCGACATATACAAGCACACAGACAAAGACGAGCATAAAGGATGGGGAACAGCATTAAAGCCTGCACAAGAACCTGCTGTGCTTGCAAGAAAGCCGATCGATCCTGACTGCTCAAGCATTGCAGAGAATGTCTTGAAATGGGGAACAGGGGCGATCAATATAGATGCTGGGCGATTTGCTTATGGGGATGATTGCCATTTTGGAGATAGTGAAAAGCCACAGTGGGAAGTAGGATCGAATAGAGGCAATAAAGGATTTAAATTATCAAATGGCATAAGAACACAACCACCGAGCGAGATCGGGCGATGGCCTGCAAACGTCTATCAATGCAAAAAGCCACAACGATCAGAGAAAGAGCAAGGCCTCGATCACTTGGCAGGCAAGACGGGAGCAGAAGCAACACACAGGAAAGAGGGATCGGCAGGCCTGAACAATCCCAGAGCAGGCGCAGGACGTACTGCGGAAGAAGTTAAGAATTTCCATCCAACTGTCAAGCCGATCAAATTGATGCGTTGGCTATGTCGCTTATTGACTCCAAAGGGCGGCACAGTGCTTGATCCATTTCTAGGAAGTGGGACAACGGCTGTAAGTGCGATCCTTGAGGGATTTAACGCTGTAGGCTGCGAAATGACAGACGACTATTATCCAATCATTCAAGGCCGCGTCAACTGGGCAAAAGCAGAACGCAATAAGGAGATCCTAAATGGGGAGAAAGAGCAAACTGACGGATAAAGCCAAACGGGAGATCCTTCAAGTGATCTCTGTAGGTGGTTCCAAGTCATTAGCGGCTAAACATGCAGGGATAACTTTAATGACCCTGTTGAACTGGCTTAAGCGAGGCGAGCAGGCAAATAAGGGGATTTATCGCAATTTTTATTTAGAATTTAGACAGGCTGAGGCGCGGCCGGATATTTTGGCAATGGGGATCGTGCATCGTGCCGTCAAAGAGGGAGACGTAGCGAGCGCAAGATGGTGGCTTGAGAAACGCGCAGGATGGGGCCAACGTGAGGAGCCACAAGTGCAGATCTCTATAACGCCTGAAAATATGAGCGTTACACAACTATTGCAGGAAGCGGAATCAGTCAGCCAGAATCTAAGAGCGATCGCACCCCCGATCATTGACTTAGACGAAGAATAAACTTTTTTATAAAAAAGTGCATAAATATGTTGACACTGTGTATTTATGTTGTTAATATATGTATATAAGCAAATCGCTTAGAACAACAAAACAAAACGGAGTCAACAATGACACAACAAGCAGCAATCGAAATCATCAAGTCACAAATCAACAAAGCAGATTCTTACAACTTTCAATTTTTACAAATCAAAGAGATCAAAGATGCAAGCAATGCAGTATGTGGTCACTTCGTATCTGCACTATTCACAACACAGAATCAAGATGCATTATCAAACTACAGTATCAAAATGATTGTTGAAAATGACGGATCAATCACAAAACTATAACAACAACGCAGGGGGGCAAATGCTCCCCTCATCATCAACAACGGAGATCAATATGATCACACTATCAGAACAATTCGATTTTTGCGGATGCAAAGACATATATAACAACGGCAATCGTATTGGAGACGTAATAAAATATGAAGATACTTTTGAGATTAGAGTGTCAAAAATACAACAATCCACAACAGGCGGATCGATCATTGTATACAGAACAATGAACACAAATAACGAATCAATGATCATCACACTTGTATCTAACTTTCTTAATCAACATTAAACAACGGAGTTAACTATGTCAGACGACAACACAACAGACAGCAAGCCAGACAGCCAGACAGTAGATCAGGAACTGGAACAGATCAAGGTCAAAGCACAAGAGGCAATCTTAGACGCATATCACGATCGCGATCGCGACACAATGAAGCGGTTAGGATGGATCGTCGAGATCATCAATTTAGTACAACAACAACAAGCCGAAAAGGATCAAAAATGAGCAACGATAATCATACAGAATACAACAGAGACGATCAACGACAATGGGGCCGCACAATCCTCAGACTTAGAGAATCAGGCACTTTTGCCCAGTTACTCAGTGCAGAAATAGCACACTCAAAACTAACAGTCAGAGAGATAGCAGAACATTGTCAGACGTCAAGCGCATCGATCAACAAGTGGAAAGGGGGCGACGTATATCCGGCCGTGCATTTCCTTTGGAGACTGGCAAAGATCCTGCATCCAGAGCATAACACAATAGGCGCATATATGATCTACACGCACAAGATCAATGCAGAAAGATAAGGGGGGCGCAATGAAGTTGATAGGATTCGACACTGTTGACATTACAAAAGTAAAGATCGAGCATAAAGGATATGTATTGATTAATCCAAATCAGATCGTATCGATCGATAATACAGGGGCTTTTTACTCAATGATCAGAACAACAAAAAAGGCTTTTGTTGTCGATGCAACTATGAAAGATATACTCAAGATCTTGCATAAAGCAGGATGCACTTGGCTAATATTAGACGAGCAGGAAAAAGAACTTCCACAGGGGGAGCAATGATTGCAATCACTGTCACATGCTTATCTCACAATCTTGATCCATCATTGGCCAATATACGACATAAAAGGAACTTGCGACAATACGATATCAACTGTGAGCATATCGAATTTGTCTTTGCGTCCAATGTCAAAAAAGATATCTGCTTGATTCAACTGTCGAGCGGCTTGCAACTGACTTGCTTAGAATCTCAAGTCGAAGTCAGGGAAAAAATCAAAAAAGCCAATTGGCAATTTACGACAAAAGCAATATAATAAGATTGAAATTACCTCCTTTGTTGTTTCAGTTTGAAGATCCGCAGTATGGCAAGCACTGTGGATCTTCTTTGTTTTTCTGTCTCTCTATCTGGCTATCTGTGATATATTCCAAGCATGGACAAGTCAAGCCTTATCAAGTACCTGCAGATCAATCAGAAGTTAGAACAGATAGCACAGGACTATCCTCTAGCCCTGTCGAGGCTGTGGACGCCTCACTGTCATAGATGGGATGGATTAGCCAGTAAGTCAGACAGAATAAGAGGCTGCGGCCTCCCTATGCAGTTCGTTGGCAATGGGATCTATACTTGCAAGGCCTGCGACATAACAGAAAAAAGAACCTGTCAAAGAGAAGCGATCCTTAATGTGCTGCGACACTCAGAAGCCTTTTTGCTGTCAGGTGGCAATCGATCAGGCAAGACAGAATCAGGCGCAGGAATGTTGTCTGTAGCCTTTGCCGCAGGATCTGGCGAGTGGTGGGTACGTGAGTGGATGCAGATCAATCAGATCCCCCTTGACTTGATACCGCAGGAGCCTAGCGAAGTTTGGGTATCTGCTTTGTCTTATGGCGATGCATTGACGTATCTACGCCCAAAGATCGAAAAATATTGCCCTGTTGGCACTCGCTTTGTCAGATGGAAAGCACAAGATCGGGCGCATGCTTTACTTCCCAACGGAGGCAAGATCTTATCAATGTCTGCAGAATCTGGACGTGAGAAATTTCAGGGCGGATCTGTGTCTCTTGTCGTGCTTGACGAAGAGCATCCCAAAGACATATTTGATGAGTCAATGCTGCGATGCATCGACAAAAGGGGGAAAGTCGTTTGTACAATGACGCCCTTAAAGGGGATTACTTGGGTGCATGACGTATTCATAGAGAATCCGCAAATCGGATATGGCTGCTATTCGATATCCGGCCTTGATAATCCTTTTGTATCTAGCGTCAAGATGCGCAAGGCAATTGCTCACATGTCAGAGGCAAGCCAACGATCGCGCCTGTTTGGAGAATTCACAAATCAGCAAGGCCTTGTCTATTTGGAATTTGATCGCAATGTGCATGTAGTCGAGTCTTTTGATATTCCCGATCATTGGCCTCGTGATCGTGCGATTGACTTCGGAGTGCGAAACCCTTTTGCATGCCTGTATTTTGCACACGATGAGCGCGATGACGTGCTACATGTCTATAGAGAATATTATCAGACTGAAAAGACAAGTCTAGAAAACGGGCGCGCACTTAACAACATTGCAAGCCGATACAATGAGCAATATCGTTGGACTGTAGCCGATCCAGAATCAAGAGACGGGCGGATCACACTACAAAGAGAGTGCGGCATTGAAAACAAGCCTGCGCCCAAACATATTGGAGTTGTAGAAACGATAAACTGGGTAAAAGAGCGATTGGCACTAGATAGCGCAGGCAAGCCGCATATAGTCATCCATGACAATTGCAAGCAGTTGATCCGTGAATTTCGCCTTTACAAGTGGGCAAAGAGTGCAAAGGGCGATCGGCCTGTCAAAGCCAACGATCACGCATTGGACGCACTGAGATATCAGATCGCTTTTCTTAAACGTTGGCAAATGCATCAATAGGGGGCAGCATGTCACAAGATCTAACACACTTCGCCCGTTGGCTATTGGGCATCATGAACCGCAATAATATTACAGTTGAGGCCTTAGCAGATCGATCGGGCGTATCTCGTAAAGACGTGCGCAATTGGATACGTGGCAATAGTATTCCAAAGACGGCATATTTTGTCTTTTTGCTTAAGGCCTTAAGCCAGTTGATCCAGTGTG
>Ga0181577_10001564_pt1 | contig 18349 bp, 15 predicted proteins | sample 101ome_21_FD_132468 | JGI IMG/M metagenome (GOLD analysis project Ga0181577, IMG submission 132468) | Coastal salt marsh microbial communities from the Groves Creek Marsh, Skidaway Island, Georgia - 101413BT metaG (megahit assembly) | ecosystem: Environmental > Aquatic > Marine > Intertidal...
AGTTTAAGGTTGATCATTGTTTTTCTTTGCTTTCCAATTCGCTTTTTTTCTATGCCTTGCTGGTTTGAAATGTTTCTTGAGAATTGATTTAGTGATGTTTTAGCGGCGCCGCTTTGTCCTACATCTTCGGCCCAATGTCTGAAGCTAGTCCAAAGGCTCTTGAGCTCTGTTCCGTTGTCTATAGTGCAAAGCTCACATTGAGAGCTAATAAAGGCGGTTAATGCGTCGGTTTCTTCTCTCCAACTTTGGCGCCAAGTATTGATTTCATCTTCAAATAAATACCCGCCCCGCTCTAGGTATTCTCTCGCTAAATCTAGGGCCCAAGTCACAATTAAATCTGACTCTGCAATGAGTTTGTTTTTTAAATCTGGGTCACGGTCATTTCTTCCAAAGATTCTATTAAATTGAATAGGGACTAAACGGCGCCAAAGTCCCCATGATCTATCTCTTGAGCTCGGTAGTGTGTTCGCTGCAAATATGTGTGCCGCTCTCGGTATAAATGCGAACGGGTCTTGATGTTTCTTTTCAACTTCAATCTTATCGCCGGATATAACTGCCTTTAAAGTGTCGCTGGCTAATAGATCAGATTCGGGCATTTCGCTGACTACATTTACCGCTGCGCCAAATAATTGTGCTCTGCTAAATCTTTCTCCCATTAGCTGGGGCGGTAAGTGCGCCGTTCTTTCGGGTCCAAATAAATCGGCCACTAAGCTTGTCAAAACGCTTTTACCGTTTGAGCCGGCGCCGTGTGCAACTAGCGCCGTGGCTTCTCTAGTACAAAGTCCAAGTAGAGCAAGCCCAAGCCACTCGCCAATAGTGATGATCTTTGCGCCTATCTCTTGTCCTACTGTTTCCTCTGTCTCGCCTTGTTCGGGCTCACGGTCTAGGGACCTTTGAAGATATGTATAAATAAAAGTTTTAGGTAGCTCGGGGGCTCGTCCGGCGTCCCCGTTGCTTTCCCAATACTCAATGACCGCTGGCGGGATGTCATAGTCTAGCTTGTGAATTGCGTACCAATGCGGGGCCTTTTTTTGTACGCTTAAGGCGTTGTTTTTTACTGTGATAAAGTGCTCTCCTATCACGACGCCGGCGGGGGCCGTGTCAAAGGGGCTCTTTTCACCGGCGCCGGTCAAGCTTTGTATCATTTCAATGGCGGCTTTAATTCTGTTATTTGAGATTTTAAACGGTCTATGATCGCCCTTGGCTGTTTGCTCAACGGCGCCTACTGCGCTCATGCCTATACGCCTTAGGGCGTGTTTATTGTACGGGGTCCAAATGCCCTTTGTCGCATCATAGCGCCGGACGCTGTCACCGTGCCACAAGGGCGCTGGCTCATTTCCCATTGTCGCTAAAATGGCTTCTGCTACCTCTAAATCGTCCCCCCGCTCAAATACTCTTTGAATTGGTAAAAGTTCGTTGTGCCCGTCAATGTGCTTAGGTTCCGGCGGTGCTGCGTCTGCTTTCGCTTGCTCAATGCTCAAGGGATTGTTTGCGTTATAATCTTCTATCCACCGATCAAGCCAATTAGGCTCTTTTTCTGTGCGGGCGCCGTCCATTAAATGTTCATCAAGTGCGCTTAGAATTGATCTTCTTAAATTATCATGTTCAATCCAACGGGCAAAACTCCAAAATGCGCTTCTTGATAGGTTGTAGAGCTCTGTACGGTCTAGGTTATCAAGTGAGCTAGGAATCATTGTTCTTGATTTGCTGTTTTGTGGTTTCGTGTTTTGTGGATTTGCGCTAGACTCTTTTTTATTTTTTGAGTCTGTGCGCCCACTTGTCACGGCGCCACGGTCAGCGGGCTTTGTGCTATGTGCGGCGCTCTTTAATCGCTCGGCCCACATATCAGCAAGGGCCTTTACTGTCTCGCTGGATAAATCTTCTTCATGTATGAATAGCTGTGGTATATCGTCCGGTACTCTGACCCCCCGTTTATTGATAAAAGGCGCTGCTTGGCCACGGTCCAAATTAAGGCAAGCCCTATCCACGCCCGCCGGCTCATAATCGCTTAGTAATTCTTCAACCTTGGCATAGATCTCTTTTTGTGCTGCCTGACCTACTTCAATAGATACGGGCTCTTGATAAATAAAGCCGGCTCTCATGCCTCTTAGCGTTCGATAAATGAAAAAGCCCCCTAGCCCTTTAAAGGGTTCAAGGCGTTGCTCTACTGCTTCATAAAAAGCTTTCTCGCTGTACCGCTTCTCTTTATGTGCCGGTTCATCATCTATATCAATAAAAACACCACTAATAAAAATCTCAACACCAAGCTCATTTTTAATTTGCTCTACTGTACCGTGTCGAGTAGGGCGCAATATGTCCCCGCCCTTAGCGGCTAACGGGTAAAGCCAAACTTCGCCGTCTGTCTCTCGCCAATCTCTTTTTAGTGCGTCACGAAATGGAATAGTGATCATGTTATGTGGACGAATCTCACCGGAACGCCAAGCGGGCGGCGGTGCATAACGATCATTGAAATACTTGATTTTTAGAGCACTTGCTAACATAAAAGTCCTAATTATGTAATCAGCTTAAAAAGCTATTTTCTCAGATAGGGTCTTGAACCTAAAACAAATATGAGCTAGAATCAAGATTATTTTTCATGGAGTTAAAAATGACACAAAGCCACAAATCACCCCACATTAAAGTAACGAGAAAGCACTTACTAAAAAACATTGAGCGCCAAATAAAGCAACTAGAAAAAAGCTCACGGGACCCGCTCACGCTTGAATTAGTTAGAGGAATCAAGGGTTCCTTGGATGCCTACTTGAGCACTTTACCGGCAAGCTATAAGGCGCTTGACAATGACTAATACATTTAAGAATAAATGGGCCGCTACAAGTCCAAGTCAACTAAGCACTTTTCAAGATTGTAAAAGAAAATGGTGGCGAATCTCTGTTAATGGAGAACGCCAGCCACCGACCGCCGCCGCCGAAAGGGGCTCAAGGGTCCATGAGCAATTAGAAAACTATTTAATGTATGGTGAGCAATGCACTGACGGGACGGCCTTGGCAATGCTTGAGCACCTACCAAGCGCCGGCACTGTACGAAAGGACTTTGTAGAGGTCGCTTTTAGCGCAATGTTTGATTTTGCTGTACCGATTAGGGGCCGTGTGGATTTATTGGAACCGCCCAACATGATCACGGACCACAAAACGACTAGTAACCTAAACTTTGCAAAGAGCGAGTCTGATTTAAGGACAGACAGCCAAGCAATCATTTACACGGCGGCGGCTATGGCCGGAGAGCTAGGGGATATTGAGTTTAGGGACAAAGTCACTTTTAGGCTTGTCTATGGTACAACTAAGGGCAGAACGCAAACAAGGGTAGTCCAAACAACATTTGAACGGCCTTATGTAATAGACCAGCTAGGCGCTTATAAACAAACAATAGATGATCAGCTAAAAACATCTGATGCGCTAGATTGGGAAGATGTACAGCCCAATTATGCTAGTTGTGATAAATATGGTGGATGCCCGTTTGCTCAAGATTGCTTAAAAGTATCACGGCCCAAAACAAGCGAGTTTATATCAATAGATGCACTTGCATTTAAGGCACCCGAAGCGCTACAAAAAACGGATAAATTAGAGCATAGTTGGCTTGAACCTAGCGCCGGTTTTTTAAGCATTGACCTTGACACCACGGGCCAACAATACGAAAACGCAAACCCGCCCGACGGTTTACCGGACGGCGCCCCTTTGCCAGATGATCAAAAACCGAAACCGAAAAAAATAAACTACACTTGGAACGGTTTGAGTATCAGCACAATGAAAGCCAAAGATGCAAAGGATTGCTTAAAAGAGCTCATAGGCACCTTGGACGAGTCACAAATTGAGTATTATAGAGAGAAGATTAATCACTTAACTAAATCAACATTGAGCGAAAACAAACAGCGAATAAAAGCAGCGCTTGAAGCTCAAAGATATATAGGAGAGAAGAAAATGGACGGTTGGAATCATTTATTTAATAGAAATAAGGTCCAAGAGACTAAAGCGCCAGCACAAGAAACCAAGGCCCTAGAGATTAAAGCGCCGGTCCAAGAGACTAAAGCGCCAGCACAAGAAACCAAGGCCCTAGAGATTAAAGCGCCGGCCCAAGAGACTAAAGCGCCGGTTCAAGAGACTAAAGCACCGGTTCAAGAGACTAAAGCGCCGGTTCAAGAGACTAAAGCGCCGGTTCAAGAGACTAAAGCGCCGGTCCAAGAGACTAAAGCGCCAGCACAAGAAATGAGAATGTTATTAGTAGATGCACATTGCACCGGCGCCGTAGAATTAGAACAAGCTCTATATCCATTAATCCAAGAGATTGAACAAAGGGCCAAACAGCCAATAGGTTTAATTGAATATGGTAAAGGGTGGCAAATGTTAAGCGCTCTTATTAATGAACAAGGTTGGACTTATGGACCGATTGCACGAATCGACAGCCAAAGCTTGATTTATAAAAATTGCAGCTACATTTTAAATAATATATGTTCCCTTTGCATACGTTCAACACGTTAATAAACTGACACTAAACACTTTAACAAGGAGAAAAGAAAATGTCAGAATGGAATACAAATAACGACGGGTGGGGCTCACCTAACAACAATCAAACAAGCTCTGTATGGGACTCATTTGAAACCATTGAACCTAAACGGGCTAAAAATGACTATTTGCCGGCGGGCATTGACGGTGTTTTCAAGATCATTGAAATGAAAGTGATTCAATCAGTAAAAAACAACAATCGCCCTATGTTCATTGCATCTATCGAGCTCGTTGACGGCGTAGGCGGCGAAAGCGGCCAGCGTTGGGATTGGGTAGCCAAGGCGGATGAAAGAGCATATCTACAAAATATCAAAAGTCTTGTTTGTGCATTGAACCCACAAGCGGACCCTCGCACATTTGGAAAAGAGCTCATGGATAAACTTTGCGGACCGGAACAGCCAGCCGCCGGATTACAGGTAAGATGCAGAACGGAAGCAATCCAAACCCAAAAGGGCCATGACTTCACAAAAGTCCATTGGAGTCCAGCAAACTAAAAAAAGAAATGGAACAGTGAACAATGGACCTAGCAATCGACCTTGAAACGGAATTAATAGGCAGCGGAAGACTTGCGCCTAGAATTGCTTGTGTATCTATTTACACAGAAACAGAACATCTACTATTAAACGCCGGCGACGGTGCTTTATATGTGGCAAAATGGGCGCAAACGACGCAAGGAAGATTGATAGGCCATAACATAGCATTTGATTTATACGCATTGATCAGATCAGAGCCAAAATTGGCGCCTATTGTATGGACCTTGTACGATAGCAAGCGGGTCTATGACACCGGAATACATGAGCGGCTGTATGCACTGTATCACGGTTGGACCCAGCACCCCGCAATAGGCCGTCCTATTGTCTCAAACGGCGTGAGCCTTGCGCAATTAGCCAAGGGCCTTTGTGGAATTGATATGGGGGACACTAAGTTTGACCCTAATTCCCCTCGCTTTAACTATGGACCGCTCATTGGTACACCTATCGAAGAATGGCCGCAGAGCTCGATTGACTATGCGCTCAATGACTCAAGAATCACTTACCAAGTCTACATAGCGCAGCAAGAAAAAACTGTACAGCTCGACCATGTAGACAGAGAAAACAGAGAGTTATATAGTTTTAGTTTACAAGTCCAAGCAGATTGGGCCTTGCATCATTTACGGGCGTGGGGCTTGCGTACCAGCAAAGAGTCTGTAGAAGCTTGGCACAAGAAGCTAACAGACGAAAAAGACCAAATCACTAAAGAGCTGATAAGCGCCGGATTATTAAATGAGAACGGTAAGCGCAACATGAGCGCTATTAGAAATGTGATTGAGCTCACTTACGGCAACAAGGCGCCAAGAACAGAAAAAGGCGCAATACAGACAAGCAATGAGGTATTAGAAGACAGCGGGGAGCCGGTGCTTTTAAAACTTGCAGAGTGGTTAAGCATTGATAAACTACTTGGCACCTTTGGCAGCACGATAGAAAGCGGCACAGTTTACCCAATAAGCCCCCGTTGGAACGTACTAGTTAGGTCAGGCCGCACTAGCTGTACAAAGCCCAACTTGCAGCAACTACCGCAGAAAGGCGGCGTGAGAGAATGTTTTACACCAAGAGCCGGCTATTGTTATGTGGGCGCTGATTATTCGACCGCTGAATTAGTGGCACTTGCTCAAATATGCTTAAATCTAAACATACCCAGCGAAATGGCCAAGGCTATTACAGCGGGCCAAGATCTACATTTAGCACTTGCCGCAAACTTGGCAAATGTGAGCTATGAGAAAGCGCTTGAGCTCAAGTCGCAAGGTGACTCTAACATATTAAAATTACGCAAACTTTCCAAGATTCCCAACTTTGGACTCCCCGGCGGGCTTAGCGCCGGCGGGCTTACAAACTTTGCTAAGGGCTATGGCATGACCCTCGATCTTGAAGAAGCTGAAACACTAAAGCGGGCTTGGTTCCAACGTTGGCCCGAAATGAAAGCTTACTTTGAACAAGTCCGGCGGGATGTACACAAAGAGTTTACTATCCAACATACAAGCAAACGAAAAAGGGGCGCTGTTGGCTTTACAGACGGCGCTAACACATATTTCCAAGGCCTAGTAGCGGACGGCGCTAAAAAAGCACTATACGACACTGTTAGGGCTTGTTTTATGGACCGCTCAAGTATCTTATATGGCTCAAGGCCCGTTTTATTTATACATGATGAAATTATTCTTGAAACGCCGCTTGAACAAGCGCCTAAAGCTGGTGATGCACTAGCTGAAATTATGATCACGGCAATGAAACAATTTATTCCGGATTTACCCGTTTTAGTTGATGCTTGGGCTTCAATGAAATGGACTAAGGGCTTAGAATCTGTTAGAGAGCCAAATGGAGATTTAACGATTCAACACAAGGACTAGGCAATGAACGATAATTTAGAAATGTTTATTTATTTTTACATTATCGTCACAATGTACGCCGCCGCTCTTTATCGGTTTCTTTAACTTGGTTTTTTTAGTCAACTTAATTGTTTTTTGAAGCTTCATCATCTTTTCTTTTAGCTGGTCTGTTTGCTGTTGAAATAGAAGAAGCTCTTTTTTCATTGTCTTTTGTTTGTCTGTTAGCTGCTCAATTTTAATTGGGCCTAATATGATTCTTTGCTTTTTATACAATGGTGTATTATTGGCGGCAAGGCCCACTGATACAACTATACAGAGCATGAAAATAGCGGCGGTTTTCATTTTAATTTCTCAATCTTTCTAGCTCTTTTTGCATATTTTCTGCACTTGTCGATAGCTGGGCCAAGATCACTTTTAAATCTGTTAATGTTTTTGTAGTTGTGTGCAATTCTGATTCAAGGAAGCTTATTCTTTTTTCAGTTTGCGCTTGGATGATTTGATTAGCCGCCCGCTCTCCGTTGAGAGCAAAGGCCCAAGCCACGGCGGGCACAGCAACAAGAGCAAGCAACTTAGAGACTTGTTCCCAAATCTCTTTATTTGTCAGTGTTATTGGCATCACTCAAACCCTTAATTCTTTTTTTAACAATAGCCACTAGCATTGCATTGAGCGCACCGGCACAAGCGCCAAGTGCCCCGCCTAGCTTCCAACTTTGGCCGCCTAATTCGGGATAGACAACAGCGCCCACAAGGGCGCCAATGATCAAAGCGGCAAGCCTTGTCACTGATCTAATTTTACTAGACCCCTTTTCCCAACCTAAGGCATTTAAAAGCGGCTTTAACCACTCTACAAGACCCCAAGCAATAATAGCACAAAGGGCCACGGCTTCAATTTTTAGCATTAATTCCGGTGACATAGTTAAACCTCAAAAGTACGCCTAGGCTTCATTTCAATATGTACGCCCGCCGCTAATAGATATTTGAACAATGATAACACATTACTTCCAACGCTGTCACCGTCATAATAAAGAGGGTAGGGGCCTGTTTCTTGGTCGCCTACCCTGTGAGAGTAAACAGAATCAAACAGATCAACCACATGAAGCCCGTTAGGCTCTCCCGCTGCTCTTGCGTCGTCGCCCTCTCTGTAATAGCTGGGCGGGACTAACTGTTCTTCCGGTACTATAATTTCGACAATAATAGTACATAGCTCACTTGGACCTTGTTCATTAAAAGCGGCGGGCTGTCTCTCTTTTATTCTAAACGGCAATAGTCGAGCCGTGGCCGTTTCTGTCAGCAAAGTATCATTTAAGGGCGCCCCCTCAAAAGTAGTAGTCTGCGCTGGTGTAAATGAGATTGTATTTGTTTGACTATCAAAGTTTGTCGCACAAAATAAATGCCTTGTATTATTATACTCAATTTCAACTAAACGATTTTCGCCCCAAGCACCGGTTAGGCTAGCATGATTAAATGTACATGATTGATGAATAGACAAGGTGCCATTTTCAAGCTCAATAATTGAATCAGTATAAAAGGCCCTTAACGCCTGTAGTACGGCGGTATATGAGCCCCTAACACTATAAAGTACGTTTTGAGTAAATAGGCGCTTTGTTTCATCTGTCACGCCCGTTTGCCCTATTGGGATTGAATAGAGCCGACTTAATTCCGCTATGCTCTCGCTCTGATTTACTAGGGTATCAGATCGGGCTTCTTTTACTCTGTTAATGTTCATAATAAGTCACTCGTGTACCTTGGGCTATATTTTCGATTAAAGGACTCTCTAGGTTCATTTGAGAGCCGTTTATCTGATACTCATAACCCTTTTTATTTATCCAAAGCCAACCTTGCGGCGGGAATTGATAAACGCTTTCTACATTTAAGACGGTAGCGCCCCTTAAATGGTTAGAGCTCACCACGGTACTAGGCGCCCCGTTTATATCTTGCATGAGCCGGCCCCAAGTGTCAGCTATAACAGCAAGCGGACCGGCTTCAAAGATACTTTGTGCCAAGTCTATTGGTTCCATATCATTAAACCGTGAGCCGGTTTTATAATGCGCTGGCCATAGTCGCCGGCTTTGGTATCGTTCAAGCGCTCTGTTATCGGGGACCACTAACAAGGACTCGCTTAAAATTGTTCTTTGTGCAAAGCTGGCGCCATAGTGCAAGGTCATTTGATAAGCGCCCGCTGTCATTGGGTAAGTGTACGCAATCAACCGCCCACGATTTAAAGTCAAATCATAACCGGCACCGGCAAGACCGGAATATAAAAATTGATCTGTGCCATTAACTAAAACACTGATTCGATAAGGACCGCTTACCGGTAAAAGTGCGCCGCTCACTATAACCTCGGCGCCGCCTTTATGGTGTACTGTTCTAGTCTCAAGTGTTAAATAACCAAACACATCATCATAAGGGCTTCCATAGCCCCTGTTGCGCTTTGTGCTTGTTAGCGGGTCACCGTAACCGGCCCCGCCGCTGTAAGGGTCGCCGTAGCCTTGCATTTTACACCTCTTGCGCTTGTACTGTCACGGTTATGGCATCCATGCGCCCCTGCAATGGTACTGTCATTAATACGCCGAACAAAGTATTTGCGGGGATTATATAGGAACCGATAGACGCTTGAACACTTGTAAAGCCCCGTTGATTCGGCGTACTTGTGGCGCTTAACGTTGTAGATAGTCCGGTTAGATTTTGAGTCGTTGTCGTTTCCCATTGTGCTACATTTGTCAATGTAAATAGTTCAAAGTCGCAAGTGTTCCCAACGTTTCCGCAATCTTGAATAGAGATAGCCATTTGATAAATGCTAATATCTGTCGCACTGAACCAAGGACCCGCTAACACTATGCTTTTCGTTGGGTTAAACCCGCTTGTTAATCCTACATTGTGCTCATAGCTATCTGACACGGTAGCGGTAAAAGCAAAGCGCCGTGTAGCTGGGCCGTCTGCCCCGTCTGCCCCGTCCGCACCGTCCGCACCGTCTGCGCCCTCTAAACTTGTTAGCCACTCGCTTTCCGTGCCGGTGAATCCATTATTAACTGCTATATCATAAGCGCTTGCACCGTCCGCCCCGTCTTGACCGTCTGCACCGGCCGCCCCGTCGGCGCCCACTACATTTCCCACATTTAAAGCGGTACCGTCGCTAAGTGTTAAAATGAGCTCACCGGCTTGATTGATCGCTGCACTGTCAATCGTGCTTGCTGGTATAGAGAGCTCGTCTAGGATTTCAATAACTGAATCAAGAGCGGCAAACCAATTTCGTGAACCGATAGCCGGTAAACTCAACTCTCTATTGGCGCTTGTTAGTTGCAAAGTACAAAAGGCGCTATTCGGGGCTGTTTCGGGGTCCGTGTCGCTTGTTTCTTGTGTCGCTGTATTTGTCGCAATGCAAAACAAACGCACATCACCCCAAGTATCGCTAAAACCGCTTAGGGTCGCCGTGCTCGTGTTGGCATTGGTTAAAGTCGCCGTCTGTCCGGTCCTTGGGTTCAATATAGACCACTGATAAGTGAAGCTGGCGCTTGGGTCATTGCTGTCGCTTGCCTGTGCATATACATTAAAACTAAGGTTTTGGGCGGCTATTGGTAGCTGCTCGGTGATCAACGGGCTTGGGTTTGTTTGCGGGCTTATGTTCCAACCGGTATATACTAAGATCATTTTTATTGCGCTTTCTGTACTGTTGCTTGGATTACAAAACTAATATCTAATTCATTATTGATTATTGTTAAATCACTTAGATCAACCGCTAATAGTACACCATTAATAAAGCCCGCTGTTCCGTCCAACTCTACAATGTTTCTTGCTTGAACAATGCTTGGAATCGGTGTTGTATTATGTAAAGGGACGACGCTTGATCTATAGGCCCAAGGCATTTTGATTGGCGCTTCATCAGCGGTAGATAGGCCCTCAATCATACTATTAACATTTGTCTGATCTTTTCCAACATGAGGAATAATAGATAAAGATGTGACTTGGCCCGCATTAAAATCATTATCAAGTACAATGCAAGGATAGCCAAAGTATTTTTTAAACTTGTTCAATGTGTCAATGGTTCCGGCGCTGGGTGCTGTTGTGATTTCGCTTGCATCAAATAATACTATAAAGTCCGCTGCGGTCTGTCCGCTGGGCCGTCTGTAATCAATCTCAAACTGTGTGACCGTGCCTGTTAAATTGTCATACTTCGCATAAACAACCGCTGTATAGTGAAAAGTTTGCTGGCTACCACTTGTATTAGTATTGAGCTCTGTAATATCGCTTGCATTAGCATCTGAATCGGTTCTTAGATCATCAACTAATTGAGCGAGCTCTTTTAATGAGTAAGGGGGGCGGCCAAACCAATCAGCGCCGGCGCTAGGCTGGTGTAGTGTGTCTGTGCTTCCGCTTTCTAACATATACCACATCATAAGCTTGTAAGCGGCAAGATGAACAGACAAGCCGCCCGCTGTGCTTCCGCTATTAACAGCGCTTTGTAAAATTGCATTGCTAGATAATTGATCAAGTGTAGGCCGGTCGATTTGTGATAGTTGCGCTAAAAGCTTTTCTGTGCCCTCGTCCCAAGTCCATTTTGTGGCGGTGGTCACACTGTTAGTTGTCACTGTGTAATCTGAAATATAAGTCCATTTACCAACGCCCGTCGTTGTGCTTTCTGACGGCCTGACATTATTCTTCCCTACTGTAAACTCGCAACGCTCACGGCGGCGGGTCGTCATGGATGCACTGACTTCCTGTTGTGCGTTAATGTCCCACTGTCGTCTAAAATCTGTGTCAGAATCAACTGTAATTGATCTAACATAGATTTGATAAGTCGTGCTGGTGTCTGATGCTGCGCTTATGTCAATAGGATGATTAATGTGGTTTTGATCGGCGCTATTAAATCGGACTATTCGAGCTTCCGGCGCTGCTTCATAAAAATTGGCAACTAGATCAGCCCCGCCCCGCTTTAGCTCTAAAAATTGAAAGCTTTCTAGTGACAAGGTTCCAAGCTGTGAATCATAACTAGCATTGATCAAACTCAAGGCACCACCACGGGGGGCATTGATTACATCACCGGCGCCAAATAGACCGCCTAACATACGCTCTGTATACTCATAAACTAAGTCACTTAGCGCCAAGGTGTCATTTAACTCTGCTCTTTCTAGGGCTCTTAATTTTACTCTATCCATTTTAAGTTTCCTCAATCACGGGAATTATATTTAGCTCGTTTAATCTGATCACTTGCCTAGGCGGTGGATATATATCATCTAGCGCTTGCGGTGTTTGCTGTGTACCGCTGCCGGCCTGGTATACTCTAGTATTTAGAACACCGTCCAAGCTCATTAGGGTTTCTATGATCTCGGCAATATAGAGCGGCTGTCCTATTCTCAAGCCCGCCATTAAATCATTTATAGCGCTTTCGCTTGCTGTTTGAATAGACTCTATATCATATCCACTCACGGGGGTTATCTGTACATCAAAACTAACTCTAGTTATCGACGGCGACAAAACTCGGACCCGTGTCCCCGCTGCTCTCCAAGCGGGGCTTTGGTTCGGGTTGCTAGGGTCGCCCTCAATTAGTCTTTGTATATTTGCAATAGGCCCCGTGTAAACCTCATAATTACCTAGCGACCATTGTTGGCCGGCAAAGTAAGCGGTAGGGTCTACATAAATCACGCCCCGTTCCGGTATGCTTGTATATTTATCTGCATCCAACGGGATAAAAACCGTTCCCGTCGGGGTCACAACGCTTTTTAACGGGACTACGGGGTCCGTTGCGGGTGCATCGTGATATAATTCAGTGAGCCCGCTTGCTGGCACTGTTCCATTATAAATAGCGCCGGCTCTTGTTCGGTTTCCTAGTGTGCCGGTACCGTCATCTATATATAATTCGCTATATCCTCTAATATCTAAAGGCTCATATATACTAGCAAGGCTTAATCTTTCGGGCTGTCCGGTATAGCTCAAGGCGGCAAACTCTAAAGCGGGGCCTTGTGCTCTTGCTAAGCTCTGTAAGTAAAGTAGAGCACGGCGCTTCAAGGCGCTGTCGGTTTCTTCATCTGAACCGTTTACAAATGCGCTAGTATTCTCAACTGATATAATCAACGGGTCCGCTTGTAAAATTGTATCAATCGCTTGTGCATTACAGTTTCCAAGTGAGCCCTCAATGCTTGACACAACTTCAAGCTCTGCTTGTGTATTACCGGCTAAAATTGTGATTTCTTCAAATGTTGAATAAATGAGCTCTGGATTTGTTGAGCTAGTGAAGCTTGTCCCCGTTTCAAGGATTAAATCACTAGCCAAGGCACCGTTAAAGGTCACATTAACTAGACCCGTGGCGGCGGTCGCTGCTAGGCGCTCAACGCTATTGGGCGGTAGCTCTAACAATCTTGCATCTAGCTCGGCCCCCGTTGCATTTCTAAAGTCAAAGGCATCTCTAACAAGTGCAAGTCGCTGCTCAATGTCCGCCGCAAGGGCTCCCATACTTTGAGCTAGTGTATCAATAACGCTTCCTTGCGCTACATCACTTAAATTAGATCTAGTGACAAGGGCGCCAAGGGCTATTCTTGCAAGCTCGTCTTGTGTTCTAGCTGTGTACATAACCTATCCTATTTTCGTTTCAAAATTGAGTAAAGCGCCGTTGTTCGGGGTTATTTCTAAATTAGCTTGTAGCTGGTCCCCCTTATCAAACAATTCAATCACGGGTACGCTTTCTATTCTAGTATCTCTAACTAGCTGCTCTCTGATATAGGCGGCTAAAAGACCGGCGCTTTGGCTATTAATTCGGCGCCCTATCTGTTCCGGCAAGCCGTAATCCTTTAAAATTATCGTTTCATTTTTAATTGTATGTAGGCGGTGTCTTATTGCCTGTTCAAGGTTCTGATAATTATTAACTAAGCTCAAGTCGCCGCCTTTCAAAACAAGGTCACCACTTTGCACTTTTAAATCTGTCCCATAGGGGTCATCAAGGCGCTGGCTGTTGTCGTTCTCAATAGTCGCCGGTATCAAGATAATATCACCGGCGGCGGCGGGTCTGCCACTCGGTAAGCGCTCGGCGTCTAACCAACCGTTTAACTCTCTTAGCTCATACCAAAGCTCACTATCATTAAAAATGCGCTGTGCTAGTGTTCTTAGATTCTCGCCAAGCCTTAACCGGTAAACTGTCGAGCCCGTATTTTGTGCCTGTGTGCTCTGTTCTAATAAAACGGGTGTATTAGTGACCGTTTCTGTAATTGTTGCCCGTGGTGCGTAAATCTGCGCCGCTTCCGCTTCGTGTTGAATAACCTCTGCAAAGCCTACTATTCTCATTAGATTGACAAAGTTTTGAGATACAGAATCGGGGAATCGTTCTATATCATTAATTAAGCGGGCCCCTGTTTGTCTTATATCAAGCGCTACATTTGAGAGTTGCTTTAACAAGTCGCTAGGTATGTCTAAAATAGATTGTATGCCCTCGCTCAATTCACTAAGTGCACCGGTTAGGTTTTGAAGCGCTGTAAAAGGTGCTAAGAATAGCCTTGCAAACTCATTGCTACCATTAACGACGGCCCCCGCAAGCGCTACATAATCGGCGGCGGTTTGAATTGCACTTGTCACCTGATCAATTTTGCTTTGTATATCGTCAAAGGGGCGCTCTGCTTCTGCATCATCATAGGCATCTAACATTAGGGACCATGCATGATCAAAGTGATTTTGTCCGGCGTCACGGCTTATCGTTATCTCTTGAGGCTCTACTAGTAAATGATAGCCCTCGTCAAGCGCTCTAAATGTCAATGTGTGCTGGTCGCCCTCGCTTGTTGCTGCTTTCTGATAATCTTCTAAAAATAGCCTAAACTCATTTAAAAGCACGGGGCCCAAGGCGCTAGTGATCGCCCCCTTGCGGGTATAACCTATCCTTACATCATAACCGCTGCTACCGTTTAACTCTACCGTTCGCTTTCTGACTTCGCCAAACTCCCTAACCGGTCGCTTTCCTAGCGTATAAGTGACAACATGGGGCGCTGGGCTTTGTATGCTCAAACTTTGCGGCGGTAGCGGTAAACTAAGCGCACGGTACAAGGTGCCGCCGTTTCTCCACTCTAGCAAGTAGCGACAATTAATTCTTACAAGGTCCGCAAGAACGCCATTCCCTAAATCAATTCCGCTCGGTGCTATTGCCATGTCACTTCTCCACTGATACCAATTCGCTTGCTATTGTATCATTAGCGGGGCCAATTTGCGACAACTGCGGCAAGGTCACGGGAATCGGGGGATTATTCGCTGCCAAGGCAAGGCCAAGCTCTTGAACGGCTGTTTGAAGCTCTGTAATAGCTGTCCGATAACTATTCAATAAATCAATTAACGGCTCGGCAAGGGTCAAACTTTGCGCCGGTGCGTTGCCGTCGGATATTTCTAGCTGTCCTTGTACTCTTAATCTAGGCATTGCATAAAGCGCCTGATCACTTGCTATTAATCTAGTGTTTTTATTTTTTAGCTGTATATCAAAAACTTCAAGCTCGTTGGCGGGGTATTCTCCGGCGCTGGTTAAATCCACTTGTGCCTTGTAGCTCTGTGACTCTGCCAAGGCGCCTACAATATAGGGCGTTGCTCTCGGTTCCGTGACACAAATCACTTCTGAATTGATCTTGGGTGCTGCACTAAAATCTATATCCCCCCCGCCTAGGCTCATAATACTGCAACCGGTGAATAAGCGCCCGTTGCGGTCAATAAGATCACATTCAATTATCCCACTATCAAGTGCATAAACATCTGATACTTGCATGATCTGTAAAACGGCCCCTCTATTAACTTTCCGCTTCATGGTGATTCTCCCCGCTATAAAAGCCCCTAACAATACTCAATGTTGATCGGCGCTCTATATCGCCGTTTAACTGTGTTCTAGTGCTATGTGTTATCGTTTCAACATAGGCATAGAGCTCGTGTTTTGTTATTGGATGTCTAAGCTCAAGCTTTACCCATGAACCTTGGGTTATTTCAAGCTTCTGTCTCGTTGTGATTGTACCTCTTGTGTATAAATGCTCATTGATCATTATTTTGTAGGCGCAATTTATCACATACTGTACAGCATCATTTAAGCTTGTGTTTTGCTCTTTTTTACCCTTGGGAAAAAATGGCCATTGGCCTCGGTACATTCTCAAGCCCGCTTTATCTATATCATCCCTATTTAGTCGGGGTGTCCCTACAAGTCCAAAGGCTTCTACGCCCCTACTTTCATTTAAAGGGGTGTCGATATATACAGCATTAACACGGTCTGAATCGCTAACACTTAATCCCACATTTAAAATATCGCTGGCTTCGATATAGTGAATTGTTTTTGTAGGATGCGCCACTTGCTCATTCTCACCTTTTGGCGGGTTATTAAGCCCATAAATAAAAGGCTTCCAACGGTAAATTAAAACCGGTGTCGCCCCTAATGCCTTAGTCAATGCGCCTGTGTTTTGTGCTGGTGGTTCCAAGCTTGGGAATAGCTCAATTAAATTAGGGTCAACATCAAAAGCGCTTGTGACCATGTTCCAAGCGGTTCCTTGTGGTGTTGGGTTCTGTGCTGCATTAACAGCTAGACCATAAGGGCTATGGTGATAAGGTTCTCTTTCCGCTGCGTATTTTTTCGCACTTGCCTTGTTATAAATAACCGGTATTGAAAAAAGAGATTTACCGTCTACAAGTTTTTTAGGTAGTCGATAGCTCGGTGCAAAATAGTTAAAAATACGCCTTAAAACAGCGCCTAAATTACGATTTTGAAACGGTGCTGTAATGAGCCCTTTAAGGATACGCCCCCACGATTTTAGATCATATATATGGCCGCCTAGATTGAAGCTCTTACCGCTTAGATATATTTGACCATTTTCAAGCGCCGTGACCCAAGATTCGCAAGTTAATCTAATAACATCACCGGCGACCATTGCGGGGGCGTCTTGATCTTCCACAACTAGACCATAGCTGGCGCCCGTGACACGGCCCCAAAATACCGCTTTATCATTCTCTTTTACAACTATCCATGTATTTAGATCTAAAGCGGCGCCCTTAAAGGGTAAAACATCATGTTCCAAATTATATGGTACTCTTATCTCTAGCTGGGCGCTTTCATAAGGGGCCATAATGCTATTATTAATTGTGTACTGTGTAGTGTAATCAGTGATCGGGTATATATGATCATCTGTGTATAGTTTTATATCTGTCATTAGAAATATCTCAAAATACCTTGGATTGCTTGTGTTAAACTGCTTGTCCCGCTATCCATAGCGCCGGTCAATGTTCTAATCCCGTCTGCAATATCGGCCATTACGGTTGCGTCAGCGCTTGAGTTTATTAGTTGTTCCCTCATGCCCGCTGATATTTCAAGCAATTGTTTCATTAGATCATCATCACGGGCCGCCCCTATCGCCCCTTTTTGGCCCTCTGCAATGGTGCCGGATATGGTTAGCTGCTCGGCTAACTCTGCTTGTGTGATTCGTCCGGTGGTGTCTCCTACTGTTCCACCTTTTACGCCCTTAGCAAGCTTGGCGGCGTCCCTTGTGCCTATGCCCGCAATACCGCCAAGGATTGTTTTTGCACTTCCGCCGTATGTATTGCTAATTACATTTGCTATATTGTCGGGCTCTCCAAGGTTCCCCTCTAAAACTTGCATTGCTTCAAAAATACTACTGCTATCCTTAAACGCATCAGCCAATAGAGCCGTTTGAGCAAGCCCTTGAAATGGTGCTGATATTTGTCCCAAAGCGCCGGCGCCTACACCTTTTAAACTTTCGGCTATCTGCATTGGGCGGCGCCCTTTTTGGCCCGTTGTGGCTGCTATCGCTGTTATTGCGTGTTGAACATCATGCTTTCCCGCTTCTATTCCTCGCCCCGTCAAATCGTCCATATAACCGGCCATTGCGCCTAAAAACTGATTAACGCCCGCCCCTCTAAGATCAAGCTTGCCCTCTGCAATTCGCCTTAGCTGGAACGATTGGTCTAGGGCGTCGCCTACTGTCCCGCCGGTCATTTGTGCAATAGAGCCGGCCAAAGTTGCTATGGAATCGCTGCTAATTCCCAATTTTTCAGCGGCGGCCATTTCTTTCATACGGGCGCCGGATATATCGCCGGCATCCATTTTTAAGCCCACTTGGCTTGCTGTCTGTGCAATTAGCTGCTGGGCTGCTATAGGGTCAAGTCCAAACTGTGTTAGCTGGCCCCTTATGGCTTTACTGTATTCTCTAATTCCGGCGGGTCCGACGTCAACACTACCCATTGTTTGTGCTTCTAGCTGTTCTAAGTTAGCTATATCACCGGCTAGGGCTTGGCGCTCTGACAAGCTTTTCCCGTGCCTTTTTAACATTGCGCCCGCTGCCGCAAGCGGGGCCCCTAGTCCTATTGGTAGCGTTTTTGCAATGTCTGTCATTGATTCAGCCATTGTCTGTGCCACACTACCGGCGCTAAAGTTAGCCCCCTGTGTCATTAGGTCCGCCCCACGCTCAAAGACTCTATAACCACCACCACCGGCACCACCACCACCACCACCGGCACCACC
>Ga0181577_10001570_pt1 | contig 18326 bp, 25 predicted proteins | sample 101ome_21_FD_132468 | JGI IMG/M metagenome (GOLD analysis project Ga0181577, IMG submission 132468) | Coastal salt marsh microbial communities from the Groves Creek Marsh, Skidaway Island, Georgia - 101413BT metaG (megahit assembly) | ecosystem: Environmental > Aquatic > Marine > Intertidal...
ATGAAAGCGATTGACCGAGCGAAAGCTCATTTTGAGGCACTCGAGGAGCGCAGCATTGCGATCCCAGAGTGGGGCGAGGACGGTCAGCCATTACAAGTATTTTGCAAAGCCTTGACTCTCCAGGAAAAGGCCAAGCTGTACAAAATGGCACAGGACAACGATCTGCTGTTGTTCGCCTATGCGATCATTTACAAGGCACTGGATGAGAATGGCGACAAGCTGTTCAGCCTGGAAGATAAAAAAGCGTTGGTCGAAAAGGCTGATGCTGATGTTGTCGCTAGGTTGGGCGCGTTCATTCTCACTGGTGCTGATGTAGAGGATCAGGAAAAAAACTGAGGAGCGATCCTGACCTGTTCGCGCAATATGCGCTCGCTGACAGATTAGGAAAGACATTGGCTGAGGTTCAGTTGATGTCAGCCAGTGAATTCTCAGGCTGGATCGCTTATCTGCAAATAGTGGCCGAGGCACAGAATGGCAAGAAACGTCCAGTTTGATATCCGCGCTGTTGACAAAACAGCTCAGGCTTTTCGGTCAGTTAAGAGCCGAGTCGGATCATTAACGAAATCAGTCTTTTCTTTGAGAAACGCGCTGGCTGGTGCAGCTGGCGCGATGGCATTTCAAAGCCTGGCCACAGGTTCTGACAATCTTTTAAAGTTCTCGCAGCGGGTCGGTGTATCTGTTGAAGCTCTGTCGCAGCTTAAATATGTGGCTGAGATCGGTGGTCTCTCGATTGAGACGTTCACGATGGCAATGCAGCGATCAACGCGAAGGATCGCGGAAGCTGCCCAGGGGACGGGCGAGGCTAAAAACGCGCTGAGAGAGCTCGGTCTCGATGCCAGCAAGCTGGTGAAGTTGAGCCCAGATCGACAGCTCGAGGCTATCGCAGACGCGATGCTCGGAGTTGAGAACCAGGCTGATAAAGTTCGCCTGGCGATGAAACTGTTCGACTCTGAAGGTGTGGCGATGATCCAGACCATGCAGGGTGGATCGAAAGAAATCCTGGCTCTCAGGAAAGAAGCAGAGGCTCTCGGTGGCACACTGACGACCACTCAGGCCAAGGATTTTGCAGCCTACAACGACAGCCTGGTCAGACTCAAAACATCATTTGGTGATCTTGGAAAGGCTCTGAGCTCGATCCTCTTGAAACCGATCAAATTTGTGATCGATCAATTCGCGAGGTTTTTCACATTCATTGCGAAAGTGGTTCGCGGTATTGGGGAGCTGCTCGGGCTAACCGAAAAACAAGCAGACTCGATGCAGGAGCTAGGCAAAGAAGCTGGCAAGTTGAACGAGATGATGCTGATCATTACTCATGGCCAGGAAGGTGCAGCTCATTCAGCAGCCAAGCTGGTCGTCGAATATGACAAGGTAAAAGATCGCATCGAGGATATCACGCTGACAGGTAGCCGATTCGGTAAGGAATTCGATGGCCCGGTCAAAAACGCGATCCAGGGTGTCGAGGATGGACTGGTCGGATTGGTCACTGGTGCCGATAGCGTGAAAGATGCGTTCAAGAATATGGCGAAATCGATCATCGCTGATCTGGCCAGGATGCAGATTCAGAAGATGATCACGCAGCCTTTAATGAATTACTTTTTCCCAACTAAGACACTGCCACAGGCGACTCCAGCGACAGAGGGATCGTTTGCTGGTGGTGGCTATACTGGCAGGGGAGCTCGAGCTGGTGGCGTTGATGGCAAGGGTGGATTCCCAGCAATTCTGCATCCAAACGAAACGGTGATCGACCATGCAGCTGGCCAGGGTATGGGTGGTGCTGTGAATGTGACTCTGAACATTTCGACAGGCGTTTCTCAAACGGTTCGCGCAGAGATCGCAAATCTACTGCCACAAATCACAGCTGCGACACAGCAAGCTGTCGTGGATGCCAGAAGGCGTGGCGGTTCGTTTGCTGCTGCATTTGGAGGCTGATTGTGGCGATTTCTTATCCTTTATCATTACCAACAGCAGCAGGAATCAGAGCTGTCAGATTGATCGCCAGGAACACGGTGGCGGTAACGACCTCTCCATTCACTTATAAGCAGCAAGTATTGAAGCACTCAGGCGAGCGATGGGAGGCAGATGTGACGTTGCCACCGATGAATCGCACAGATGCTGAGGAATGGAACAGCTTTCTGTTGTCTCTTGGTGGTCAGTACGGGACATTCTTGCTCGGTGATCCAAACGCAGCAACACCTCGAGGATCAGCCAGGAACGCTGATTCGATCCTGGTGAATGGTGCAAGCCAGACAGGAAACTCATTGATCATTGATGGCTGCACAGTAAGCCAGACAGGATATCTAAAGGCTGGAGATTATATCCAGATCGGAACTGGTGCGGATTCTCAGCTCTACAAGGTGCTGGCTGATGTCGATTCTGACTCTGGCGGTAATGCGTCCATCGATATCTGGCCATCGCTCAGATCATCACCAGCTGATAACGCTGCAATTTACGTCGAGAGCGCGAAAGGTCTTTTCAGACTGGCATCAAGCGATACCAGTTGGGACATCAATGAGGTTGGTTTCTACGGGATCACGTTCGGTGCTGTGGAGGCGATATGACCAGGACAGTATCGACTCACTTCAGTGATGCGCTCGATGAAACTGTCGTCCAGCCTTTCCTGGCGATTGAGCTGTTGTTTGATTCACCAAACCAGCTTTATTTCTGGACGGGCTTGGGGAATCTAACGGTCGGGTCGAAAACTTATATCGGCACAGCTGACATCCTGGCAGTCTCTCCTGTTGAGGAGACCTCTGAGATCGCCGCCAGAGGAGCGCAATTCACGATCACTGGCATACCATCCAATCTGATCAGTTTGGCTCTTACAGAGCCTTACCAAGGGCGACAGGCAAAGATTTATTTCGGTTTGATCCCACTGCCATCGCGATTGATCACAGAAGCTGGCGAGGTCATCGTCACTGAGGCTCTGAGCCCGATCAGCATCGCGCCTGATATCCAGACTGAGCTGGTCGAGATCTTTTCTGGATATATGGATGTGATGAGCATCAATGACGCAGCAGATGCAGGAACCATCTCTCTCAGCGTAGAGAACAGGCTGATCGATCTCGAGCGAGCTCGAGCTAGGCGATACACTAGTGAGGATCAAAAGCAGATCGCTGGCTACTCAACAGATGTGGGTCTCGATTTCGTTGCTGATATGCAGGACAAGGAGATTCGCTGGGGTGGCTAAGGTTGACTGTTGGGAATCAAAGCTGTTTTCAATGGTTGAGCAGCTCCAGGACAAGCCATTCAGATATGGATCGCATGACTGCGCGAAATTCTCGATGAAAGTGATCAAGGAGATCACTGGTCGAGATCTGCTGAAAGAAACAGGAACAGCCTGGGCAAATCGAACGAAAGCAGCTGAGCTGATCGCGCAGAAATCAATCATTGATCGATGCGATGAGTATCTGACAGAGCGACCGATCAAGTTATTACAGCGAGGCGATTTAGTCTGTAAAATGACACCAGAAGGCATCGGTCTCGGAATCTGGTTGAGCCCGAAAGCTGTTTTTGTTGGAGAGAATGGGCTGATCATGGTTGATCGAGATCAGCTGATTAAAGCCTGGGAGGTTTAAATGCCAAAAGAAGCTGAACAGGCGGTCGGGGCAGCTCTGGTTGTTGCTGGAGTTGCAACAGGTGTTGGTATTCTTGCTGGCACAGCTGGTGCTGCGACTTTCCTGGGCATGTCCGGAACAACAGCTTTTTTTGCTCAGCAATTCGCGACCAGCTTTGCTCTCACAGCTGTCAGCTCGGCACTCAATAAACAGCCATCTTTTCCTGGTCTCGATGTCCAGGCAGCTGGCAGAACTAACTTTTTCAAGCAGCCGATCAGTAATCGGGCGATCATTTATGGCCAGGTCAGAACGTCCGGGCCATTGCTGTATGCAGAATCGACAGACGATGAGCAGTATTTACACCTGGTGATCGGGCTGGCTGGTCATGAGGTCGAGGAGATCGGTGATATTTATTTCAACGATCAGATCCTGACGCTGAACCAAACAGGCACAGATGGCAATGGGATCGCTCAGTATGAGACGACATCACCTGATCGCTATGATGGGCTGGTTCGGATCAAAAAACACCTAGGAGGAGCATCTCAAGCAGCTGATGAGGATCTGGTCACAGATTCGGACAGCCTTTGGACGGTCAATCATCGTCTCCAGGGTATCGCTTATTTGTACGTTCGACTTAAATTCGACACAGATGCTTTTCCATCAGGTATCCCGAGCATCTCTGTGGTGGTCAAAGGCAAGAAGATCTACGATCCGCGCACAGAGACGACAGCCTGGACGCAGAACGCAGCATTGATCATCAGAGACTATCTGACCGATACAGACTATGGTCTGGCAGCGACAGCAGATGAGATCAATGACACAGCGTTCACAGATGCTGCGAATCTATGCGATGAATCTGTGAGCCTGGCTGCTGGCGGGACTGAGAGCAGATATCTTGCAAATGGCGTGATCGATACTGGCGTGGCTCCAAAAGCGAATCTGCAACAGATGCTGACCTCATGCCTGGGGACACTGTACTACTCAGGCGGAAAATGGGCTCTCAAAGCAGCTGGCTACACAGCAGCGGTCGCATCATTCACAAACGATGATCTGCGAGGCGGGATCGATTTAATCACCAGGCAATCACGCAGAGACAATTTCAATGGCGTGAAAGGCGTATTCATTTCTCCAGACTCCAACTGGCAGCCGACCGATTATCCACCAGTGACCTCGAGCACATTCGAGACTGTTGATGGTGGCGAGCAGACTCTCCTCGATCTCGAGCTGCCATTCACAACATCTGTGGCGACAGCGCAGCGATTGGCTAAGATCATGCTCGGTCGTCAACGACAGCAGCTGACGATGAATCTGAGGATGAATCTCAAGCCGATGGATATCACTGTGGGCGATACAATCCAGTTCACAAACTCGAGATTCGGCTGGACAAACAAAACATTCGAGGTGATCGGCTGGACGTTCAATCCAAATCCACAATCGATGGGCGTTGATCTGACAGTACAGGAAACCAGCTCGACCGTTTATGACTGGACACCAGGCGTTGATGAGCAAGCGTTCGAGCAGGACAACACTGCGCTGCCTGATCCATTCTATGCTCCGACTCCGACTCTCGGTGCATCCTCTGTCGTTTCTGTCACTGATGGCGATTCTGCTGTCGTATATGGGAACAAATTCACCTGGACAGATACAAACCCATATACCGAATATTATGAGGTGGTATGGAAGGCTGGTGCGTCTGGTGAAGAAAATTCGGAATTTACCAAAAATAAGTATTTCATCATCTCTCCAGCTGAGAAAGGCGTTACTTACTATCTTAAAGTTCGCTCGATAACGACTCTGGGCGTGAAATCAGATTTCACCAGTGAAGATACAGAAGCAAACTCGAACAGAAACACTCTGTATGGCGAGTCAATTATTACCGGGTCGGTCAATACTCCACAGGTTGCATCGAACGCAATCAATGAGGTTTCATCGACTACTGCGTCCAGAGTAAACTCGGGTGGCAGCTATGTGACATCGGTGTTCAACACCAATTATGCAGATGCCAGGCAGTCTATCGACAATGGTCGATTCCCGACTGATTTTGTGACAGGCCCGGTGATCAGCTTCACTGTGCCATCAACTGACGTCCCAGATCGTTTAATGCTGACGATCAATTTCACAGGATATCTCTGCCAGCTATCCCAATCGACTCCGACATCGACTGGCGGTAATTATGACCTGGTGCTAGTTGATCATTCTTTAGCTATTCAGACCTTGTTCAATACAACACAGGCTGATCTGATCGCGCACCAGAGCCATGATCTGTACTGCCTGGGTGGCTTCCCACAGCAGGTGATCGCTGCGAGCCCAGCTCCTAGGACGCGATTCTATGAGCGCGGTGTTGATTACAATGGTGGCGAGACTATGTATGTGAAATTTTTCTTATATTTTTATGAGTCAATCGCGAACAACTTTGAGGTCGCGTATGACACAGCATATATCGAATGTTTCCTGAGCGAGATCAAGCGATGAAATTCAACTTTTTTGAATACGATGAATCGGGCGAGATGATCCAGGCGGGATTCTGTCGCGATCCATCATCGCAGCGAGCAGGATGTGCGCTGGGGACATTATTTGTGCTCGAGGAGCCGATTTTTGATTACCCACAGAAATATCGCTTGAATCTCGATACAATGAGCCTAGAGCTGAAGCCAAACGATTCGGAGTAGATGAAATGGCAGACAAAAGAATCTCAGAACTTAATACGATCACTGGTGCAAACACAGCAGACGATGATCTCCTGGTCATTGTCGACAGTTCTGCAAGCGAAACCAAAGGGATCACTCTGGGTGAGCTGGAAAAGGCACTTGGTGAACGTGATTTCTCATTCGCTGATGATGACAAGTTGGTCTTTGGCGATGGCGATGACCTTCAGATTTATCACGCTAGCGGCTCAAGTTATATTGCTGACGTTGGTAGTGGTGCATTACAAATTCGTGGAACAAATTTAATTTTAGACAACACAGATGGTAGCAAGCGTTACATTGATTGTAATGATGGTAGTTCAGTTGATTTGTTTTACAACAATAGTAAGAAACTCGCCACCACCGACACAGGCATCGACGTAACAGGCACAGTCACTGCGGATGGGCTGACGGTTGAGTCTGGTGCAGCAAATATTGGGATTGCTGTTTCGAGTACAGATGCAAATTCAACTATTTCATTTAGTGACAATACAACAACAACAGCACCGCAGTGTGGAGCAAATGGTGACAATTTTAGGATTATTACATCAAATAATCCAAGAGTTAATGTAGACTCCGATGGTAACGTAGGGATTGGGACGACTGATCCGACAACAGCATTAGACGTCAATGGCACAGTCACGGCTGATGGGTTGACTCTAAACGATGGAACAAACACAGTTGATATAACAAGTTCTGGCTCTGATACAAGATTGGGATTTATTGCTGATAGGGCTTCATCTAACCTTAGCGCATTTAGATTTCAAGATAGTTCTGGTGGAGTTCGTTTAGATATTGCGGACGGTGGAGACATCTCATTCTACGAGGATACTGGCACGACACCTAAGCTGTTCTGGGATGCGAGTGAGGAGTCGTTGGGTATCAATCAAACTAGCCCAAATGCATATCTTCATGTTAAGGGTGCATCAGATGACATTGCTACATTCCAAGGTTCAGATGCGCAATTAAAGATTGATAATGCTACAGCCAACACAATGAACATTAAATCTGTTGGTTCTGGAGACAAACTTAGTTTATCAACAACAACTGGCGGTGGTGTTTTAACCACAGCAATGACGATTGATGCGTCGCAAAACGTAGGGATTGGGACGAGTAGTCCTGCGGAGCCTTTACATATATCAAACTCAGACGCCCGTATTCGTATTCAAGACTCAGATGGAACAAATACTTACGGTGAGATAAGACATACGACAGGGGCTTTGTATTTATCGAGTCGAGTGAATACTAATGATGGCGTTATTGTTTTTAATAGGGACAATGGCACGGCTACAACCGAGTCCATGCGCATTGACTCCAGTGGTAACGTAGGGATTGGTGGGACTACAACAACAGGCTGGGCAAACAAGCAAGTTGTCCTTGATGGTGGCTCAAACACTTCTGTTGCTTATGTGATGGTAAATAATACCACAGGCAGAAGTTCTACTGACGGTGCTGTTATGACACTTTCTGGATCAGACTTTTATCTGATTAACCGTGAAAGCGCAAACATGATTTTCCGCACAGCTAACACAGAACGCATGCGGATCGACTCCAGTGGTAACGTAGGGATTAATAAATCAAACCCTAGTAGAACTTTAGATATAGAAGGAGCATCAGAGCCTTTAGGAGTCAAATTAACCGCAGGGTCTAATCCAGTTATTAGGTCAGAGCATTATTCAACTGCTAATGCGAACTGGTATCACATAAGATTCTTTACTGGCGGTGGAGCAGGTGGAGCAATTCTAGTTAATGGATCAACTGGAACTGTTACTTACTCAACAACATCGGATTATCGCTTAAAGAATAATCTGGTAGAAATTACTGACGCAACCAGTCGTCTCAAGCAACTTAATCCAGTTAAGTTTAATTGGATCAATGCTCCTGATGGACAAGCAGTTGATGGTTTTCTTGCTCATGAAGTCGGTGACATAGTTCCAGAAGCTATTCATGGCGAAAAAGATGCAGTTGATGAAAACGGAAATATTGATCCGCAGGGTATTGATCAAGCCAAACTTGTGCCGCTGTTGACTAAAGCATTACAAGAAGCCGTTGCAAAGATTGAAACACTAGAAACTACACAGGCTGACTTGTTAGCTCGTATTGAAACATTAGAAGGAAACTAAACTATGGCTATTGAATACACTTGGACTATCGGAAACTTAGAATACAACAACGACTCAGATCAGGGTGTTGTGATTGCACACTGGCGTTGCACTGGCGTAGACGGTGATTATAATGCTACTGCGTACAGCACACAGTCGTTCACACCTGACCCATCGGCTGATGGCTATGTTGCCTATGCTGACCTCACAGAAGCGATGGTGATTGGTTGGGTACAGAACGCTGTCGATCAAGCGGCAGTAGAAGAAGCGATTGCTAACAAGATTGAAGCTGATAAAAACCCTGCAACGCTATCGGGTATGCCTTGGAGTGAATAATGGACAAGAGAACAGTCGCATCAGCTCACACTCGCATCGATAACCTGGAGAAAGAAGTGGTTGCGATCAAAACTGAGGTCAAAATTCAATTCAAAGATCTCTTTGGGCGAGTGAAACGTCTCGAGGCGATTTTGATCGGTGGCACTGGAGCAATCATTGTCATGCTGCTCACTGTGCTGTCTAAGATGCCCTAGAAATGATTTTCGAGGCCATTGCAGCCATTAAGATCGCGAACGAAGCAATCGGTGCGATCAAAGAGTTTGCTGGCCATTGTCAATCAGTAGGCGAGATGGGCAGGGATTTGACCAAGCTCGCAGATGCTAAGGATGAGCTCGAGAAATCTGCTAAGGATGGCGACATGGAGGCGTTTTGGTGTCTCGAGGACATCAAGAATCAAGAAGCAGAGGTAAAAAGGACGTTTATCTACCAGGGGCGACCTGGGCTCTGGGATGATTATTGCAAATTTATCGAGAATCGAAAGCAGCTCCGAGAAAATGAGAGAAAGCGCGAAGAAGCTAAGAAACTGGCTCGCAGAAAAGCCATCAAGAATGGACTTCTTATTACTGCTGTGGTCGCTGCTGTGCTCTCTGCTGTGGGCATTTTAGTGTTGTTTTTATGGTGGGTCACAACGCAAAAGTAAGGAGCTGAGATGACAGAAGAAATGCAGAAATACGATTTCAATGGAGATGGCGTTCTCGACCAGGAGGAACGCGAGATCATGCTCGAGGATCGTCGCAGACGCATGCTGGATGAAGATTCGCAGCGCGACCAAAGCAGACGCATGATCTGGTTCGTATTGTTTGGGATGCTGGGTTATCCATTCTTTGTGATCGGTGCTGAGATGCTCGGCCTGGGCAAGGCGACAGAAATCCTGGGCAGCATGGCGACGATTTACTTCCCGGCCACCAGCTTGATCCTGGCCAGCTTCTTTGGCGCGAACGCATACCAGGCGAAAAAATGAAATCGTGTGGGTACATCTACTACCAGTCGATGTACATGACAGAATGTGGCAGCAAATTCATTTTCAGGCCATCGATCAAATGCGATAAGTGTGGCAGGAAACCCATCGAGAAAGCGGAGATTCCAAATGTTAGGACTACTCGGGAGCCTAGTGGCTCCAGTGACTCAAATCCTGGACAAGGTGGTCGAGGATAAGGATCAGAAAAATGCTCTGGCTCACGAGATCGCGACACTGGCTGAAAAGCAAGCTCATGAAGCTGCAATGGCTCAGGTCGAAGTCAACAAAGCTGAGGCACAGCATCGCAGCATCTTTGTGGCGGGCTGGAGGCCATTTATTGGATGGACTTGTGGTGTTGCTCTCGCTTATCACTTTGTCGCCCATCCTTTTATATTGTTTGGTGTCTCAGCTGCTGGAGTCAGCATCCCGGATCTACCGCAATTCGACATGGACTCGCTGATGACTGTTCTCCTAGGGATGCTCGGCCTGGGCGGGATGAGATCGTTTGAAAAAGCGAAAGGATTAACTAAGTGAGGTTGGAGGATATGGATATTGATGCATTGAAAAAGCAGCTGATTCTGCATGAAGGGCTCAAGCTGACACCCTATCGCTGCACAGCTGACAAGCTGACAATCGGTGTTGGTCGGAATCTCGATGATGTCGGGATCACTCAGGATGAAGCTGAATATCTCCTGGACAATGACATTCTGCGTTGCGCGGATGACCTGGATCGGAACATGAGCTGGTGGAGAGATCTCTCAGAAACCAGGCAGCGTGTCCTGGTCGATATGGTGTTCAATCTCGGGATCAGCCGATTTATGAAGTTTCAGAACATGATCGATGCTTTGGCGAATGGAAACTATGCCGGGGCAGCAGCAGAGATGCTGGACTCGAGATGGGCGGATCAGGTCGGTCAGCGAGCGATGCGCCTGGCAAACGCGATGGAGTTCAATGAGTTTGATTTGACCTAAAAAAGAGCCAGCATCTGCTGGCTCAATGGGGGTCGAATGAGAGGGAATCTCACTCTCTCAGTATACTCTCAGAATGGAATATCATCATCTTTCGGTGCATCAGGAGCAGGAGCAGCCTGAGCAGCTTTGGGAGCTGACCGATACTGCGCTTGAGGATCTGTATTCACAGGGATCTCCTCTTTCGGCTCCAGCTTGAACGAAATATATTTGTCTCCTTTCTGGCTGGTGTTAGTCCAGGCAGATACCCAAAACTCCTGGCCATTCACTTTCGCTGATCCTTTCATTGAAGGCTGGCGATCATTCTCTTTCTTGTCATTCTTAAACAGCGATCCGCTGTTGTCTGGTTGAACGTATGTGCTCATCATTTTCTCCTAAAAAAACTCATCTACATCATCAGCTGGTTTTGCTTCACCTTTAATCGCAGCTGTCAGCTGTTCAGCTGCTGATTGGTCGTCTGGCAGATCCTCTCCTTGGTATATGCTCAAGCCAAGACCATGCATGGCACAGGCTTTCACCAGGCAGCGTTGGAGAGACTTGTTCACCTGGTCAGAGCCAGGATTCTGGACAGCCTTGTTCCGATGATCCAGCACAGGCAGGATCTCGGTGTTTTTCTGTTGCTTGATCGTCACAGAGACCATCACAAAGGCGTATCCATTCGCATCGAGCATGTATGGCTGCTGCCGACCATCGATCTCGAACAGATGTTTCTCGAACGATGAGCCTGGAAACGATTCCAGAACCATCGCCCAGCAATTCGCCCAGCTGATGTAATTCAGTGAGCCTTTTTTCTTGACCTTATCTGCCACCTTTTTGGTATGCAGGATCGCGTACACATCATTCATGATCAATCCACCCTGGTACATCAAGCACCTGTATTTCATCCGGGAGACCTGGCCAGTGATCGGATGCCTGACACCAGCGGAAGGTCTCGAGATCTTTCTTGTATTCCTGGCGACCAAGATCGACCAGCTGCTGTGGCATCAAATACACACCGACTAGGAATGGAGCTGTCTTTTCGACCGCGATCAGGACAAAGCTGTTTGCTTCTTGGAATCGCGAAATCCCATCTAGGTAATAGGCAGCCTGAACATGGTATCGGAAGTTCATCACCGAGCGCAGAAATCCGCGAGGCGATGCATCTGTGGTGGTTTTCAGATCGATCACCACACCATCGCTGCGAATCGCATCTGCGCGACACTTACACGCCAGGCCATCATCATCCCAGAAGAAGCTGGATTCGATCTCGGCTCCATCCAACATCGAGCTGGCTATTTTCGATTTTTCGATGGCGCGACCGATTTTCTCGATCAGTATCCCCTCATCATCTGTCATGATCTCTTTGCCTGGATTGGCATCGATGAACGACTGCCAGGCTTCTTTCCCGGCTTTGGTTCTGCGATCCACAGCTGGCGCGTGAGCATAGGTGCTGCCGAACAGCTCTCGCTCGAGGACTCTCATGTGAATCATTGATCCGAGACGCATTGCAGCGGTCTCATGCTTTTCAGCGTGAGGATTCAGTTTCTGATCCCAATACACAGCTGGAGCCCGATGTACCAGGTCGAGACCTGATTTCGAGATCGCAGGATCTGCGTGGTATTCCGAGTTGCTGAGCTCGGAGCTCATCATTTTTTTCATCATTTTCCCCTCTCAATAGAGTGACAACAGTATGCCGATGACCTTGCAAGTTTGCAAACTTCAAAAAACCTGTTTATCTTTGCGACTGAATTACAAGAAAGGAGCAAGCGATGGAGCTGCACATTGGAGCGCGAGTCACACTCGCACAAACTGAGAAAGAAGGTCGCGTGATCAAGATCGATCACCAGCGAAAGGTGGTTCACGTTCGCACAGATGATGGCGAATTAGTGAAGGTGAAAACCTGGGCAATCGAATCAATTCAGGAGAGCTGCTAATGGAAAACGTATTTTTGCTGCTGTATTTTTTAGTCCCATTTATTGGGATCTGTGCTGTTCTGGCATTTATCGAGACCAAGCTGAAAAACCGGAAGCTGCCTGGCTTCCCGGCTGGGTATTTTACAGGCGATAAAAATGTCGATTAACATATTCCGACCGCGTACCTGGGAATTTTTTTCGCTCGAAGAAAAAAAGCGTTTTGTTGCAGCATTTAAGAGTCATAGAAGAAATTTACGCAAAATATTAGAAACTGATCAGCAGCGCGATCAATGGATCAAGAAGTATGGTCTATCATCTCGTGCTAGGTCAGCGATCCAGGCTAAACAAATCTGGACTGAAAAAGATTTTGCAGACACTGATCTCAGCCAATTCGTTGGGATGCGTAATGTTGGCCAGAAAACAATCAAGGAGCTGAATGTTGCTCACCTGATCGCAAAGATCAAAACTGAAGGAGTTCTGCGATAAAAATGAGATACGGTTCAGTTTGCTCTGGCGTTGAAGCAGCCTCTGTCGCTTGGGAATCGCTTGGATGGAAACCAGTGTTCTTTTCTGAGATCGAGGATTTTCCGAGTGCGGTGCTGAAGCATCATTGGCCAGAAATCCCAAACATGGGTGATATGACAAAATTCGAGGAGTGGGGATATGAGAGAGGAGCAGTTGACGTTTTGGTCGGAGGAACTCCATGTCAATCATTCAGCATCGCAGGACTCAGAGGAGGCCTCAATGACGAGCGTGGAAATCTCGCGCTCACTTATTGCAGAATGGTTGATCGGCTCAGGCCTCGCTGGTTCATCTGGGAAAACGTCCCTGGTGTCCTGTCCAGTAACGGAGGAAGGGACTTTTCTTCCATCGTCTCAGCGATGGCTCAACTCGGGTATAGCCTCGCCTGGAGAGTGTTGGACGCTCAAAACTTTGGAGTCGCCCAAAGACGCAGACGAGTGTTTATTGTCGGATGTTCTTCTGGAGATTGGCGAGATCCATCCCAGGTACTATTTGAGCAGCCGAGCAGCGATAGGGATATTGAGACGCGCAGAGAAGCGCGGAAAGAAACTTCCGGATCATATATTCCTCGCGTTGCAGGAAGTCTCGATACGCAATGCGGAGGAGGGAAGCTGACTCATCAATCAGCTGCGAACGGTCATTTGATCATCAATCCACCAGAGGTCATGGGTACAATTACTGCGAGGATGTTCAACGCGCTTGGTGCTCGAGATATTGAGGAAGGAGCAATTCAAGCTGTCGAAGGCATAGAGACTAGAATCAGAAAGCTGACTCCGATTGAAACAGAGCGACTGCAAGGTTTTCCAGATAACCACACCAATATACCGTGGCGTGGAAAAGATGTTTCTCCTGATGGTGGCAGATACAAAGCAATGGGAAACAGTATGGCTGTCCCAGTGATGCGCTGGATCGGGCAAAGAATACAAATGAGGGAGAATATCCATTGAACATCTGTGAACAAATCCTGGGCGATATGCGCTCGAGGATCGAAAAGCTGGCTGTCAGCGAGTCGTCTGTGCTCGAGAAAGCCAGCGTGAATCATTCGACCTGGTATCGCTGGCACAAAGGCGAGACTGTTCCTCACCTAGCTGCATTGATGCGGATCGATGAGGCTCTCAAGGAGCTCGAGGATGCAAAGTGATCAGCTGACCATCGCAATCGATCCAGGCACATCTGGAGCTGTCGCGCTCCTGGATGGTCGCGCTCTGATCGATGTTTGGGATATCCCGGTGGTCGAAGTGACTCGAGGCAAGACCAAGCGCAAAGAGATCGCAGCACAGCTGCTGGCTGAGGAGTTGAGAGAATTCCAGGACAAAGCCAAGGTCATAGTCGAGCGCGTTCATGCGATGCCGAAACAGGGCGTGACATCTGTGTTCGGATTCGGACGTTCGTTTGGTGTGATCGAGGGCGTGATCGCTGGTCTCGGGATGCCGATTCAGTATGTGACTCCAGCTGAGTGGAAAAAAGCTCTCAGGCTCGGTCGAGAGAAAGAAGATTCCAGAGCGATGGCTCTCCAGGTTTGGCCAGAGATGTCCAGGCATTTTGCCAGGAAAAAGGATGCTGATCGAGCAGAGGCTGCGCTGATAGGATTATTTGCGGTTGGATACTAATTCCAGAGAGTTCATGCTGTTCTGCGAGGCTGACATGATCTGCAAGATGCAGCGACTGTCTGATCGCAGAGAATATCTCGAGCGCATAGAAAAGCGCAGAGGCAAAAAAGCAGCGGATCAGCTGAAAGCCAAGGTGCAAGAAATATGGAAAAAAAGAGCCCAGGGGGTTGGGCTCGAGAAGGGTTAGATGATTGGTATGAATGATATCACAGGAATCGATGTCGCACAGGCTCTGAGCCTACCAGGGCGAGTGTATATCGGGTTCGATGCGGTTCGCGATCCGCTGAATCCTTGGAAGGTCGCAAAGAAACCAAGATGCAAAGGAAAGATGGGAGTCGCTGCCAGCGATCCTGATGATCTGTTCTGGAGCCTGGATGAGCTGCTCGAGATCGAAGGGCAGTATGTCGGGGTCAATATGAACCATCCGATCCTGCTGCCAAACGGCACAAAGCTGATCTGCATCGATGCCGACTGCAAAGGGCGAACAGAGGGCGATCCCATCCACCAGGCGATCAAGGATCTGAAAGCCTGGGCGATTGATCAGGGTCATCTGTACGAAACCAGCATTTCGCAGCAGGGATACCACATCTGGCTCACGGTCGATGCGAGCCTAGAGCTGGCAAAGCTGAAACCATTGAGCAAAGGTCAGGAGGTCGAGCTGTTTGGTTTTGCTGGGCTGAAAAAGAATGTGCTGCTCACAGGAGCCAAGATGTCAGGCCAGCTGCAACTGGAGCCTGTTGACCTGGCAGCGGTGCTGAATCAATGCGGGTTCGAGTTCGATGAGCCAGAGCTCCCGGTGATCCAGGAGCGCAAATTTGAGACCACAGCAAACGATGTGATCGATGCGTTCAATGCAAGCCATGACACAGCTGCTGCACTCGAGGGCTGTGGCCATTACAAGCGCAAAGGCGATGATTTCATCCATCACAGCTCCACCAGTGGCATCCCCGGAGTCAAACGGCTGCCAGATGGCCGATATTACTCGCACCATAGCGAGGCGACCGATCCGCTGTCGGGCTCGAGAGGATCAAGCCAGCCCATCTCGGCTTTTGATGTGTTCGCGGTGTATCAGCATCGCGGAGACTATAAAATGGCGGTCAAAGACGCAGCGGAGATGCTCGGTTTTGCACCAATCAAGAAATCGGCACTTGATGCCATCACAACTAGCCGGGAGAGTGACGACCAATCTCCCATCAAGGTGTTGCAATATGCTGAATTCGCAAAAGCCTACCGAGCCAAATCCTATCTCATCGAAAACATCATCGAGGAAGGGCGACTGTATACACTCACTGCTCCAACAGGCACAGGAAAAACTGCAATCGCTCTCTGGCTGGCTGAGAGAATCGCTCGAGGCGAGGATTTCGGTGGAATGGAGGTTGGCCAAGCTGGGGTTCTGTTTCTGGCGGGTGAGAATCCTGACGATGTACGGACACGGGCTATTGCTCAAGCTGAGGCTCATGGCGTGGATATGCAATCGACACCACTCTACTTCATCGAGGGTGCGTTCCACCTGGGAGCGCAGATGGAGCAAATTAAAGCGATCCTGGCGGAAAGACCAGAAATCAAACTGGTGGTCATAGATACGCTTCAGGCGTTTTTTATGGGCGACGACTCAAACAGCAACGAGCAAATGAAAGCGATGGCCATGCTGCTCAGACGCATCTGCCAGCTCGGAGTCGCTGTGATTGTCCCAGCGCATCCGATCAAGAATCCCAGCAAAGAAAGAAATGAGCCTTATGGCGGTGGCAGCTTTGTGAATGAGATCGATGGAAACCTGGCGATCTGGAATACAGATGGCGTGATCGATTTCTACTGGTGCAAAAAGTTCCGTGGCAATTTTGAGCCTTTCAGCTTTGAGCTGTTCGAGCATCGCATCCAGGCAGTGAAGGATGCAGCGGGGAAGCCAATCGACACGATCCTGGCCAGGCTAATCGACGACCAGCGAGAGAAAGAGCTATTCAAACAGGCGCGATCTGCTGAGGATGATGTGATCGTAGCACTGTCGCTCAATCACGGGGCAAAGACGCAGACAGACCTGGCTCGAGCAGCTGGTCTGCTAGACGGTAAAGGTAACCCACAAAAGATGAAGGTGAAGCGGATTCTGGCCAAGCTGATGGCTGAGAGATTGGTCATGCAGAACAGGAATGGATATCACCTGACGCAGCAGGGGAAGGATCAGCTGCGCTTTATAGACGACAGTTTCAGTGACTCGAACCAGGCGTTCTAGCCCCTGTTACTTTCTTGTTACGAGTAACATGTTACTTTTTCTTGTTACTTTTGGGGTTAGCCCCCCTGATTTTGAGGGGGTCTAAAATGGCTGGAGACAGCGTGAATATTGGGCTCAACTGGTATTGGGTAACATGTTACTGATTTATGTTACCAGAGGGCGTTAGCCCCTCTGAGTAACAGTAGCCTTTTTTATTATATAGGGGGTGTTACTTTTGTGACTTTTACAGCGAATCGAGTGAAGCGATTGGATCGCGATGAAGTTGAGGCAGCAATCGAGACCGCGCACCTGATCGCGATGGGTGAGCATGATGTCTCACTGCTCGATGATGGGAGATCACTCTGGATCGTACCGAGCAAGCTGAGAGCTGAGAGGATGTATTCCGATATGCAGCTCCTGGAGAGGTTCCGGAGATAATAACGGCCAGCCGAAACTGACCGGGCTGTTTGAGGGCAGCCAAAATAATTCTAACAGAGGGAAAGATGATGGACTTACATGAGATGGCAGAGCAGCTGAAGATGGCGAAAGCTGAAGCTGAGGCGTATGCTGAGGAAAACGTGAGACTGAGGATCGTGATCCGAGAGATGCTCGACAGTTTGATCAAGTATCAGCAGCAGCTCAGAAAGATCATCGATGAGATGGACAGGAGAAAGCACTGATGGCATTACCAGCAATCGCAGCGAGGATCGTCGTCGGCCGAGCAATATCGAGCTCGAGAAACCAGGGCATCGCAGAGGAAGCAGCTGGGCTCTCAGGTGTTAGCCTGGGCAAAATGGATTTCGATGTGCGTGGCAATATCAAGGAGTTCACTCGCAGCCTTAATCACATGCAGAAACAACAGCTGCCATTCGCGATCAGCCTGGCATTGAACGAGACAGCAGATGATGTCAGCCAGGTGCAGCGCACTCAGGCCGAGCGTCTGTTCGATAGGCCGACTCCATTTGTACTCAATGCGATCAGCACCAGGAAGGGAAAGTTCAGAGGGAAGCGAGCGACCAAGCAGCGTCTCATTGCCAGCATTATCCCAGGCTCTGCTCGAGGTGGTCTCGATGCAGCTGGTAGTCGCGTCCAGGATCTGCTAAAGCTCCAGATCGAGGGTGGCACTCGAACGCCAAAGGGTCGGGCGATTGTTGTTCCGACTAAGCTGGCCAAGACCAACAAGTATGGCAACTTGCGAAACAAACAGGTCGCCAGGCTCGCGGGACAAAAGACAACATTCTCAGCCGGGCAAGCCGAGGGGATGAAGCCTGGTCTCTATCGTCGCCAGGGCAAAGGCAAAGCTGTCATGCTGGTCGCGTATGAGACAGTCGCTAACTATCGGCAGCGTTTCCCATTCTATCGAATCGGAGAGGGCGTGGTCGGATCGAAACTCAGACGTAACCTGGACAAGGCAATGGCTCGCGCCATGAGGACGCGACGATGATCTCCAGGACTAGGTTCTTCTGTGTTGAATCAATGCGGGTGATTCGCGAC
>Ga0181577_10001574_pt1 | contig 18314 bp, 9 predicted proteins | sample 101ome_21_FD_132468 | JGI IMG/M metagenome (GOLD analysis project Ga0181577, IMG submission 132468) | Coastal salt marsh microbial communities from the Groves Creek Marsh, Skidaway Island, Georgia - 101413BT metaG (megahit assembly) | ecosystem: Environmental > Aquatic > Marine > Intertidal zone...
ACGATGAATATCGAGTCGGTCGAGTCGGAAGCGGTGGCGACGCCGCGCGCGCGTCGATCGGCGAAGCGAGAGAAGACGCGCGATGGCGACGAAGAACAAGCAGCCGAAAATCGTACGGCGTACACGACGCCCGTGGCGACGCGCGGTGGCGCGGAGCGGACCGAGTGGGCGACGCTTTTTTTAAGAACGTGTATAGTAGGCGCCTGACCCAAGAGGCGAAGACGTCGGTCGTGCGACGCGTGTCGCGTCAGACGTGCCTCGCGCGCGATGCCGCGCGGGAGGGAGGCGGGAAAGACGGCGCGAGCGCCGACGGCAAAGCGAGCGAGAGGAATCAGACGTATTTTACTGTTTTTAAGCCTATCATTTGCATTTTTATTTTTAACATAAAAACATTTCTTCTCCGCGTACACTTTTTCGTTGTTTTTTCATCTGGGTTTGGTTTGGACAAGGGCGAGCGCGCGCGTTCGTTCGACTAGGATTCGTGTGCGCCTCGTCCGACTACGACGAATCTAAGACCTCTTGCGGCGTTTGCCCGTGGCGCCGCCCGCGACGGCGCCGGCGATGGCGGCGGGCAAGGTGGCGCCGTCCTTTTTCTTCTTCCCGCCGCCGCCGCCGCCGCGTCTTCGTCCGAGCATGTCGGCGGCGGAGACGGCGTCCTCCTCCAGCGCGCGAGCGCGCTTGGCTCGAATCAGGGCGTCGCCGCCGCCTCGAGTGGGGAACTTGGCGCTTCCGATGAGCGAGTGACGGTGCGCGCCGAGAGGTTTGGCGAGCATGCGATCGAGCTCGGCGCGGAGCTTGCGCTCGTCGGCGGCGGCGAGACTCTTGGCGCTCTGTTCCTCGTGGTACTCTTGTAAGTCGTCATCGGATTCGGATTCGCTCAGAATGATTCCGAGCTCTTCGGCGTTCGTTTGACGCCACTCCTTGTCCGCCTTGGCCTTTTGCTTGGCGTGCGCGAGTCTGTCAATCTTTCTCGTGACGGCGAGCCGTCTGCTCGCCTCGGCGAGCGTCTCCTCAGCCACCGGGAACGCGTCGAGCGGTCCGTCGCGATTAAGACTTTTGAGCAGAGAGTAATATCTCGAGCGCTCTTTCGGAGTGACGAGAGATACCGCGGCGCCTCGCTTATCTGCGCGACCGGTGCGTCCGCTTCGGTGAATGTACGTGTCCGCGCTGAGCGGAATTTGGTAATGAATCACCAGCTCCACGCCCTTGACGTCCAACCCTCTCGCCGCGACGTCGGTGGCGACGAGCACGGAGTGCGCGCTTCGAGCGCCATTTGACGTCGCCACTGCAGCCGCCTTGAACCGATCGAGCGCTTTCAATCGCGCGCGTTGTTGCATGCCGGCGTGAAGTCCCTCAACGGGCACCTTTAAAATTTTCAAAAGCGCCGTGACGCGACGAAGACACGAGATGGCGTTGACGAAGACGATAGTCATCCCGGGGTGCGCGGAGAGAAGATAGTAGAGCAACGAATCTCTGTCCTCCTCGGTGCACTCCAACGCGCTCTCCGCGATCGTCTCTGCGACCGCACCACCTTTGCGCTCCTTTGACGTCAAATCCACCATTTTGACGCGTCCATAAAATGGCACCGCCTCCATGAGAGATTCCAACGACCCGCTCTGCGGTCTCGCGCCCGTCGCTCTCGCCACCGTCGGCGCTTTACCCTTTTTCAATTTTCGTCGCACCGAGTCCGGCACGGTGAGCGTGGCGCTGAACACGAACGTCTGTCTGTCCAACATTTGTTTCGGACGAAGCGCGACGGCTTTCCTCTTCTCCTCCTCGTCGGCGTCGGCGTCGACAAAGGCATCCACCGCGGCGGCTCGCTCCTCGCTCGTAAGTTTCGCCGCCCCACCCGGACGTTTAATGCGCGGCGGTTGCGGAATGTTTTGAATGATGCTCGTGAGTTCGGCAAAGTGTCCGCGCTCTACCATTCTGTCCGCCTCGTCGAGGACGAAGAAGGAGAGCGCGCCGAGCTCCGTCACGTGGGCGTGTCCGCTCTGCATCGTGTCCCACAATCGACCGGGCGTGGCGACGATCACCGCCGGTCGTCTATTCAATAGACGCTCTTGTTTCTCCTTGGACATGCCGCCGACGACCGGGCACACGTCAATTTTCGTGTACACGGCGACGGCGCGCATCATGGCGCACACTTGCAGCGCCAACTCGCGCGTCGGCGCGACGATGAGCGCTCGGAGCGCGTCAGGCACGGAATCCGCGTCCTCGTCCTCGTCCCCGTCCCGTTCGGCACGATACTCTTTCGGCACGCCTATGCCCTCGGACAACAATCTATGAAGTATTGGTAACGCGAACGCCAATGTTTTCCCGCTCCCCGTCTGCGCGGCGCCGATGATGTCGCACCGTCCCTTGGTCGCCGGGTGTAGACACTCGCGCTGAATAGGCGTCGGCGTCGTGAATCCGCAGTCTTGAATCGCTCTCGTGAGCAGAGGGTGTAAATCAAACTCCAACCACGCGCTGACGTCGCACCCACGATCTAAATCGACGCCCTCGGCGACGGCGCCCATGCCCGACGTCTTGTGATCGCTGTAATCGAAACCGCGACTCGTCGTCGGTCGAGACGATTCCCTCTCCACGGATTTGTGCGTGATCTTTTCCCAATCCTCCTCGACGTCCATCGCTTCGTCATCGATGAGTTCCTCGTCCGGTTTTAATCCTCTCGAGGTCGAGGCTGTCGTCTCGTTCGTCGTCGTCTTCGTCTCGTTTGGTTTTCGCGTCTTCTTCGCCTTTTTCGACGTCGTCGGCGTCGCGGATGGTTTCTCTCCAACTTTCGTCTCCTTCGCCCCGTTCGTCGCGACGCCGCCCGTCTTCTTGGCTAATTTCTTCGCCTCAATCTTCGCCTTCCACCGTAATTTCCGTTTCATGATGCGCTTCTCCTTGCCGCTCAATCCGTCCAACGCGCGCTCGTCCAAATCTCGAAACGTCGCCGAGGCGTCGCCGGCGTCGTCATCGCTCCCCTTCACCTTCCTCGTCTTCGTCGCGTCGATCGACGTCGACGACTTTGACTTCGCGGGTTTCTCGAGAGACTTCGCGGCGTTCGCGTCGTCGTCGCCATCCGCACCGCTCGCGGACGCGAACGCGCGCGCGTTCGCCGCGAAGTCGCTCGCCGCGCTCGGGTCCAGCACCTCCAAGCTCATGAACCCATCCTCGGTCGCACCGAGCATGAGCGCGCTCGAATTCACGTCCACTGCGTTCCAACCGTCGTCGCGCGTCATCCATCCGTCCTCGTCGTCTTCATCGTCCGACGCGCGCGAGACGGCGCGCGATTCTTTACGCTTTTTCGCCATGTCGCCGCCGGCGGCTGTGGATTCGATTCGTCGACGAACGACGCGCGCGCGCGGTGCCGCGTCCGAGTCGCGCGCGACGAACCGATCGGGACGTTCGCGTTCGCGTCGTTCGCTACGTCTCGCGATGGACGACGACGAGTGTCGAACGCGCGCGGGCGTGTGAAGTCAACGAGTCGAATGCGTCAACTTTTTCGGGCAAAGGGTGGGAAAAGGTGAGACGACGGTTTTCGATCGATTCGCTCACGCGTGACTACTCGGCGTCGACGAGTTTTCGATCGACGAGCGATTTGAGATCGGTGTAGAGCTTTTTCCACTCCTCGACCTCGTCTCGCGCGCGTGAAAGGTTGGTTTTGGTTTTCGCGAGCTCGTCTCGCGCGGCGTCGGCGTCGGCGGCGGAGGCGGGCGTCGGCGCGGCGCGCGTCTCGTCGGCGACCGGTCGGCTGTGGTGTTCGCTCGCGTCGGCGTCGATGGCGCCGGCGAGGGTGATGGGCGCGTCTTGCCACGGTTTCAGTCCGCTTCGGTCGCCGGGACCGATGAGGAATTTACTAAACGTTGGCGCGGGCGAAACCTTGGCGCGTTTGCGGTCGCCGTCCCGGTCGCCGCGGCCTTGACCGCTGTATCGCGCGCGAGGCACGAGACAAATGTCGCAGATGGGCGCCTTTGGATGACGCAAGACGTGGAGCGTCTGTCGAGACGCCACATCCCACACGCGCGCGGTGCCGTCTTCGCTGGCGGAGATGACGGCGTTGCCGTCGGTGGAGCACGCGACGCAGACCAATTTTTTAGAGTGTCCCTCAAACGCCACCATGCCGTCTCGCGCGTCCACGCCGCCGTCCAGACTCACCGCCACGGACGGTGCACCGTTCAGAGGAATCTCAAACAGCCTCCCGTCGACGCCTCCGGCGTACAGCGTCGCTTCGCACGCGTCCAACGCGCAACACGTCAGCGCCGTCGGACACCGCACCTGTCGAAGCATCGCGCCGTTTCCCAAACTATAAATCTTACACGTGCGATCGGCGCTGCACGACACCACACTCACGTCACCTCCGACGCCCGCTAACCCACCGCACGTCACATCGCTCACCCCCAGCGCGTGTTCCGTCCAACTTCTCCACGCGCTCGCGTGTCGCGTCGTCTCCCCGTCGTCGCACAGTTCGCTCACCCTCCACGCGTGCACCGCCCCGTCTTCCCCTCCCGTGACGAGCGCGCTTCCACACGGCGTGAACGTCATCGCCGTCACGCCCTTAAAATGCGCTCGAAACCGCGCCAAGAGCCTCCCGGTGGACGCTTCCCACACGCTCGCCGTCCCGCTCGCCGACCCGCTCGCGACGAACCGTCCGTCCCTCGACGCGCACACCGACATCGGTCGCTCCGGGAGCACCGACGACCGCTCGCACGACTCCTTATCGACGCCGTACGCGCACAACTGCCGCTTATCCGGGCACAACTGCACGAGTCGATCGCATCCGAGCGCCGCGAGCGGGCCGCCGCCGGCGCCGCTGCTCGATGGATTGTATTGCTTGACGACGGCGCCCGTGCGCGCGTCGAAGGCGACGACGGGGGCATCCCTGGCGCTCGACGCGATGAGCACGACGTCGTCGAGGGCGTCGAGCGACATGGTCGGTCGGTCGTTCGCGCGCGCGCGTGTGACGACGAATGAGTCACTCAGCCGGCGCGAGTCCCGAGGGCGAAGACGAAACAAACGCGCGCCGAGCGCGACGCGTCGTCATCGCCGTCGTCGTCGTCGTCATCGCGCGCGAGACTGTAATAATAAATTATGTTTACAAAACAAACAAACGTGCGAGCGTGAAAGCGAGGACTAGACGGACCCAGATGGCGACGACGCGCGACTCGACGCGGCGGCGGCGGCGTCTCGGCGCATCGCCTCGAGTCTCACGCACTGTCGCCACCATCGCGCGTAATCGGCGAGGAGATTATCCTCGATCGATCCTTGTAAATTCTCTAAAACTCTATCATTGATTCCATTGACGACGAAATCCAACGCCGGATTCATCGCCAAGAAATCGTTCACCGCCGCGTCGAGCGTGAGCGTCACGTCTCCGCGCACCCGCCCGTCGCCCCCTTCCGGAGGTCGAAGCGCCCCCTCCATCGTCAGCGTCACCTTATCCTCTAAATCCATCTCTTTCGGTAATCCCACGAATTTTAATTCCTTCGCCCCGATCGTCAATCCCTCCTCTCTCTTCTCCAACGTCAGCGTCGAGTACACGGTGACGCGGCGTCCCAAAAAATCAAACGGAAGTAATCGCACCCTCCACGTCGTGCCGTCCAATTTCTCTCGCCTGCGACCGTCTGGAAACGTGACACCGATGATGCGCTCACCGTCGGAGATGTACGACTCGAACGTGTGCGCGTCGTGTTCCTCACCGAGCGTCATTCGGAGTGATTTCGTGCTCTGCCATCGTCTCTGGACATCCGCGGTCACGACCAAGGGACGCCGCGATGAGGACGCGCGCGCGACGGAGTTCGCGCGAACGTCTCGACCGATGAACGCGGACGTCGCTCGGGCGGTGAGCGTCGTGGGCATGGCGCGCGCGCGCGTGTGCGTGTGGGACATCGCGATCGCGCCGGGGACGAGGCGGCGAGCGGATAGACTGGTGGATGGAGGGCGAGCGTGGAGTCGAGTCGACGATCCGACAGTTACAACATTTCAAATTTTCGTGTATGGTTTCCTTTTCTTTTTTTTTTTTCGTGGGGCTTAATGGAGTCGGCAGCGTGCGTACAATGTACAGCGGCGCTCTCCTCGCGCGGGAACGACGGAGTCTCGGCGCGTCGACCGTCGGTTCGTCGTCTTGATTTTTATTGGCCGAGCATACGGAAGAAAAGCTCTTCGTATTCCAGAGCCGGTTTGTTCCAGGACCAATCTTGGAGCATGACGCGCTTTTGAAGCGAACGGAACCAGGCTCGGTCGTTGTAAAAGGCGTCCAAGCACCTGTCGAGGGCGTAATCGAGCGAACCTTCGTCGGTGCCTTCAAAGCTGAAACCGTTCGTCATGTCGCCGTCCGTTTTCCAGTCCGTCGACCCGGCGATCTCCCACGCGGCGCGTTCTTTTTCGTTATCGACGTCGAAGACGGTGTCTCGCAATCCACCGGTGGCTCGAACGACGGGAACCGCGCCGTATCGCATGGAAATCATCTGCGTCAATCCGCACGGTTCAAACATGGAGGGAACGAGAATGACGTCGCATCCCGCGTACATGAGGTGCGATAACGGTTCGTCAAAGGCGAAAAAGAATCCAGAGTTGTCACCCGCGAGATCGTTCGCGAGGGCGTTGAATTCACCCTGAATCTTTGGATCGGGTGCGCTGCCGAGGAGCACGAATTGACCGCCGCGCGAGAGGGTGTGATGCGCGGCGTGCTTGATCAAGTGCACGCCCTTTTGCGCGGTGAGACGAGAGACGACGCCGACGATCGGCTTATCGTCCCAACTCGTCATTCCGAGACGACTGCGTAGTTCGGCGCGCGCGGCAGCCTTGCCCTTCTCCACGTTCGACGCGTCGTATTTCAACGGAACGAAACCATCCGTCTCGGGATCCCAAATGTCGGGATCGATGCCGTTGCGAATGCCGGTGAATTTGTGACCGTTATCACCGATGACAGAGCTTCCCGACACCTCGCCCGCGTACGAAGGAGAAACCGTCGTCGTCATCTGAGAGTGGTACACCGCCTCGGCCAACTTGGCTTGACCGTAATTCATGTTGTGAATCGTAAACGCAACCTTGGGCTTGGTCAAACCGTTGTGATGGTAGTGCTCCCAGTACGAACGCGCCACCTCGGCGGAGCTCCAATCGTGACAGTGCAAAATATCCGGCTGACGCGCGGTGCGCGTCAAGAATTCCAACGCGGCGTTGCAGAAAAAGTTGAATCGCGCTGCGTCGTCGTTTCTGCCATACACCGAGTCGGTTTGGAACATGCCGTTTTGAGGCTCGATGAAAAAGCATTGCAGTCCCTCCACCGTGCACTTTTCGACGCGAATCGTCGTTCCACCCCAATCAAAGTGCGTCTCGTACTCTCTCGAACCCAACAAGACGGAATTGTTGAAGAATTGGTACTTGGGAAGGACGACTTCGACCATGTGGCCGAGGTCTTGCGTGGCGCGGCCGATGGCGGTGACGACGTCCGCCAAGCCGCCCACCTTGGCGATGGGCGCCATCTCCACCGCCACGTGCACGATGTGCAGAGACGGTTTCTTCGCCGATCCTCCGCGCGTCGGAATATGATAATCACGACCAGACTTGTTGTCGTACTGCGCGCCTTCGCCGACGCCGCTGCTGAAGACAAAGTCAGCCATCCACGCGTCGACGGGCACGCTCGGCACGGTGGCGCAGAAAAAGTCCTCACCCGCAGCCGGCGGAGTCATCTTCATCGGCGGTAACGCGGAATCGTGCGTCCAGCGATTGAAACCACCGGTCATGTAAATGTCTTCGCTCCAACTCAGATTGGTGTTGTTCTTGTTGTAAAACACCTTGAGCGGTTTACCGACTTCGGGAACTTTTGGTTCGGTGCGGATGATGAACGACTGCTGCTTGAGACCAACTTCGATCGCTTTCGCCTTGGCCGCCGCGTCCGCTCTCGCACGTCGTTCAATTCTGTCCTGTTCCGCCTTGAGCACTCGCAACGCGTCCGCGCGCTTCTCTTCGTACGTCAACTCGCGAAACGCGGCCCACGTCGCGTCGTCGGCGTCCACCTCCGTCGCCAATCTGTAGTCTTCGCAATCGTTGTTATCCCAGTTCATTTCCTCCGCGTCGGAGACGACGAAATCGAGCACACTCGCGGTCAGACGAATCGGCACGTCCGCCACCCACCAATCGTTGGACTCATCGCGCGGTTCGCCCGCGGCGCGCGTCATCTCGCGCTTGTCCTCGACGCCTCGCAACCAGCCGTTAAATCCGACGTGCATGATGAGCTTTACCGCGTCGTCGCCCCCGATCGGGTTCATGGCTTTGTTCCAAAAAATACGTTCCGTCGATCCCGCGACGCCCGGCGCGCCCGTGGAGGTTTTACACACGATGCGTCCGTGTTTTTCAACCGTCGCCCCGACGCCCGGAACGCCGTCGCGCGCCAGGCGCGTCTCCGCGTCGACGATGGAATCCGCAGCCATCTTCGCCGCGTCTTCCACGGCCACCATCTTCATGATCTCCACGAACTCATCCGGCGTCGGTCCAAACTCAACCTCCATCGCGAAATCTCGCCCATTATCCTTTTCGTACGCCTCGCCGTCCCCCTTGAAGACGAAGGACACTTGGTACGCGCGCGCGTCGACGTCGACGTCGGCGTAATACCAACTCGTCCCCTCCACCTTTGTCATCGGCGCTTCAAACGTCCCCACCTTCCAATCGTTACATCCACCGATCAACGTCCTCGCGCTCGCCGATCGAAGCGCATCCGCGCGCTCGACGTCCACGAAGATTCTCACCGGCGCGCCCGCCACCGGCGTCGCCGGCGCCGCGAAGACGCGGCGCGGCGCCTCCGTCCCGTTCACCGCCAGTCCCACCTGCGCCGCCGCCGCCTCTCGCACCGCCTCCACCGCTTCTTCTCGCGCCGTCCGTTCGCTCATCGCTCGCGTCGTTCGCATCGCGCGCCTCCCCGCGCGTCCGCGCCGCGCGCCTCGCGTCGTCGTCGTCCGCGCCTCGGCGCCGACGGACGCCCGAGACGCCATCACCGTCGTCGCGCGCGCCGTCATCCCTCGCGCCTCGCCGTCCGTCCGAATCAATCAATCAATCAATCTCAATCCCACGACGAATGAATCGCGTCGAATCGAACCGAATCGAATCGAATCGAATCAACGAATGGGTCGATCGCGCGAATTCGAAATCACGACGATCCACACCCGATGATCGAATCTCCCCGACGTCGTCCTCGCCCTCGCCCCCGACGCCGCGCCCTCGACGACGTCAACTTGACGACGCCCTTCGCGAACGCGTCGCGCACCGGTCGTCCCGTCGCACTCTCACGCCACACCACCGTCGTCACCGAGTCATCCAACCATTCATCCAGCGATGCGGTCGTTCTCTCTGTCTCTGTCTCTCTTACTCTTTTTACTATGTATATACGATACAAAAACTCATATATACACGGTACAAACGTATATATATGTATAAAAACTCATCGTGGGGACGCGCGAGGGGCGGACGGTGAAAAAATCTGGAAATCATCGATTTTTTCGATGGACGCGATTGGTCGTCGGGACGCGATCGATGTCGACGGCGACGCGACGGGCGTTCGATGCGATCGGTGCGCTTGGGAGGGATGATGACGACGCGCACGCGGTGGTGGGTGGGACCGCGCGCGCCGCCGTGCTCGTCGCGTTGGTGGCGCGCGATGATGATGATGGAGATGGAGATGATGGCGATGGTGACGGTGATGGTGACTGGGACGTGATACTGTGCGTGCGAGCGGCGGGGATGCGCGCGCACGCGGGGGAGGTGGCGTTACCCGGTGGGAAGAGAGACGCGGGATCGAACGAGCGGGACGTCGAGACGGCGATGCGAGAGGCGGAGGAGGAGATCGGGTTGCCGGCGGGGGCGGTGGCGCTCCGCGGCGCGTTGCCGGCGGTGTTGTCGCGAGGCTTGGTGAGCGTGCGACCGATCGTGGGGGTGGTGCGGCGAGGGAGATTTGACGTTTGGAAGGACGCGGTGTTGAGCGAGGAGGAGGTGGCGGAGGTGTTCACGGCGCCGTTGGAGATGTTTTTAGAGGCGCGGGGGCATAGATTCGACGACTGGGCGTGGCCGGGGGCGACGCGGGCGATTCGCGTTCATTATTTCCGACACCGAGGGAAGACGATCTGGGGACTGACGGCGACGATTTTGATCGAGGTGGCGCGGCGAGTGTTCGGACGCGAACCAGAGTTTCAGTTGGGCACGGACGACGGGGTGACGGCGTGGGACGTGGCGGAGCGAGACGGGAAGACGGTCGTCGGCGTCGCCGCGAGGAGTTTACTCTGACGCGCGCGCGCGTGGGAGGGAAAGTGCGTGCGTATTCACGATGGATGCGAAAATCTCGTCGCGCGATTCGTTTAGTCATCTATGTAGTAGGTTGAGAGAAGGCAGGCGTCCGTCTCGCTCGCGCGTTCGTTCGCCGCGAAGGGGAAGGGACGAGGTCTAGTTGGCGTACGGCGGGTCGATTTTCGACCACTCAAAAACCTTTTCCCACTTCTTCGCCGCGTTATCCCAAGATAAATCTTGCGTCATCGCCTGCGTTTGCATCGCGCGCCACATGTTCGGATTGGTGCGGTAGACGTCGCACGCGGAGCGAATCGCCCACATGAGCGCGTCGGCGTTCATGTCGTTGAATAACCACCCCGTGCCGACGCCCTCGCCCGCGTCCAAATCCGCCGTGCCCGCGAGCACCTTGTCGGCGTCGCCGAAGGCGTTGTGCGGCGTGATGGTATCCTTCAATCCACCCGTGGCGTGCGCGATCGGCAACGTGCCGTATCGCATGGCGTACAGTTGGTTCAATCCGCACGGTTCAAATCTCGACGGCATCAGTAAGATATCGCACCCCGCGGTGATGCGGTGAGCCATGGGAACGGAGAAACCGACCCAACCGCGGAACTTATCCTTGTACGTGTCTTCCGCCCATCGCATGAAGTCCTCGAGTTCGGGCAGACCGCTTCCCAGCATCACCACCTGAACGTCCTCGCGCATCACGTCGTGAAGCGCGTTTTGGAGGAGATCCGGACCCTTTTGCCAATCCAAGCGTCCGATGAAACCCATCAAAGGCACATCGTCGCGTTGCGGTAAACCGAGCTCTTTTTGAAGGGCGCGCTTACACTCCAGCTTGCCAGACAGGTCAACCACGGAAAATGGTGCCTCGCAGTCCACGTCCGCCTCCGGATTCCACTCGTCCATGTCTATGCCGTTGGCGATGCCGTCGAGCCTGTCGATGCGACCTTGAAGCAATCCTTCCATGCCCTTACCGCCTTCCGGCGTGGTGATTTCGTACGCGTACCCTTGTGAGACGGTCAACACGCGATCACACGTGGCGATGGCGCTCTTCAAAATATTAACCACCAAACCTTCGTCGAGCTCATGCGCGCGCATGTGCTCTGGATACTTGTATTCGAGAGCGCCGTACCACTCATTGGGCACGCCGAGGTTCGGAAACGTCGTCGACGGCTCCACGCCTTGATGCAAAATATTATGAATGGCGCAAATTGTTCGCGCATCCTTGTATACACCGTGCGGACGGTAGCGAGAGGCGACTAGCGTCGGAACCAAACCTGCGTGCCAGTCGTTGGCGACAAAGACGACGTCTTGGCCGTAGTATCCACCACAATCGGTGAACGGCAACACGAGCGGCGCTTCGCACGCGGCGTGGGATAAGATCGTGAAGCGGAATTGGTTATCGCCGTAGACGCCGTGAGAATCACCGTACAATCCACCCTTTCGATGGAACGATGGGTGATCGACGAAGACGTAATCCACTTCATTCTTGATTTGATGGAAGAATCCCACCTCTTGCTCGCCGCCAAAGCATCCAACCTTTGCCTTGACGCACGTATCGAGTGCACCTTCGTACAACGCATCGGACTTGGATCCATTCTGATATCTCGGCGCGATCACCATGACGCGGTGTCCGCGCGCGACGAGCGCCTGCGGCAAAGAACCGCACACGTCGGCGAGTCCGCCAGTCTTGGACCACGGCGCCACCTCGCTCGACACGAACACGATCTGCATCGGCTGTTCCGTCTGTTCGATCGGTGCGCGTCCGCTCGAAGACACCACCACCGGGCGTTCCGGCAACTGTTCGGCGAACATGGCGGTGTCCGGTTGCGCCGTCGCCTCCTCCGCCTCTTCTTCCACAACCTCATCCGTCTCCTCCACGACCGCCGCCTTCGCCACGGCTCCGTACTCGGATTCCATTTCCGTTTCAATCGCATTCGCATCCTCCACCACAGTCTCCGCGACCTCAACGACCGGTTCCTCCGCGGCTTCGACGACGACCGCCTCCGCCTCCGTCGCCTCCGCCTCCGTCTCCACCGCCTCCACGCGCGCAGGCGCGCGCCCCAGCGCGCCACCCATGATCTCCGCCCGCATGCGTTCATTCTCCGCTCGAAGCGATTCAATCTTCGCGCGCAGCGCTTCCTTACTCATCGCCGCCGACGAACTCGCGCGCGAGAGGACAGCCTGTCGCCGTCCCGTCGTCATCCATCCACCGGCGCGTCCGTCTCGCCGACTCCATCGTCCTCGCGCGCGCGCGTCGTCGATGACGACGCGCGCCGTCGCCGTCGCGCGCACCGCCGCCATGCTCCCGTCGATCGCGTCGCCCTCTCGCGCGGGCGCGTGCGTGTGCGGACGCGCGGGCGCCGACCGCGAGGACGGACGCTATCCACACCGTGTGGGCTCCGTTTGTCCGAATTCCTGTCCGCGCTCGGCGTCATTCGCGGGCGAACGCGCGGGGCCGCGCGGCGCGCGACGCGAGCGTGCGTACGTGCGTTGAGAATGTGTATTGCAAGATTTACGGGGACGTGTGTCGCGACGATCCGGCGAGTGTTCACTCGTCTGGTGTCTGCGCGTCGACGGCGTCGTCGGGCGGCGGCAAAGTTCCCGGCGAACCGTCGTCGACGGAGGACGCGAGGGCGGAAGGATTCGTTTTTGAGGATCGTTTGCGTCCGGCGCCGGGTAACCAACGGCGCTTTGCCGGCGACGCGGTGGCGAGGCGCTTGGCGGCCGTTTGTACGACGTTGGCAACCGTTCCTTCGGTCGAGGCGACGATTTCGACGGCGCGCTTATGCTTGTGTATCTCCTTACGAGCGGTGGTCATCGCTTCTCGCGCGGTGATTTCCGTCTCGTCGAGTTTGCGCACGGCGGCTTGCTCCTGAAGTATGCGTTTGCGCGTGAGCGCCTCGTCTCTTCGTGCGTCAGCCTGTGCGCGCGCGTTGGCGCGTTTCGCGGCGCGCTCGCTCTCTTGCAAGCGCTTGTCGAGATCGGCGCACGCTTTTCGCAAAGAAGTCTCTTCGCCTCGAAGTGCGTTCTTGATTGACTTGCGCTTGTTGAGTAATCGATTGCGAGTGTCCTTAAAGCCGTCTCGCGACGTTAACTCTCCCTCGACGTCATCGAGTTCGAGTCTGAACCTCTCGATTTTCAGTCTCGCCGCTTCCTCGAGTGCTCTCTTCTTTTCATCATTTTCGACTCTCTGCTCCTCGAGTGCGCGTAGGCGGTCCGCACTCTCGCGTTCAATCGCCTCGACGCGAGCCGCGAGCGCCTCCTCCGCGTCTTGTTTCGAGGTCTCAAATTGCTCCTCAAGTTTTTGACGAGCAATCTTCGCCTCATTCTGCATCTCAACGAGTCGATTGACGGCGTCGTGCGCGTTGGCTGTGCGGGATACATGCGCTTCAGCGCTCGCGCGGACAGACGCCAAGCTCTTCGTCGCCACGGCGACGATCGCACCGTATCGAGACGCAAAGCCTGCGTCTTGTACGGCAGGAGAAGCGAGCGTTTGCATCGACTCGTCGCACCATCTGACGTATTCGCGTGACAGATCGGCGATGGTGTTGAAAATACTCGTCGCTTCCTCCGCCGAGGTGGTTCTACCCACGTCCAGCGACAACTGTTTGTCGGTGAGTTCGGCAAACGCTCGAGTATACTTCAGGCGTCCGAAGTTCGTAAAGGTCGGCACCCACGTAGACACGCACTGCGCCAAGAAGTGCTCGAACTGCTTCTCTTGCTCGCAGAGCGCGGCCAACATGTCATCGAAGGCACCATCCGTCGTCAAAGGTGGTTCGCGGGGGATGGTGTCGGGCCAAGTGAGATCTGATACACCAAGTTTCTTGGACGCAGACTTCGTCAACGATCGGAAATTTTTGAACAATCCCATGCGCTTCTTTTTGTTCGCAGCTTCCTGTATCTTTGCCTCACGCATCTCAGTTGAAAGCGTCTTCAACGCGCTGAAGAATTTCCTCTGAGCTTCGCAGCGTCGCGCGTACATCGTCGCGGCCTCGTTCGATCTCGTGAGACCTTCGACCGCAATCGTCACGTCATCAGCCTCGCACGCGCGATACAAAGTCGCGATCACATCTTCTTCAGAGTTCACGGCTGTCTCAGCTGCGATCAAGGCGGCTTCGCCGAAGCCCATCGATACTTGACGTTGACGAGACTTCAAATCCTCGTACTTGGAGCCCAAAACAATGAGATCCGCGACGAGCTCAGCCGCGGCGTACCGACGCATCTCATCGTCAAGACGCGCGATCGCGCGGTCGTACGCATGCACGACGAGCGCGGCGTGCGTCGCACTCTCCACGCCGTCACCGTCTCGACCTGTAATCACAGCCGCAAAGCGCGCTTCCTCTTCTGAGACAAGGCGACTGAGGTAGTCTTCGATTTCATCCAGCCGTTCGTTCACCGTGCCTTCGGGAGGCGGACTCGTAACAATCAAGTTCACGATGCGCGCCATCTCGTTTGCGACTTCGTACAACGCGGTGACGCGCTCATTGAGATTTGAAGCGCTCCCATCTGTACCGTGTTGGCGAGTCACTTGTTTCTCCTCCAAATCGTTGATTCGTATGAGCATCGCCTGGCGCGTGTCTTCCAAGCGCGCGCGCGTCTTACGGCGCTGAATGTCAAAGTCTGTCTTCATCGCATACAGACTCACGACTGCGCCCTTCTTCGCCGACTTGATCATGGCTTGGTGCATTTTCATAACCGTCTTCTCAGGCTCGCGTTCCAGATCCATCTTCTTTCTTCGCACCGCGAGACGTTCGCCCACAAACACAAGGATGCGAATGGAAAGCAACCCGGTGATGATCACAGTCAGTAGCATCGTGATGACATCAAAGGTGAGATTCTCTTGCACCTCACCGTTTTCATCGCGCTCGACAGGGAACACCATGGCCAAGAACGGCGCAAAGCCTTGCAGAAACGCGGCCATCGCCTCGACCTTGTTGAGACAGTTTGAGATTTTCCACTTGCCGAAACCCAACGTCATGATGCGCCAAGGCTGGCAAACCACCACGAAGAATCCGATGAACCAGTGCACGAAGACGAGAGCCCAACCGCTGAGCTGGGTTCTCTCTGTCACGAGCGGCGATGTCGCCAAGATAACGCTACTCTTCTGAATCAACTCAATCGCGAGATAATACAGCGAATATCGATCTTTCCAAGACATCCTCTCGGCACGTTCGCGCGCCTTGGTAGACGGAGACTTATAAAGTGAATTCAAACGATTCTTCATCTTCTTCGATGACTTCTTCTTTGAGAACACCGTACTCTCAACATCATCGTCTTCTGACTCTGCGCGCACTTCTGACTTGTCCTCGATTACTGCCACTTCTGCGGCGATTGCTTTCGCTGCCGCGGTTTCGTCGTCGTCATCTTCACCATCTCCGTTCTTTCGCGATTCTCGAGAAATCTGCGCAATCTCAAGCTTATCAGATGTAGACAACTCGTCCCGGCGATAAATGTCATAAAACGCGCCGTACGAGTCCAGAGTTCGAGGATCGTCAAGATTCCCTGTCACGCGGATCCTGTACACTTGACGAATCACATACGCGGGCAAACCGATACCGACGACGAATAACATGAACGCAGCCGTGCCCTGAGTGACGGTATGTGTTCTGTCTTCGCACTTGATGTCAATGTCGTATTCCAATCTCATCCCGGGGTAGCCGGTGATCTCGAGGCAATCAAACGATTGTAAACACATGCGCACGATCGGAAGGTAGAGCACCGTCATGGATAAGACACCGAAACCGCGAAGACTCGCGCGAAACCGATATTGCTTTTGTAGCTCTTTCACGATTTTGTCACCCCCTTCGGATTCAAACGTTCGACGCTTGCCCCACAGGTAGCCTGGACGTTCAATCCAGTACATCACTTTGCGCGTCTTCTCTTCATCCCGATCAGTGTCTCCATCGTCGATGATTTCGCTGTGAATGGCCTTGACGGTTTTGTTATAACGGTACTTGCCACGCCTGTCGTTCACTACGATGATCAGCAGCAGGACTCCTGGCACGATGAACACCGTTGCGACGAAGATGTTGAACCAGTTCAAACCCGTCGCCACGCATTCGGGCCGCAAGAACTCAATGCTGAACGTGAAACCCTCCAGATACTTCCCAATGTTGAGCACCGGGCCCGGCCATTCGATGCTCATATTCAGCGACAAGGAAAAGAACTGCAGAGATTCAATAATTTTCTTCATGTTGTTTGTCGCTTGGGCGCCCATGACTTGTGACGCTTTGAAGCCGAAAAAGGCGAGTACCACAACCACGGTGGCGGCGATGAAAAGCTGCGCCGCCGAAGTACCGGGGCACTCCGCGCATATCGAACCAGCCTTGTAGTACCCAGCTCTGCTCAGACCGATGTAAGCCACATCGGCAGCCACATCGGCGGCTGAGAGGCATCGATCGCACGCGGTTCCACCGGCGCCGGGAATGCATCCTCTTCCGAACGCGAGACATCGATCGGGATATAAGCAAGTTTGGGGCACGCAGTCATTTTCATCCGCATTGGCGTACGTGCCCAGCGCGTTGTTGCACGTGCAATTATACTCGCCCGTTCCGACGAGACTCATATCGGCGCACCGCCAGTTTACCTGGATTACGCACGTCGTCGAGTCACATCCTCTCAAGGCTTGCGTCGGCGTCAGGCTGTTTCCGTACGGCTCGCACTGTTCTCCTATCCCTGAGTCATCCGCGCCGTTACCGCACGTCGGCGGTGGTGGCGGGCTCGGCGGCGGTGGGCTCGGTGGCGGCGGTGGGCTCGGTGGCGGTGGCGGGCTCGGCGGCGGGCTCGGTGGAGCCGGCGGTGGCGCCGCGAGAGCGGGAATCGTTGTAACCTCAATATTTTGCACCGTTCGCATACCCATCGTGTACAGACTGGCCACGAGCGCATCCGCGGAAAACGTGCTCGTCACGGACGAGCCCGACCCGCCAGAACCTGACGACGGCGGCGGCGTGAGCGCTTCCGCCACGTTCTGCGCGACGCTGAAATCTCGAACTTGGACGGTGAAATCGACGCTCAGTTGCGTGCTTTGCTGTAGTCGCCGACGACGCCCCGCCGGCGCCGCGACGTCCGTGAAAGAGTTGATGATGACGGCTTCTCTTGTTTCGTTGAGGTACAACGCGACGCCTTCCCGGAAATTTACCTGCGCCTCTGCGTCAAAATCCACCGCCGTCACACCGCTCAGCTGCACGTTCGACGCCACAGCCGCCTGCGCCGGCGGCGGCGGACTCGGCGGCGGCGGCGCCGGCGGCGGCGGCGCCGGACATTCCTGATTCACCAACACGGTTTGCCAAAACGTCGACGTGTACTCGACCAATTCCTCAAACCCGATGAAATACTTGACGTTTTCCCCCTTGCTCGTCAAATCGAAGGTGCGCCCGTACCCTAAATCAAACGACTGCGCGTTCGCCACCTGCGTCGTGCAATTCCCCTGCCCTCGCGCCAACCCCGCGAGAGACGCCGCGAGCGTCCACGTCAACGCCCACACCACCGCCGTCGCCCCCCCGCCGACGCGCCCCCCCGTCGCCCTACCGCCGACGCGTCGCCGTCGCATGTCGCCTCCCCCACCTCCCGGACTCACCGCGCCGTCGACGACGTCCCCGACCGGCTCGAGATCGACGACGACGCGATCGACGACGACGACGCGATCGACGACGACGACGCGATCGACCCCGACGTCGACCCCGTCGTCGTCCACACCCGGTCCTCCACTTCCGACCGTCGACGCGACGCGACGCGACGCGACGCGTCCGTTCGTTCGTTCGTTCGTTCGTTCGTTCACCGCGCGACGCAATGCCCCGCGGCTCGCGCCTCCGGCGAACGACCCTCACACCTCGTCCATGGACGACAGGTCCACGTATTGTACGGAAACGAAGACCATACCACACGTCCGAAGAAAGAAAGAAAGACAGAAAGCGCAGAGACGATCTTTCGACATCGAGTCTCGTGTGTCCCACGCACACGCCACATAGACATTTTGAGCATGTCACTATGTATACACACCCACTACTGTGTACGTCATCGAGACCAAGACGTCCATCCCGGCCCGCGACGCG
>Ga0181577_10001584_pt1 | contig 18250 bp, 17 predicted proteins | sample 101ome_21_FD_132468 | JGI IMG/M metagenome (GOLD analysis project Ga0181577, IMG submission 132468) | Coastal salt marsh microbial communities from the Groves Creek Marsh, Skidaway Island, Georgia - 101413BT metaG (megahit assembly) | ecosystem: Environmental > Aquatic > Marine > Intertidal...
CCTGCTGCTGTTACCTTCCATGAAAACAGGCTTTGCTTTGGTGGCACTATTGCAGAGCCAGATAATATTTGGATGAGTAAAGTTGGAAGCTTTTTTAACTTTGATGTAGGCGATGCGGCGGATTCTGATTCAATTCAGATTGTTGCTGCAACAGGTGATGTAAACCAAATCAGATATATGGTTTCTAACCGTGACTTGCAGATCTTTACTGCGACTGGTGAATTGTATGTACCTACTTACTTAAACCAAGCTATTACTCCAACTAATGCTCAGATAAGAAAGCAAACACCATATGGGTGTGAGTTTGTTCAGCCGACTTCTATTGATGGGGCTACTATTTTTTCTGAAATAGGTGGCAAGACTGTAAGAGAATATTTGTATACAGATACAGAAGAAGCATATACTGCCACTTCAATCTCTACGATTGCCTCTCATTTAATAGATACGCCTAAGTATTTAGCTGTGGTGCATAGTGGATTTAGCTTACCAGATTCATATGCAGCATTTACTTTATCTAATGGCGATATGACTTTGTTTAGTTCTAACAGAGCAGAGAAGAAAGCTTCTTGGACTAGAGTAACAACAGATGGCATCTTTTCATCTGTGTGTGCTATACACAATCGTTTGTTTGCTAATGTTTATCACGATAACAATTTGCATCTTTGTGAGTTCAAAGAAGAGATAGGTTTGGATTCTTATGTAGAAACAAGCTCTAAACTGCTTACTCCAAGCAAGTATTTAATTGTTCTTACAAATGGCTCTACTACTGCTACGGTTCGTTTATTTGGAGACTTTACTGGCTTTGTTGTAGGAGACAAAGTGCATCTTAGTGGCTTTGATGGAACGAACCCGATCTTTGATGAGACTGCTATTTTAAATGATACAATCCAAGAAATCACTGTAGCAAATACAACTGATGTAGATATATCAGTAACACTTCCAAGTGCTGCTGGGGGCAGTATTGTATTAACTGTAGATCCAGCTACAGGCAGACAGGTTTTAGTCAACCCTAGACTTAATGTAACAGGCATTTATGATTCTGGTTCTATTGTTGATGTAATTACTAAAAACAATGGCGTTTTAAGTTATGCTGGTCAGGTAACTGTTTCTACTGTTGGATCTGAAAAGATTGCTGATCCCAGATCTGCTGCTAGCTATAGCTCAACATCTATTGAAAGAGTTTATGTTGGCAAGAGCTTTACCTCAAAGATTGTTAGCAATCCTGTTGATGCCTCTATGGGTACTGGCCCTGCAACTGGCGAGGTAAGGGGAATTACTAATGTGGTTATTGATGTTAAAGCAACTGAATCTATGAAGGTAAATAGTAGGCCAGCTATAAGCTCAAGCTTTACTGGCAAGAAAGAGGTAAGGATTCTTGGTTATAACAGGAATCCACAAGTAACCATTGAACAAGATAATCCATTGCCAATGCAGGTAAATGGTTTGGTAGCGGAGTTAATAGTCTAATGTTTCAAATGATTGGTCTTATTGGCAGTGTTGTTGGGGCGGCTGGTCAAATGGCTGCTGGTAGAGCCGCTCAAGAATCTGCTGAGTTAAATGCTTTTAATATTGAAACTGATAAAGTCAGAAGTGAGACTGAAGCTAGGCAAAGACACAATGATAGGTTGGAGCAATATAGATCGAACTTATCAGCTAATATAGCTGCGTTTTCTGCTGCTGGCAGGGATATATCAGATAGATCTGTGCAAGCATTTCTTGAAAAGCAAAAAGAAATTGCTTCTGACGATACTCGTAGATCTGACTTTATGGGCGCAGCAGAGGCTGCAAGGCTTCAGCAACAAGCTACTGCTTCTAGGGTGGAGGGCAGAGCGCAACGTCAAGCTGCAACTATTGGTGCCTTTACTACGTTAGCAAGTGGTATATCGAATTATTACAAGACTGCTGCGCCAACACCAAACTACGGGCCTCCATCTACAGGGCCACACAGATAGGAATAAATATGGCTGTAATTAGAGAAAAACGTCAGTTTAAAATTGGGCCAGTTGGTGTTGCTCGCGCTTCTGAGGGTGGTCAAATTGTAGGCAAAGCTATTGCTGATAGCGCAAATCAGCTTGCTGGGGAGTTTTTTAAACAAGCCGCATTCCAAGCTGAAAAGACTGGTGAAGAAGCAGCGGCTTCTATTGCGCGAGAGCAAGTTACAGCAATTGATCCAAATACTGGCAAGCCTCAAGCATTTGCTCCACCTCAAGGCTTTGGGCAAATAGCCACAGAAGCATATCAGCGCGTTATTATGCGTAGGTTTCAGCAGTCTTATGACGATGAAATGCAGAATAAGGCTAGAGAGTTAGCAGCTAAGTATGACGGAAATCCTAATGGTGTTGCTCTGTATGAATCAGCAATGTCTGATTACATGGCAGCAATGTCAAATGAGGCAGAAGGTCAATTTAAAACTTACATACAAGATGTAGGTACAACTTATCTTAACGCTACTAAAACAAGTCTAGCCATAGCTCAAATACAAAGAGAGAGAACAGCAGCAGCGCAAGCTCAAGCGCAAGCTGTTGAGAATGGTTATGAAGCTTTTGAGTCTATGGTTGCTCAAGGTGGGCCAAGCGTACTTCAAGGCCCAACTCAAACAAATGCAGTAATAGCTCAGGTTCAAAACACTATAAAAGATGGCGTAGACTCTGGATTATTTGATTCTCAAGCGTCTTTAAATATGGGTGAAGCTGGTCAACTGGCTCAAGCTAGAGGCTTACTAAGATATGCCATTACTCAAACTACTAACCCAGACAAACTAAAACTATTGCAACATGCTGTAGGCACTCAGAATGCTGGTGCGGTTCCTCAGGAGTTTTCTTACATAGCAGATGCAATGAAGTCTATTGGATCTAACTACAGCGCTTTATCTCAGCTAGAGCAGTTCTCTGATGGCCTGTTGTCTGATGCAATACAAGCGGCTCAAGTGGTGCAAGATCAAGAGTTAAGATCTTTAGAAGCAGAGAATGCTATGAGCATTTTTGACATGCAGCAAAGTATGCCAGCAGCATTGTCAAAAGCCACTATTCAAAGTAGATTTTTTTCCCCGAATACTGTAGCAGTCCAAGCAATTTCAAGTTACACAAAGCTAACAGATGAATCTAGGAATGCTTTAGCAACTGGAAACAAAACGCTTTCAGAGCAGTTAATTAAGAATCGTGATGATTTACTTAGCGCTCATGTTGAAGGCTTAATGCTTGAGGCCGTTAAGGGCTTAACAAAAAAACAAACAGAACAACTTGAAAAAGCCATTTTTTCTAGGACTTCTCTTGATGCGCCAGATACCTCAAAGCCATCGTTAGAAGCTTTAATTAAGATTAATAATGAAGTTAATCCCAAAGTTCTTGACGAGTTTTTGCCGTTTATTGGTTCATATAGGGATGCGGCTGGTAAGTATGTTGAGGCTGAAAAAAAAGCCAACGCTGCTTTAAGCGCCTCTACATTTGATGAGTCGATTGATAATCTTGATAAGCTTAGAGGCTCAGATCTTCTATCTGGAGTTCAAAGTTTAACAGATACATTTTCCTTAATAGATGATCTTGATGAAACTCTAAGAAAGGAGTATTTAAAAGAAATACAGCGCCGTGGTGCTGAAGCTAGCATTAACGAGTTCTTTGAAACAAATCCTTCTAAAGAAACTGCTATAGATGCAAAGGCTTATTTAGATGGCTCTGCTCCAACAGATAACTTAAATTCTAAGCATTTAGAATTATTAAGCCAAGCTTCTAGCTATGCAAAAACATCTGAGACTGAAGGTCCAGTTAGAGAACATTTTAATCGTCAAGCAGGTATAAACTCTAGCAGAATCGATCAAGCTAAAAAAGATAGACAATATTATGAGAATGAACAGCGTCTTTTTCTAAGACAGCTTGATCCAAAAAGTATAGTTGATCAAAAGTTTGCTGATGACTTTATTACAAAAAGCTTTGCTGATGTTTTGCAGGGCGAACCGCTATCTACATTTTGGTCAAATGCTGAAGCGCAGCAAACAGAGCGCGGTCAAGTTTTATTAGATGTTATTGCTGGTTTAAATATTATGCCTTACTCTTTGCAGGAATCTCTTTCTTCATTTGCTAGTGGAAACTTTCTAGGTGGAAGTCCAGTTGCTTTACTCTCTCAATATACAAGTTACAGAGAGTATGAGTATATGGGAACAACTATGAGATCTCCCATGATGCAGGGCTTAGATGAAAGTCAGGTTGCTGTATTAGATTATTTAGCAGATGCCTCTAGGCTTATTGGCTCTGATCCTGAGTTTTTATCTAGGGCATTTGCTGCTAAGTCTGAGCTAGAAAGAAACCCAAGATACAAAGAAAATGTAGAAGCATTTCTTGGCACTAACTTAGATGATTATGTTTCTCAGATTAGTGGGATTCAAGATGCGCCACTTTCTGCATACAATGGTATGAAAGCCGCTACATTAGACTTAATGGGCATATCTTTAGCTGGTGGTCTTGGGGCCTCAGAGCTTAAAAAAAGATTAGAGCGTCAGCTTAACGCATCATATCCAAGTGGAGAGGGTATTGTTCTTGGCCCCAATGGTTCAGCAAGAACTGCTGCTCCAATTTCATATGCTGCTCCTAGAAATGAAGACCTGTTTAAAGATTATATTATTAATCAAGTAACAAAAGCCCAGCCTAATGCAGAACCTCCTGAGCTTGGTCTTACAAAAGATACAAGCGCGGTTGCATATACTGCTCAAGTTATAGCAACATGGAGCGCTCCAAAAGGAAATATATTTTTAAAACCGATAGGTGTGCCTACTAGAGGGCAAGTTCAGTACGCAGTATTTAGAATTACTACGCCAGAAGCTGGTGGTTATGAGCAAGTATATACTGAAATGGTAAGAGAAGATCAGTCAATAAGAGTGCCTCTTATTCTTAGCAACAAAGATAAACCATTTTTAGATATGGTGTCTAAAAGAACTAATAGGGAAAGCAAAAACGCAGTTGCTTCTGGAACAACTAAGTATGCTATTCCTCGTGGTATTCCTACAGATGCACTTGGAGGTGCTGTTATTACTGGTGGCGGTACAATGTTTAGTGTTGATCCTACTGCTGGACTGCAAGGCCCAATGATGGAGCTTAATTAATGGCTAATGAATATTCCCCAGTATATTTTCAAAGAGATATAGTTAGCGGAAGGCCTACTTTTGGGGAAACTTTGTCAGCTTCTGTGGGTTATACCCTTGATCCTTTGTTTGAAACTATAGGCCAAACAGCTAGGTACGGCATTCAAAAAGAAACTGGATACAACCCAATGAAAGACTTGGGTAACTACGAAGTTTACGCAGAAACATTAGCCAGAGCTACAAGTCAGCAGCATATGGCTGATATGAAAAGGGTTATTGATGAAAGTGCAGCGCGTAGACAAGTTCTTTCTGAATCAACAATAGGCGCTCAGTTAGTAGCTGGTATTATTGATCCTATTAATCTTATGGCTCTTCCGTTTGGTGGCCCTGCTGTTGGCGTTGGGAAGTCAGCTTTACGTGTGGGCGCTGGTACTGCTGCTATTCAAGCTGGATTAGAGGGCGCAGTTATTCAACCATTTGATCCATTGCAAACTGCTCAAGAGAGTGCGGTAAACATTGCAACAACAGCTATATTCGGGGCTGGTATAGGCGGTGCATTTGGCGCTCCAATAACAGCTAAGGCTCGCGCTCATGCAAACACGCAAAAAGCTATTCAAGAAGAAATGGATATGCTTCGTCGCATAGATAATCTTGAAGGCCTTAGTCGAGAAGATATTGCTTCTGCGCCTCCTAGAGAAGAAAGGCCGCTTGGAAATGTTAGCGATGATGATTTAAACGCTACTATTGAAAGCTTTGAGGCATCTGCTGCTCGTACAGAAAAAGAAGCCGAGTCATATGAAGGTTACGCTGAAACTGTTCAAGACTTTCAAGAAAGAGCTAAAGAGCTTAGAGGAACAGCGCAAGCTTATAGAAATGAAAAAGCATTTAGAGAACTAGAATCTTTAGAGATAGATCTAAAAGATCCTTTTAAAATCATGCCTTCATTTTTTACTGACAGTGTTTTGTACAAAGCAGTGTCAACACCAATGAAGCGAGCGCTGCAATCAAAGTATCCGTCTGCTATAAAAGAAAACTTTGTTCGGTCATTTAGCGACAGTGGTGTAGCACATGCCCTTAATTCTATAGGGCTTCCTACGCCTCAGTCAGTGGCTCAGAGAGCTGCTGTAAGCAATGGTAAATGGGTATCTGCTCATGATAAACTTATTAAGCTGTGGGCGTCTGATACAAGCGCTGCTGAGATAACACCATTAGACATTAACGTATCTGATCTTGCTCGTCGCGCCTCTCGTAGTGAAGATACCTATAGAAACTGGCTAACAAGAGTTAGCGAAAAAAGAATTAAAAACTCTACCGACCTTACTGAAAATGAAGCTAAGGCTATTGGCGTTATTAATGACTATTTTTCTAAAGCAGAAAAGCAATTAGAAAGCGTTGGTTTAATTGGAACTAATAAAGGTGTTGCTGTTAAGATTGAGCAGCTTGAAGCAGAGATAGCATCGCTAAATACAAGACTAGCATCTGCTAAGTTAAAAGGAACTAAACGCGGCAAGCTTGAAGCTCAGATGTTAGATAACCGTCTTGCTTTGCTTGGTGAAAGACTTGCAGATGAGCGCACAACTAAGCTTGCTTTAGAAGAAGTTAAAGTTACTCCTGAGAGTGAAGATATATTTTTCCCTAGATTCTGGGATGCGACTGCAATTAAAAACAATCGCAAAGAGTTTTCTGAAGTTTTGTTTAACTGGTATCAAAGCAATCCATACATTTATGAAAAAAATGCTCAAACTGCTATGTTTGAAAGGGTGCATTTAGCAACAAGTGTAGAAGCTATTCAAGAGCGCGTTGAGACTACAATAGCTAGGATTCTAAACGAAAAAGATCCCACAAATGTTGATAGTATTGGATTTGGTTATGGTCGCTCTAAGCACTTTCGCCATCGTCAAATAGACATACCTAACAAACTTGTTACTAAATTTATTGTTACTGATCCGCTTGCTGTAATGAAGACATATGCCGCTCGCATTGAGCCGCGTTATGAGTATGCAAAAGCATTTGGTAAAGATGTAGATGGAGTTCTGCTTGATATGGAAGCAGAAATGGTAGCTAAAGGATTCTCTACAAAAGATATAAACAAAATGCGTAGAGATTACATGCATATGTATGATCGGGTATCTGGTGCAGTAATTAGAAATCCAGACAGTTTAAGTCAAAGGGCTGCGTTTATTCTTAGAGAAGCCGCTTCATTTAGTTACATGGGTTCTGCTGGTTTAGCTGCTCTTCCTGACTTTGGGCGCATTGTTATGGAGTATGACTTAGATAATGTAGTTAAAGGCGTTCAAGCAATTATGGATAAAAATACAGTTAGTATGACTGTAGATGAAGTTAGGATTGCTGGTGAGGCTATAGATATTCTTCGTGGCTCTGCGCACATGAGAATGGTAGAAGATTTATCTAACAATGTAGATGCTAATGATCTTCTTAGTAGCGCTAGAAATGCCTTTTACATTCTAAACGGACTTGCGCCAATGACTACAATAGCCAAGCAGCTTGCTGGAATTATTGATGCTCATACTATTATTGATTACTCGATTAGGTACAAAGATCTTACACCACAAGAGCTAACGTGGCTATCTCGCTACGGGATTGGCGCAGAAGATGCAGCTAAAATAGCCAAAGCTCCTTGGGAAAAGTCAGATACTAATTTGTATATGGCTAATACTGATGAATGGACTAAGATTGATTACGATAAGATTCTTGCCGAAACGCGCAAAACTTATAAAAGGCCAAAGCCAAAATTAGTATCCAGCATGACTGAACAAGAGTTATTAGCTAGATACAGTCCAGAGTTTTTTGTAGATAGAATTATTACTGATCCTAAAATCGTTAAAGATGTTACAGAGCGAACTGGCTTTAAAGGCGCTTTGGGCTTGTCTGTTGGTTTTGAAGACGGAATGCCTAATACAATTTACATTGATCCAGTAGCTATAAAAAAGATTTATGAGTTATTTAAATCAAGCCCTAGAGAAAAAGACGAAATGCTTCAGCGCGCAGACAGGCTGTTAGCAGAGGGTAAGATTACAGAAGAAATACACGTTCACAGAACTCAGTTGATTAAGAATGCTGACCTTATAGATTCAGCAGATGATTACTATGAGTTTATATTGTTACATGAGTTGCATCACACAACAAACCTTCAGAAAGCTGGAGAAACAACACCTCAGTATGAGCAGCGAATTGATGAAATTGCTTACAATTATATTCGCAATCAAAAAGAAGAAGGCATTAAGCTTGAGGCAAACAAGCGATATAAAGCTGAGTTAGATGATGCAGAAGAAACTGTAGCTAAATTTAGAACCGCACTTAATAGTGGGGTATTAAATACAATTATGTCAGGAACGCCAGCCGACAAACCAATTATAACGGATGGCGTTGCTTACATACCTATGAGTGTTGCCAAGAAATTTGGAATGCAAGAAGACTCTAAGATTCGAGGTTATGCTAGAATTGAAAATGGTCTTATGGGATTACCATTTCAATTCTATAGCTATACGCTTGCAAACTTAAACAAAACTGTTGCAGCATTGGCTACTAATCAAGTTAAGAATAGAATGCTTGGTATATCTACCTCTCTTGGCCTTGCTTATCTTTCATTAAAATTAAGAACTCCTGATTTTGTTTGGGAAGATATGTCTGCTCAAGATAAGTTTGTTAGAAGCTTTGATATGAGTGGAGTTATGGCATTGTATTCAGATCTTTTTTATACAGCCATGCATACATCGCTTGCTTTAGGTGGGCCTAATATTACTGGTGGCATATTAGCAGCTAAGTTTCCACAAGAACCTAGCGCATTAGATGCTGTAACTGGATTAGCTGGTGCTGGCCCATCATGGGCTGCTGATGTTGGTAATGGTATGTATCAGTTTGCTAGTGGTGAATACGGAGAAGGCGCAAAAACAATAGCCCGCAATGCTCCATTTGCTCGACTTTGGTTTTTAAAAGATGACGTTAATCAGATTACGAGAGCTTGGGCACAGTAATTTGTCTTAGATTATTTGTGCATTGATCTTCTTTGCTTCTTTATGAGAAAAGCGGGAGAGAGGTGACATATGGCAATCAATATATCAGACAATAATCCCCGCGTTAATTACACTGCAACATCAGGGCAAACTGTATTTACAGTTCCCTTTGAGTTCTTTGCAAGCACTGATCTAACTGTATATGTAGATGGCTCGGTCTTAGCAGTATCTGATTACACGGTAACAGGTGGCAGCGGGTCAACTGGATCTATTACCACAGATAGTGGACAAACTACTGGCGCTAAGATTGCTATTGTTAGGGATGTGCCGCTTGAGCGAACAACAGATCTTACTTCTACTTACAGCGCTTCTTCTTTAAATGATCAGCTAGATAGAATTGTAACTCAAATTGCTGATTTAGATGACCGAGTATCGCGCTCTATATCTTTAAATGATTATGAAGTTGGCGTGTCTTTAGACCTGCCAGCTACTGCTACTCGCCTTGGTAAAACAATTCAGTTTAATTCATCTACTGGTGCTTTAGAAATTGGACCAAGCGGCAATGAGTTAACCAGCATTGCGTCTATTGCTTCTGAGATTACTGCGCTTGATGGCATTAAAACAAATATAACAACTGTTGCTAGCGCAATTACTAATGTTAATAGCGTAGGATCTAACATATCCTCAGTTACTTCTGTTGCAAGCAGCATATCAAACGTAAACACAGTCAACACAAACATAGCTAATGTTAATAGTGTTGCTGGCTCTATATCTGATCTTAATGATGTAGCTGATAGTTTAGATCAAGTTGAGTTGGTTGGTGGATCTATAAGTAATGTAGATATTGTTGGCCCTGCAATTGCCAATGTAAATACAGTTGCTGGTGATATATCCAACATTAATACTGTTGCTGGTATTTCGGCAAACATTACAACGGTTGCTGGAATTACTGCTGACATCTCTACAGTAAACAGCAACTCAACAAACATCAATCTAGTCGCTACGAATATAGATGACGTTAATGATGTAGCTAATGTTATTACTAAAGTAACTACGGTTGCTGACAATATTGCTAATGTAAATACTGTTGCTCCATCTGTTGGTTATTTATCTACAGTGGCTAATAACATAGCTAACATTAATACTCTTGCACCAATTAGCGCAGACATTACGACAGTGGCTGGGGTTGCTAGTTCTATTGCTAATGCGGCTGCAAATGCTGCGGCTGCTGAAGCTGCTAAGGTTGCTGCTGAGTTAGCTGCTGATAACTTTGATGATACTTATCTTGGTGCTAAGTCTAGTGATCCTACTGTTGATAACGATGGCGATGCTTTAAATGCTGGTGATTTATACTTTTCAACTACTGATAATAATTTAAAAGTTTATAGCGGCTCTGCTTGGCAAGATGCTGCTATAGACAGCTCTAGTTTTGTCCAGACAACTGGCGATAGTATGACAGGCAATTTGACTATCGCAGGTAACTTAACTCTTGGATTAATAAATCAGGCAAATAGAACTTTTTTCATGGGTTCTAATTATAATTCTTATTTTGACATAGGCACATCTTTAAACAGCACTTTAATTACAAGTGGCAGTGCTATTTCAGATACTACTTTAAAGTTTAGAGTTGCAGATGGTGGAACCGAAACAACAATACTAGATATTTCAAAGACTGGTGTTGACGTAACTGGCACTGTTACAATGGATGGCGGCTCCACATCTGCTGATTTTACTTTTGGAGACAACGACAAAGCCATCTTCGGCGCAGGGTCTGACCTACAGATTTACCATGATGGAAATCATAGTCGTATTGTAGAAACAGGTGGTGGTGACATAATTATACAGGGGGATGAGTTCTCCCTTATGAATGTTGCTGGCACTGAATATATGATATTTGCTGACAACGATAGTTTTGTTAAGTTGTACTATGATGGCGGTGCCAAACTCGCCACCACCAGCACAGGCGTAGACATCACGGGTACTTTGACCAGCGATGGGCTGACTGTGGATGGTACAACTACAACTGACGGACTTAACCTAGACGCAATCAGTGAAGCCATAGCTGACACAGCCGTAGACATCTTTGTGTACGACACCCGCAAGGACAGTGATGGCGGGGCATGGCGTAAGCGCACACAGCATACTAGCTGGTATAACGAAACCTTGAACACTGCCACCCGTGGTAGCCGTAAGGAGTTCCCTGCGGTTGCTGTGATTTTGGCAACTTCTAGCGGTATTACGATCTACGATGGTGATGACCCTGATCTGCCTATGTGGATTAGCTATACAAATGAAGGTAACATTTCGTCCATATCGGCTTTAAATGGTCGTTTGTTTTATGGTAATACTAATGGTGGTAGCACCATTGATTACTTGATGGATAAATACCTGCTTGGATACCGATCAAGCGGCTCGAGATATTACTTGAGATTAAATGCCTCGTCTGGTTCTATTAGTTTTTCAAATATAGCACCATCTTCTGGTGATTTAATTGGCACTATCGTAAACAACACAGTCAACGATGTAGCCATGACCGTGCTACCCAACGCCCCGATTGATGCAGCTACGGGCTTACCTGTGCCTACGATTGCAGTGGCGACTGATGGTGGTATTTCGGTTATCCGTGATGATGGGACTGTTGTTGATGTTACTGAAAGTAGTGGCCCAGATAGCACTCACGCTATTGAGTTCACAGACGATAACAAGATTGTTTTCATGTGGTCAGACACAAGTGGAATAGATAATTATCCGCATATTGGTGTAATGCCTATTCCATCATCAGATGTCAGTCAGGCATACTACTATTCTTCTTCTTTCATTGAAGAGGATTATAGCTACAGTTCGACTTTTACAAACGCTAACGATGGCATTGTAGTTGTACCGAATGCCAATTATCAAAGAGACTTCAAGGCACTTAGCCCAAATAAATCTATAGGTTATGATAGTGGCCTTTCACATATTTACTCAAATCCAAGTGATTCCAGAAAAAGCATGGTCGTATTCACCACCTCCGACTACAACACAGGTTGGATGAACGGCGACATCAAACTAGCCACCTTGTCCGACACGGATGATACTGACGTTACTGGCAGTGAGTTGGTGACGAATGGTACGTTTGATAGTGATAGTGATTGGAATAAGGTTTTAAATGGCTGGACTATCAGTGGAGGCACAGCAAATCACTCTGGTTCAGAAGGGTACCTTGAGCAGACAGGTGTCTTTGAGGTTGGCAAAACATACGTTCTAACATTCACTAATACTGGTACTGTAATTCTTCCGTCGGGAACGGGTATAAGCTCATCGAATGCTATATATGGCTCTAGTGGGACGTACCATGTAACAGGTGTTGCGGTTAGCACAAAGCTATCTTTTTACAGTAATACTACGACTACTCTAGACAACGTCTCAGTACGCCTAGCCGAAGAAGATCGCAGCGTGAACGGCAATGGCTTACAGGTGTTTGGCACTGTGACCAAAGACCCTGTGGCTACTGGTGCTGATCTGGTGGCGTATAGTGGGTTTAGCGGAAGTAATTATCTGATGCAGCCGTATAATAGTGATCTGGACTTTGGTACGGGTGACTTCTGTGTGATGGGGTGGTACAACACAAGCAATTCCACAACAACTGAAGTGCTTTTATCCCGTGTGGACAGTGGTAACGTAGCAGCTATTAGTTGCATGATTACAAGCTCAGAAACTTTAATACTGCAAGTAAGAGAGGGTTCTACAAGTTCTACTGTTACAACTACTGATACAGCGGCAACTGGAGTATGGAACTCTTTTGCTTTTGTCAGACGTAATTCAGGCACAGTTCAAGAAGTTTACATAAACGGCAAGCTATCTATTAGTGGAACCGTTACTGCTAGAAACATGAGTTCTTCTACTGGCAAAGTGTATTTAGGCTACACGCCAGAATTAGCATCAAATGCAAAAGGTTCTATGGCCCTCTGGCGCATATCAGCCACAGCCCCATCCCCAGAGCAGATCAAGAAAATCTACGAGGATGAGAAGGTGCTATTCCAAGAGAATGCCCAAGCCACGCTATACGGCTCCTCTGATGCGGTAACAGCTTTGGCCTATGACGATAACACTGAGTTACTTCATGTGGGTACAAGCGCAGGACGTTCAGTCTTTCAAGGGCTACGACGAGTAGACAATACAACAACTGCTGTTACGGCTGCGATTAGCGCAAGCAATAATCTAGTGGCTGACGAGTAAGGAGATTACATATGACGGTAAACGTATCTAAGCCAGCCATAAACGTAAGAGAAAAACTGGCAGAACTAGACAAGCCCACAGGCATAGCTGGTGAGGCAATGCTACGGGCTGAGACACCACAGGAACAGTTTAACCTGATTGGTGCAGGGCGTAGGAATTTGATTATCAATGGTGATTGCAACATATCACAGCGAGGTGACTTTACTACAGCCTCATCAGCATCAGATGAAACGTATTACTTGGATCGCTTCGAACAAAATCTTGGAACTGTAACTGCCAATAAACAGCATATTACTTCTAATCAGCCTAGTGCTTTGAGCAACACCAAATCATGGAGATTGACGGCAACTGCAACAGCGAATGGATTTATGGGGACACGGCAAACAATTGAAGATTACAAATTGTTTAATGGTCGTGAGTTTACCGCATCTGTTTGGGTAAAAACAAACCATCCTTCTGTTAGATTTTATCTTTATGATGGATCAAATACGGATCAAGGCAAAAAAACTGCCATTGCAGACGGTGAATGGCATTACTTGCAGGAGACTTTTACTTTTGATGCAACTGCTGGCACTAAGTTTAGTATAGAGGTAATAATCCTAAGCGAAGCTGGGGGTAATACTTCAATTACCTCTGGTGACTATGTTGAGTTCACAGGATTACAGGTTGAACTAGGCAAAGTCGCCACCCCATTCGAGCATCGGTCTTACGGGGAAGAACTGGCTTTAGCATCAAGGTATTTTGAACGAAAGCACTACGAGTATGGCGCAATGTTAAACACTACAAATTGGACATCTACCGATGCTTATGGCGGTTTCGAGTATACTACTAAAAGAGCAACTCCTACCGGTACTGTTTCAAGTCTATCAGACTTTAACCATTATAGTGGAGGAACCGGACGAGCCCTTACAGGTCTAGTGGTTCAAGCTGAAGGCATTCAATCAGGTACAATCAGAGTGATAACAGGGGGTGCGTTAACTTTATATCAAAGCAGTTGGATCGAGGCAACAAGCGGCGGCGGCTACTTTGACATAGATGCGGAGTTATAAAAATGACATATCAATTAGCGGTAGACCCTCGAAACGGTAAGAGCTTCCTAAGTGAAATGGAGACTTCGATGTTTATCCCCTTAGACCCTGCAAACCGCCACTATCAGGAAGTGCTAGACAGCATCAACACTGACGGTGCAGACGCATGGGATGACACGGTTGCAACCTATGACTACATCCCAGAGGACTTGCGCACTGCGGCTGAAAGCAAGAAGTTCAACCAACAGCTTGCAGACTACCGTGTAGCAGTGGCCCGACTAGCACAGTATGTCGTTGCAGATGGGCGTGAAGAAGTCACTGAGATGCAGCCCACAGGTGAACAGGTCTTCAACGAAGAAACAATGGAGATAGAAGATGTGATGCACGAGGTTATCACAGTCACAGCCATTGATCCTGTTGAGGCTACAGTCACACGCTTGGTCTACTCTGATGACATGGACGCAGAGCCTACAGAGGAAACCATTGAGAACCCACTTATTACCGCTGACAATGCAGAACGTGCAGCGGCACAGGCTACTGTAAACGCTACCCCGCAAGCGGTCAAAGATGCGGCATAACCTAGAAAGGAAATCATATGACTGAAGAAAAAAAGGTCATTACGATTGACGATGTGGAATACACTGAAGATCAACTAAGCGATGAAGCAAAGGCGTGTATAAATCACGTTGGTTCTTTGGACCAAAAGATTGCCAGCGCTCAGTTTAACTTAATACAACTGCAAGGTGGTCGTGAGTATTTCATGACTAAGTTAAAGGAAGCAATAGAGTAATGGACAAGCGCACCGTACAATCAGCGCACACGCGCATAGATGGATTGGAGAAGGAAATCGTGGCTATTAAAACCGAGATGGACATTCAATTCAAAGATCTGTTTAACCGCGTTAAGCGTTTAGAAGCGATTGTTATTGGTGCGTCTGCTTTTATTATAGCCTTGCTTCTTCGCATAAATATGATGGGATAAACCATGCTTGCTGAATTAGCAGCAGCTAACGCTGCTTACAGCACAATTAAGAAGTTTGTTTCTAATGGCAAGGAGGTGTCGGATTTTCTGGCACCTCTTAAAAATCTTGTAAGCTCTGAAGAAGAGCTAAGAGCTAGAGGAAACCGCAAAAAGAATGGTTTGTTTTCCAAGGTTATGGGCAAATCTGCTGATGACTTTGATGAGTTCTTAGCTTTGCAAAAGATCCAAGAGCAAAGAAAAGAATTAGAATCTATTTGCAGATTGTATGGCAAGCCCGGCACTTGGGATTCCTTCTTAGCTTTTGAGGCCAAGATGCGCGTTCAGCGAAAGAAAGAAGCTGAAGAACGGCAACGTCAAATTGCTGCTACAATTAAATATATATCTTGGGGTTTGATTGCGACCTTAAGCGTTGGCGGCTTTGTTGTTCTTTATTTATTCACTGAGTTCTTAAAGGAGTTGTGATGACTATAGCTATGGAAAAAATATTGGCTTGGAAGATAATGCCACGCATTATGATGCTAGTAATGACGGTTATGTATATCCGCGTCATAGAGTGGTTTATGTCTCTTCCGCAGGGTGAGGTTAGCACACAAGCTACAGCGCTCACAGCGACTGTTACAGGCGCTATGACAGGTGCTTTCGCAGTATGGATAGGACATGAGAAATGATTGGTCAGATTATAGGTGCAGTTGGTGGGTTAGCTACCAGTTACTTAGACGGTAAGGCTGCTGTTCAGAAGGCTAATGCTGAAATCAAACTCAAGCAAGCTACTGGTGAAATGGACTGGGAGCAGTCAGCAATAGAAGCATCGAAGGATAGTTGGAAAGATGAGCTATGGACTATAGTTTTTGTAGCTATTCTTTGCGCTAATTTTATTCCTTCTATGCAGGATGTAATGGCTGTTGGGTTTGCTAACTTAGAAACCACTCCGCTCTGGGTGCAGTGGGGAATGTATGCCTCAATAGCTGCAAGCTTTGGAATCCGTACAATGAAGGGATTAAAGAAATGAGTTTTAAATTATCGCAGCGCAGCCTTGATAGAATGCAAGGCGTAGATGAACGCATGGTTTCTGTGGTTAAGTTTGCAATCACAGCAACCAAGACAGACTTTGGAGTTATTCAAGGCTTGCGTACATTAGAAATGCAGAAGGCATTAGTGGCTAAAGGCGCTAGTCAAACTATGAAGTCAAAGCATTTAGATGGATTAGCTGTTGACCTGATGGCTTACATTGAAGGCCGTGGTTCTTGGGAGCTTAATCTGTATGACGATTTGGCTGACGCTATGAAGGAAGGTGCTAATGCTGCTGGTGTGGCTGTGCGCTGGGGAGCAGCTTGGCATATACCTGACATTCGCAAGTGGGAAGGCACAATGGAAGATGCTATGAATGCTTACGTTGATAGGCGAAGAGAGCAGGGTCGAAGGCCATTCATTGATGGCCCTCATTTTGAGCTAATGCTTTAGCGTTATTAATTTTATCTGAGTGACGAGATAAAGTCTTTATAGTTAAGGCGCGACTATATCCCATGAAAGACATGCGTCTGCATATAGCTTCTTTGTCCTTGCCTTCTAAAGCTAGTCTGATTATTTCTTTTGTTTGTGGCTTAGCGTCTTTGCCACCCATATGATAATCAGTACAGTTTTGTTTTAAGAATCTGCTTTGACCATCTCTTTCTCTAGCTCTTTTATTAACTTGCTTTGCGTCCTCAAGCATTGCGGCTAGTAATTGTTCTTCGGTCATATGTGATAGCCCTCACTTCTTAGTTTATTTACGAATTGATTTAGTTCAGAACGTGCTGCCCATAGATCCTGTTTTACATTTGGGTGTGGGTCGGTTCTGTTTTCTTCATTGATTAGCGTATCAACCCTGCGCTTAAGAAAGTCTAACTCTACTTCATGTGCGCGATGTATCTTCATTGCTTTCTTCCTTGCTCTATGACAGGCCAGTATATGTTGTTGCGATGAATAAAATTATTCAGACCAGATAGCTTTACGTCAAGGATTTTTGCTGCTTGTGTTTGAGTGCAGCGAGATTGCGCCAATGCTTTTACTAGCTGTAGTCGTTCGCGCTTATGACGTTGCGTCATTTCTTCCCATGTTTCCATTAATTATTCTCCCCAATGAAAGTGAACATGAATATCAATTCGATTTGGAATTGTTTGGCTGTCTTCTTTTCCAGTTAAAAGAAGATCTTCGATGTGACACTCAAGGTAATTAGCCATCGCTTTAACCATTGCTGCAGAAGGGTTTTGAATTGACCCGCTTTCATAACGAGAAAGATTAGCTTGCTGTAAGTTAAGATCTTTGCACATTGTTGCTTGAGTTATTCCTCTTTCCTTTCTTAACTCTATTAATTTTTTATTATTTAATTTCATGATGAACTCCTTTGAGTAAAAAAAAGCCCCGCTATGCAGAGTGATCTGACTAAGCGGGGCAGTTGTGAGGAGGGCAGGACGTCCCTCTGGAGAACTAAGCCTAGCTTAGAACGGAATGCTATCCTCTGACAAGGGGGAAGATGCAGGTTGTTGGCCTTGTTGCTTGTCGCTTATTTGAAAAGACATATAAGGTTTACCATCTTTCATGCGTCTCCACCCAGCAATCCGTTTGTCTTCACCAACGGGGCCAGAGTAATCGGGTGCTGCATCATTGCCCTTCTTATCGTTGTCAAACATTACAGCCATCTTTTGATAGACCTCGACAATACCACGACCGTCTTTGGTCTGGTCTTTGACAAGAACTACTTTTGAATCCACTCCCTCTACGTTGACCTTGCCTTGCAAGATCATTTGCTGCGTTGGAAATGGTGTGAAGGCTGCGCCTCTATTTGTATCGTCATATTCTGCCATGCTTCTGGCTCCTGTGTTATGTGGCTACCAGCCACTGCTCTTGTTTCCACTGTCTTGATCGTACTTATTGCCATCCATCTTACCTAAGAAGATGTCAGCATCACAGCCAATGTGCGACAGTGCTTTAGTTAGGCC
>Ga0181577_10001587_pt1 | contig 18212 bp, 15 predicted proteins | sample 101ome_21_FD_132468 | JGI IMG/M metagenome (GOLD analysis project Ga0181577, IMG submission 132468) | Coastal salt marsh microbial communities from the Groves Creek Marsh, Skidaway Island, Georgia - 101413BT metaG (megahit assembly) | ecosystem: Environmental > Aquatic > Marine > Intertidal...
CGTGAGGCGTATCCTGGTGACGTATTCTACTTGCACTCACGCTTGTTGGAGCGAGCGGCCAAGGTGATTGCTGAGGACAGCATTGCTGCCCAAATGAACGATCTCCCTGAAAGCCTCAAAGGAAAAGTGAAGGGTGGTGGTTCCTTGACCGCACTTCCCATCATTGAAACGCAGGCGGGTGACGTATCTGCGTACATCCCGACCAACGTGATTTCCATCACGGACGGTCAGATTTTCTTGGAATCCAACCTATTCCTCTCCGGCGTGCGCCCTGCAATCAACGTGGGGATTTCGGTGAGCCGTGTGGGCGGGTCTGCACAGATCAAATCCATGAAGAAGGTGGCCGGTACGTTGAAGCTCGACCAAGCGCAGTTCCGTGAGCTGGAAGCGTTTGCCAAGTTTGGTTCCGACCTTGACGATGCAACCAAGGCCGTTCTCGGCAAGGGGGAGCGCAACGTGGAGATTCTGAAGCAAGCCCAAAACTCTCCGCTGCCAGTGGAAGAGCAAATCGCCATCATCTACTGCGGAACCAAGAATTTGTTGAAGGCAGTGCCTGTTGACAAGGTCCGTGAATTCGAAGTGGAGTTCTTGGATTACATGCGCACCAAGCACGCGGACACCTTGGCGTCTTTGAAGGCAGGAAAGTACACGGACGCCGAAACCAGCGTGATTGAGTCTGCTGCTGCTGAAATGACCGCTCGTTACGCCTGATTTCTGAACCATGGCCGGAGGACTCCAAGAAGTACGCGATCGCATCTCTTCGGTGCAGAACACCATGCAGATTACGTCTGCAATGAAGATGGTGTCTGCAGCGAAGTTGCGCCGTGCCCAAGACGCCATCACCCAGATGCGTCCCTATGCGGTCAAGCTGCAAGGCATGCTTGCCAACGTCAGCGCCAGCTTGGAAAAAGGCGAAGGACAGTACTCCGAAATTCGCGAAGTCAAGCGCGTGTTGATTGTGGCCATTACATCCAACCGTGGATTGTGCGGCGCCTTCAACAACAACGTCATCAAATTGGCGACCAAGGCTGTTGCAGAATGCAATGCTGCAGGGCAGGCGTTTGACGTGTTGCCTTTGGGCAAAAAAGCGTTGGACGCGGCGAACCGATTGGAGTGGAGTGTGGCAGCAGGGTACGGGGATGCATCTACGTCGTTGTTCGATAACCTCGATTTTGAAAATGCTTCTGAAGTGGCCAACACCGTGATGGCTCAGTTTGCGAACGGCACTTACGACAAGGTCGTTTTGGCGTACAACCAGTTCAAAAACGCGGCCGTTCAGTTGCCTACGAATGAGCCTTTCTTGCCCATGCTTCCGTCGGAGGAAGAAGGAGTTGATGTGTCTTCGATCGATTACATCTTCGAGCCCAACAAGGAAGAGATTGTGGAGCGCATGCTTCCCAACGCGCTGCGTGTGCAGTTGTACAAGGCGCTTTTAGACAGCCACGCAGCAGAGCACGGGGCACGCATGACGGCGATGCACCAAGCCACGGACAACGGTGGTGAGTTGTTGCGTGACCTGCGCATTAGATACAACAAGGCACGACAAGCGGCCATCACGACGGAGATTCTTGAGATCGTGGCGGGGTCCGAGGCCTTGGACGGCTAAGCCGAATCCGGGTTTTTCTTGGCATGCTTTGTGGTTAGCTTCGGGCCATGGGTCTGAGGTTTCGCATTTTTCTGGGCATGATGGCCGTTGTGGTGTGCGCATTGCTCGCCACGGGATTTGTCGCGTATCGGTATGGCGTGGATGCAGAGGCGACCTACAACGCCCAGCGTTTGTTGCGCAAGGAGTCGGCGTTGCAGCGGAGTTTGAGCTACATGCTGGAGCGCATGGGCGGAAGCGTAGGCCAAGACAGTTTGGCCATTGTGTTCACGGACCGCATTTGCGAACTCGCAGACGTCCACAGCCTGACGTTTTCGTTGTACAACAGCAAGGGGCATCTGGTGACCACTTCTGCGGGCCCGGGTTCACCCGACAGCACGGTCGCGCTTGATTTGAGTGAAGATGTTTTCTTGTCGGCAATCGAAGGCCCAGGTCGGACGGAAATACCAAACGTGCGCGGGGGTACGGAGGTGGTTTGGCCGTTGCGAGGTGGTTCGGGAGAGGTCTTGGCTTTGGGGCACGTTCACTACGACCCCCGCGAAGCGGAAGAAGCGGATTGGAAGGCGTTTTTGGTTCGGCTGGCTCCCGTGTATTTGCTGCTCTTTTTGTTGGTTGGGCTGTTGGCGTTTTCGCTGTCCAATTCGATTGTACGGCCATTGAGGCGATTGAGCTCGGACATGCGCTCGAATCCACTCCAAAGAGACGGGAGCCAATCGCTGGAATACCGGTGGAAGGATGAAATTGGCTCACTGGTCAGTGCATACAACGGCCTGCTGGTGAAGCTCGAGGAGAGCATGAACGCCCGCGCGTCCCTTGAGCGGGAAGGCGCGTGGCGGGAGATGGCGCAGCAAGTTGCCCACGAGATCAAAAACCCGCTCACTCCATTGAAACTTGGTGCGCAGCATCTGGAACGCGCGTGGTCAGACAAGGCCCCTGACTTTGAAGCGAGGCTTCAGCGCTACACCCAAACCACGGTGCAACAAATCGACGCATTGAGCCACATCGCCGAAGGCTTTGCTTTGCTTGCGACCGACGGCAAGGCGGTGCCCACCGTTCTAGATGTAGTGGGCGTGGCTGCGGACGTCGTGAACTTGCACGAAGCAGAAGGTGCGGTGCTCGAGGCCCCAGATTCCCCGCTTTTCGTCAGGGCGGATCGAACGCGTCTCACGCGGGCCCTGAACAACCTGATCCGGAATGCCTTGGAGTCCAACGGTGGAAATCATGTGGATGTGGGCATTCGCGTTCGTTCAGAGAATGACACAGTCTATGTGGAGGTTTGGGATCGTGGGCTTGGAATTGAGCAAGGCCGTTTGGCGCGGATTTTTGAGCCCAAGTTCACAACGAAGACCCACGGACTTGGCCTTGGTCTGGCGATGGTTCAAGCCATTGTGAAGGGAGCGAAAGGTGCGATCCGTGTGGAATCTGACGGGGCAACAGGCACGACGTTCATCCTTTCTCTTCCCTTGATTGACAAGGCATAGAGTGCGTTAGTTGCATCCTGTTTGGAAAGGCCATTATGCCTCCAGCGGAAACAGCACGGGTCGACTGGGTGAGGCGTCGTTGACGAACGGAGCCACACCGAGATGAAGCAAATACAACCCATCAGAGGTGTTTTGAGGCACGTACACGAGTTCGGTAATGGTGCACCTATACCTCGGGGTATTGGGCAGCCCCCAAAACGCGTGGTGAGCCTCCAATCGTCCCCCGTCCACCTCCCGGTCCACCGAGGGGAGGTCAACCAGGATGTGTTCCACGCCATGCTTTACCAAGTGATCCATGAATTCGACGGTGAAGTAGGCGGGGTTCGAATTGGACCAGTTGCGGTGCTGCTTCGAAATGTCGTTGGGCAGCGTGCGCACAACCAAGGCCGTTGGCCAACCTAAAGCCTCCAGTCCGTCCAAGGCTTGTTTGTCAATCACGAGGTCTTCACCCTGTGATTCTGGTGTGACTGTAATCAATGCGCATGGGAAGTGGGCACGCTGATCGCGGAACAACGGATCGACAGGGTGGATTTTTTCCGTGATGTGCCCCAAACATTCGGTGTGGGTACCGTGCCCGTGCGGGTTGAACGTCACGTTTCGGAAGTTGACGGAACCACCCGAGGCCACCTCACCCACAAAGCCCTCGCCCCGAACAGGCTCCATGATCGGCGATTCTACGTACCACGCCGAGGGATTGGATGCGCCATTGGCAGCCAAGGGCAGACTCAAGTCAACGGGCTCATCGAGCTTAGCGCGATGCGTCTTTCCCCTCCAAGTGAATTCACAGACCATGAGGTCAAGAAACGAAGAAAGGCGCCACAAGGGCGCCTTTCTGAAAAGTTCGAGGGGGATTGTTCTTATTCGAACAAGAAACCGATACGGAGCATGCCCGTAGAGTAGGTTCCCAAGAAGTTGGATCCACTGAAGAACCCGTCACGAGGGGCGTCACCTGGGATGCCATTTGGCTTCACAGCTTGGTCGAGTGTCTGTGGTGATTGCTCGCTCCAGTCGCTCCACAAGTCGTCCACTGCGACGTAAGCCGCCTGGTTGTAGATGTCGCCTCCCACGCTTCCTTGCGAGAAGAATACGTTGTCCGTGATCCAAGGCTCACCGTTGATGACGTAGTTCACTTCCGTGGACGTGCTCCACAAGTAGTTGCCGCCTTCCACAGTGTTCACAACCAAACCGTCTTCCGTGCCTTGACCGCCGTCGAAGTAGATGTTGAAGGCGTTGTTGTCGCTTGCCGTGATGGTGGAAGTGATGCCAGAGGTGCGTCCGTAACGGAGACCAGCTTCAAATCCGACGTAGATGGCGTCGTTGAAGTAGTAGTCTGCACCGAAGAGAAGGTCGAGGTTGATGGTGGAAGACTTGATGTCGTTGGAGTACGACCAAATCCCCCAGTTTGCTGGGTCTTCCTCGGCACGCCATTCGGCGTCTTCTGCAGTTCCGCTTTCAAGGTTCAAAGCGCTGAAGCGCTCACGCGTCAAAGTGAGCGAATTCATGCTAATTCCTGCGCCAACCGCGAAGTACGGGGACAAGTTGTCGGTGCCTTTGAAGTGCATCTCGTAGCCGAGGCCGAGGTCAATCTGAGAGTAGTTGTTCGAAAGGAACAAATCATCGTGGGTCAACGTTCCGCCGGCAGGGCCGTCTTGGAGTGAGTTCTCGGGAACGACCAAGTAGCTGTTGCTGGTTTGGTTCAATCCGAGCGTCACGCGGAGCGCGCGGTCGTCGTCCATGAACTTACGGTACTTGATGACCGAGGCGTTAATGGGGTTGCCGCTGAAGGGGTTGAAAGAGACTTCAACGTTGTGCTCACCGCCAAGCTGCTTTTGGGCTTGAGCGGAGGTGAATGCCACGGCGAACATGGCAAAGGTGAACATCAGTTTTTTCATGACTGAAATTTAGGTTTCAAAGATTCGGTGGTGCAAGAAAGCACAGAACAAGAGATTCACAAAGGTTTTAGGTTATCAACATTCACAAAAACAATTGTTCATAACCAACAAAAACAGCGATGCAAGGTGTCATTCGACGGTGACGCTTTTCGCCAAATTCCGAGGCTGATCCACATTGCACCCCCTCATCAACGCAATGTGGTAGCTCAAGAGTTGCATGGGCACCACGGTAAGAAGTGGGGCAAGGGCGTTGTGGACCTTGGGGATTTCAACGACGTGATCAGCCAAAGAGCGGACTTTGGTGTCCCCCTCTGTCACGACGGCGAGGATTTGACCTCCTCGTGCTTTGACTTCTTGAATGTTGCTGACCACCTTTTCGTACACCTCGTCTTGAGTGGCGATGAACACCACAGGCATGGCTTCATCAATCAAGGCGATGGGGCCGTGCTTCATTTCTGCCGCGGGATAGCCCTCGGCGTGGATGTAGCTGATTTCTTTCAGCTTGAGCGCACCCTCAAGCGCAACAGGGAACTGGAAGCCTCGCCCCAGATAAAGCGCGTTTTCGGCCTGAGCGAACTTTTCCGCGATGTGTTCCACAGGAGCGGCGTTGTTCAGGACTTTTTGCACCAACCCCGGGATGTTGTCGAGACCCGTCATGAGCCGCATGAACGTGGCGTCGTCGAGGGTACCGAGGCGCTGGCCTAGGTGCATGGCCATGACCGTCAACACCGCGACCTGGGCTGTAAACGCTTTGGTGGAGGCTACGCCAATCTCAGGACCCGCGTGGGTGTATGCTCCTGCGTGTGTTTCCCGGGCGATGCTGGACCCAACCACATTGCACACCCCAAACACGTGGGCGCCTTGGTCTTTGGCCAAACGAATGGCCGCCAACGTGTCTGCGGTTTCGCCGCTTTGGGAAATGGCAATGACCACATCGCTGTCGCGGATAATGGGGTTGCGGTAGCGAAACTCCGAGGCGTATTCCACCTCGACCGGAATTCGAGCGAGGCCTTCAAAAAGGTATTCCGCCACGAGACCAGCGTGCCAGCTCGTTCCACACCCGAGAATCAGAATGCGCTGGGCCTTGCTCCAAACGTCCCAATGGTCGTCGATGCCCGACATGTGAACCTCACCGGATTGAAGGCGAACGCGGCCCCGAATGGAGTCGCGAATGGACTTCGGTTGCTCGAAGATCTCTTTGAGCATGAAGTGGTCGTATCCGGCCTTTTCCAGAGAAGCAATTTCGAGCTCAATGGCCTGAATGGCAGGAGTTACGGCTGCGTCGCTGATGGTTCGGATTGTCAGTTCGCCCGACCGAGTCATGGTCGCAACCTCTTCGTCTTCGAGGTACACCACGTTTTTGGTGTGAGCAACAATGGGTGTGGCGTCCGAGCCCACAAAAAATTCGTTGTCTTGGCCAACCCCGATGACCAAAGGCGAAGACTTGCGCGCGGCGATCAGCCGGTCCGGTTGTGTTTGGTCCAGAACCACTAACGCGTAGGCCCCAATGACCTCTTTCAATGCGGTACGCACGGCGTTAGGGAGGTCGAGGCCTGTGGAGGTTTGGACTTCTTCAATGAAGTGAGCCAAGACTTCGGTGTCGGTTTCACTCACCAAGTCGTGGCCTCGGTGCGTCAACAACCCACGAAGCGCCTCGTAATTCTCAATGATTCCGTTGTGAATGACGGCAATGCGGCCTTTCCCCCCCGCATGAGGGTGGGCGTTGACATCGCTCGGGGGACCATGCGTAGCCCAACGCGTGTGCCCAATGCCAACGGTGCCTTGCGGAAGATTGGCGCCTATGTGGGATTCGAGGTTGGCAACCTTGCCTTGTTTTTTCTCAATCCGTAGCTCGCCGTCGGTTTCCAGCGTGGCGACGCCTGCGCTGTCGTAGCCGCGGTACTCGAGGCGTTTGAGGCCGTCGATCAGGATGGGGTAGGCTGGCTTGGGTCCGAGGTATCCGACGATTCCACACATGGGCGGTTGGTGAAGTTGAGGTTACAGTCCGAGGGTTAACGTCAGTCGTGCTGGATTTTCTGCTTCGGTCCCAGCAAGCACAACGCTTGAAACCGAAATTCCAGCTCGGCTGGAGACAAGGTACAACTCCCGGCCCTCCAATTGACCCTTCATCAACGCCTGCACCGTGCTGCTCAAGTTGAACACGTAGGCCTTCTCACTGCGGCTGTACAAACCGCCTACGGAGATGGGGGCTGTTTGGTCTGGCGACTGGACAAACCCTCCATCCGTGCCCTCAAGAAGTACAAACAATTGGTCTTGCGCCGGGATCGGTTTGTCAAAATAGGCGTCTTCGACGGGCAGCATCAATTCGGCTTTCAAAACCGTTGGCGTGTGACCGGCGCTGTCCAGGAACGCGGAAAGGTGCGGGAAACGCAATCGAACCTTGCAACCGGAAGCGGACAACACGTAGGCGCGTTCAGTGCCGGCAAGGTCGTCGGGCCCCTCGGCTTCCTGCAGGTCACTCAATTCCCCAAGTAGCCCGCTCTCGAACAAGTTGACCCGTGCGCTCAACGGGCTGATCAAGAAGTCGTACGAAGACGTGTCGTTGTCGTTGTGGTAGTGCAGGCGCATCACACTCAGACCACTGCTGATGTCGAACGCTGCCACGCCATGACCGCCTTCTGCATGTTGAACGAGCAGGCCCGGCAAGTGACCAAACCACGAGGCATTCCCGTCAAACGTAGTCGTGTCTAGGTCAAGAATAGCTTGGGCAACGTCGGCCCGAAGCGGGATTCGAAGTTGAGCCGCGAGGGTGTCGGAGCCGACGATGGTGGGTCCGCTGGGCTCAAACGACAAAGGTCCTGATTCGGTCGGAACCCACTCTTCTCCTGTGGTGGCAAAGGTGCCGTTGGAGTAATAGGTGCTGTCGAGAGACAACGAGTCCGCCAAGGGTTGGACGGACAACCGTTCCGGGCTCAATCGCCCGTAAAAATCACCGGTGTAGCGCAGCTGCAGAAACATGCTGTCGGCCACGGGGTTGGGGCCAAAGTCCACGTCGGTGGCCGAAAGCCGAAGCTGAGAGGCGAGCGAGGCACGGACGAGCCCAAACCGCGGAACAAAAACCTGCCCAATCAACCCGGTGCTGAGTTCATCTGTTTCGAGGCTGTCCTCAAGGACAGTAGCGAGTTCGACCGTGACGGTGTCCACCACGACAGCATCCAACAGGTCAGATGTGGGTTGCAGGCCGAGACCGATGTCGGTTTCAGGTTTGGTGCACCCCCAAGAAAATGCAATCAAGCATCCAAGGACGAGGCAGACTGTCGGGTGGATGCGGAAATCGGTCCTCTTCATGAGGGCACGAAGTTCAGCAAGAACTTCTCTTACTCCGCGACAGCCTCAGTTTTTCCCTCCAGCATCGTGTCATAGAAAGCGTTAATTTCTGACACGAAGCCTTCCGTTCCCTGATAAGGAAGGATGGGTTTGTCCAAACTGGCCAGGGTCGCTTGGGACCCGGGCGTTAAGGATTCCGACCCCACCACAACGGCGTCGGCTTCGCGCATGGCGAGGCTGTTCAGGTTGTCGAAGGTGGGTTCGGCAATGCTTTCCAACGCGTCTGCTGGAATCCCGTGCGCCTCTGCCTTGGCTGCCATGGCCGGATCGAGGGCACCTTCAAACCCTTCGTCGTAGGCGTGGTAGATCACCTTGGCGTTGGCGAAGTATGGTTCATCTGCGAACACATGTTTCAGGTACAAGGGAACCAGGCTGGTCATCCATCCACTGCAATGGATGATGTCTGGGGCCCAACCCAACTTGCGCACGGTTTCCAGGACTCCCCGAACGAAGAACAGGCTTCGCTCATCGTTGTCTGGGAAGAGCTTGCCGTCGCTGTCTTTCAACACCGCCTTCCTCTTGAAGTAGGTGTCGTTGTCGATGAAGTAGACCTGGATGCGCGCCGACGGGATGGACGCCACCTTGATGATCAGAGGGTGGTCCGTGTCGTTCACGTTCAGGTTCATTCCTGACAAGCGAATGACTTCATGCAGTTGGTGCCGCCGCTCGTTGATTTTCCCAAACCGAGGCATGAACACGCGAATCTCTTTTCCTTTCTCATGCGTTCCCTGAGGCAACATCCGTGAGACGTGGCTCATGGTGGTTTCTGGGAGGTAGGGAGTGAGGTGCTGAGAAATGTAGAGGACGCGAGGCTTACTCATTCTGTTATGTCATTCGTGTAACGGATAGCCAAGATAGGTATTTTTACACCCAAATCCAAGCAAAATCGCGGGTTTCAGACTCAAATCACTTCGTTTTCATGGTCCTTTTGCATTCTTTGGAATCCCTTCTTGAGTGGCAGAAAAATGCCGGGTGGAATTACGTTGCATCGGGTTTTGTGCCGACCATGGGTGCGTTGCATGAAGGCCACGCGAGTTTGATTCGCCAAGCCAAGAGCCGGTGCAAACTTGTCGTGGTATCCGTCTTGGTGAACCCCACGCAATTCAACGACGCCAAGGATTTTGCGGCCTATCCCCGATCGTTGGATGGCGATGCAGCGAAGGCCAAGGAGGCCGGGGCGGATGCGTTGTTTGCACCGACGGCGGAGGACTTGTACGGTGGAAAACCGTCGGCGAAGCCCGTCCATTGGGGCCCCTTGACCCACGCCTATGAGGGTGCACACAGGCCTGGACATTTTGACGGCGTGGTCGCCGTGGTGGACTTGCTCTTTCAGGTTGTGAGGCCAGACGTCGCGGTGTTTGGGGAGAAGGATCTTCAGCAGGTTGCCGTCGTGAAGCGTTTGGCTGAGGAAAGTCATCCGAGCATCCAGGTTGTGGTGGGCGAACTCATCCGCGACGCGTCGGGCTTGGCGCTGAGCTCCAGGAACGCGAGGCTGTCGTCCGAGGGCATCGATCAAGCCCTGGCTTTGAGCCGGGCATTAAGGGCGCTGCAAGCAGCAGCTCATGGCGAAGAAGACTGGGACGAGGTCTTGGCGCGGGAGCGGGAGGCGTTGGCGAACAGTCCTGGAGTGACGCTCGAGTATTTGGATGCGGTGGACGCAGCGTCGTTTGAGCCCGCAGCTCCGGGCGGCGCGGCGGCGGTACACGCTGTCGTGGCGGCGCACGTGGAAGGAGTTCGCCTCATCGACAACGCGCCGTTGAGGACTTGACCTTTCTTGTGTTGGGAACTGCAAAGGATTTCGGAACTTCGTCCCAAATCTTCACGCCATGGGTGCCGTCGGTCCAACACAACTCCTTCTCATTGCCTTGGTCATTTTGCTGCTCTTTGGTGGCCGAAAAATTCCTGAACTCATGCGCGGTTTGGGTCAAGGAATGAAGGAATTCAAAGACGCTTCGAGCGGAAAAGACGACAACGCCAAAGGGTCCGACAAGGAATCTTGATGGGGCGTAGGGCGTCTTGGACAGGGGCCTTGGTTGGGGGAATGTGCGCGTTGGCGTACAGTTCGGCGGCGCACGGTCAGGACACGCTGACGGTGGTCACGGAGCAATCAGACACGTTGACGGTTGTGACGCTGGGGGTGGATTCCCTGCATGCCGAAGAACGGGCGATGGAGGACTCCCTTCGTGCGTTGGACGTCTTGGTGGATTGGGAAGCCCAGTGGGCGGAGTGGTGTGAGACGGCGCATTGCGTCAGTTCCGATTCGTCGCTTTGGAATGTGCCGGACGTGGGGTTGACCCGGTCCGGATCGGGGTTGGATTCGGCGACCGTGGCATCCGGCATGGCGGCGATGAATTTGGTGACGGAATTGGACTTGAGGTGGAATCCCGTGGCGCATCGTCGGATTGTGACGTTTGGGACGCGGCGCGCCTACCACTTGGGGGCGATGCTCGGCCGTTCTGCGATGTATTTCCCTTTGTTTGAGGAGGTGTTGGCCCGAAACGAGTTGCCCCTCGAATTGAAGTACCTCTCGGTCGTAGAGAGTGGGTTGAACCCCGAGGCGCGTTCGCCGGCGGGCGCGCGTGGGTTGTGGCAATTCATGTACTACACGGCCAAGGCAGAAGGGTTGCGGATCGACGGGTACATCGACGAGCGGAAAGACCCGTTGCTGGCGACGGAGGCGGCGTGCCGCCATTTGCGCCGCCTTCACACCATGTACGGGGATTGGTACTTCGCCTTGGCGGCGTACAACGCGGGGCCTGGGAACGTGAACAAGGCCATTCGTCGGTCCGGAGGAAAGACGAATTACTGGGAAGTGCGGCCGTTTTTGCCCAAGGAAACGCGCGACTACGTGCCGAATTTCATTGCGGTGGTGTACCTGATGGAGCATCATGCCGAGCACGGCATTTTCCCGCAAAAGACCTTGCCTGGCGCGATGTCGGTGGACACGATTCGGGTGGAAGGGCCTCTGAGGTTCGACCAAATGGCGGCGGTGACGTCCTTGACGGAAGCGGAGATCGCAGTCCTGAACCCCATGTACCGCTTGAACATAGTTCCGGGGCCGGGGGAAAAGTTCCCCGTGAGGTGGCCGGTGGCGAACGTGGCCGAGTTTTTGGACGAGGAAAAGGCCATGAGGAAGCACAAGCCCGACCTGACCCCCGCCATCAAGTACGAGCCGGAGCCCGTCGTGTACCGCGTCAAGAGCGGCGACGTCTTGGGATCCATTGCGCAGAAGCACGGGGTCAAAGTGTCCCAAATCCAGGCCTGGAACGACTTGAATTCGTCGGTCATTCGCGTGGGCCAAAAACTCATCATCCATGCCGACCCCAGCAAGCTGTAACCGGGTGTTTTGGGTGCTGGCGACGGCGTGGGCGGTCCTGATGGGGACGTCGTGCGAAGGCGACGGTGCGCGCGTGGCCCTTCCCGGAAAAGTGGGCGCAGCGGGGGAATTGGTGGTGGTGGCGACGCCTGGGGTTTGGGAAAGTGTGGCGGGCGACACGCTGCAGGCCATCCTGGGCCAACCGTACCCGGTGCTTCCGCAGTACGAGCCACTGATGGACGTGGTGCACCTCGAGCCGGAGTTGTTTGACCGGTTTTGGAAGCCTCACCGCAACATCTTGATTCTCGAGGTGGCGGACCGCGTCGACACGCAAAAGCCGTCGTTTTCCTTCTTCCGCAACAAGTACAGCCGCGGCCAAATCTACATGGTGGCCAAGGCCCGCACTGCGGACGCTTTGGCTGAGGTCTTGCTGCAGCGTGCCGGAGAAATGGTCAGCTTGCTTCACGCCGAGGAAGCCACCCGCTTTGCCGACATCGTGGCGCTGTCGCCCAACGAAGTGATTGCTCGCGAGGTGCTGGAGGAGTGGGGCGTGCAGGGGTTGTGGCCGAAGGATGCGCGTTTGGCCAAACAGGAAGAGGGCTTCTGGTGGATTGACCGCCAACTGACCCGGCTCAAGGGCGGGGACAACCACGACATCCAGCAAGGCTTTTTCATTCACAGCGAGCCCTACGTCAGCCAGGACCAGCTCAGCCTCGAGCACGTCTTGAACCGCCGCGACGAAGTGACGCGCGCCCACGTTCCGGGCCCCACCAGGGGCAGTTACATGGCCACGGAGCGTCGGTTCTTCCCCGCTTACGAAGAGCTGGAATTCGACGGCCACTTTGCCCTCGAGGTTCGAGGCTTGTGGAAGATGGAAAACGACTTCATGGGCGGACCGTTCTACAGCCTGACGATTGTCGATGAGGCTCGCGGCCGGTTGTTGACCCTCGAAGGGTACGCTTACGCTCCTTACTTCGACAAGCGCCCCTACATCCGGGAAGTCGAAGGTGTGGTCCGTCGCGCCACGCTGTTGGACGCCCCCTCGAGGCCTTGAAGGCGCGCGCCGGACTTAGCGCGCCACCACAAACGAGCCTGCGCCATGTGGTCGGCCTTCTCCATCGACCAACCGGAGTTCGTACGTGCCCACGGGAAGCGTGCTCACGTTGAGTTGGCCGTTCGTTTGCGCAACGGCGAGAACTTGTTGGCCCGCGGCGTTGAAGACCAACGCTGAGAGCGCTTCAGGGAAGGAGCGATCAAGCCCTTCCCACCGCAAAACTTCGCTGCACGGGTTGGGGAGCAGGGTGAGGTCGAGCTCGCTGGTCGTGACCTCAGCGAGGCCCACCGACACGTCACCCTTGGCGAAGGCGTAGTGGCCTTTTCGGAGCTTGGAGATCTTGAACAGGCCGCTCCCGTTGGAAAGGGAGCCCGCTTGCCAGTCGTAATCGGGGTATTGGACCCAAGGAGCGCCGGCGTGAGGGCGCCAAGCGAGGAACCCGCCTTCTTCGGTGTCTCCATAGAGGTCGTAGTCCAAATCGTTCACGTCGTTCCCCACGTAGTTGAGGCGGGCGTCAAGCAAGGGCGCGTTCGCCGCGGCATCGTCCCACGTGCCGTCAACGACCCAAAAATGCGAACCGCTCAGCTCCTCCACGTACGACGCCTTGGGGCCTTGATCAGGCGCCGCCCAATGGTGCTCGACACGGACCAGGATGCTGTCGCCTTCGGCAATCTCATCGCACCCCACGCGCATGTCAACCCAAGGCAGGTTGGCGAGGCCCGTGGGCTCGGTCACCGCAAACGTGTGGTCAAGGCGGCCTTGGTTCAAGCGGCCGTCGGCGTTCAGGCCGAGCAACACAAAGGGTTCTTCATGCCAAAACGTGATCTCGTCAAATTCGCCGCCGACTCGGGCGTGGACCAGGGTCGTATCCCAGTTCGCGTTCCAGAGGGTAAGGTCGAGCGGCTCGTTGTTGTGGAAGTTGTCGCAGGCGCGGAGCTTTTGGTGAAGGTGCACGGTCGTGGCGAAGCAGCCGTTGTCCGGCCCGGTGCTCAGGCTGTCGACGACCCACGTGCTGAAGCCCGGTTGCAGGGCTTGCGCTTCGAAAAACGGCGTCAAGTCTTCGCCGGTGGCTTCTTCGAGGAGCAATTCGAAGTCGGCCACGTCCATGTGGCTGTCGAACCGTGCCGCAATGACGTCTTGCGCGGCCTGGCGAAACAAGTCGTCGCCGAGGTAGGCGCGGAGGTTGTGCATGATGCTGGCGCCCTTGTAGTACGTATGCCGCCCGTAGATGTGTTCGTCGGGCATGGGCGACAGCGGGTGAAAGCCTTCGTCCTGCACGTGGCATTCTTCCAGCACAAACTGCTGGTTGTCCTTGACCAAATCGACAAACGCGTCGTGCCCGTCCTTCCACTCCACGAACAAATGGCTGCTGTATTCGGCGGGCCCTTCTTTGAGCCACATGTGGTTGTGGATCGTGGGTGCGACCAAATCGCCCCACCAGTGGTGCCCCAACTCGTGCGCGAACAGGTCGCCGTTGGCGAAGTTGCTTTGCTCGACCATGAATCGCGGGTAGGCGATGTTGGTCGGAATCTCCAGCGCGCCATCGGTGGTTAGGACGTAGCCCACACGCTCCCAAGCGTAGGGACCCCACCAGTATTCGAGCGCGTCAATGGCGAAGCCCAGGTCGGCGAACTTCTGTTGCATCACCCCGGAGTCCGCCGCCTTGCTGGTCAGGCGCACCGGAATGTCTCCGTACGCGCCTTCGTGGGTGTAGTCGTGGTCCACGTAGGGGCCCACCGCCATGGCACTGAGGTGGGTGGGGATGGGGTGGTCCAGTGCCCAAGTGCAAAGGAGTGTGTCACCCCCGAGCTGGACTTCTTCGACCAAGTGGCCTTGGTTGTGGGCGCGGCGTCCTCCCGCGCTTTGAATGTGGTACGTGTAGGTTGCCCGCTCTACGAAGTTGTCGAAGCACGGGTACCAGACCCGGCCAAAGTTGGGCGGGATCGAGGTGAGCCCGATGCCGAGGTTGTAGACGAGGTCGCTGGCGTAGTACATCCCGCCCCAGTAGGGATCGGCGTCGGGCTGGCCTCCGTACCACACATCGAGCGTGACGGTTTCGCCTTCTGCCATGGGGGCAGGCGATTGCACGTGAAGTTCCTGCCCCCACTGGGCGAAGGCGACTCCGGTGCCATTCCACGTCACGCTGTCGACGACGAGTCCCTTGAGGTCCCACCACATCGACGTGCCGCCCCCTTGCAGCACGGTAAAGGTGATGGTAGCGTGCGCGTCAATGGACTGCCCGGCGTAGTCGGTGACGTCGAGGAACAGTTCGTAATGGGCGACGTCGAAGCTGTCGCTCCGCGCGATGCTTGGCTCCATGTCGTAGTTGTCGACCGGCAAAAACCCGCGCGCGGCGGGCTCGTCGTGCGTGCACCCCACGGCGTGACACCCCTGAACCAAAAACGGCGTCCGGACGGTCCGCGCATGGTCGTGGAGGCGCGTCAGGGAGGTGTTTTGGGCCAGGAGGCTTCCGCTGGCGATCAGGAGGGCGCCGAGGAGGAGGGCGGGGCGCGTGTTTTTGGGCTGAACGGAGGTGAACATGCCACCAAGTTAGGTGTACTTTCGCCGCATGAAACACGTCGAACTCGGCTCCCTCGTTGAAGTGGCCTACACCCTGCGCGCCAACGGCCCGGAAGGGGATGAATTGGAAACCTGCACGGAGGAAGCTCCGTTTGTGTTTCGCGTGGGTGCGGACGAAGCGCTCGAGGCCTTTGAGAAGGGGTTGATGGGCAAGCGCGAAGGCGAGCCGTTTGAGCTTCACATCGCGTGCGAAGACGCCTACGGGGACGAAACCGACGACGCGGTCGTTCCGCTCCCCAAGGAGACGTTCATGATCGACGGCAAAATCGACGAAGAGGTGATGCAGGTGGGCGAGGTCGTGCCCATGGAGGACGACGAAGGCAACGAGCTCGTGGGCGTGGTCGTGGAGATCGAAGCGGACGTGGTGCACGTGGATTTCAACCACCCGCTGGCAGGCTTGGATCTGCACTTCGAAGGCGTGGTGGTGGCCATCGGCCACTGACCAAACGTCGTTGTGAACGTTTCGACAAACCCGATTTGACATCTGGGAAACCGTTTGCCAACGGATTCTTTACGTAACCTCAACGCCTTGTTGGCGGCCGTCCGCGGTCACGCTCGCGTCCTTTGCAGGATGCCTAACAACTTGATTTCTAGCATTCAACCGCACCCGCACCTTGTGGTGTTGGATTTGTTCGGCACGCTGGTCGAATACCACCACGCCATGCGTGGGGCGTTGGCCGCGGCCTTTCAAGCTCACGGCGAGAGGGTGGACCTGGACCTAGCCGGAATGGCAGTGGGATACCCAGGCGTTCAGGGGATTCACCGCATCCTTCGATGGTTGCATCCCCACGAACAACCCCACGCCGAGTCGGCAAGGTCCATTCACGAGTTGGCGGTCAAAGAATGTTGTCGAATGGTGGCGTACTCGAGCTCCATTCAACCCGCCAACGGCGTGGTTCGCTTGTGCGAATTGCTATCCCATGCGGGAGTGAAGGTGGCCGCGACCACCACCTTGGATGCGGCCGTTGTCAAAGCGCTGTTGCGCCGGCTTGGTTGGGACGAGCACCCGCCGTTCAGCACCTTGGTCCTTGCGGAAGAGGTCGAGCGCCCCACGCCTGGTCCCGACTTGATCTTGGAATGCATGCGACGTACAGGGGTTTGGGACGTTCATCGCGTCGCGAAAGTGGCGTGCAACGTCATCGGGCTTGCGGATGCCAAGCGTCTGGGGTGCGGCTGGAATGTGTTGGTCGATTGCGGAACCTTGACGACAGACCAAATCGCCGCCCTCGCGCCAACCGCCATCCTCGATCAAGTGTCCGAACTCGCGCAAGTGTGGACCTTTCCCGCCGCGACAGACACGGCCCTCGAGGACGAAATTGCACGAATCCTGCACCGTTCATCTCGGGACGGCGTTTCCTGACCAAGAGCCGCGGGGGTGCAGTACCTTCGCCGCATGGAACGCACGGAAATCAGTGAGTTGGGGGAGTTTGGCTTGATTCGCCGAATGACCCAAAACCTGAACCACCAGCAACCTTCGACGTTGCGCGGTGTGGGGGACGACGCCGCGGTCATTGATCCGCTCGGCAAGCGCGTGGTGGTGACCACCGACATGCTCTGCGAGGGCGTGCATTTTGACCTGAGCTACGCCCCGTTGAAGCACCTTGGCTACAAGGCTGTGGTTGTGAACCTCAGCGACGTGTGCGCCATGAACGCCACGCCGACCCAGGTGGTTGTCGGACTGGGCTTGAGCAACCGCTTTTCCGTCGAAGCCGTGGACGAACTCTACGCCGGCATTCGCCTGGCGTGCGAGGTGTACAAGGTCGATTTGATTGGGGGAGACACGACGTCGTCGCCCTCGGGGTTGACGCTGTCCGTGACGGCGATGGGGCTGGCGGACGCGGATGCGTTGGTCGGCCGAGACGGCGCGGGAGACGGTGACTTGCTCGTGGTCAGCGGCGATCTGGGCGCGGCCTACATGGGGCTCCAAATCCTCGAGCGCGAGAAAACCGTGTTCCAAGCCGCGCCGACCGCGCAGCCGGAACTCGCAGACTTCGCGTACTTGCTGGAGCGTCAACTGAAGCCCGAGGCACGTCTGGATGTGGTGCGGGAGATGGGGGATTTGGGCTTGAAGCCGACCTCCATGATCGACATCAGCGACGGGCTTTCCAGCGAAATCATGCACCTCGGCACCTCTTCAGGCGTGGGTTTCAAAGTCTACGAGGACAAGCTGCCGATTGACCCCAAGGTGTACGAGACCGCGCGTGAATTCAACCTCGATCCGACGCTGTGCATGCTCAGCGGTGGCGAGGATTACGAATTGCTGTTCACGGTTAAGCAAGACGATTACGAGAAGGTGCGGAACCACCCCAAACTGAGCGTCATTGGCCACGCCGTGGCGGCGCCCGACGCCTTTACCCTCGTGACCAAAAACGGCCCCGAAGTCCCCCTTCAAGCCCAAGGATGGGATGGGGTCAAGGGTCGACAGGACTCCGAATCCGCGGAATGACCTGAGGCATGTGCGGCATCGCGGGAGCTCACGGACTGGAAGCCTTTCAAGGGCTGGATGATGCCACGGGGCGCGTTCGGGGCATGGTGAGCGCACTCGCCCACCGCGGACCGGATGCCGAAGGGGTGTGGAGTGACGAAGAGCACGTTGTTCTTGGGCACCGCCGGCTGAGCATCCTCGACACCGGCGATGGAGCCAACCAGCCGTTTTCAATCGCCGAGGACACGTTGGTGTTCAACGGGGAGGTCTACAACTACCTCGAACTGCGTCGCGAATTGGAGGCCGAGGGTGCGCACCGTTTCGTGACTTCAGGCGACACTGAAGTCGTGCTCGTGGCGCTTCGACATTGGGGACTGGAGGATGCGGTTCGCCGCTTCAACGGCATGTTTGCCTTGGCGTGGTGGTCCTCGGCCTCGCGCCGTCTCGTGCTCGTCCGTGATCGTCTCGGCATCAAACCGCTCTATTGGCACCAGACCCCAGGAGGCACGGTTC
>Ga0181577_10001591_pt1 | contig 18203 bp, 36 predicted proteins | sample 101ome_21_FD_132468 | JGI IMG/M metagenome (GOLD analysis project Ga0181577, IMG submission 132468) | Coastal salt marsh microbial communities from the Groves Creek Marsh, Skidaway Island, Georgia - 101413BT metaG (megahit assembly) | ecosystem: Environmental > Aquatic > Marine > Intertidal...
ACCACGGGCCAGACTCGAACACCCACGGAATTTTTGTGTAGTCGTAGAACATGACCGGGGCGTCCGGGAATTCTTTGTTGACGGAGTCAATCAAAGAGAACGCAAGCTCTCGAAGGTCGCTAGTGCCGTTCGGTCGAATCGCGACGCCCTGAAATTCCGGGAGCCTGTCAGCCTTCCGAACCATCGCCCCGATTTCTGTAGTTGCCATCCGAACGAAGTCTTCGCGATGGTCAAACCAGAAACGAGTCCGACGCTTGCGGGCAAGCTGGACCTTGTTGGTCGTCAAGCTACCAATTCCACCATGCCCCGAAGTGTCGAGGCATGGGGCTGCGCACCCATGCGCTCCGAACGTCGCGTTGGGACACACGTTGCCAGCGCCAGCCCGGCGATGTGGCGTCAAGTGAATGATTGCCGGGAGCCACCGCTCACCGTGCGCAAGCGGTTGAGCTTTGATGATCTTGGGATTGCTATGCGTCAAGATAGTTTTTGGATTCTCGCTCATGTTGAATTCCCTTCTTTACTCTCAGCCCCGGGGCCGGATTGCCCCGGGGGAATTGTTGGTTGACGGTTACCCGAAAACGATTTCACCGAATACCGAACATTGAACCCAAGCGTCTCCGGTTTCGGCATCCGCATTTTCGTTTGCGAAGTTGGCGTAGTGCCATGGATACTTCTCCGCCATGATTTGCATGCCTCGTTTCAACGCTTGACGGTCGAGCCTGACAGCATCGAATCCACCTTCGTCGCACGCATCAACTAGAACCACCGCACCACCGTTGACGGATAGCGGTAGTTCTAGGTGCCGGTAAGTATAGTCCGAAGGACCACGACCATCGGGGTAGATGTATTCGGCGATTGACGCCCAGTATCCAATCCCGCCTTCCATCGCACAGCACAACAAGTTTTGTAGCTGCGATTCGGTGAACATTGTTTTGACAGTAATGGTTTCGCTCATGTTGAATTCCCTTCTTTACGCTTTCCCCCGGGGCGGGATTGCCCCGGGGGAATTTTTGTATCTACTCAGCAAGCGACGTTGCCGCTTGCTCTGACTCGCGATGCGATTGCACGCATCGCAGAAAATGCGCGTTTGTTGCTGCCTTGCTTCCGCGCCAATGGACAACGTGCAACGTGCCACCGGGCGTCAAGCCAACAAACCGGCACGGGTGCGGGTTGTTGCCACAGCGCAACCATTGCCCGCGCTGAATTTTTAGTTGACCCGAGCGAATCGCTTGCGCGATGCCGGGGGACCACAGGTTCAATTCTGGTAGGTACGTCATTCGCTTGCCTCCCTGTCGTAAGTAACCTTCAACCCGCAAGCGGTCAGAGCCTTGCGAAGTCGTTCCTCAATTTTTGTTTGCTCCTGCTCTCGAATCGATCTTTCGTCGCCCGGATCGCGCGGCAGGTCAATCCAAGTTCCGGACTCGCTCCGGTCAATGCACCAGAGCTCAAATGCGAGCCGGTCAATCTGTCGATCATTCAATGTCGTTCGCTTTCTCATTTTTGAAATCCCTTCTTTACGCTACCGATTCGGAGCGGCGCTCGTGAGCATCGTCGTTGCAGGACTCGCAAACATAGGCAATGCGGTTGCCCCATGGGTCGCGAATTTCATAGGTGACAATCGAGTCGGGTTTGCTGGTATCAATTTTTGTCTGACAGTCAGAGCAGTAGATCACGTTGATCATTTTTGAATCCCCTTCTTTACTCCCAAGCCCGGGGCGGGATTGCCCCGGGCGAATTGTTGGTTGACGGTTAGTCGTTGGCAATGAGTCGAGCCGCTGTAACTTTTCCGTTGGAATGGCAACGTGCGTATGTTGCCCAGTAGATATGGCGCTGGAAATCGTCGGGTGCCTTGATCGTAGATGCAAGAAATCGCGACTCGCCCAGAATCGGGCAAACGTCGTAAGGGTTGTAGGTTACGAAGTCGGTAGGTTCCGGCCATTCCTTCGGAGCATCGTCAGTCAGCGAATAGCCGTAGCCGGTAATGAACGCGTGCGGAGTCTTGCGCTTACGCTCGCGAACCAACTTTGCAGTTGACTGCGAGACTTCGAACAACGCGTTACGGATTGCGAGGCTATCGGCATGGGCGACGACTAGGCCACGTTGCTTGATAGACCAAATTTTATCTTTACCTCCGTTAAGGTTCCGATAGACCTTCACTCGCTCGTAACGTTCGATGGTTCGGTCAAGGTAAGGTTTGATCATTTTTGAAATCCCTTCTTTACGATTCGAAAAGCCACCACAGCTAGGACAGCCGCAATGACAACGGGCCAGACGGTGGCAGCGCCTAGCGTCAATAGAAAAATATTCGATGCGACTCGCGCTAGCCCAAGGGCCACGGCTAGCACGAGTACAACGACAAGCTCGCCCTTATCGGTCAAGGAAAGAATCCCTGAGATACTCAGCAAGCTCAGCCTGATACTCCGGATCACAGTCACGACAAAAATACGCGTGCATGTCGTGATCGTCACTCATGTAATTCGCGACCTGTGTTTCACTCGGTTCGAAGTCGGAACCGCAATCGTCGCAATACAAGAATTCCGGAGCGTCGATGTCATACATAGGATTCAGATGGTTTGGGAATCCGTTCATGTTGTCGGGGTAGTTGCTCATGTCTTCCTCCAATTTTTGTTTTGACAGTTTTTGTTTTGACAGTTTTTGTTTTGACAGTCCCCGATTCTAAACGCCGAATCGCGCATCGGGGTAGAGCGTTTACCGTCAAACGATACTGGTGACACCAACCCCCGCAGCTAGTAGCGTCGTCAACTCAAAAATTCCCGTGTACCCGGAGCGCTTGGTTCTCTCGCGGGATTCTCACTCAACCAACGCGGGTGCATGCCCTCATGTCCGCTGGTGGCTCTCTCGATGTCGCTGCAAAAATTGAATTTTTGCAGCGACTAGAGCCGGTCGAAATTTTTGGATGACTTCCCGCCATGGGAGTCAGAGCCCTATTCCATCGCTTGACGTATTCAGATTTCAAAGAGCAGGAGCCGCACGGGCTCGGTCAACCGGGTTTCGACCCTCATGTCATTGACTGAAATAATTATGCCATACCCCATTGACCACGGCAACCGACGGGCCGACGCCGCGTAAGTACTTGATATCACTCAGGAAAGGGGGAGGTTTGAAGGCTGTGCTTTACGCCACATGCATGTATCACCCCGCTCAATCACACGAGTAATTTTTTCGATTTCCGTCCACACTCGTCCACCCCCCCCCCACGAAAAGCTCAGTGTTTCTGGGCATAATTCACGGCTACCTGAAAAATGAACACTCACGCTTGCAATGACAACCCCGATGGGGCTAAAAAGGGGGCTGTCGCAACTAGGCGGCACCAAGCGAGGAGAGAAGAATGGGAGCGAAGTACATTCAGTTCACTCTTTCGAGCACTGACACTAGGGTGATCGACGATGAGTTTTGGAAGCGTCACGAGCGCGACCGCATCAAGGGTCTGGAGAAGGATCCTGAGTATCATCGCGAGTACCCGCTGAACTGGGCTGGGATGAATGGCCCGGTCCACGACCGCCAGTATGAGGGCGTCTACCGTTCGATAGAGGAGGCGCAGCAAGCGGCCTCGCATCGGCGCAACGACCCTGTCGCCCTTCGGTATCTTACCGAGGGTGGGCACAAGCGTACTTTGGTATGCGGTTGGGTTTCGGTTTGATGATCGAATCCTACGAGGGCAAGTATCCCAAGGTAATGGGTCGCGACGGCAAGTTGATTTACCGGGCTGATGCCTTGGTTGAGGAGCTTCGGGCCGAGGGTTCGGTGGCCGAGTATCTTGCGGACATCAAGAACGGGGTTGTTTACGAGATGGCCCCGGTTGGCGGGAGTCCTGAGAAGCTGATTGCGAGCAGGACGATTACGGGCCATCGGATCGTAGATCATCAGGTTGTTCACCTGACAGACCAAGAGGGGATTTAGGATGGGAGTCGTAGTTACAATTCGACAAGACGAGGATGGCAATCTGTTTGTGCGGCCAGCTTCGGAATCGATGGCGAAGTCTTACGCCGAGGATGTTCGGCTAAACGGCGGTCCTCGCCTGAAATCGCCCTATGAGGCGTTTTTGGCGCGAGGCGAGGCAGCGGGCACCTTCAAGGCAAGGCACGTTCACAGCAAGAATCTGGGCGATCTAGAGCAAGGCTGGAAGGTTCGCGAGGACATGAATGCTTGGGAGATTCGCGGCCTGTATGGCTACGAGGAAGACTAGGGGAGGGGGGAAATTTTTGGGGGTGGGGTGGTAAATCCCTCGCTCGGAAAACGTCCTACCGGAACGGAGAAAAGAACAGTGACCAATTCGACCAAATTCAGTGATGTAATCAAGGCGGCGGATATCGCTGCGGCTCAGGTGGTTAGGGAGTGGGTTATCGGCTTGCTTATCGAGGAGTTCAAGGCTGGCAATGCGGTACGGGATTCGCTTGCTGACCTCGACTTGTCTGCCGAGGCTTTTGAGGTTTGGATTTCGCCTGACGGCAAGTCGTATCAGGGTGCGCTTTGTTACGACATGGGGCTTGGGAGGCGGACTTCGCCGGCTGCGGCTTTCAAGATTTTCAAGTCGCCTTCAAGCGCCGGTTTTTTTGCTGGCACTGTCTTCGGGTATGACGAGGACGCCTACATTGACCTCGCGCACACGGCTGACAGCGAGCAGGAGTTCGTTGAGACGTTGTGCGATGTGATTCGCAGCGCCCCGGTGAACGCTCAGCGAAAGGAGCGATGCTCTCGACGCTTGCTGCGGGAGGGTGAGTAAGTGGTCAACGAAGGGAAGCAGATTAGCAGCACGGCGTATGTTCGTGAGATGAAGCGAAGGAAGAAGCAGGGCGAGTTGCCCCAGACGTTCCTGAATTGGCGCGAGTCGGTGGACAACATCTATCGCACGCGATTCGGCAATGGTGGCGCGAGTCGCTACGTCCCTGAGCGCCATTTGTATCTTGGCTACAGGGAGAAGCTTTCGCCGCTATCCTTCGTCCTAAGCCGAGTCTACAACACAACCAAGGGATAGCCCGGGGCCACTGGCCTGACTGGATCCCCCTTGTCGATTGATCTACTATGCTCATCGACAAGGGGGATTTTTACGTTGAGCATCTGGAACAACGACAAAGAGCAGGAAGCGACCAAGAGGGTCGCCGTGGATTACTTCCGTGACGAGCGCAAATGGGGCGCGTTTATCGTTGACGCCGACGGCAATCGAACCTCCGAGGTTCTGCTGGCGAGTTGTGCCGACGAGGCTCGCCTGATCACCGCTGAGCAGATCGAGAACATGCCCTCGAAGCAGGAAAGCTCCCCGGAAGAAAGCCAAAACTCCTCGCAGGAGGATTGACGCAGGGCGTTAATCCTCGCAGAATGGCGGGGTGAAAATTTCTGCTGAGTCCGTTGGTGTCGCGCTGGTTAACGGGGTTGTCTTTCTGGCGATCCTTCTTTGCCTTGGCAGCATCTTTTAGCCGCTAGGGGCGAGCGAGGATTGCGATTGTCCCTGCTAGGACCGAAAGAGCAGCGCCATAGGCCACAAGCAGGAGCTTCAAATTAGCGATTCGCTCCTCGATGAGCGTAACCCTGACAAGAATAAGCTCGCTTCGAGCTTTCTCGTATCGCGAAAAGTCCTTTGATTGCGGGGAATCCCTGAGAATCTCCGAAAGGCCCCCGATTGACTCCAGCAATTCGCGATGTCGATGTTCGAGAACTTGTGACACAGGGGATTGTATCGGACTTAGCCCCCGGTGACGAGTCGTGGTGCCCCTCTGGGGACGTTTGGGGGCAAGGTGGGGCAAGGGCACCTCCTTGCATTGAAAAGCCCTCACGGGGCGAATACGCGGCGATGAGAGGGAACTGTGGCAAGCGGCAAACTCAGCAAGACGGCAAGGGCATCGACCAGAGGAAAGCGAGCGGAGCAACCCGTTCATGTGAATCGCTCTGGTGAGCGGGTCCAGAGGGTTCTTCTCGCTGGGCTAGGGGCCAAGAAGTTCGCGTGGATGAGCGAGAGTGGGGAAATCTTCCAGAACTCGGAGGTTCGCCTTGGAGAAGCAAAAGACCAACCCTGAGCCAGACCATGACCCGCTGCGCTGCGACGCCTGTGGGGCAAAAATGCGCATCATGGGGCACTGCAAGTATTGGTGCCTCACATGCGGGTTCCTGCGAACCTGCATGGACACGGTTTAGGGCGAGTGCGCCTGCTAATCCGCAGGTGAGATGCGCTCTTCGAGGACTTTAATCGCAGCCTCTTCTTCTTTTTCATGGTCATAAGATGGATTAACAAGCTCTTCTTGATCAGGGGTGTTGGGATCAAGAGCTTGGTCAACAAGCATCATTACTTCTTCCGGGATAGGGATTCTGTGAGCCATCTTTTGCCTCAAAAATTTTTAGTGCTTGCCCCCTCTGGGGGCTTCGCTTTTTGTTCGCCTAGTCCGTGTCGTCTTCGTCGTTTGGGAACAGGTCAACCGGGCCACTGCACAGGTCTTCGAAACCTAGATCGAGCGCGACGCGGTTGTAGACTTCGTCGCGAAGTTCTGACTTGGGAACGTAGCTGTCGAGCAGGTACATCAATTCCTTGCGGCTACAGCGGTCGCTCCCGGTAATCTTCTCGGAAGCCAACATCCCATCGCCCCTGACGGGGTAGATGTTGTAGAAGTAGGAGCCTGCCTTTCGGTTCAATCCTACTTCCACGATCTGCTGATTCGGTTCAGATGCCCTGAAGTAAACAATCGCGTCCATCACTCACCTCCCAATGCGCGTCTTTCGAGGCACGCGCACTTACCTGAGACGCAGTTCGAGATTCGCTCGCCGCAAACCTCGACCCAGTGCTCGAAGTCTTCGGCGTCCCGTCGCAAATCGTCCACCTCGCCATCGCGAACGGGCTCGCCATAGTCGCTGGTCGAGCGTCGGTACATATCGCACGCCCGAAGCAGCAGGTTGTGGGACTTGTAGATCACTCCGCATCGAACGCTGGAGAACAAAGGCACTCCGTCTCCCTGCGGGACAGCGTCCACCACCTTGTGGTGGCAGACCGCCGCTAGCGCCATGAGGTTCTCAATCTCCTGAACTCGCAAGAGGTGATCGACGGTTGTTCTTTCGACGCTCATTTCCCCAGCCTCTGCTGCGAGATGTTGATCAGGTCGTTCCAGTCAGAGTCGGCCAGAACCACGGAGATCGGGGCTCGACTAGCTTGCTGTCGATAGAGAGGATTTGCACGGTTCGGGAGGTCTGCATATCCCCTACGATTCGCAACTCGACCTCGACTCCAGCAATCGTCCTAAACATCGGGCTGGACCTCTTTAAGCTGGCGAGCCTCTTGGCTGGATATCTCGTCAATCAAGGAGTCGAACCGGCGCAAGATCTTCCCGCAGGAAGCCTGATGTCGCACGAGCGCCGCAAAGAACTCGGCATCCACCTGCGTGTCTTCAGCCCCGTCGCCATTCTGGTATTCGTGGCGATGGACTATCGCCTGCTCGTATCGAAGTTGAGCCCCCTTGCGCAGGTCCATCAGGGAGTTGAGGGCCTCAGAGGTCCAACTCATTTTGAACTGCCCTGACTAAGGGTTCGCGCGGTCTTGTACGGGATCTGTCCGTCGTAGGCCCGCCGCAGCAGGATGCTCATAGCTTGCCGACTAACGCCTTCTTCCGCCGCCATCAGGCTAGAGGCCCCGTGCAGCATTCCAAGCTCTTCGAAGCGTTCCCGCAGGCGCTCCCTGCGGTCCTTGGCCTTTTGAACAGTCTCTTCCCGCCGGGATCCTACGTTTGCGTGTAGCGCATGGTAGCGCATTTGGTTCCTCGTCTTACCCAAGTCATCGCAAAGGCAGCGAGTATTGCAGTAGACCCGCGAGTCCTCCGCGCGGGGCTCTTTGTCGAGTTCGGAAGCAGGCGACCCCACCGGAAGGCGAGCGTACTGGTACATGCCTCGATTACTACTCTTGAACTTGGAGTCGGGACGCTTGGCGCAGCCGTCACAGGTCGCCCACTGCCGAAACTCCTTGGACTTGATCAGGCGACGATACCAAGTCGCACCCTCCCCGCTGATGCCCGGCATCTTGCGCCACTCGAAAACGACTACTGGTGAATTCTTTACAATCATGTGCGACTCCAATTGTGGTCAGTGCGTTGACAATAGTTTATTGGATTGAAGGGCTCAACCCCCAAGCCCACATAAGGGAGTTGTCATCTTTTCTCCCAATCGTCGATCACTTCAAAAACAGCGGACTGAGCGTTGAGCAGTTTGGTGCGGTTGCGCTTCCCAATCACTGACTCCTGAAGGTTCGGGCTAGCGATAGCTTTGTTGATTTGGCGGACAACCGCCCTCAGATCGAGGGCGGCATCCAGCATCTTCCTCTGCGAATTGGTCATTTACTCCCCCCAAGGCAGGCCGAAGTTATCAGCGCAAGTTGGGCCATAACCGACGGTCACGCTACGGTCGTCAGTCAGGTGACGATTGCAGAAGCAGCACTCTCCGGTCTTGTGACCGTGAGCGCCTGCGACCTTCACCGCGTCGGTCGAGAGATTCCGAATCGTCTCCATGACATCTTCGGACATCGCACGGGCCGGGAAGACCTTGCCGCTCTCATCGATGCGACCGTAGTAGACGTTATCGCCGAAGGGACCGCCATCGGTCAGCATAATCTGACCAACGTACTTGCTGCGGTTGCCAGCGCGGGACAGCACAAGCTTCTTTCCGGCTTCGGTCTTCAGGCGGATCTTCGGGTACTTGATCTTGCCCTTGGTGGCATCGAACAGAGCCATTACGCCATCGACCGAAACCGTCTCGGTTTCGGCGTCTGCCGAGGGCCGACCGGAATCCGAAACCGGGACGAGGCCAGCCTCCCAGAGGGCGGTGGAAATGGCGTCGATGACGGAAGCGGCCATGGACTCCGGCATGGTCGAGTTGATGTAACGACCCTGCTCGATGTTGGCGGCAACGTAGCGTTTGGAGGAGGGCCGGTAGACGACGCCCCAAGACCCCCCGGTGGCCTCCGAAACCCTGTGGTCGGCCTCGTACATGCTCTCGCGGTAGTTGCCGAATTCGTCGCCAAGGTAGCAGTTCGGCTTAACCGAAACGACAACGGTGCCCGGAATGTCGGTGGCGTTTGCGGATACGATGATCTCTTTCATTTTCCTGTCCTTTGGTCGTGCCCTTGATTGGGTGCAGCAATATTAGGCCGGGGGTTGACCAATTGCAACCCCTACTGTCAGGAATATGAAAAAGCCCCGTATCTCCTACGCTTTTTCCTGCTTTCTTACTACAGGCTTCTCAGGTGGGAGCACAGGTTCTCGAAGCTTCGAGTCCTATCCTTTGGGCAAACGTACCAAGTTTGCTCCTGTCGCCTCACTCGGTCGAATGCAGTGCGCGTGGTCCAATGCTCCTTCGAGGATCCGGGGATAACAATCATTCCGAGGGTCTTCTGGGAGACGCAAACAAAAGCGAGGGGCGGACCCTTCTCATCAATCGTGGATTTAACGTCCACGAAGAGATCCTGATATGGAAAGTCTTCACACGACGAAAAGGCCAAGTCTCTCGACTTGACCTCAATCTCGGCCAGTTGACCGCTGCTGCATTCGACGATCAGGTCGCGGTGATCGCGGTATTCTCGACGCACCGAGACATCGGGCCGGGTAGCCATGGGCTTTACCCGCACGCCAAATCCGTGCGAAACGAGGAGGCCAGCAACGTACCCTTCGAATCTTCGTCCCGTGTTTTGGAGTTGCCGGAAAAGCGCGTCGTTCTTGTGCCATGGGACTTCTTCATTCTGAGACATGAGAACTCTCTTGCTGGGATTCAGCCATGATGTCCAGAACCCTTTCGGCCTCTTCGGGCGTTCTCACCACCAGAGGAGTATGGCCCTTCCATGAGTTGTGCCAGTTGCGCTGCACCCTAGACAGGTGAGTTCTAGGGGTTTCCTTCTGGTCGGACTTCCGCTTCGGCAGTTTGACTTCGACGAGCCTTTCGGTTCCGGCGAACCCGATCAGAAGATCAGGAACGCCGGAACCCAATGTGTGCAGGCTTACGACATCAGCGCCTGCCTGTCGGAAAGCCCGACAGATGGTTTCATGGTTTGCGTCCTTGCTCACTCGAACGTCTCGCACCTGATGTTGGAGGTTCCGTTCTGCTGGCACTGCCAACCCCAACGCTCGTCATCGTCGCCCCTGCACTCGTAGTTCTCCTGCCAGTTCCCTGCGCTTGCGTCGCCGCAAGTCTGGAGTGCGCACGTTCCGGGCTCCGGGTTAGGGTCGCAGGTTCCACAGCCAGCCAGCAAAAGAGACAGGGACACCGCTGCGATCATCAGGAAAATTATCCGCCTCATCTTCTTCTCCTCTTGATTCGATTTTTCTTGGTGCGACTTTGGCCCTTTTTGCCTCGCCAAGCCTGCCGCATGCCGCCAAGGTGCGGCTTCTTGTAAGCTTTGCCGTCAGAGGTTTTTTTCCACACGACATCAGCTTTCGAGTGTCCTACATGAAAACCACCGCAGTGCTTGCACTGGTAGGCACTGAGCTTTTCGCCGGTATTTCTTCGAATGGCTGAAACGACCGATTTTGCATCCTTCATCGACCCGTAGTCGGCCTTGCCGCTACAAGATCCGCGATTGCTATCGGCAAGATCCTCGTCGGATTGCTGATCGATTGGGCGATTGGAATCCATTGCTCACTTCCCCCAAGGTGGGCCGAGGACGAAGAACATCAGACAGATGATCAGCGCCATCGTGGTCGTCAGGGGAAGCCCCGAATCCCAGAACCGTTCATTCGCGAGTGTGAGGAGATCAAGCATTGGCCGATTCCTCCGAAAGTCCCATCTGAACCGCGATATCGGCAGCGGTGAACGAGCCGCCCTCACCCCCCTGCGCAAGAAGCTGCACGGAGTCGATCTTGGAGGTCGTCTTTCCGGCGCAGAGGCGAACGGCACTGTCCCCCAAGCTAGACATCGCGTTCTGGGTAGCTTCCTTCATCGAGGAGCGCATCTCGCTGCGCTCCTTGTCGCTCATTGCGGAAACCTCCGCTACGAGACGCGTCACGGCTTCCGAGGTGTTTGCGTTCAGCTTGTCCAGCGCGACCGCGAGGAGAGTGTAGGGGCACACGGACTGCGCGACAACCTGCTCGTAGTCCTCTCCCTTGGTCACCTCGCCCTTGATGTTGAGACTAACGTCAAACGTCCTAGTTCCGGGCTGGAGGTCGAGCGCCTTGGACAGCACGGACTTAGCGACAGCTACCAGCGATTTCTCGTCTCTGATTGCGATTCCATTGCTCATTTCTTCTGTCTCCTTGGTTATTTGCAGAATTGCTAACGAAGTTTTTATCAAGCGGGGTTTAGTGTGTCAACCGCAACGGTGCCGTAGCCCACCCCAAGGCTCAGGGCGGGCTACGGCGGGCGCGCTAGGCGGCACGCAGGTAGCGGAACGCCGGGGAGGTCAGGAGGTTTCCGCCAAGCGTTTCGAGTTCGGTTTTCCGCCCTACCGAATTTGTCCGATGGGCAAGTGCCGTGATCGAGTTCGAAGCGCCCCAGAGGTTCTGGTTCTCTTCGGCTCCGTAGTTCTCCAGAAGGGCAGACTCCTCAGCTTCGCTCAGGCTACTGTCCTTCACCAACTTGGCGATCCAGTCCTTAGCCATCTTGGTTTCAACGGCATTGGCAATTCGCTCCATGGCGACGTTGAACTGCCCACCGTTGAGGATCGCATCAACCGCAGTGTTCAGTTCATCCAATGCCTGCGCACTCGAAAGCCCAATGTGGCGACGAGCATAGCCCCCAAGCTTGATCGGCATTGTCATGCCGTTGAGGCACACGAGACGATAGAGGCAAAGTTGCGCCACAAGTTTGCCGGTGCCGACTTCGGAGTTCAGGACGCGAATACCACCGTGCATGATGTCGCCCACCTTGCTCTGGCTTTCTTTGACTTCCCGCGTGAGCAGGTCGTGGTGGCTGGAGAAGTTCAGCCCGTCTTCGTCGATGTGAACTCGCCACGGAGTGGAGTCATCGCTACGGTCGTGGAGGTTCCGCCAGATTTGATCCAAGATGTCCGCGCTATCGACCGGCATGTACTTGTCGGAAAGGAAGGCGCGACAATACTGCGGGCCATACTGCGTGCCGCCCCGCGTGCCATAGAAGGAGGTCGCCATGCGAACCATGCGACGAGACGCCGACTGGGGAAGCCAGTGGTTAACGTGATCAACGAGCATCTGAGGGTCGCTGTCCTCGCAACGCTTCCAGTATGGGATAGGGATGCCAGCCGCCACGGCAACCTGTCGAGTCGCGGTGGGAGAAAGCTCGATATCCGTTGCGTCGAAATTCTTAGCGGGAAGCCTGTCGGGAGATCCCACGATCTCGCAATTGGACGAGCCATCGCCTGTAAGATGAAGCCCGATTCGGCCATTGTGCCGAACCTTCGCACGCAGTTGGTTCTGGTCCGCCAGAACGTCAACTGCTCCGCTGCGGATCTGCCGTGCGGTCTCGACCGCTTCCTCGATTGCCATATTGTCCATTGACTTGTCTCCTGTTCGAAGGGGGCGAAACGCCCCGGCTCAGAAGACAATGTACACCAATGGGAATACAGCGTCAACCCCCGTCTACAGCGAGTATCGGGGGCTTTTCCGCTCAGCTATTTTCAGTGCCATCCTTTTGGCTTGCCCATCCGGTCTTGTTGACGAAGTTGTCGCTGGGCAAGCGACGGAGGGCAGATACCGCTGAGCGAACGTCGGAACTCTGGCTATCAACATACGCCGACAGGGCCGAGGCGATTACATCGGAATACTTTTGGCCGGTAACAATCCCCAGAAGCTTAAGTTCGTGGGCCACCGCCCTATCGATGTTGATGGTCTTCGTTTCGTTGGGCATTTGCGTCTCCTTCGCAGGGGTATTCACAGTGTTATGAATTTGTGTATGATTGACAGCAGATTGCGACGAACGGCATCACTTTGATGATGCACACGGATCGTCAAGCCATCGTTAGCAGAGTCCAATACCAACGAAAAGTAAACTATAGGATTCGGCACTGCCGGAAAGGAGCCTACGATGGCTAATTTGGGAGAGGGAAAGAATTCCCTGTACACCGTCCTCGATGCGATTGAGCGCATCAAGGACAAGGTCGATACGATTGAGACTGAGCGAGCCGCTTCTGACGAAGCGACCATCGCTAAGCTGGAAGCCGAGAAGGCCGAGAGCCTCGCGAAGATTGAAGAGATCGAAGCTCGCTGCAACAAGCTGGACGAGATGCTCCCTCGTGGAGAGAAGGTCTTCACCACGGGCGTTCGCTCGAAGGACGAAGACCTCGCGGTGTTTGGCCGCGCGTTCACCGTTGCTCGTCGCGCCGCCAATGGCGAGGCGCTTCCCGCCGAGTACCAGCGTGCTCAGACCATCGGCACGACCACGGTGGAGAACGACACTGCTGGCGGAACGATGGTTCCGATTGAGACGTATGATTCGGCTATTCGGATCATTGGCGAGAAGTCGCTTGCTCGCACGATCTGCCGTCAGATTCCGATGGCAAGCAGCGAGATGATCGTTCCTATCGTCGATGCGCCGCCGACGGTGTACTGGCCTTCCGAGGGCGCGGCTCCGACTGAGTCTTCGGTCTCGTTTGCTGACGACACCGATGCCCAGCTTAAGGCCAAGACGCTTAGCGCCTACGACTCGATCTCGCGCGAGTTGAGCGAGGACAGCCTCGTGGCGCTGGAGCCCTTCTTCGCTGAGGTCTTTGGCGACGCGATTGCCAAGGAAGAGAACAAGCAGCTTCTCGTCGGCACCGGGAGCCCGTTCACTGGCGTTTCGGGTCACGCGAACATCGGTTCGGTGACTGGCGCAGCCACTTACACGGTGACCTTCGCGAGTCTTCAGGAAGTCATGTTCTCTGTTGGCGGCAATGTCGTTAACAACGGAACTTGGGTTATGAACATGAAGATGCTGGGCGAGATCGTCGGACTTACCGCGACGACGACCGGCGCTCCGCTCTTTGCTTCGGCATGGGGCAACGGTGGCCTTGCGGGGGCGGGCTCGAACCTGCCGAACCCCCAGCAGGGTCTTGCCGGATTCCTTCTCGGTCGCCCGGTTTACGTTTCCGAAACGATGCCTTCGTCGGCGGGCTCGACAGGCGACCTTCAGATCCTGTTCGGTGACTTCAATCACGCGCTCTTCGGAGATCGCCGTGCGCTCTCGATTGAGATGAATGACAGCGTGTTCTTCGCTTCCCGCGAACGCTGCATGCTTGCTTACGAGCGAGTCGGATTCCTGACCAATTGTCCGATTGCTGCCAATGGCGGTCCTACTTTCGCCAAGATCGTCCAAGGTTAAGGTTCCTAATTAAATACTTGGGCACCAACGAGGGGGGCGAGGATATTCCTCGCCCCCCTTTTTTGTTTTTGATACGCTGGCGAAATGATTGTACGAATCTTGAAGTCGCACGTTCAGACGAGCGGCGGGGTGTCGTCCGAGGGCTCCCTTGTCGAGCTTCCCGAAGTCGAGGCTAAGTCATTGATCGCGGCAGGTGAAGCCGCCGCTCTCGCGCAGGAACTCGACAAGCGAGTGAAGTGGCCCAAGCTCAACCGAAAGATGCGCGCTGGCGCAGTCCTGACCCGATAGTGCGCGAAACCGCACTGATCATTCCAACGCTGAATTGCGAGTCCACGATTGAAAGGTCGCTGGAGATTGCTCTTCGGCAGAACGTCAATCCCTACTGGATCATCGTTGCAGACGGTGGTTCTAAGGACCGAACAGTTGAAATCGCTCTGAGGATTGGTCGCAGGGCAGTGAGTGCTGGGCTAAATTGGTTTTCCTTCGACCTTGTTTCGGGCAGGGACCAGAAGTCGGCCATTGATTTGACCTTCAAGAAAGTGCGCTCAGACTGCGTGATCATCCTCGACCCGGATGTTGATCTTGACCCTAGCTGGGCTGGAGCGGCCAGCGTGGCTCTCTACTCGGAGCCCAGCGGTCGGTCGGTCTACACGGATGGCGCGATAGCCTTCCATCACTCAGCATGGTCGAGCCTTCGTCCTGCAGCGGGATACGAAGGTGTCTCAGAGATCGTGTCCAGAACACCAGCCGCCAAGAGGATCGTGTTAGGTGCCACCATTGGTAGCTATGTGGTACAATAGTGCGACTATTCCTAGCTGGAGGTTGAGTGCCAAGTGGAGTTCCCAGTCTTTCCGGTAGGAACACCGGAGGAGGTTCTTTTTTCACGCCAGACGTTGTGTCTGAGGGCACCACATCTGCGTCTTTTGCCGTCGCAAGGGAATCAACTAGAAACATCAACGCTGGTGCAAGCTACTTCGCCCGAATCAGCGGGCCATCTGTTCTTTCCGCGAACCTTTTGGTTGACGCGGTATCGCTCCGCAACATTTACGCAGGCGCAAGCTACTTCCCCCGCCTTGATACAATCACAGCGCCCGACTTTGCCCCGCTCACGGAGGTATTTGATTTGATTGCCGGAACAACGATGACGGAGATTGGAGCGTCGCAGACGTTGTATGTGGGATTGCTCGAAGATGCGACAGAAGGGAAAGTCTCAATCCCACTCCCGGCAGGAACCATCTCGCAACTCACCGTCGAGTCATCGACTGCGGCTTCGAGCAACGGCGATTATGTGTACACGGTTATGAAGGAGGGAACGGCCCAGTCGATGACCGTGTCTATGTCTTCTGGAAACACTTCGGCTTCAACTGTTGCGAACCAAGTTTCGGTAGCCTCTGGCGAAACTTTTTCAATTCGACTCGTTACAGCGTCCTCTGCCCCATCGGCGTACCACCGCTATTCAATTAAATACACTATGACATGAGGATGAGAGAGATGATTCAGTGGGTGAAGAAACAGATTGTGGCGATTGCGGGTGGACTGATCCCCGCCATCTCGCTGATGATGGTGATGAGCAGTGTCGCTTGGGCGCTTAGTAGCGGTACTGGCATCGGCATGGAGAATGGCAAGATTGGCCTGACTGATGGATCCGGTGGGATTGCGACGGGGCTTCCTGAAGCCGCCTTCACTTTGCTGGGGGCTAGTGCGGAGGGTGATATCTTTTATGCGAACTCATCTTCGCAAGTCGTTCGGCTGGCAAAGGGATCAGATGACACAATCTTGAAGATGAACGGCAATGTTCCCAACTGGGAGGCTGAATCCTCTGGGACGTACTCCAAAAGCACCTTGGTCTTTACGAGCGAGACTAAGATTGATTTGGGCGACAACACTACCCCTGTTTTCATCGGGCTTGGTGGGCGTGTTTCCCTGACGGAGGGAGATGTCGCAACTCCCATCGATGCTGGGAGCTTCACCCACCTGTACTGTCGCGCCGACACCACGCTTAACAGCACCAACGGAGTGACCGTTACGCTTAGAACTGGGGCTTGCGGATCTGAAGCCGATACGTCGGTCACTGTTGATGTTCTTGGGACTTCCAGCGTGTCGTTTACCGGCACCGCTGCTTCGGTAACTGCGGGCCAGTGCATGACGCTTTCGGCGGTTCGCAAGACTTCCGGCGACCCAGCGGCTGGCTACATCAACTGCACCTTGCAGAAGACCGCAAACTCATAACAGAATTGTTCTATGTTTCGCCTCACAATCATATCTTTTGGGTTAGCGATCATTGGATTTGGCCTTCACGGCTGTCCAATGGTCGCAGAGGCGTTTGATGGAAGTGAACCAGTAAGCGTTTCGAACGGAGACGTTAGCTTGTCCTGCCCGGCTGCGGGTGCGTCTGGTACAAATGGGAACGCTAGCGGGACTCACCTCTTGGCGGGAACGGCGGGAGCGATCTCGTGTACCAATCTGATTCCAGAGCGGGCATCTTGGGCCGCGAACTCGCGGCTGATGTATGCGGTCACTGGCAACACGATCACCCAGTACGCCGCAATTAAGCCATCGGGGATCTATGGTGTGGAGTTGCCGGTCGAGGCTGGGGCTGGGGATGATCGAGTCACCATCGGCTGCGCTCAGACGGCGACCGACGGAACGTCGAGTCAGTGGTTCCATATGGCATACGATGGCTTCTTTACTTGCCTGAAAGCCACGGGGACAGCTTGGGCTTCCGGCGACAGGCTGAAGGTGACAGCGAACGGTATCCTCGATGTCGCAGCGGACACCGAGTGGGCTGTCGCAATCGCCTTAACCGCTGGGAGTTCGGCTTCGACCGGACAAGTCGTCTGGATGCCGCAAGCTCCGGTAACGGTCACAGCGAGCGTCAATCTAGTCGCGTTTGTGGCTCCGTTGGAGAATTTGCCATCTGGTTCGACGACGGCGTACACCGCAATCGGCAACCAAGCGGACATGGCGACAAGCTATGAAGCAAACGCGACATCGACCAACTGGATGGCTGGTCAGGTTGAGGCCGGTCTAACGTGCGAGTGCAACGAAGCGATTGGGAGCGGTAAGTCGATGGATGTGAAGCTCTGCAAGAATAACTCTGCTTGTAGCGGGTCGGACCTTCTGAGCACCTGCTCGCTCGCGGCGGCTGCGACCTCTTGCACCGATGGCTCGTTCTCGTCGTCCACGACGAGCGATGGCGATGACCTCTTCGTAAAGTACGAGCGGGCGGGCGGCACAGGCGTGAAGTGTCAGCGTCCCTCTTGCCGATTTGCATATTCGCAAACAGAATACTGAGGTTGGAACGTGAAAACTTTTATCTTGTCCGCTGTTATTTTTATTGTTGCAAGTTCCGTCTCTTATGCAGCAATGATTGAAGAGGTTGGGATTGCAGGTCTGCGGTGTGAGGTTTGGCGAGTTGATTCGGGTGTCGGATCGATCGATGACCGAATTCGATGCACCTATTCGACCTACGACGCAGATGGGGTCACCGTGCGACGCGCGGTGTCCACTACCCTTCAATACCTCACTCCCGAAGAGAGTCAGTCCATCCAAGCGTGCATCGAGACGGCATTTAGCTCAATTTATACTCGCGGCGGATTTCCTGTTCCAACTCCGCGCCCAACGCCAGATCCGACTCCCGTCCCATAGGTCATTAAGAAGAATTAAAACTGCAAAGCTAAGGAAGTCGAACCGTGAGTACAGCGCGATACATTGCCGGGTCCACCGGAAAATTTACGGGCACCCTAAAGGATGCAGACGGGCACAAGATAAGCCACAGCGACCTGCTCACGGTTACCCTTACGCTGAGGGATGCTGCTACTGGATCGGTTGTAAATAGCAGGGACCAGCAGAACGTCCTTGGCGCGGCTGGGGGAACCGGGCAGAACAACGTAACGCTGGACAGCAATGGCGCTTTGACTTGGAGCATCCAGACTGCCGACACCGCGATTCAA
>Ga0181577_10001593_pt1 | contig 18200 bp, 13 predicted proteins | sample 101ome_21_FD_132468 | JGI IMG/M metagenome (GOLD analysis project Ga0181577, IMG submission 132468) | Coastal salt marsh microbial communities from the Groves Creek Marsh, Skidaway Island, Georgia - 101413BT metaG (megahit assembly) | ecosystem: Environmental > Aquatic > Marine > Intertidal...
GGCTGTTTCCTTCAAAAATTGACAAATTTAGCCAAAAGGGTGCGATTCTCGCTTGCTTATCCCGTGAAAATTGCGAAATTTTCTCGAACTTAGCAATTTTCCTTACATGGCAAAATCACAAACACCCAAACTCGACGGCGCGCAGGCGCTGATCAAAACTCTCGCTGATCTCGGCGTGGAATACATCTTCGGTTATTCTGGGGGGGCCGCACTCCCTATCTTTGATGCACTGGAAACGGTCGATAGCGGGATCAAGTTTATCCTCACACGTCACGAGCAGGGGGCGACGCACATGGCGGACGGCTATGCTCGAGCGACAGGAAAGCCGGGTGTCGTTCTCGTGACTTCCGGTCCTGGTGCAGGAAATACCATTACCGGTATTATGACGGCGCAGATGGATTCTGTTCCGATGATCATCATCACCGGTCAGCAGGTGACCTGGATGCTCGGTAAGGATGCCTTTCAGGAAGCTGACATTTTCGGAATCACGATTCCAGTGGTGAAGCACAACTACCTCGTGCGAGAAACGAACGAGCTTCCTCGCATTGCGAAAGAGGCCTTTCACATTGCGACTACAGGACGTCCCGGACCTGTTCTTGTCGACGTTCCGAAAAACGTGAGCCAGTCTCCTTTTACAGGAGATCTTGATGCCGAGATCGATCTGCCCGGTTACCGCCCCGAGAAGGGCTACGATATCGATGAGGTGTCGATTGAGGAAGCGGCTCGCCTCATAAACCTCGCGAAAAAGCCGCTCATTCTCGCGGGTCACGGAGCGATGATCTCTGGTGCCGAGACCGAGTTGATTGAGATCGCAACCAAGCTCGACTGTCCCGTTACTTCTACGCTGCTGGGAAAAGGCGTTTTTCCAGAATCCCATCCGCTGTCGCTTGGCATGCTCGGTATGCATGGAACAGCCTATGCAAACAAGGCGATCTGCGAGTGCGATCTGATTTTTAATATTGGCTCCCGTTTTGATGACCGAATCATTGGTCAGGCTGACAAGTTCGGAGCTAATGCGAAGATCATTCACATCGACATTGATGAAGCGGAGATGGGCAAGATGATCGTTCCCGATGTAGAGGTCATTGGTGATGCCAAGACGGCGTTGAAAGCGCTGCTTCCGCAGGTTGAGAAAAGGGAAAACCCTGATTGGCTCGAGCATCTCAACGGCTACAAAAAGAAGTTTCCCCTTGGTTATAAAAAGCAGGGAGGTCTTCGAATGCAACAGGTTCTCGATGAAATCCACGAGCTTACCGAAGGTGATGCGATCATCACGACGGATGTGGGCCAGCACCAGATGTGGGCTGCGCAGTTCTATACCAATGACAAGTCCTTCAAATGGATCAGCTCAGGAGGAGCTGGGACAATGGGATTCGGTTTCCCAGCAGCGATCGGGGCGCAGTTTGCCTGCCCTGACCAGACTGTGATTTCTGTGTCCGGAGATGGTGGTTTCCAGATGACACTTTGCGAGATCGCGACGGCAGTGATTCACAAGCTTCCTATCAAGATCCTTGTTTTGAATAATCACTATCTTGGAATGGTTCGCCAGTGGCAGGAGCTGTTCTTCGATAACCGTGAGAGCGGAGTGGATCTCGAAGGCAATCCTGACTTCGTTAAACTGGCCGAGGCATATGGTGCCAAAGGTATCAACATCAAGCGACCTGCCGATGTGAAGAAGAAACTTCAGGAGGCGCTCGACTACAACGAGGGGCCTGTCTTGATCAACGCTGAGTGTATCAAGACGGATAACGTTTTCCCGATGATTCCTGCTGGTGCAGCGCTTGAGGATATGCTCATCGAGCCCCCGAAATACAAAATGGAGAAGCCAGTAGGTTCGACCTAACATTTCACGCTGCTCACTACCTTTTACCCTGTTACTTTTTTACCCTTAATCGTCGCGAAGCGATCATGAGCCGAACTATTACTACTTCCGATAAGAAGCCCGCCCCTAAGCTGGACCTGATTGGTGGACACACCCTCAGTATGTTTGTGAACAACCAGCCGGGTGTTCTGATGCGGATTTGCCAAATCTTTGCGCGCCGCGCCTATAATATCGATTCACTTGTTGTTTCGCAGGGGCGCGATCCACGCTTTTCCCGTCTTACTCTGGGCATCAGTGGTGATCCTGCTGGCCTTCCCCAGATTATCCTCCAGTGCGACAAGCTTGTGGATGTGATCCACTGTTTCGAGCACACCGAAGGCGATTCGGTCGTTCGTGAATTGGCACTCGTGAAAATTGCGGTGCAGGGCGGTGAAAAGCGTACTGAAGTTCTTCAGATTGTTGAGCACTTCGGAGGGAAGACGGTAGATTTCAGCGAAAGCTCGATGATTATTCGAATCGAAGGTGCCAGCGATAAGGTGGACGCCGCGATTCGTCTTCTTGCTGGATACGAGATTATTGAAACGGTACGCACCGGAAAAGTGGTCATGGCTCGTGGGGAGCAGGCGACCTGATATTCTCTCGATATTTTCAGTCTGATTTTGCAGGGTGGTTCGTCTTATCGGACCGCCCTGTTTTTTTGAACCGCCTTTTTCTGATTGCATTCATTTTCCTGTTTGGGCTTTTCCACCTCGCAGCCCAGGCTCCGCCGAACGCGATAAGTATTCTCGTGAACTGCAGCGTGGGAATTGGGGATCAGGTTCCCGGTTTTCTGATCGACGTCGATTCGGAAAATGGCCGAGAAGAAATCCTTTTCGATGTGTTGCCCGTTATCGTAGGGATCGCCGCCGCCTCCTTCGTCACCGACAAAAATATAGAGATACCCATCTTCGCCGAAGTGGGGATTTCCTTCGTTGTGGTTGCCAGCTTGATGAACTGCCGGTAGACAGACTGCGGAGGAAACAGAAGAATGCGATTCTGTGGCCGAGCTCGATCAATGGCATTCTGAATTTGGGAAAGCGGAAATCCCTGTGAGCCTTCGTTTTGAATTCCCCCAATCTCGGGATTCACAAACTAATCTCGGGCTGTTGCGGTCGAGGCAATTAGCTGGACGAACAGAATAAAAAAAGGGAATGGTGTCGAAGCTTATGTATTCGACTGATTCAGCAATGCAACAACGTCTTTGCGAAGATGCTGGTTTGTGGCAAGAGCTTCGCCTGCGTCGATTCTGCCTTCATTTCCGGCCCAGTCGCCGAAGTAACCTCCGGCCTCACGCAGGATTGGAGGAAAGGGGCCGCAATCCCAGATTGCCATAACAGGATCGAGCATGACTTCGGCCCGGCCTGTGGCGACGAGTAGATAGCCGTAAGCATCGCACCAACCCGCGTTGTAGTAGACTGCCTGTTGCAGTCGCTTCCAGGGTTCGCCTTTGCCATTCGAGTCAAAGTAGGCGGTGTCGATATGGGCGCAGACGGCGCGATCCAGATTCGACTCATCAGAAACGTGGCAGGGTTTGCCATTCCACTTGGTTCCTTGTCCGGTCGCAGCGGAAATTATTTCATCGAGTGCGGGAAAGTAGGCGCAACCGACTTCGACAGTGCCATCAATCTCGAGAGCGAGTAAAACGGCGTAAAGTGGAACACCGTGGACGAAGGATTTGGTTCCATCGATGGGATCAATGATCCAGCGATGGTTCGACTCTCTATCTCCAGCGCTTTCTCCAAATTCCTCACCGACGATCTGATGATCGGGATAGCAGGAAGCGATACGCTCGCGGATGAGCATTTCTGCGTTCCGGTCTGCAATCGTTACCGGTGTGTCGTCGCCTTTGAACTCGGGTGCCGCAGCGTCCGTCTGGAAAAATTCCAGAGTGAGCTGGCCGGCTTCGCGGGCGGTTGCCTCGGCGAATTCCTGAAATTCGGAGAACATAGGGTGCGAGACAGAAGGGGAAAAATTTACTCTGGTTTGTCCGGTGCGAGGACGACTTCGACCTTCGCTTTACTCGAGGGTACTGCGTCGGCCTGCAAATCTCCGAGTGCATACTGAATTCCATCGAGCATGTGCAGGAGGACCGTTTCGCTGGCGAAGGTCAAGTCGTTGTGACCCAGGTTGGTGTAGAAGAGTCGGCCCTTGCCAACCTCTTTGAGCCAGGAAACAGGAACGTCGACTTTCGAAGGATCGTCGATCTTTCCTTTCCACTTGTCGCCCTCGAGCACCTTGCGGTTCTCGGCTTTCGACATGTCGAGACTGAGTAGTACACGGAGGCGGTCGCGACCGTTAAAGCTCTCGGGCTTGTACCAGTAAATCTCGTCTTTGTGCCAGATTCCTTTCCCCTCGAAAGCTGCATTGAGCGCGTGGTCGGGATCTTCCAGTTTGAAAGCCCAGGTTCCACCAGCGTTCCAGGGGTGGCCGTTGAAGATGCCTCCGATCAGTTCGATTCCCTTTTCCCACTCACCGAAGTTGTCAGCGGCGGCATGAAAACCGGCGATACCTTTTCCTGACTCGATGAAGTCTAGAATTGCAGCGCGCTGCTCTTCGTTTGGCTTGAGGTGGGTGGTGTTGTTGAAAATGATCGCGTCGTATCTTGCGAGATTCTCTTTCGTGAAGACGGAGTAGTCGTCAGCGAGATCTGTAGAAAAGGCATCAGTCTTTTTGTCGATCGCCTGCATCGCATAGTTTCCAAAGGGAATGGAAGTGTGGATGAACCCTTCGCAGCGGAAGAATACGAGCACCTTGCGGGCTTGTTTCGGCGTTACCGTTGGCTTCGGAATGGCAGCATCGATCGTCGCTTTGTGATCGTCGGTAGGATTGTTTTTGAATCTATCGGCAGCTTTTTCTTCCCAGGTTTTGGGCTTTTTCTTTTCTTCAGCAGAGGAAATCCCGGTAGCGAGGAAGGCGGCTACAGAAAGGCAGGCAAGTACGTTTTTCATAAAAGTATGGGGCGAGTCAGGAATGTAGCGCGAATCGCAGCAAGAGGACAATGGCTATTGCCGTTTTTTTGCGCGGGAAAAGCGACTTCTGCGTTCCTTGGTGGCGTCTTTGCTTTCGATATCTTTTTCAGGCTTCGGCATGGGTTCCTCTTTGGGCTCTTCGGCAACCTGACTGGTGGCCACTGGGCTGACATTTTTTGAAACACGCTTTTGTTCTTTTCGAATTTGTTCGGCGGCCTGCTTTCGCATCGGGAGTGGCATCCTCCATCTAGTGCGAGTGACAAAAGCTTCCAGAAGAAAGAGCACGAGTGCGGCGAGGAAAAACCATGAGCGAATCGACTCGGAAGACGGAGTAGGGGGCTCACGCCAGGCATCGGTGAGGTCGAGCAATTCGCCGCCACCGGTTGTGCGAGCAGTTTCTCGCAATTCAGAGACACGGTCGCGATCAAAATTCCACTCGGCGGACGCTCCGGCAACAACTGGACCGAAAGGAATCGCCGCACCAGCAATCTGGACAGCGCCTCGAACGGGTTCCGATTCTTTCAGTTCCGTGCGAAGCGAATAGTGACCCGGTGCAAGCCGTTCCCAGGTGAGCTGATCTGGAGAAGGATCCCGATACCCTCGCTGCAAGACAAGTTGAGGAGGATATTCGGCAAAGCGTCCCGACCACTCTTCCGTCTCATAAAGAAGGTCGATCGTCAGCTCGGTTCCATTGAGTTCGCGGCGAAGACCAATACCAGAGGGTACTTCCTCGCCCATAAGCCAGCGATTGAGTGTCTGGAGAAAGTCGGGGTAGGCTTCCCATTTACGAGCCTTCTCGGAAAAATCACCGCCTAGGGGAAAGGAAACTGCTGCGGTTTTCCCAATGCCACGTCGTCCAAATGCGACCAGAGGCGCTGCGTAGGTGTCGGTAGAGATAAGAGCCATCTCGTCGTCTTCCCTGAGATAACTGAGGTTGTAGCCGTCGACTTCCGGTAGCCACTTCAGATCCTGCTGCGCCAGCTCGTGCCACCGTCCGCTCGATTGAGTCGAGACAGGCTCATCGATAAAAGTTGAGCGAGCCACCGACACGGTTTCCTGGGCGAAAATGTTCGGGAGATCATCAGGAATATTGGTAAAAAACATACGCCCACTTCCACGAGTTGCGATGTCCTGAAGGAAATTGGCGTCGGGGTCTCCACGATCGCCTAGTCCGATGACGCTGACGGTGGCTTTTTCCTCAGCCATCGTCTCAATGAGGGCTTTGTATTGGCCGGGCTCCTCGGAGTCGGCCGCGTCGGAAAAGAGAATCATGTGACGCTGACCTGCGTCGGCTTTTTTCAATTCCGACCAGGCTTCTTTCATGCCGGTGTAGACGAAGATTCCACCGCCCATCGATTCGACTGATCGGATCCGGCTCAGGAGTTCGCCCCGGCTTTTCCCGACGTTAAGAAGTGGCGCGACCTGATGTGCCTGGCTGTCGACGGCATACACCGTGACGGCGTCCATTTCGCCGAGAAGCTCGACGGCGCGAGCGGCTCCCTCATTGGCCAGTTGCATCTTGGAATGGCCGCTTGGGACAGTCATTCCCATCGAGCCTGATCGGTCCATCACGATCGCCATAGCTACGGCGAGGCGGCGGTGTTCGCTCTTCAGTTCCATCGTTACTGGAAGTAACTCATCGATGGACGACTGATAGTATCCTCCCGCGCCGAAGCTGTGTTTTCCGCCCACCATCATGAAGCCGCCTCCTTGCTCGGTTACGAAGAACGGAATGGCCTGGAGAAAATCGTTCGGAATTTCGTGGGCGGGGACGTTGTTGATGATCACGGCTCGCGCTCCTGACAGTATGCCCGGATCGAGCACAAGGGGATCCGGCATCAGGTCTACGGCGAAGCCCTGCCTTTTCAACGTCGATGCGACGGGGTCGTCTTGGTATTTCGAGACGAGAACAATTCGGGGGCCGGATACGATTTCAATCCATTGCTCGAAATCGTTGTTTCCCTGGTAGGTGTCCAGTTCCGGATTCAATACCGCCCGGTAGCGGTGCGCTCCGGGACTGACAACCCGATCGGAAAATCGCATCCTGCCAACTCCACCCGTGATTTCGACATCGCGATCAAAGAGCTTTTTCTCCCCTCGAAAAACAGAGACGGGTACGACTCCATCGCTGGTTCCCACTACGACTATCTCGACCAAAAACGGAGCTGCTGGCTGCGAGCGGGACGGCAAGCGCAGATCTGCGAGGCGATAGTCGACAGCTTCCGGTGCTCGGAGAATGCGATGATCAAGTGGAACCTCTGCTCCGATCAGGGCCGACGCGATGCCAGTGAGCGGTTCCGTGCTGAACCCGTCGGAAAACAGGAGGATCCGGTTGTGACGTTCCTCGTCAATGCGGGCGAGTGTGTCACGGACAGCGAGCGCGGTCCGGGTGAGATCACGATTGCCGGCGTAGGTGGAAGATTCCGTGTTGCCTGCCGGAACAACTTCCCCAGCGTAGTCGACGTAGAAGATACGGTTGTCGCGGCTCGGCTTGGAACGCTCCAGTAGCGAACGCCATTCATCTTCGCCGGCCTCGACCATTTCATTTGCAGAAAGCGAGCGATCCAGCAGAACCCAGAGATCCATTCCACCTCGTTTCAGCAAGATGTGAGGATCACACAGAGCCGCGACCAGCAGTCCGAGAAGGAGCAAACGCAGGGGGCGCCAAATCTCTGTTTTCCGGAAAATCCAGCCCAGGATCGCGAGCACGGGGATGAGAATCAGAAATTGAGGCGCGGCAAATGACATCGGGTATGAGAGGTCACACTCTACGAGAAGAACGGGCAGACGGGAAAGGGGAAAGTTTAAGGAGTCGTCTTCGCAAACAACGTTTTCTACCGACGCAGCTTTGATAGGCGGAAATAATAATGAAAATATTTAATAAATAGAAAGTGGAACACACTCATAGACATAAAAAATCGATTCTCGCCTTTGCTGCTGGTGGCTGCGTTTTTCTACCCCTGACAGGTTTTGGTCAATTTGTTGATGATGAAGCGTCAGCGAAATTGCTCGCAGTTCAGTGTAAGGTCAGTTTCGGCTTCGTTTGAGGCGAATACGAAGAATAAAGGAATAAGGGAATAAGCCAGCCAAAACTTTGCCTCATCTTTCAGCTGCGCAGCAGGAGCGTTGCTTGGATGCATGACCGACTCAGGAGTTATCTCGGATCAGGGGGACCTGCCGGTTCTGGAACCCGGTGGCCAAGACGTAGATTTGGCCGGTGCGTCTACAGCCATCATTGAGATTGATGAGGCGCAGGCTGCTGGTAGCGGTAGCGGTGGAAGTGGAGGTGCTTCAGCAAGCGCAGGCGGTTCAACGGAAGAGCCGCCGAATATTGATTGGGGCGCTCTTTTCGGGAGATGGGAAAATTGGTGAGGGCTATATTGCGAGAGCAAGAATCCTTCTAGACGCCACACAATTCATCTTGCCCGATATGCTCTGCCGTCACACGGTAGGGCATGTCTGATTTACAGGGAAAAACCGCAATCATCACGGGAGGCGGCTCAGGAATTGGCCGAGCCATAACAGAAACTTTCGCAGGAGTAGGGGCAACGGTCGCTATTTTTGACCTCGACGAAAATGCTGCTGGCGAGGCGTTGGCTTCGATCACTGAGGTGGGTGGCAAGGCGGTTTTCTGCCGATGCGACGTTTCATCCGCGGATTCTGTTTCGGAGGCGGTGGAAAGGGCGAAGGGTGACTTCGGGAAAATCGACATCCTCGTAAACAATGCCGGGGTTGCCAATATTGGCACTGCCACTTCGACGAGTGAGGGGGACTTTGATCGTGTTATGAGCGTTAACGTAAAGGGCGTCTACCAGTGTCTTCATGCCGTGCTCCCCATCATGGTAGAGGGAGGCGGAGGCGTTGTCCTCAACATGTCCAGCATTGCAGCGATCACCGGGCTGAAGGATCGTTTTGCTTATTCTGCCAGCAAGGGGGCCGTTCACACGATGACATTATCTATTGCTGCCGACTACCTGGAGCAGGGGATTCGCTGCAATGCGATCTGCCCGGCCCGAGTCCACACTCCTTTTGTGGACGGCTACCTCGAAAAGAATTACCCGGAGAACAAAGACGAAATGTTCGAAACTCTATCCAAAGTCCAGCCGATCGGACGGATGGCAAAACCGGAAGAGATTGCGAAACTGGCCCTCTACTTGTGCAGCGACGATTCGTCGTATATCACAGGCCAGGCCTACAACATCGACGGCGGATACATGTCACTCCGCGTCTAGAGGTGACTTGTTCTCATTCTCCTCTGTGACCCCAGCCGGGGGGAGGAAAAAGAAAACGATAAGAGGATAGGGAAAGAGAGAATTAGGCAAACAGCGTCTCCACCATTTCCGCTTTCACCAACTCTCTTGGCTGGTTGAGGTGGTTGTAAACGATGGACTGCGGATCGATTCCCATAGCGTGGTAGATCGTCGCAAGGATTTCCGTTGGGTGAACGGGGTCTTCCAGCGGAGCGGAACCAGTCTTGTCGGACTTGCCGTGGACGTAGCCACGCTTGATGCCGGCACCACCGATGACGCTGGTGTAACAATACGGCCAGTGGTCACGACCGTCAGCACTGTTGTTGTTTCCACTCGTGGAGACCCCCATTTCGGGACTGCGTCCGAATTCACCGATCGCGACGACGAGCGTTTCGTCGAGCAATCCGCGTGAATCAAGATCCGCGAACAAAGAAGAAAGCCCGGCATCGAGCATAGGCGCCGACTGGTCTTTCATGCGCTTGGGCAGGCCGACGTGGTGGTCCCAACTGTGGTTGTCGGAGTTGGCGACTTTCGGCCAGACGACTTCCACAACTTTCGTGCCAGCTTCGACGAGACGGCGAGCGAGGAGACAGCTTTGACCAAAGGTATTGCGGCCGTACTTGTCACGTAGAGCGTCGGACTCGGCGTCGAGATTGAAGGCATCGCGGGCTCGCCCGGAAACGATCAGGTTGAGAGCCTTGTCGTAGTATTCGTCGAGATTGTAATCTGCGACCGCTTTTTCGATCACAGGCATCTGGTCAGTGAGCGCATTGCGCAGCTTGGCACGACGCTGAAGTCGGAGCGAGAAGACGTCGGGACGGAGCTGGAGGTCGTCGACCTTGATCTTGCTCATCTTCGACATGTCCATATCGTCTCCGTCGGGGAAGAGGTAGTAGGGATCGTAAGCTTTGCCGAGGAATCCTGCGGTCCCGCCTTTGTTGATCACGTTCGATTCTTGGAGTGGGCGAGGCATCATCACGAAGGGAAGCATCGGCTCGTCGCTTGGTTTCATGCGAACGATGTTGGATCCGAAGTTCGGAAAATCTTTCGGACTGGGAGGCTCGAGCTGACCAGAGGGACTCACCTTGTCGGTGGTGTAACCGGTCATGATCTGGTAGATCGCGGCGGTGTGATTGAACAATCCGTTGGGCGTGTAGCTCATCGAATTGATCGTTGTGAATTTGTCATTCACCTGCGCGAGCTTGGGGAGAAGTTCGGTGTATTGCAGTCCGTCGACCTTGGTATTGATAGGCTTGAACTGAGAGCGAACATTGTCGGGCGCATCCGGTTTCGGGTCCCAGAGGTCGAGGTGACTCGGTCCGCCCTGCAGGTAAACCATGATGACCGACTTCGCTCTGCCCCATCCCGGTCTTCCGACCAATTTGGAAGCTGCGCTTGCGTTCTGGACGGCAAGGATGTTGTTCAGCGTCATTCCCAGCATTCCTGCTCCTCCAATACGAAGGAAGTCCCGGCGTCCGGGAGCAAGGTGGGAGTCACAGAGGTCTTTGGCGATTTCTCCGGGTAGACGAATCATGGGTATAGTAGGTTGGGAGTTGAGAAGTAAAGTCGTAGAGGATTCGCTCCTCGACTTCTTTACTGCTTTTCTTCTTCGGTTATCTATTAAACAGAAAACTAGGACTATTCACAAGTGCCCAGACCAAATCCTGGGCCGCGGTCAGCCTGCGGTTCGCGGCTTGTTCGATGGAGTAATTTGTGTCACTGCGGATTTGCACGAGTGGCTGAGGCTCCACCACGGGATTTTTTGCTTTGGCGAGAGCCGCATTCAGCCCGGTCATTTTCGGATCAGCGGGGAGGGGGCGCTTCTGGGCAAGGTGGTCTGCAATTAGCTTTGCAAGGTCGGCGTTGTTTTTCTCGACGTAGGCAGTGAGAGCTTTTTGTTCTGCTTCGGATCGCTTGGCAGGGGCAGTCGTTACTGCGGAAGCGACCTTGGCCGGTAGTCCGAAGCTCATCGGATCTTCATCAATCGTATACCAGATACGGAAGTGGGAGATCGGATAGTCTCCCTGGCTGTAGCGGCAGAGGACGCCAACGGTGAGATTTGCTCCCTTGGCATCTCCGGCTGCCGGCTTCTCGAATTTCATTATAGCGCGATGGGGAACCTGGTAATTCGTTCCCGAGAGAGCCCAGCCTTTGTCTCCACGAGTGACGTTCCCGTTGAAGACGTTCTTCACGTCGAATCCGTTCTGATTGAAGCTCGCCTTGGCATCGATGATCTTGAGAGCGTTCTGCTTTTTCGGATCCGCGAGTGTATTCCAGCGGGTCTGCACTTCAGTGATCACAAAATTGCCGTTCGGATTTAATCCGGGACCGTAGGCTGCGTTCGCGGCATCAGGCAGGGTCTCAATCATGAGCCCGGTAATGTTTTGCGCATTCGTCTTTCCGGTGACGAGGTAGTCGATGTTTCCTTTCTTGAAGCCGCCGGTGTAGCGCACGGAACCTTCCGGGGTGATTTCCACTTTGACCTTGTCTGACGATGTCACACTGGCGACTTCGAGTTTGTGCCAGCTGGTCCAAAGCTGGTCGGCCTTCACGCCGGCTGCGAATTCGTTCACGAGTTTGGGGAGTTCCGCGCGCTTGGTCTGCTCGGCTTTCGCGGCAGCGGCAATGCGCGTTTTCTGTGCCGCCTCAGCCTCGGCTTTCTTCTTGTTGTATTCAGGCGTGTAGGCAGCGATGTCGGCGTTCACTTTGTTGATTCCCTGGTGACGTTTGATTTCGAGCTCGCTGCGTTTCTTTACCCAATTGGCTTCAGCCCGCGAAGCCTCGGCGAGAAGGGTCTGGTGGTCGCTGTCGATCTCCTTCATACTAGCAAGGGCGGCGTCGACCTCGGCTTGGCTGGGAGCGCGGGCAAGGACGCGGTAATAGATTTCCTCGACCAACTTGCGATCATCAGGCTGGCTCGCAACTAGCTTAGGCAATTCGCTGATATCGGAACCAATCGCATCGGCGATGGCCGGGCCTGACAGAAAGGCCATCACAGCACTCATTTGCAGGTCGTCGGAGCGTTCACATTCGCAGGCGCTTTCCCGAGCGGGGCGTCCGAGGTTGGCGAGGAAGCCGCTTTTGAGATCGAGCTTGGCGTCGGGCAACTGGCTGGCGCGAGTGCCGGCTCCAGCACCTGGGATATTCGGCGTGACTCCGGTTACGAAATGTACGGCGTCGTAGAGAGTCTCCGCAGGAAGGCGACGCGCTTTGGCGTGAGAGAAATTCGTTTCATCTTTCTCGTTCCATTTATTCGTCGCGATGGAGAGCTGATAGGTGCGCGAATTGCAAATTTCCTTGATGACCTCACGCGTGTTGAATTTGCTTTCGACGAATCGCTTCGTGAGATAATTGAGGAGCTGAGGATTGGTCGGCGGATTGCCGGCGCGAATATCGTCGAGCGGTTCGACGATTCCAGTTCCGAGCAGGTAACCCCAAAGGCGGTTGGCGTAGCTGGAAGCAAAATACTGGTTGTCCGGGCTCGTGACCCACGCCGCGAGTTCTTCACGGCGTGTGGGTGCCATCGGATCCGTGAAAGCGACTTTCTCGGCCTTCGCTTCATAAGGAAACGCAGGTGATTGGACGACTCCGGTTCGATCGTGCTTGATGTCGCCCTCCTTCTTGTCGCCGACGACTTCGTAGAGTGGCTTTGCTCCTTCAACGGCGGTGCCACCGATGTTTTGCTTGGGAGCGTTCTTGGCGTCACGCTTGAGATCAATCTGTGCAAAATAGGCGGCAGTCTCGAAGTATTGGTCCTGTGTCCAGCGCTCGAAGGGGTGGTCATGGCACTTGTTGCAGTTGAAGCGCGTCGCGAGAAAGAGGTGCGTAGTGTTCTCCATGATCATATCGGGATCGCGGAGAATCTTGTAGTAGCTCGCGGCAGGGTTATCCTTGTTCGATCCGGTTGCAGTGAGAATCTTGTAAACGAACTCGTCGTATGGTGTGTTCGTGGCGATCTCGGTTTTGATCCACTCGCGGAAGAGCTTGGCGCCTTCGCCACCAAGAAACTTGGAATTCACCTGAAGCATGTCGGACCATTTGTTGGTCCAGTGATCGACGAAATCCGGCGAGCCGATCAGTTCATCGACGAGCTTGGCGCGCTTTTCTTTTGTCGGGGAATTCTCTTTAATGAAGGACCTGACTCTGTCGGATGTCGGAGGCAACCCTGTCAGGTCGAGGTAGACGCGGCGAATGAATTCTTCGTCGCTGCAGAGACTGCTGGGTTGCAGCTTCATGCGTTCCCACTTCGAGGCGACGAGCTTGTCGATTTCTCCCCAGGCCTCGGGCTCTTTCCAGGTGAAGCCTTCGCGGTCCCCCATCACAGTGAGCGTAGTCGCGGCGTAGGCTCCTTCGTAGCGGGCGAGAATGGGAGCTTCGCCACGTCGGACGGTTTTGAGCAGACCAAAATCATCGTGCTCGGCGACCTCGGTGTTTCCCGATTCGATGAACGACTCCAGCGTGACGTCGCGCGTTTTCCCATCCGTGTAGCGGGCGACAATGCGCAGTTGCTGCATCGCACCTATGTTCTGAATGACGGGGTTTTTCGGGAAAAGCTCAATGGAAGCGACCTTGGCTACCTTCGTGTCGAGTTTGGCGCCCCCTGCGATCCACTGGCGGATCGTGTGGTAGTAGCGGGAATCCATATCGGTTACGACACCGGCTTCGTGTGGCACAGCGCCAGTCGCTTTCAGGAGCATGAGAGAATCGTCAGGAGAAGCAAAGTTGACCCGGCGAGCGGAGTGGTCATCGGAAAAACCGCGCACATCGTAGATTGGATCGTATCCGCGCAGGCTGAGCTTGAACCCGCCTTTTCCATCCTTAGCACCGTGGCAGGTTCCCATGTTACAGCCGAGGCGTGTGATTACAGGATTCACGTCCTGGACGAAATTGAGATGTACGTCGGCAGCCTGATTTCCGATCTTCACGGGGACAGAAGCTGAGATATTTCGGTAGCTTACCGCCAGAGTGGCAGTGCCGTCCTTTGCAGGGCGGAAAACCCCTGATTTGGAGATCGCAGCAAGCGGCTGGTCGAGTTGGAATTTCACCATGCGCGTGACGTCGGCCGTTTCGCCCGTGTTCAGTTTCGCGGTGACGATCAACTGGCGGTAGGCATTGGGGGAATCGATATCGATCGTCTTTGGGCTGACTTCGATGCTCGTGACTTTGCGCCCTTTCGGGAGTGTTTCATCGTGCTCTGCGACTTTGCCCTTGGCTCGGTCAGTGGCTTTCGGATCGGCTTTTACGAGCGCTCGCTTTTTGTCTACCGAAACGGGGGCAAAGGCGAGTTTCTCTTTCAGATCTGTGGCGTTGAGCAATCGGATCGAGCCATCGGCACCGGCAGCGGCGACCGTTTTTCCATCTGGAGAAAAAGCCACGGAGAATACCGCGCTGTCGACTTCGACCTTGGCGATCTGTTCTGCGCCGCGTGTCTGGAACTCTTCGATCTTGTCGTCTTTGTTGTCTGCGGCATTGGTGGAACGACGGACCGTTTCGAAAAGCTTTTTCAACTCCGGAGTGATCGTTGCGTCGTATTCGGATTTGTATAGGCTGATTTCGCCCTTGCCGTCGAGACTGGAAACCGCGGCGAACGTTTTTCCGTCAGGAGAAAAGGCGGCATCCCAGATGCGACCTTTCATCGCCGGGTATTTGCGGATGAGGTTCGCGTTGTCGCCAATCTTGCGAGCCGTCTCGCGATACATGCGATAAATCTGCGGCACGCCGTCTGATCCGCCGACGAGAATGTGATCCTGCTTCGGATGGCGCGTCACGGTATTGACGCCCCCTTTCAATGCGCCGGGAGTGATCGATGTGATATTGTCGATGAAACGCTCCGTCTCGACCCTCGTCAGTTTCGAAGTCATGTCTCGACCGACCGAAACGAGGTGATCGCCTTTGACCGACCAGACTGTGTCGAGAACCCAATCGTTGTGACTGCCCATAAAAAGAATTTGCTCGCCAGAGGATGCCCTAATCCCGCGAACCGTGTTATCCGGTAAACCGTAGGCGACGTGTTCTCCGTCCGGAGACCAGCTCGCGCCGTAGGCGGTGTCGAACCCAACGATCTTGGAGAGCTTGAGCTCTTTCTTGGAGAGGTCCCAGATCTGAATTTCACCCATCCGTCCTGGAAGACCACCTGCGACGAGCAGTTGTTTTCCATCCGGGGAGAATTCGACAGATTCGATGCGCTCGGAAAGTCCGACGAGGCGGGTCTTAAGACCAGAGCCGTCCGCTTTGTGAACGAGGACTTCGTGGAATCCAGCGACGGCGAGGAGCTTGCCATCCGGTGAGTAGTCCATCGAAGTGACGAGAGGGGGCACCGCATACTTCGGCGGATTCTCCATCGTGTAATTCTGCAGCGCATTTTCCGGAGTGTCGTCCTTTGCTCCCTGCGTGGCCCACTTTTTCACCAGCTTCACTTCGTAGTCCGTGAGCGGCTCGTCCTTCGGAGGCATTTCGGGGCGTTTCTCGCCCTCCTGCGTTACGATGAGCTCCATAAGGTAACTCTCTTCCGGTTTGCCGGGAATGATCGCGGTATCCGTTTCGCCGCCTTTAATCAGCGAAGCGACATCGGTCATGATGTAGCCCGACTTGGACTTGGCGGGCTGGTGGCAGCCCTGGCACTTTGCTTGTAAGACAGGCCGAATGTGCTCGTAGTAGCTGACCGTTTCCGGCAATGCGTCTGGCTTTGTTGCGGCAAAGGCAGGGGATATCGACAAGCAGGAAAGGAGGAGGAGCGAAGAAAGGCGTTTCATCTCTGGAATTCTAGCAGGTGGGACACGAATAGAGAGGATGATTGTAGGCCGCATGCCCAAATTCTCCAATGACGCGTTCACGCGGCGAATCAACTTTCTTCACCGTCCCAGGGGGAATGTTCTTGTTGGTCGATTCGGAACTTTAAAGCTCGGGAAACCATGAAAAAGACACCGCTTACCCTATTTCCTGCATTACTCCTGATTGGTTTCCTTGGAGCGACCAAGTCTGGGGTATAAGAACTTTTCATTGGAGAAATCAAAACATTTGGCGGCGGGAATGGGTACTCAGCAATGGGCAGTTGCTTGCGATTCATTACAATTCGGCCCTGTTCTCAATAGTCAGAACGACATACGGAGGTGATGAAGAGACCACCTTTGCGTTGCCAGACCTGCGACGTCGCGTGCCAGTTCATGCCGGTGACGGGCCCGACCTGAGTTTCAAAAACCTCGGCGAGTGCAACCCTATCTCAGTGTGAATTTTATCATTGCCCTTCAGGCGACCTTTCCTTCCGGGAACTGACTTTGGAATTGCAGTTCGCGACAGTTATTTGGACTCACCCATCTACCGGCAACAGATTCACTACCAGGGGCCGGTGGTCGCTCGCTTTATCCCAACCGTCCCAGTGATAGATGTGAGACTTGTCCCGGTCGATCTCTTTGCTGATGCCCTTGCTGTAGAGCATGTAGTCGAATCGGGAATACGAGTCAGCGAAGCTCCAGTGATGGGTCCAGCGGAAGCCGTATTGGTCATCGAGCATTAGCGAGGTCAGGTAGTCGTCACGCCCGAAGCGTCCTTGCAGAGCCTTTACCGGTGGTTCGATGCGTAGGTCGTTGAAGTCGCCGGTCACGAGCAGGTTTGTTCCGGGTTCTTTCTCAAAGATATGATCGATGTGTTCACGGGCTAGGCGGGCTTCATTGAGGCGCATCAGGGCCTGGTCAGCCTCGGGGATTTCCCGTTTCGATTTCAAATGTAGGCCGACATATCGCAGATGATAATGCGGATTGATTCGCAGGGTCACATCGAGAACACCGCGTTGAAACGGTAGCTTGAGGTCGCCGATCTTGTAGGTGTAATCGTCGCGACTGTTCCGCGCGATGATTGGAAAACGCGAAAGCAATGCGAGATTTCGGTTGAACCCGCTTGCGGCAGTGACGAGTTCGGTCTCAGGCAGTTCAATCCCGGCTGCCTTGAGCCGTGCCTGCAGATCATCGAGATGCGTGATGTCCCCGATTTCGCAGACTCCGAGTATATCGGGCTGCATTACCTTGAGGGCTTCAATCAGCGGAGCGATCTCCTCCTCGGGCTTGGATCCATTTTCGATGACCTCACCTTCGACACGGCGATCCATCGAGAGGTAGTTCTTCAGGTTGTAGAAGACGACGGTGATTGGCTCCGTCGTTTTCGTGGACTCACTCTGAGCTATGGCACCATGCGGTGCGATTGCTACCGCGAGGGCATAAATAAAAGCAATCCGCAGGGCGCGAATTGCCATTGAGAAATTCATGTGGTTAGAAGTAAGGGAGAATTAGCCCTTATCTTCTTCGCCATGGTGAGGATCATCGTGATCCGTATCAGTGGAAGCGATGGAGTCATGTTCAGTGGGCTTTTTTTCCCACTCCTTGGCACCTTCAACTTCACCTTCTTTGATTTCGCGTTCGAACTCGTCCTTGGCTTTCTTGAACTCGCCCATCCCTTTCCCAACGCCGCGCGCCAGTTCGGGGATCTTTTTTGCTCCGAAGAGAAGAAGAACCACCAGGAAGATCGCAATCATCTCCGGCATTCCGAGGGCACCTAAAGCTAAAATATTCATATTCACGTCAGGAAATTATGCTGGAGTCGAGAACGATGCAAAGGGTATTTGCAGCCTTGATTCGGGTGGCGGAATCGCGTATGGGCAATTTTGATGGGGAAACCAACCCAGAAATCGTTACCGATTGCATTCGTGAAGCGTATTTATAGAAAGAGTGAGTGTCGGAAAAGCACAGCAGAATGGTGCCGTCACTCTCCCAAGACGAGCGATTGACTTTTGGCCTGTTCCCGATTCAGTAGCCCGCCGATTCATCGAAACATGACATCCGAAGAAAACACGATGAAAACCCGAGAAGGGGAGATGGAGGAAACACTCTCTCCCTTCGCTTTCCTGCGACCCGAACTGGATCGCGTGGAGAAAAGGATTCGCGCGCAAGCGGAAGATTTTGACCCGGCTGTCGAGCCCTACGTGGGTTACATTCTCGATACTTCAGGGAAGCGGATTCGACCGGCGCTAACCTTTCTCGCTGGTGGTTCCACTGGCGAAGTCACCGACGATCACCAGAAGCTCGCAGTTGTGCTGGAGCTGATCCACGTCGCGACGCTCGTTCACGACGA
>Ga0181577_10001595_pt1 | contig 18192 bp, 12 predicted proteins | sample 101ome_21_FD_132468 | JGI IMG/M metagenome (GOLD analysis project Ga0181577, IMG submission 132468) | Coastal salt marsh microbial communities from the Groves Creek Marsh, Skidaway Island, Georgia - 101413BT metaG (megahit assembly) | ecosystem: Environmental > Aquatic > Marine > Intertidal...
ACACTCAGATCAAAGCCCATGAGGACATGCCCCATCACGGCTCCGGCCAGACTCAAGGGGAGCATTAACAGGATGATAAGGGCTTTGAGGTAGCTTCGGAGGATGGAAGCCATGATGGCATAGATGGCAAAAAGTGCTGCCAGGAGGCCCCATGATAAATCGTGCATGGCCTCTCTCTGTTCTCGTTGCTCTCCCTCAAAACTGTAACGCAACTCAGGATACTTGGTGAGGATAGTGGGTAACTCCTTTTTTTGAAAAGAGCCGAGAACCTTGTTGCCGCTGGTGATTCCCGGGACAACGTTGGCTGTGACATTGATGACTCTGGCGCCATTGACGCGTGTGATGCGAGCCGGTGCATCGGTAAGCTGGATCCTGGCTGCCTGATTGAGGGGGATCTCACCGCCACCGGGTACCCGAATGAGCATGTTTTGCATGCTGCTCAGGCTATTGCGTTCTCTTTCCGGTAGTTTGACCATGACCCTTAATTCATCGCGGTCTAGAGGCTGGCGCAGGGCTTCTGCTCCATAAAAAGCATGGCGAATCTGTTGCCCGAGTTCACGAGCGGTGATCCCCAGGCTCTGGCCTTCGGGAGTTAGATCAAAATCATATTCCGGCATTTCCCTGCCAAATCCCTTGCGCACATCCTCCACCCCGGGATATTTGCCTACGGCTTCAGCCACTTCTGTGGCAGCCTGCCGAAGGACTTCCACTTCTGGATGGGAGATCTGAATATCGATCTCAGCTGAGCCTCCTGGCCCAATGAGATAATCGAAAAAAATCGATTCCACATCGGGTAACTCAGGGAAGGATTCACGCCAGCGCTGAGCAAAGGCTGCTGCGGTGATCTTGCGTTCGCTCTGGGGGACCAATCTGACCGAGACTTCGGCTCCGTTGCTGCTTCGTTCAGCGATCGAAGAGGTAATACCAATAAGGATATCGGCCTCCCCGGTAGCCGCAATGGCTGTTCTGGCTGCTTGCTCGATTTGAAAGGCCACCTCCCGAGTGCGTTGGGTAGGCGTGCCTGCCGGCATTTCAATCTCAGCTTGGACGAAGGGAGTTTCGATGGAAGGGCGAAACGTGAAATTCACTCGGCCGCTGAAGGTGTAACCCAGAATGATGAAGAAGATCGCCAAGCAAGCAGAGCAGGTGAGGGTGCGGTGTTGTAACACCCACTTGATGATTGGTTGGTAGGATCGATCAATCAGCGCATCCATCTTGAGGCGAATCCTCGTTTGCCGTGCCTGCATACGAGAGAGCCAATTGCTGGAGGTGCCTTTTCCATGGTGCGCCAGGTGAGCTGGAAGGATGAATAAGCACTCGATTAGCGACACGGTGAATACAGCGATGACGACCGCAGGTAGGACATAAAAGAATTGCCCAGTCTCACCGGGGACGAACAAAAGCGGCAGGAAAGCGATGATGTTGGTGGCAACGGCAAATAGGACAGGTGTGGCCATGAGACTGACCCCTTTGATGGCCGCTTCCAGTCGTCCCATGCCTTCAGACATGCGATAAAAAATCTCCTCGCCCACCACGACTGCGTCATCCACCACAATGCCCAAGGTCACGATAAAGCCGAAGAGCGAAATCATATTGATGCTGGCATCCATGGCGGGCAGGAGGAAAAGGGACCCAAGGACTGACACAGGGATGCCGGCTGCCGTCCAGAAAGCAACCCTGAGTTCCAAGAAAAGGCCAAGAGCCATGATAACCAGCAGGAGCCCCAGAGCACCATTGGTCAGGAGCATGTTGATGCGCTCCTCGTAATCATCCGAACGATCAAAAGTGATCGTGATGCCAACGCTTTCAGGTAAGTCCTTGAGTTCTTTGTCAATGAAACGGCGCACGGCCTTGGCCACCGTCATGGGAGATTGAGATTCCGAACTGTAAACAGCCATCCAGACCGAGGGTTTCCCATCAAAATAGGATTCTCGCTGTGTTTCTTCGAAGTCATCTTTTAAGATGGCGATGTCTCGAAGGCGCACTTTGGTGCCGTCTGATTTGCTGATAATCGGGATGGCCTCATACTGCCGGGCAATGTCTTTTCGCTCCCTCGTTTTGAGGAGGTAGTCGCCAGCCTCTGTTTTGATGGATCCAGCGGGAACATCCAGGGCGGCGTTGTCGACAGCGGTGGCGATATCTGAAAGCCTCAGTCCCAGAGACCTTAAGTTTGCCTGCGGTACCTCGATGTGGATTTCAGGTTTTCTGATTCCTCGAAGCTCCACTAGCGAAATGTCAGGAAGCGACAGTAACCTTTCTTCCATTTCACGCGCAAACTGAACCAGCCCGCGAGTGCTTAGGTCCCCGTAGATAGAAAGATACATCACCCCACGGCGTCTCCCATTGTCCAGGGCGATGATGGGCGGCTCAGCCTCGTCGGGGAAAAGGTTGATGCGTTGGATGGCAGCGGTGATTTCCTGCAATCCGCGATTACGATCCGAACCCGGAACCAGTTCAGCCTGCACCCGGGCACTGCCCTCGCTAGCGGTGGCCGTGATCTCACGGATGATTTCCATGGTTCTGAGTTCGGACTCAATCGGCAGCAGGATCGATTTTTCAATATCTTCTGGAGAAGCCCCTCGATATTCCATGCTGATTTCGACCACATCCAAGGTGAAAGTGGGATATATTTCCTGCCGTATTTGCCTTGAAACCAACAAACCCGAGGCGATGACTGCAAGCATGAGTAGGTTGGCAGCCACATGATTGCGGGCAAACCAGACAATGAGGGCATGGAACCCGCTACTCACGCTTTCGGTTTGTCCGGATGAAGTCATGGTGTGACCGCTACTTGCGGGCTGAGTGCTGTGCCAGGGACAGCGGACTTCATGGGACTCACGATGAGCCTGTCTCCATCAAGAAGCGTCTGGTCGACATAAACCAGGTTCTCCAGGCTCCATCTTACTTTGGTTTCTCGTATTTGCAGGGTGTTCTGGGCATCAGCTACCCACAGGGTTTGGTCATTGCGAAGGGCTGATTCGGGGATCGCAAGGCAATGATCTAGTTCCCCTGCAGCAATCTCCACTTTGACGTAGCTACCTAGAAGCAGGGGAAGATCCCTTGGCTGAGATGGATTTTGGATGCGGATGATCATCCGGGCCATCCTCCCCTCTGGTTCTAGGTCATTGAGTAGTGTCATGACCTCGCCATGGGCGGCCAAGGATTTCCCTGCAGCTGACTCAATGAAAATGCTTGCCTTGGCGCCCGGATTACCTTGGCCAGGTAATGCAATATGCTTGATCTGATCAACGCTCAGAGAAACCCTGACCCAATATTCGTCGGCGCTGACCAAGGTGGCTGCTGAAAAACCCGGGTCAACCTGTTGGCCCGTTTCAACATTCTCCTCCAGGACCCATGCATTGAAAGGCGACGTGATTTCGTGACGAGCCAATATCACCTGAGACCGTTCCAAGAGTGCCTTTTGTCTTCTGTAGCCAGCTTCCCTGAGCTTTAGGTCCGCAAGGGTTGAGGCCAACTCAGTATCAGGTATTAAAGAGTCCGATGCCAGCTTGCTTGCCTCATTGTGCCGCCTTCTGGCTTCCTCGAGATTGATTTCAGCTTGCACCATTGACGCAGAGGCCTCCTCAACAGCAATGCTTGCCAGCGTGGTTTCCATAGCAAAGAGGGGTTCCCCTTGGTTGATCTTCCCACCTGGTTTGAGTTGTGGGTGTTGTGTCACGACGCGACCCGCAACCTCGGGCTCTATGGTCACCTCACGTGCGGGGATGATGATGCCGTAGGCCGATACATAAATAGGGTAGCGATCGGGGCTGATGGCCTTAACCTTGACGATTTTGGCAGCCCGAATCTCTTCCTCTATGGCAATACCGGGGCCAGTGCTGTAAAGCAGATAGGCTAGGGCAGCACCGGCCGCAATGACTCCAAAACTCAGCCATCCTGTGCGTTTGTTGGGAGGGGTATCTTGATTCACTTTTTCCAAGACTCTGCTAAGGTGATGGCCTTGATCATGGCTTTGGACTTGTTGACTGTTTCCATGAACTCATCCTCAGGAATCGAGTCACTGACCCAACCGCCACCTGCCTGCACGTGCACTTCACCGTCCTTGATCAGGGCCGTTCGAATGGTAATGCAGCAGTCCAGATTCCCATTGAAGGAGAAATACCCCACGCAACCGCCGTAGGGACCGCGAGCGGTTTGTTCTAACTCACTGATGATTTGCATCGCCCTGATTTTGGGGGCTCCACTTAAGGTGCCTGCCGGAAAGGTTGCTCGGATTAAATCATAGGGAGAATGGGCGTTACTGAGATGACCCTCTACCTGGGAAACAATGTGCATGACATGACTGTAGCGCTCGATGATCATGAGGTCCTTGACTTCTACGCTCTGGTAGTCGCAGACCCTGCCTATATCATTTCGGGCTAGGTCGACCAGCATGACATGTTCGGCCCGCTCCTTGGGGTCTGCTAGGAGTTCCTTTTCATTAGCCTGATCGGTTGCCTTGTCGGCACCTCGAGGGCGGGTCCCAGCAATAGGGCGAATTTCTACTCGCCTGTCCTCGCATCTGACGTGAATTTCAGGTGAGGCTCCAACCAAGGAAAATCCATCAAGTTCCAGAAGGAACATATACGGGGAAGGGTTGATGGAGCGAGCCGCTCGGTAGACGTCCAGGGGGGAAGCACTGATGGGTGCGCTAAAGCGCTGTGAGCCGACAACTTGGATGATATCTCCTGCCTGAATGTAATCTTTTGAGCGGTGAACATGACCAAGGAATGTCTCTTTTTCCATGTTGGACTTGAAGGGCATGGAGGCAGGTGGTTCAGCAAAATGAGCCGGCTGATATTGGCATGGCTGAGCAAGCAGAGTCACCAGGCGATCGATTTCCTCGCAGGCTTCGAGGTAACGAGCCTCAGCTTGATCGGGCGTTTCCAACAAGACGTTGACAATCACAGTGATGGTTTGCGACACCCGGTCGAAGCAAAGCAGCTGGTCGGCAATCATGAAATACATCACCGGTGTCCCGAGATCATCTTTTTCAGGCCGCGGAACCACCGGTTCCACGTCATGGATGAATTCGTAGCCCAGAAAACCGACGGCTCCTCCATTAAAACGTGTGTCAGCTGGGGTGTTTGTCGGCACTGGGTTGAAGCCCTGCATGACCTTCTCAACAGCCTCCAAACCATCGCGGACTTCCCCTTCACCAGGGGTTGCAAGCGCCCCCACAACCTTGAACTCTTGGGTGACCCTTCCTTGTTCGATGATTGCCACCTTGTCTTGGGTCTGGCGGATGATGGACCTTGGATGACAGCCGACAAAAGAATACCGGCCCAGATGCTCGCCCCCCTCAACCGATTCGAATAGAAAGGACTCTCCTCTACCTCGCAATTTCTGGTAGGCCGAGACTGGCGTCTCAAAATCTGCCAGGATCGTCTTGGTCACGGGAATGAGGTTTCCTTTGCTTGCCAGTTGAATAAATTGTTCTTTGTCTGGAACCATCATGAACAGCCTGAGTTAATCCCTTATCTGCTGGAACTTCCAGCAGGAAAATACGCATCATTGTCCCAGCCTGTCGGGCTTGGATTCCAGAATGTTTTGGAACCATGAATATCTTAGAATCGAAAATACAAACCTTGACTGTGTTTTTTGATCCGCGGTGCAGCACCTACAGTCATCCAGGTCATCCTGAACGGCCTGAGCGAGTCATCCTGACTGTAGAGAGGTTGTCTCGACAGCAGCACTTACCCATCATCTGGCAGCAGCCAGATTCGGTCAGCAAAACGGCTTCAATCAGGGCTCATCATCAGTCTTATTATGAGGCCCTATCCTCGAGCACTTCCGATTTTGATGAGGACACACCATACTATCCGGGGATTCATGATCATGCACTGCGGGCGGCTGGTGGCGCTTTAGGGGCTATGAAGGTGGCATTAAGCGGGAAACCGGCTTTCAGCTTGATGAGGCCTCCGGGACATCATGCCCTGCCTGAACGGGCCATGGGCTTCTGTTACCTCAACTCCATGGCCATCGCTGTGCTGGAGGCCCTCAGGCTCGGGGCAAAGAAAGTGGCGGTTATTGATTTTGATGTGCACCATGGCAATGGGACCGAAGCCATACTGCATGGGTGTCCAGGAGTCATGTTTGCCTCCGTGCATCAATCACCTTGTTATCCAGGCTCGGGGCTGGCACATCGCTCTCCAAATATTTTCAACTATCCTGTGCCAACGGACTCCATGCCTGCTGTCTATCGAGAAGCATTCGCTGAGGCATTGGCGCGATTGACAGCATTTGATCCCGATTTGGTGGGCGTGTCGGCTGGTTTTGATGCTTATCGCCTGGATCCTCTGGCACAGCAGCATCTTGAAAAGGATGATTATCATTGGATTGGAACCCAGATTAAAGCCCTCTCCAGGCCCGTTTTTGGGGTGCTGGAGGGTGGCTACAGCGAAGATCTGGGGCAGCTTGTTGAAGCCTTTTTGCTTGGATGGTGCGGGGGATCCAATCAAGGCTCCCGTTAAATCATGGGCTTTTCTTGAGAGAAATTTTTTCGACATGCCTGAATTGAAGATAGCCTTGCCAAGTATCGTGACATCGTTTCTGCTACAGGGCTATGAATGCCCATGACGAGTCATCCGGTTTGGGGTTTCCCCAGAAAGGCCTTCCCTGGCTGATGCTGATGCTTGCTTTGGTGGTTGGCCTCATGACGATGAGCCAATCGGTGACGCTGGATAGCCTCGGGGTGGTTAGCAAGGTGACTGGTTGGGATTGGTCCCCCAAAGTATCTGGTCCGCTCATGTTTCTGGTGACCCTCCCCATAGCCCTATGGGTGGATGTTTCTAATCAGGCTATCGCACTCAATTACCTGACCCTGTTGATGGCAGCCGGGGTGATTTATCAGCTTGCGAGATCTGTTGCCCTGTTGCCTCAAGATCGAACCCGCGATCAACGGATCAGGGAGCAGAGTGATTATTCCCTGCTGAGCCTGAAAAGTGCTTGGTTGCCGCCAGTGTTTGCTGGCCTGGTCTGCCTGCTTCAATCGACCTTTTGGGAGCACGCCACAGCAGCCACCGGGGAAATGATTGATTTGCTTTTGTTTTCGATACTTATTCGGTGCCTTCTGGAATTCCGCCTCAGCAGGCAAGATCGTTGGCTCAACATCTTCGCCCTCCTTTATGGGGTATCGGTGACCAACAATTGGGCGATGATTGCCTATTTCCCGGTTTTTGCCGTATCCTTGATATGGATCCGTGGTCTCTCCGAACTCCAGGGGCGATTCTTGCTCCGCATGATGGGATTGGGTCTGGCCGGGCTCTCTCTTTACTTGGTGCTCCCTCTGTGGATCACTTCCCATTACGACCAGTCGGCCACATTCTTTGATTACCTGCAGTTGCAGCTGGGTAACCAAAAATCCGTTCTGGTCAATTTCCCTAAGCCCTTGGTCGTGGTGCTCAGTCTGACTTCCCTCGTGCCTGTGGTGGCTGCTGGGATACGTTGGCCCTCAACCATGGGGGACACCAGCGCAGCAGGGGCTTTGTTGCAAAACCTGATGTTCAAGGTGATGCATCTGGTTTTTCTTACCGTTTGTATCTGGGTTTGCTTCGACCCTGCCTTCAGCCCCCGTGAACGCGGTCTGGGCCTTCCATTCTTATCCTTTTACTACTTGAGTGCTCTTTCTGTGGGCTACTATTCGGGCTATGTGTTGTTGGTTTTTGGACCTGCACCTGAACGAGCTGGTTCCAGGGGGCGCCATCGATCGAATCGATCAAGCGGGCTTAATCCTTTATTCAGAGGGCTTCTTTATTTAGCTACCCTGGCGGTGCCGGTGGGCTTATTTGTGCAGAATGGAGCCACTCTCAAACTCCGCAACGGACCTGCTTTGGAAAAGCTCGCACTGAAGCAGGTGGAGTCTGTGGCCCCGGGCAAAGCCGTGCTATTTGTTGACGACAGTTTCCGTGGGCTGTTGACGAACCTTGGGCTGTCTCTGTCCCCTCAACACAATGCAGCTGACTACAGTGTTGTGGATACTTCAGCCCTGAGTAATACCTTTTACCAGGGTTGGATTCGAGGCTCGCTCCAGCGTGCTTGGTCCGGGGAGCTGGGGCAGGCACAAATGCCTCAGACGATTGATATCGGTTCGATTCTCAATGTCGTGGCTGTCCTGATCAAGTCCCACCCCGTTTACTACATGCAATCCAGTTTCGGGGTTTATTTCGAATATCTTTATCCTGAATCGCTAGGTTTGTGCGCGCGCCTCAGGGCTTTCCAGCCTGGGGACACGAACCCCTTGCCACCAAAAGTGACTGATGAGCAGGTCGCCAAGGTCGTGGGCTTCTGGGAGGATCTGGACAAGGATATTCCCAGTATTGCCGAAGGAGTCGATCAAGGAGAAAGCACTGCTGAGGTGCTCGGGGGCATGCTGGCTGTGGAAATCAACAACCGCGCCACGACCTTGCAGCGCCAGGGTTATTTGGAAGCGTCGGCTTCGCTGCTCAAACAAGCCGCTCGATACGCCCCTAAACTGGCTTCCTTGGAGTATAACCTCAAGGCTCAGGCCTTGCTCGAAGCTGGCGGATCGGTGGAGGAGTTGATTTCTGACACGCAGTGGAAAGAACTCATCACTACCTACCGCTCGGTTGATCTCATGCTCAAGTCCATCGGCGAAGTCAACGCGCCGCGTTTTCTCTATAATCTGGGTGCTCAGCTGTTTGCTGGGGGTAATTTCCGGCAGGCGATTGATCGATTCGACGCAGCCAGCTCGCTGAGCCCTGAGAATGCTCGCTACCTGCTGGCTCGGGCCAATGCCACCATCAACCTAGGCTTTCCTGAGGTGGTGCTTGAGCAAGTGGAAGCCATACAAGCTTCCTCAATTACCCTGGAAGCAACCCAGGAGGCGGAATTGATAAGACTCAAAGCCCTAGCCCTTTATGGACAGGGCAATAGGATGCTCTCCACAGGTCAGGAACAAGCAGGCAAACAAGCACATTTGGAGGCAGAAAGCATTCTTAAAGAGGGTCGTAAGGCTTTTCCCAAGTCCGAGCTGATGCTAGATACACTGGCTCAAGTCTACTTTTTCTCTGAGCGATACGATGAAACTATCCAATTGTGTGATGACTGGCTGAGGATCGATGGCAAATCCTCCAGTGCGCTCCAGACCAAGGCAGTGGCCTTGATGCGCAAGGAGCAATTTGACTTGGCGCTGCCTGTGCTGGATGTGGCATTGAAAACTTACCCGGACAATCAGATCTTCATCATGAATCGCGCCATCAGCCATCTTCGGCTCGAAAATTTGGATGCTGCTCTGACTGATTACCGGATGCTGGAAGCACTCAACCCAGATCCTAACCACGCGGTCCTCTTCGGCTTAGCAGAAATAGCGCGCCTGAAGGGAGACCGTGCTCAAGCCATCGAGTATTATCAAACCTATCTGATTCATGCCCCTCAGGGTACCGAGGAATTTCTGGAGGTATCTCAGCGGCTGGACCAGCTCCGCCAACCTTGATCTGAATTAAGGCTGGTTTTGATGCGAGTCATTCATCTCATCACTCGCTTGATTGTTGGGGGCGCCCAGGAAAATACCATTGCCACCGTCCTTGGATTGCGTGCCAAGCCTGGCTTTGAACAAGTCGAGCTCATCGCGGGCCCCACTGATCCAGCTTGGCCAGAAGGATCCCTCGAGTCCCGAGTTAGTGGCCTTCCGGGGTGCTTGAGTATCGAACCTGGATTGGTCAGGCAAATTGCTCCCATGAGGGACTGGGCTACTTATTGGGCACTCTATCGCAGGTTCCTCCGGCAGCGCCCGATGATTGTTCACACCCACAGTGGCAAGGCAGGCATCCTTGGAAGGCTGGCAGCCAGTCGTGCGAGGGTTCCCTGCATCATTCACACAATCCATGGCCCATCCTTTGGGGCATTTCAAAACAAGCTCTCCAACAGGGCCTTTCTTGCTGCCGAACGATTGGCTGGTGCGAAAACCCATCACTTTGTGGGTGTGGCTGATGCCATGTGCCGTCAATACCTCGATGCTGGTATCGGTCAGCCTTCGCAATATTCGACCATCTACAGCGGTTTTGATCTGGATGCTTTCCTCAATGCCAAACCCTGCCAGAAGAGGCGAGCTGAGTTGGGCTTGGGGCCCAATGATTTCGTCGTGGGTAAAATTGCCCGTCTGTTTGATCTCAAGGGACATGATCAGCTTTTTGAGGTGCTGCCAGCTTTGGTCAAGGCTATCCCACAGGCCAAGCTTCTGCTTGTTGGCGGTGGTCCTCTAGCTGATCGTTTTGAAGCGCGTCTCCGAAGCATGGGCCTGAGAGACCGTGTGGTTTTCACCGGATTGGTCAGGCCTGAGGCAGTGCCTGATTTGGTGGGTATCATGGACGTTCTGGTTCATCTGTCCTTTCGAGAAGGTCTCCCACGTGCCTTGCCTCAGGCTATGGCTGCAGGGAAGCCAGTGGTTGCTTACGCGCTGGACGGGGCCCCTGAGGTTTGCCGGCAAGGTGAAACGGGCCACTTGGTTCAACCTAATGATGTCAAGGGATTGCTCCATGCGCTGGTCTCACTAGCCAAAAGCCCCGAAACGCGTCGGTCAATGGGATCCCACGGACGGGAGTGGGTTCGTAACCACTTTGCTACCGAAACCATGGTGCAAGCGATCGAGGAGCTTTATCTTCGACTGGCCAACCCTTCATCCTCACGCCATGGGGTTGACTGAACACCCACGGGATCCAGTTGATATTTTGTATCATTCAGTTAGTAATATCTCATGAGGTTTATTGGCACCGTCATTGAAAAACTCCAGAGACATCCCAAGCGATTGGTGTTTCCTGAAGGGGAGGAGCCAAGGGTGCTACAGGCTGCCAGACAATTCCAGGCGCTTCGTCTTGGAGTGCCCATTCTTTTGGGCGATCGCACCAGGATCAAGAATGCTGCTGCAGCGCTAGGACTTTCTCTCAATGGCATTCGCATCATTGATCCGGCTTCGAGCGAAGACCTTGATTCCTTTGCCGAGCGTTATTTGCAAATCAGGAAGGAGCGCGGTATCACCGAAAGTGAAGCCATTGCAGCCATGCGCCATCCTAATTATTTTGGGTCTATGATGGTTGCGATGCATCAGGCTGATGGTTTGGTTTCGGGGACTTCAGAGTTCTCCGGGGACGTACTCAGGCCTCTGTTCAGGATCATTAAAATGGCTCCCAACTATTCAACCGCCTCTAGTTGCATGATCATGGAAGTGGACGATACGCGATTTGGGAACGACGGGGTTCTTTTCCTGGCCGATTGTGGGGTTATCCCCGATCCAACAGCCGATCAATTGGCTGAGATCGCCTGTTCTACAGGGCATTTGGCCAAGCATTTGATGGGGGTTGAGCCGCGTATCGCCATGCTGTCCTATTCAACGCATGGTAGCGCCCGACATGCCAGTGTGGTCAAGGTCAAGCAAGCAACTGAATTAGCCGCTCAGCGAGCGAAGGACTTGGGGCTGAAGGCACAATTCGAGGGAGAAATTCAAGCTGATGCAGCCATCGTTCCCGATGTGGCCGATCTCAAGGATTTGAGCTCGGATGTAGCCGGGGCCGCAAACGTCCTGATTTTCCCTGATTTGAATGCAGGCAATATTGCCAGCAAATTGCTCAAGCACATAGCTCGCGCTAATGCCTACGGACAGATTCTTCTGGGTATCGATCGGCCAGCTGCCGATGTCTCTCGGGGATCGAATGCCCACGATGTGCTAGGGGTTGCTGCGATCGTCGGACTGCAGTCCATTGAGTATGAGGCTCTGTTTCCAGGAGCTGGTCAAGTGCTTCCGGGGGCACCGCATCACTGAAGCTTTCCTCCTGATCCAGCATTTTGCATCGATCGCACATGAAGAATATCGTCACACCCAGGCTGTTTATTGCTGCCACCAGACAAAACGACGGCAAGACCACGACCTCACTTGGACTCCTTGCTGCACTGCGTCGCTATTACCCGAGGATTGGATACATTAAACCGGTCGGGCAGCGATTTGTGGATGTTCAGGAGCATAAGATCGATGAGGATTCCTTCCTCATGGATAAAGTTTATGGCCTCAATTGTCCGCTGCCTGAGATGAGCCCAATTGCTGTGGCTTCTGATTTTACCAAGAAATACCTCAACTCAGCCAACAACGATCAGCTCGTTCGTCGTGTGGAACAGGCCTTTGATCGCGTGGCATGGGAAAAGGATTTTGTTCTATGCGAAGGGACCGGCCATGCGGGAGTTGGATCGGTTTTTGACCTTTCCAACGCCAGGGTTGCGAGAATCCTCAATGCCAAAGTTATCCTTGTCACTCAGGGCGGGATCGGTCGTCCTATTGACGAAATTGCCCTGAATCAGGCTCTTTTTGAACGAGATGGGGTTGAAATCATCGGGGTTATTCTCAACAAGGTCATCCAGCACAAGCTTGATTATATCACCGAATTTGCGCGTAAAGGCCTGGAAAGGAGGGGACTGCAATTACTTGGGGTCATACCGCATCAGCGGATGCTCTCAAGCCCAACCATGGAGCTGATCAAAGATGTGCTAGAGGTCAGTCAGCTCAATGACTCGGATCAATTCAACAACATCATCGACCACGTGGTTGTGGCGGCGATGAGCACGGCTAATGCACGCAAGCATTTTAAGCCTGGATCGCTCATGATCGTTCCAGCTGATCGTGAAGAGTTGATTGAAACAGCTGCTTCAGCTGGCGAGACAGGTCTGCCTACCAAACTATCAGGCATGATCCTCACCGATGATCTGAAACCCTCAAACCGGGTCCTCAAGATTGTCCGAAGTATGCCTTATCCCGTTTATTTGACCTCGCAAAACAGCTATCAAGTGGCCTCCACTGTGCATGACCTCATCGTTAAAACCCGACCCGGGGATGCAGCTAAAATTGCCTTGATCAGGGATCTGGTTAAAACCCACGTCGATGTGGGGAACATCGTCGACCGTACTATTCGCTAATTCGTTAAGCTATTCTCCAAACGCATGGAAACTAAATCGATCCGACTGCATTCACATCTCCTTTCTTTGCCAGTCTATCAACCCGGGAGACCCCTGGAGGAAGTCGCCCGCGAGCTTGGGTTGCCGTTCGAGCAAATCATCAAGCTCGCATCCAATGAAAATCCCCTGGGACCTTCCCCTAAGGCGGTAGAAGCTATGAAGGAGGCATTGGACAGTTGCCACCTTTACCCCGATGGCAATGCCTACTACCTCAAGGAAAAACTTGCCTCCAAATTGGGGGTCTTACCCGCAAACATTATCCTTAGCAATGGGTCTAATGAGGTGATTGAGTGGGTAGGGCATACTGTTTTGGACAGTGAATCCAATATTGTGGTCTCTCAATATTGTTTTGCTATTTACCCATTGGTGGCTCGGATGTTTGGTGCGAGCGTCAAGACAGTGGCTGCTCGAAACCACTCGCATGACCTCAAGGGCATGCTCAACCAGATTGATGGGGCGACTAAGGCGGTTTTTATTGCCAATCCGAACAACCCAACAGGAACGATGGTGACTCATGAGGAGCTGAACCAATTCCTTGAAGCGGTGCCCTCTGAAGTGCTTGTGGTGATGGACGAGGCCTACATTGAGTATCTGGAGCATCCGATTGATCTGATTTCAGATATTCAATCCGGTAGGTATTCCAATTTGCTCGTGATGCGAACATTTTCCAAAATCTATGGCCTTGCCGGTCTTAGGTTGGGATACGGAGTTGCCCCGAGACATATCATCGGCGCCATGGAAAAAGTCCGTCAACCGTTTAATGCAAATGCCTTGGCCCAGGCAGGTGCCTTGGCTGCACTGGATGACCAAGAATACATTCGGCAAAGTCGCGAACTGAATCGCCAAGGGGTCACACAGCTGCAGGATGGTTTCACTGAACTCGGTTTGGAGTTTGTGCCATCTTTTGCGAATTTTGTGCTGGTTCGGGTGGGGGAGGGCATGAAGACTTTTGCGCGCATGCAGGAACAGGGGGTGATTGTTAGACCCATGGACGCTTATCAGCTACCCGAATGGATTCGAATCAGTGCTGGAACGCGGGAGCAAAATGCCAAATGCCTCACGGTACTCAGGCAAGTCCGATAGCCTAGATTCGGGTAGGCACACCTCCGCCACTAAAAGCTTCACCCAATCACTTTTCAGTCCATCATGGTCTCTTGGGCTTTGAGCCCACTCATCAGCGGATCCCATTTAGTAGCTCTGTTTTTATTTATTTTTATTTTCAAATATTAATAACCAATAGCATTTAATCAAATGCGCTGCATTTGTTAAAAAAATGGTTCACTCAGAGGGGTATAGACGGCTTCAAACGTCACTCAGTCCAAAGCATCTGTTTAGAGCTTTTGGTTTTTGGTTTTCTAAATATCACGAAGGCATTCACTTGTGAAAAATATAAGCCTTGGGTTGCCTGGTTAAAGCGAAGAGGTTTTAGTCTGAATGATTCGATGAGTTTTTTTGATGTGCGAGATACCCTTCAATCATTTTTTTGATGATATGGAGAAGGAACGTTTTTTTAAGCGAATTCGGAAACAGCTGGGGGACAAAAAGTTGCATTATTTAGTGTGCATTTCCTGAAAGGGTTTTTCTAAGGTTGGTATCCCAAATGCTCTAGTCTCTTTGACATGGTTAAAGCAAACCATCTCACTGAAAGCTTCAAATCCCTCAACCGATCTTATTATGAACGATATCGCCAGCATGCCTCCTTCGGTAACGCCCACCGAAAAGGCTCATTTCAGGAAAACTGAAATCTTAATCTTCGGAATGACGCGGGCCGAAGAAGCCGAATTTATGGCCTGTGAAAGGACCATCAAGCGAGGTCCCAAAGATTTTTATCCCGTCGGTCGGGCTCTTGCTAGGATTCAAAGTGCCCGTCTATATCGCTCAAAATACAAGACCTTCAATGATTACTGCCGTGAACAGTGGGGATTCAGCCGGATTCGAGCTTATCAGTTGATCAGTGCCAGTGAGCGTTATGAATGGCTCCAAGCCCTGAAGGGCATCACCCTTCCCAGCAATGAATCTCAATTGCGGGCCTTGATGAAAGTTCCTGAACAGGATGTGCAGCAGGTTTGGAAAGAGTTTGTTGCTTCCCATGGCCCTGGAGAAATACGAGCCAAGCACGTGGAAACCTTTGTCACTCAACGTTACGGCGGCTTGCCTCGTCGTAAACGTGGCCGTGGCAAGGCATCCAGGCAATCTCAGAAACTTCGTCTACACTTGGGGATGATATTTGAAATGGCCAACTTGATTCGCGAACTCAACTACATTGCAGAGGAGGCTCCCCATAACCCTCAGATTCGGCAAATTGCGCGCAAGCTTAAGGCTTGTTCAGAGAAACTGCAGGAAGCTGATTCGGAGGATTGATCCCAACAGTGCTTTGCTAAGCCGACGAGTTGCCGCCGCCACCTGCTTTGGCTGACTGCTTTATGGCTTGTTCATGCTTCTGTGCTTGGTTTTGATTAACCACACATGCACTCGCCCAATCCCGCAGAAGAATGGTTTGTTCCTTTGAGTGAAACGCGTTTGACCTTGCGGCAAGCTCATAGTCAATTGGCTGCCTTCGGACTGAAGCAAGAAGATGTGCCACTCATCATACAACTTGTCGAGAATCCTAAATTTGACCTCCCAGGAATCGATCTGTTTCATGGGGCAGCGGATCTGGAAACCCATGATTTCATTCATATTCTTCTAGGCAGGGGGCTTTTGATTAAGGATGAGGCTTTCGTGATTGGTTTTACCATGGGCAGCACCAATCGTGTGTCGACGACCGAAGAGCGCCTTTTTTCGCTGATCACGCGCTTTGTTTACCCCAAGGGGTATCGCTTTTCTCAGGAAGATCTGCAGGTGTACCGCGATGCTGTGCGCTTGGGGTATGTGTCGGACTGCAAGCCCCTTGCTGAAATAGACTTTAAACCTTACCTGGATTGGCCTTTGGGGAAGATTAGGCAAGACATCGGGCTCGAGGTGGACCTTCTCAGGGCATATTATGCTATCGAAGCGCGTCGCTATCCGGAGATTCAGGAATCAACGCGCAATCTGGTGGGGTTCTGAGGGCAAGCGACTCGATCAGACCAGCTACTCAACTTCAAAATCAGTTTTGAAAACTATCCAGCGTTAGGATCGTGTCTCGCTGAGATGGGGAAGGCATGGTCTCTGGATAGTCTAAGTTGTAATGCAGGCCTCTGCTTTCCTTGCGTTGCAGTGCCGAAGCAATGATCAGTGAAGCCACCAAGGCTAGGTTGCGTAGCTCTAACAGATCCGGTGTCAGGGTGGATTTCCAGTAAAACTCTTGGATTTCTTGTTGAAGGTTCTCGATGCGCTTTTTGGCGCGGGCAAGTCGTTCGTCAGTGCGAACGATGCCGACATAATCCCACATCAGGCGACGGATTTCGTCCCAGTTATGACTGATGACGACCCTTTCGTCCGGGGCCTGTGCCTGACCTGATTCCCATGGCGGCAAGGAGGCAGGGTCCGAATCATTGAGTTGTTGATCAGCCTTGATCCTTTTGGCGCATCGATGGGAAAGCACCAGCGCTTCTAACAATGAATTGCTTGCCAGACGGTTGGCGCCATGGAGTCCGGTGCAAGCGACTTCGCCAATCGCATAAAGCCCAGGCAGGGATGTGGCTCCATTGAGGTCGGTGATCACCCCGCCACACTGATAATGGGCTGCTGGAACCACGGGAATGGGTTCTTTGGTGATGTCGATGCCAAACCTTAAACAAGTCTGATAAATATTAGGGAAACGATCGATGATGAAGGGAGCGGGTTTGTGTGTGATATCCAGTAGGACATGGTCTGCTCCCGATTTTTTCATTTCGGTATCGATGGCTCTGGCAACCACATCACGTGGGGCCAGGGACTCAAGGGGATGGTATTGAGACATGAAGGCATGTCTGTTTAGATCCCTCAAGACACCTCCCTCTCCCCTGAGCGCCTCGGTAATCAGGAAAGTCTTGGCCTTGGGGTGGTAAAGGCATGTGGGATGGAATTGGATGAATTCCATATTAGATACTGCCACGCCAGCCCTGAATGCCATGGCCACGCCGTCTCCCGTAGCGATATCCGGGTTGGTTGTGTAGAGATACACCTTGCCACAGCCACCGGTTGCTATGACCACCGAGCAAGCTCGGATCGTCTCAACCTTTCGGGTGATGACATTCAATACATAAGCCCCGAGGCAACGGTTTGTTTCATCTTTCTGAGCTTTGCTGGAAGTGATCAGGTCGATAGCGAAGTGATCCTCCAGCACTTCGATATTGTCGTCCGAGGCGATTGCCTGAAGGAGAGCCTGTTCAATTTCCCTCCCTGTCACATCCTTGCAGTGGAGGATGCGGCGCTTGGAGTGGCCGCCTTCCTTTCCGAGGTCCAGTTCCTTGGCTCCTCCCGAGTCTGGGATCTCACGCTCACTGAATTTCAGGCCCAGCCTGAGAAGTTCCTCAATGCGCTCAGGTCCCTCGGAGACAATGGTTCGCACGGCATCCTCTCGACACAGTCCAGCCCCAGCAAGGCAGGTATCGCTTACGTGCATCTCGAAACTGTCCTCCTTACTCGTTACCGCAGCGATGCCGCCCTGGGCATAGTTGGTGTTTGATTCGGCTTTTTGTTTTTTTGTGATGATGGCCACGCTTCCGTGCTTGGAAAGTTTGAGAGCACAGGTCAGTCCAGCAATGCCGCTACCCAAAATGAGGTGATCATAAGTGCGTTGGGGATGCGAAAAAGGACTTTGCATGGGAAGATTACAGTCGGGCATTGTCGATGAGCCGGGTGCTGCCCAAGTATGCCGCCAAAAGCATACGGCATCCACGGGTGACCCGCTGCATAGGTCGAAGGTGCTCAGAATCTACGAAGGCTAGGTAATCCAGCCTGACTCCAGGGGTTTCGAGTAGCATGGGTTCGAGAGCTTTTTGTAACCGAACCGGATTCCATGATGATGGCTTGCCTTGGTTGACCAATTCTCTAGCTCGGAGAATCATTTGATAAAGCACTGTTGCCTGCTGCCGCTGATTGGGCGAAAGGTAGGCGTTTCTTGAGCTCATTGCCAGACCGTCCTGCTCACGGCAGGTGGGCGCAATCAGGATGCGAACAGGCAGGTGCAAGTCACGAACCATTCGTTTGATGGTGATAGCTTGCTGGAAGTCTTTTTCGCCGAAAATGGCGACTTCCGGTTGGGCAATGTTGAATAATTGGCAGACGATGGTGGTGACACCTCGAAAATGCGTGGGGCGTGTGACCGCT
>Ga0181577_10001599_pt1 | contig 18172 bp, 17 predicted proteins | sample 101ome_21_FD_132468 | JGI IMG/M metagenome (GOLD analysis project Ga0181577, IMG submission 132468) | Coastal salt marsh microbial communities from the Groves Creek Marsh, Skidaway Island, Georgia - 101413BT metaG (megahit assembly) | ecosystem: Environmental > Aquatic > Marine > Intertidal...
ATTTCGTTTGACCCTAGGTCTGTATATGACTTGTTATTCATAGTGGGGCTCCGTCGAACCGAGATTCACAGATGTGTATTGACAGTTATGGCAATGTAGGGATTGGGGAGGAATGGGTACCACAACCTCTTATCTCAAACTTGTTATTTACAGCTAACAAACGCTCAACAAGCGTTCAACCGGCGTTCAACAAGCGTTCAACGAACACTCTAGAATTCATCAAAGTCACTCCAGTCACGGGCTTTGCCCCCATACTTCTCCGCAAAAGATTTCTCCGGAGGGGCGTGGAACTCCTCAAACCTACCATTCGGGATGTTGTACCTCAGGAGACACATACCCTGCTGTCCCACCCACTTAAAGCGGGACTTCCAGCAGTGAATTTCGGTGCAGTCATCACCCCTATGGACGGTAATGCCTAGATCTGCTTTGGCAAACCATGCCGCACTTCCGCTGATGTTCATGCCCTTTGGTACGGCATAACTGCCGTCTTCTCGTGGATACATCTTCTGGGGATGCGCCACAAACCAGACATGAATGCCGTGGGCCTTCGCAAAGCTGGTAATCTTTGAAAGCATATAGCTGATACCGGTATGCTCCTCTTGCCCAGTCTGCTCGATATAGTTGTATGGATCGATGACCAGACCTCGCACCCCCAGCCGCATAACGGCCTGTTTGCACCGGTCGATCACGCTGTCCATCGTAGCCATTCCTCCATCCTTTGACTCAAGGAATACGAAGTGATCATCGATAAACTTCAGCGAATCATCCAGCTCCTCCTCCGTCATCCGGCTGTTAATGCCGTCATAAAACGGCTTGCCAGATATCTTTTCCGCAAGTTTTGCGATGTGCATATGCGGAGGATTTTCAAACGAACACACGGCAAACTTCCATTTTTGTTGCTGGGCAAGGTTTACCATTAACATGTCAATAAATTCGCTCTTCCCGGAACCGGGCATACCAGTGACGATGGAGAGCTGTCCCTCTGCTATGGTGAACAAGTCATCCACAGCGGGGAATCCTGTCGAGGCGCCCCGTCCGTGACCGCTTGTGTAGATTTCTTTTACTGAGTCCCTGTAGTCCTCAGCGCCATACACACCGGACAGTGGCACAGGGGTAGGCTTTGCGAAGATCTTTTTGGTTTCATCAGCTCCCAACTCCCTGACCGCGTCATTACCATCCTTGATCCCCTCAGGGAAGTTGACTCGCCAGCACTTTGCTCTTCCAACCCGTCTAGCAATCTCCTCAGCCAGTGCCTCGCCAGCCTGATCATTATCTGTCGCAAGGACAATCTTCTTGCACTTCTCAATTCTTTCACGCTCTTCCCACACATACGAAAACTTGTTGTCCTCTTCGGGACTTACTCGCTTATTGCTAACCTTTGCCGGCGCCCCATTGGGGCAGGAAACGGCCTTAATTCCAACGCTAGCCAGTGCGATCACATCACACTCGCCCTCAACGATTATCAGCTCATCTTGGTCCTCTTCCAGCTCAGTTACGCCGTAGAAAGACCTTGCCGCACCATCACTGGTAAATGCCTTTCCCTCGATTGACCGCCACTTTATGGCATCAGGGTTATCCCGACCGCCATAGATAAATCCTATCGCTGGCCGCTCCTCACCTTGCATCCACTTGGTTCCGGTGGTCATTGCGGGCAACCCGTTAAGGTCTGACAAGTCAACACCACGGCTGGCAAAAAACTCTTTGATCAAGTCCACGTTGTTGTTTAGCTGTGTCGGAATCTTGGTTACCTTCTCACTCATATAATCCTCATAAAATGCTTTGCGCTTCACGCCGCCAGACACGCCACAGTGGTGGCAAAGATAGACAGTGCTGTCGGGATTCACGGTAATTGAAAGGGTTTTTTCTTTTTTCTTCTTGCGGTCAGGGCTACATGATGGACATGTTTCCCTTGTGCTCCTGTGGAACTGAAGCACAAAATCTTGCAAGTTATGCATAAGACACTTGCTCCCTAGCCTTTTTTCTGATATTTAATTGGCATTACTAGAATAGTTCTAGGCTTAGAAGAGTCCTAAGCCTATGAAATTCCTAATATATTAGGATTCTCATAGGCTAGAAGAGTCCTAGGCATAGGATATTCCTAGTAATACCACCCACTTTCCTCATTTGCCCCGTTATCGGGGCTTTTTTTTAGCTACAGTGAGCTAATTCTTCCATCACCATCTTGCCGACAACCTTGCGCTCTGCACTCGACAGCAACGACATCTCATCCAAGGTGTCTTGAAGACCTCTCGGGAAGTTGGCTATATCACAGTGCTCTAGGAACATGTCGGACTGTACATACTTGATGGCATCTAATTTCTCTTGGGGTCCGGCATAGATTAGGTCTTTGATCGCCTGACCGATAACCTTGCCCATGACATTCTTATAGATATCTGACACTTATTTCTGCGCGTGGATCTTCTTTGTCCACGCCCCCCCAGTAAATGTGCTTCTCTTTTACCGACCTGTCATTCTTGTAAACCTTGCCCTGAAGGCAATCAAGTATCAAAGACTCATCAAGATCGGGCCGCCTACTAGCATAGAATATCGTGATTGTCACCGCCACATCTTTTTCTATCAGCTCGTCAAGTGACGGGCATTGCTTGTCAAAACTCTTGACGTAATCAAGCGCCTTCTTTGACTTGATCACCATCGAGCCGCCATTTTTTGCCCTTACAATTCTACGCGAGTTAGCTTTACTACAGGGTTCTCCGTGGATTGTTATGCTCATGATATCTCTTGACATACATACTCTCAACGTAATACGATGATGACAAAATACAAGAGGGTGGACAAATGAGCAAGATGTCACGTCATATTTATCGCCAAATTGAACGCGGCGAATTACCAATGGAGTTAGAAGACGATGAGTATTCGTATCGAAAAAAATGTACCGCTTCCCCAGAGATCTCGTTTGCCGGATCTACCATTTCAAAACATGCAAATAGGCGACTCATTTCTCGCACCAGTGCCCGTAGGCGATCAGCGGTTGATTGGAGCCTTGAGGCAGAGGGTCTCCCGCTACCAGAAGACAAATCCTGATCAGCGATTTAGCGTTGTTAAAGACGGCGAACAAATGAGGGTATTCCGAATCGCATGAACATAACCAACAACACATTCCTGCCTGAGCCTGTATTTCAAGCTCTCACCAAAAGCGACTACACCAAGGGCAGTAGTAATCGATCCGTTACTCAACTGATTGATTCGCCCCGCGTTAGGATTCTTCGCAAGGAGAATGACGAGCGCATTAGTGAAGACGCCGCCGACATGCTCTGGTCTGTGTTGGGCACCGCTGTGCATAAGATGTTTGAGGACAACGAGGTCGAGGGCCACATCTCTGAGGAGAGGCTTTATGCCGAGGTTGAGAACTGGGTCATCAGTGGCGCCATCGATGTTCAGCGTGACGAGTCAGACGGAAGGGTTGCTGTGCTTGATTACAAGTGCACCTCCGCATGGTCTGTCATTTATGGCAAGCCGGAGTGGGACAAGCAACTTAACTTTTACGCTTGGCTTGTCGAGCATTGCAAGGGTATTTCTGTAGGCAAGCTACAGATTGTTGCCGTGTTGCGTGACTGGCAACGGAAGAAGGCAGAGGTTGATAGCTCGTACCCTCAAGCCCCAATCGTCATGGTGGATATTCCGTTATGGTCCTTTGAGGAGCGCGATGCATACGTCCGTGGGCGCGTCAAGATCCATCAAGATGCCGAGTTCCAGCGCCTGACCGGAGGCGATCTCCCGCTTTGCTCAGACGAGGAGCAGTGGAAGAAGGGTGACTCTTTTGCCGTCAAGAAGTCTGGCAATAAGAGGGCGCTCAGGGTATTCGACAGCATGGAACAAGCTGAGGCATACATGAAAGACGGTATGGAGATCGAGGTCCGAAAGGGCAGATGTGTCCGATGTGAGGATAACTACTGCAAGGTCGCAGATTTTTGCGACCAATATGGAGCGGGTCATGCTTGAGAAAGATCCTGACTTCTACCGAAAGGTTGTAGGGATGATGCAGTCATCCAAGAATTTGCTGAAGATCCAGATCCAAGGCAATGAAATGATCTTCTCTCTCAATGGGAAGTTAATAGGAAAGATGGGGACTGCGGAGTTTTACCGCATGTCAGTAAAAGAAATATGGTCATATTTAGGAGTGAACCATGAGCACCAAAAGCACCTTGAAGTCTGAGCCGACTTACAAGTCGGTTTGGGACACGCTGTCAAAGGTTGATTGCTCTGAACATACTCAGGAGAAGAACGGGCTAACCTTTCTTTCTTGGGCATGGGCTTGGGGCATTATGATGGAGCATTACCCAGATGCCTCCTACTCTTTTTCGTCACCAATACGTGATGAGAAAGGTACGGTTGAGGTCTGGTGCACCATCAAGATCGGCGCCCTTGAGCGGCGTATGTGGTTACCGGTGATGGACTACAAAAACAACGCCATCATAAACCCCGACTATCGAAAGATTAGTGATACCCGAATGCGATGCCTCACCAAGTGCCTCGCCATGTACGGGCTAGGTCACTACATCTATGCCGGCGAAGACATTCCCTCTAAGGATAATGAGGCTGTTGCGGACAACGCAACACCAAAGGAACCGGCAAAGCCAAAAGCCAAGAAGAAGGCGGCGCCAAAGAAGGATGAGGAACCCACTCAGGAATCAGCGTTTGAGCACAACATTCCAGATGAGGAGTCAGCGGCTAACACCGTGACATTTATGTGCGAGACCGTGGATTCATTCCATGCCGATTCGATGGAGTCTCTTGCGAACTTTTGGAAAGAAAATAAGAAGTTAATCGACTTTCTCGATGCCAACTTCTCTGATCAATACGAGCGTCTAAAGGCGCATTTCACAAGCACCAAGCAACAACTTCTCAAAGGAGATGCAGAATGAGTAAGTACCCAAAGTCCGAAGGCGCTATATTTGCCAACAAAAAGGAGCGGGATAATCACCCAGACCTGAGTGGCAAGCTGGAGATCACCAAAGATCAGATCAAGATGCTGATCGAGATGGGCAAGGCTGGACAGCAACCGGCACTACAGGTTGCCGGCTGGAATAGGAAGTCCCAAGCTGGGCAGAGCTATGTCTACCTGTCTGCGGAGGCGTACATGAAAACGCCTAAGCCAGAGAGCGATATGGAGCGATTCACTCCAGACGATGATGAACTGCCCTTCTAGTGGTTCTTAGAAGTAAGAAGATGCTTGACGCCGCAAGGGATCAAGCCTGTGTCAACTGCGGGGCCGCTGACGGAACCGTGGTTGCCGCACACTACACTGGCATGAGGGCGCACTGGCTTGGCAAGGGGGTTGCCAACAAGGTAAGTGATCTTTGTGTTGCTGACCTTTGCCATAAATGCCACAGCGCCTTCGACCAGCATAAGGCGGCATCGCGGGATGAAAGTGCCACAGCTTTCCAGAAAAAAATAGATATGAGCGAGCAGTTTCTATTCCTTGTTATTAAGACGTTAATGAGAAGAATCGACCAAGAGGTCGTGACCATAAAGGGAGTGAGGAAGTGAGTTATCTAAATCCAATTTTGCTTTTTGATAAGGCGCCCACGAGAGGGAAAGCGATAAAGGCTATGTGCGCTCATTGTATGGGATGCACTAGAGACCATATCGAGGCTGGTTTTCGGGAAAACATCCGGAACTGCACCTCCACGGGCTGTCCTTTGTACCTGTTTAGGCCGTACCAGAAGAAAGGATCAAGCGAACCCAAAGGAGATCAAGACGATGCAAGTGCACATACCGCGTGAGAAGTCTCAGAAGATCATAAACCTGTTTCAGCTTCTGTCTAATATATTTCCAGAGGCAATGTCAGACCTGATTGAGACAAACAAAAAGGCATCTGAGGGGATAACCATCGAGATATCCCCCATGAAGCTGAAGAGGACTCGACCTCAGGAGAACTACTACAGAAAATACTGTGCTGAGTTTGCAAGGTTCTGCGGTATGACGCCTGATGAGATGCACGAGGAGATGCTGTGCCAGACGTTCGGCTCAACCGAACACGCAACCAAGTTTGGTATGAGAAGGCGCCCAGCGAAGAGAAGTGGAGATACCCGGAGAATCGACTACTCAGAACTTGTTGAGACGTTGTGTCGGGTGGCCGCAGAGATGGGCTACTACGTGCCGCCGGCCCATAGCGAGGTTGCGTGAAGAAGATCAGCCTCAACATCGAGTTTGACGCCGATAGCGCAGATGCGCTCATAAGGTCTATAGATAGGATAGTTGAGGTTCTTGAGTCTGTTGGCGCAAATGCAGATGAGATAAGAAGGACGTTGCATGACATAGCCGACATACTGGAGGGGGAGAACAGAGATACGGGGGAGATTTAGTGGCAGAAAATGTGTTTTATAGCGGCCAACGATTTAATCAGCACACAATACTTGATGCTGGAAAAGGCCAGATAGCTGGCCGAATTGGCGAGGCGGCTTTTGCCAAGGAGTATCTACTAAACACAGACACTAACGCCCCGTCTCTGCTTTGGGTTGGGTCAAGGGGGCACGGGCACGACTTTGAAATTCACTTCCCAGATCGGGGTGTTGTCACTGTAGATGTGAAGACAAAAGAAAGAACGGTGCCACCAAGGCCAGACTATGACCTACATGTTACCAAGAACCAGATAAATCACGATGTTGATGTCTATGTTTTTGCGTCAATGAATAGGATGAACAACAACCACGTTGACCTTGTCGGCTGGTGCACAAAACGCTGGTACTGGGAAAACGCGATTAATGTTAAGAAGGGGGAGTTAGATGAGGCCGGAAAAGCAGAGCTAGCAGATGCCGCGAAAATAAAACATCATCAGATTGCACCAATGTCAGCCTTCTGGAGAAGACTGATAGACTGCTTCAATGGATAGGCTCCTCATCTCTGTTGTAAACACAAGCAATATGAACGGCCGAGCACATCATCCCCACCCTATCCACAGAGGTGTTAGACGTGCTGTGAAAAATAACATCACCCCCCTTTATCGAGTAAACCAGAACGGCATCTTCTAGTTGTTCTGAAAGGTCTGAGTCTTCGTCAATCAGGTTGGTCACGAACGCCTCAAGCATGATCGCCACCTCCTGCCATGTTGCCGGTTTCTTCTTGAAATCTATAATTTTTGTCATGCCCTTGGCCTTATGGTGACGCGAGCTACCTCACCGTCTGACTTGTTATAGGTAATAACCTTGGCGCCTCGCCTTGAAACCCAGCCCCCGCGAGATGCATAGGCATCACGGCCAGCTAGAGTGGGATGCTGTTCCGCAATAGCACCACCATCCTCGACAAGTTTCTCATGATGATAATGCCCTGTATGGATGTAGGTGTAGTTGGCGTCTCCCCACATGGACCTGAATCTTGGCTCACTAGCAAACAACTTGTGCAGTTGGGCTAGCTTGACCTTGTGCCCGTGGTGGAAGGCGAGCATTGTATCGCCATGTAGATACGCATAGTAGGGAAACTCATTATCGACAACCTCAAGCCTTGGCTCATCAGCAAAAAGATGCTTGATGTATTTTCGTAGCCAGATGCTCCCGCTTATATCGTGATTGCCCTCGGCAGAAACGACCACCACCTTATCAAACTTCTTGAGCATCATCTTTACGGCTTCTGCCATCACGGACATCGCCAGCTCTACCAGCTTGCCATAGCGGGTGTCTGCATCGAGGATGTGTCCACTGCTCGGGGTGACGCTTAGGATGCCATCCCAATGCAGGAAGTCTCCAAGCTGGCAAAGAATCCCAGTCCCCGACTTCGGGCTTGCTTGTATCATGTCATGAACAGAATTAAGAAATACGTCCCGAGCTATTTCAACATTCCAGTCATCGCCGGTTTCGGCTTCCCATGCGTACATGCCCAAGTGAAAGTCAGTGATGGTGAGGAGGGAGAGAAGGTTCTCGTCTGTCTCTTTCGGGGACTTGGTGGGCTTGAAAGACCTTATACCCTCTAGGGTTTTATCCAGTCTCTCGCAGAGTATTTCAAACTGACGCTCCTCATCGGTCTGACTTTTAACCCACTGACGCAGGAGATTCCCGTTCTCATCATAGAACGTAGAAACACCCTTTATCTTGTGGCCGTCAGGAACAGGATTGTGCCAGTCATGCTCAGGGCTGTAACCCTGTCGAGCGGCTTTTTGCTTAACCTCGTGAATGGCACTCTTTAGAACGTGATCTTTTAGGCCGGCGTGTCTACCCGCTTCCCGCTGACCCATGCCCTGAACAAGTATTAAATCAACCGCCAGCTTCTGCCTCTCTGTCGAGCAGAACCTGAACAACGGATGCTCCATAACCAGCCCCCCATGCTGATCAAAGTAACTAGAAGGTTGTTTCTATGAACGGAAGATCTGCCGCATCCTTTAGTTTATTGACAACCTTTAGGTACTCATTTATCTGACCATCTATGTCTTCAATTATGTCTCGCTTGACATCTGGGTCTAGCTTAGAATTCATGACCTTGCGCTTTTGATCTCTAGCCAAATCTAGCTTTCTTTTCACAGCATATACTGGTTCTTTCAAACTGAGCAAATGGCGCCTTGAGGCTATGTAGGCGTTAAGGTCGTCAGCCCTTCCCTCTTTCTTTAACTTGTTAACGGTATTAACGACAGTCGATATCTCATCGTAAAGCTCGTATGCGTCTTCCCTCAAGCCAGACCCCTCTTTCTGGCCGAAGAACCTGCGCCAGAGTGGGAACTGATACATGCTCTTTGCTGGAGGAAGCACAGAGTCTTCGCCCTGAACGAACTCCGACTTCAATCCCCTGTCCACCAGATTGAGTATGTAGGCTCCTAGTGTACCCGTGTAGCCAAACATGATGTGATCAACCTTCATCGGACTGATGTTGAGATTTTCTCCAACAAACTTACCCATTTCAGTGGTTCCAGCATCCGCTCGAAGACCGCCTGTAATCTTTTGATCAATGTAGTAGGGGACGATTTCTCTTCCCGTGAAGAAGTTGTGGTTAAGGCTGGCCTCTACGATTGGAGCTACAGCCTGCGCCCCTAACGGGTTTATTTCCAATGTTGAGGTAATACCCCTGACGATGGTGTCCCGAACCTCGGGAGCCGTCTTGTCTCCGAACGTGGAGGCAATAATAGTCTCTGGTATGGTCTTGAACAGTAGCCCAACCTCAAACGGAATCGGGATTCTTACCGGAACGCCAGCCGATGTCGGCACAAGCCAGTTATTGTCCCTGACCTCCTCGCTCTGCTCTTTATACTGATCATCATCGCTAACCAGCATGTAGTAGAGGCCGGTAAGTCCGGCTAGTAGCAATCCTCTTGTCGCAAACTTGAGTGCGGCGGTGCCTTGGGGGTCTTTTACTGCTGAGTAGTTACCAGTAGACGCCCGAACAAAAACATCCAAACCTTGGAAGCGAGCATTCAAGAATGGGATTGCCGCAGTGATGACTCTTGCTAGCGGGTGAGCCCCTCGTCTTGAGAAGTTAATAATCTCCATTGCTTGGAACGCGGCTTCTGCCTCATTGCCCGTTCTTGCAAGGACATCGTTGTACACAGCGTTTCTTGTGGCCGCATCCGAGGCTGTCGTTGCATCTCCGAGTGCTCGCCAGAGAGACTTGAACATGCCGAAAGGACTACCCTTGTCGCCATCAGGCCCAATGCCCCTTCTATTTGACTCGTTAGTGAAGAACTTGACGACATCATCTGGATCTCTGGAGTAGTCGTATCCACCGACAACACCGACCCTCTCAAGCCGATTCATGCCATCGGCCAGCCCCTTGACGCTATCCAAGATTGGCACAAAATTTGCGCCAGAGGTGGTGAATGTGGACAGGGTATCCCTCATGAGGTTGGCAATCATGAAGCCCGGATCTCGCGTAATCGTCTCTCGCAGGATCATGCTTGGGAAGCCCAAAGTTTTGGTCAGTATGTCAGTGACAGCGCCGCCACCAAGGGTCTCCATAGAGCTGTAGATCAGATTGTCATCTATCTCAAACTTGACCGGCTTGCCATTGACCTTGAACGTCACCCCGTTTGGAACGTCTTTCTTTAGCGGCACCTGCCTTGCAAGGCCAAGCGCCTGCATATCTCTAGTGATTCTTTGTTGGGCGACATTCTTCATGCCCATCTCAATGGCAGAGCTTAGGTTGAGAGCGACAGATTCTATAAGACCAATATCGACAGCCTTCTCGCTTCCCTTGTAACGCTTGAAGCTGGACAGTTGGCTGAGATCTCCAAACACGCCCTGCGCCACTTTCGGAAGACCCTTGTCTCCCTGAGCTTGGCGGTAGAACGGTATATAGGAGGAGGCCTTCCATTGCTCTGCCGTTTCCTCATTGAGAATGCCGGTAGCCTTTAGGAAGTCGATGGTCTTATCGTTGTATGCCATCCATACGTCATGCCAGTCCTTGACTGGGTTATAGCCGTTGGCATCTGTGAGGGCATCAACCTCTTGCAGTATCTCGGCTCTGGTCTGCGCGTCAACAGGGTTTACATCGCCCCGCTTATCGAGGTATTGACCACGCATCACCATCGCATAGGCCTGAGCAATCTTCCTGAGATCACCCACATCCTTGTTGTAGATCAGAGACATGACCTCGATCAGGCCGCGATACTGTCTTCCGTTGTGCGAAAAGTCCACGACCTTAGTAAGGCCATTCTTGTAAACAGGAACGCCATCCTTGATGGAAGAGGCTAGGATTCCTCTTGACCGATCAGAGAATAATGCCGCCGCTAAGGCGCTGGAGTCTGCCTCAAGCTCACGAAGCATCGGGTTCTTCTGGTAATACTTTTCAAGACCAGCGTATCGGTTGAGGGCGAACTGCTTGAACCTCGTCAGCATCTCTCCGATTGGACCGGTGTTTGTAGCCTCCATGAAGACTTTACCGTTGGCCTGTTCCCGGTCTGGCCCTGTTGTTAACTTCTTAACAGCAGGACTTTCTGGGGGCGCATCGTACAGCTCTTCATCTGGAGTTAATGCCGCCTCTGGGTTTTGCCCGATATATTGGGCTTCGGGAGAGGCCTTGACGCTGAAGCGGGGTGGCCCTTGAGTCTTGTTGATTGCCTCTAGGTTTTGATTGACCGCATCGTAGAGTTCATCTTTGCTTGCAACAGCTCGCTTCAGCCCTCGCTCTCCCATCAACTGCTGGGTATCGCGTTCTGATTTCAGCGGCTTGTTGACGACAGCAACCTTCCCGAGGGCGCTGTTATCGGACCAAAATCCGATATACCCCGCATCGTTCAGATTTTGCAGGGTCGAACCAATGTCTACACGACTTGTATCTGGATACGTGACAACAAGGCCTTCGGCGTCCTGACCTATGTTGTAGATGGAATTGGGGTCTACTAGAAACCTGTTCTCTACAGCGCCTAGCCCCGGTTCTTGAACATACGGATTAACGTCCGCGTCAGTGATGCCGAAATATGTCGCCTCTGGGGTGTCGCTTTTTGTTCTATCTAGTCCGGTCCCTGCGCGAGATGGATCTGTCTCGCTGACCGGCTCTCGACTGTAATGAGTTAGTCGGAGTCTTCCGTCTTCTGTAATCGCGCCTTCAAGTCCGACCGAAACATCTCTGTCAACTGCCGGTCCAGATCCTGCATCCAATCTATCGATTTCTCTTTCAAGGCGGCGTTGCGTTTCGGATCGGAGGTCACCAATGCGCCCCCCAAGATTCTCTCCAAATTCTCGCCTGAGTCCTTCGTTATCGGCATAGGTATAATCCTTCTTCTCTGGAAAAGCGTAATATACGTCACTTATGTTTATATCATATTGACCCTGTAACTGTCTATCAAAAGCAGACGCCATTGAGTCTGGGTTCATTGACTCATCCAGAAGGATCAGCATGTCTTCGCCCACGGTTGTCTGCCCGCTTATTTGCGGTATTCTGTTTATGCCCCTCAGACTCTGATATATGGCGTCAACTTCTTCGGGCGTCTTCTTGCCTATGGCGATCTGAATAGACGATCCTTTTGACGATCCAGCAAATGGCTTGGGCGAGAAAACAGCCATACCCTCTTGGTCCAAGACGTAACCAAATGCTTTTGCCATTCTCATTGGGTCGCCGGTACTCATGGAATAAGCGAAAGAGGGCTGAACACCGTCATCCATCCAGTTGCCAAGCTGGCTACCGACACTGCCGCCAGCCCTCATCGCCGCTCTTAACTTCCTAGCTACTATGTCAGCAAGACCGTTGCTTATTTCTGAGCGTTGCTCAAGAGGTATGCCCTGCCATCTTTGCTTTAGGGCTGTATTGTTTGGATCTGGCGCGACTTCAAAGATGACTTGAGGGCGCCGGTCAAAAAGCACCTCTTCCTCTTCGTAGGTGTTTACTGCATTTTTAGCAAGAACCAGAGGGCCGACCTGCACAACCTCGTCAGCATAGCTTACGGGTTCGCCGGTTTTTCTGTTGTAGAATATGGCCCTACGGCGCGGATCGTATCCGACTTGAGTCCATGATGGATCGTTAAGCGCCTTCTCGGCCAAGGCCGCGTTCTCTTCGTCAGTCCTGTTTATGAATCGACCATTGATTCTGGCGAACGGCGACTTTGCACCGCCCTCCATCACCTTCTCAGCCTTTTTTTGCTCAGAGGCCGTCATCTTCATATCAGCATTAGAGATGGATGCGGTGGCTCTATGTGAGGCGCCACTTTTTCTGTGTACCGTTGGAACCCAGACGCCATGGTCTGTGTATGCGGGAATGTCTAACCTCAGTCCGACAGCCTCACCCTCCTCTATCGGAGAGTCGATCTTGTCCTTCTTGTTAGATGTCAAGGCTCCGTACATCTCATCGTATGTTGCTGGCTCTGGCACAAAGTCATAGGGTCTAACGGTCTCGGCAACAAACTCTTGGTACTCAGACCTTGTTATAGCTCCCTCTCTGAAGCCTTTGTAAGCCCTTTCAACATCAGGTCTTAGGCCTGTTTCTGGGCGACCAACCCTGATTCGGTCTTCAAGCTCATCTTCGACAATATCAACCTCGTCCATAACGATAGGTTGATCGGAGACTTTCTGCTCTTCGGTTGGCTCGACATATGCACCGGCAACAATACCTCTTTCAGGCACCGCGCCTCTTTCTCTCTCAAGCCTGTACAGGGTGCGGACCTCTCCTCGCTCTCTGGCCCCAATTTCTCCAGTCTCAAGGCGGCGCAGGAAGTCACTGAAGTTAGCCGCCTCTGTGCTACGGGTGAAGCCGACCATATTCTTGAAGAAGTCAACAATACGGCGCATCAAGGACCGAGGCTTGCCGCCGATCTTGATGGGATTACCTCTGTCATCAATCAGCTTGCCCTGATAGCCATACTTGATCAGCTCGGCAATCGCCTCTTCGGCCTGAATTACGGCATCTCTGTCGTTATAGACACGAGCGGCATACTGGTTGAATGCTTCTCCTGACTTGTAATCAACAGCGCCAGACGGCTTGTAACGGCGAGAGGCTCGTTCAAGAAGCTCTAACTCCTCCTGAGTTATCAGATCCAGCCCCCGGATGGCGTGAATCGTTTCATGGTTGAACGTGCCGAGGATTGCTCTCTCTAGGTCTGCATCGGTGGCGTCTGAGCCAACCTCTTCAAGGATGGTGTCAAAGCTAACCTGAAGAACCTGAGCTGTCGGAGAGTACAGTCCACGACCTTCTTTTTCTGTATCAAAGGAAAGATTACCCTCGGCATCAACCCGAACACTCCTGACCCGATCAACCAGATTTGCGGTCACATCATCGGACAGACCCATGGCGGTCAGCCTGTCCTGAATCGCCTTCGCCATTGCCTGACGGCGCTGATCTGGTGCTGGTAACGCAAGAATCTGCGACTCCTCCACCTCGACAGGGGCTGGGGGTGCGCCTATCTCTCTCGCCCTTTTGACCAGCTTGTCATACGCCCTCTCCTTGATCGGAATACCACGGAACTCAAGGCCTTGACGAGGGATGTCTTTGCCCTGCTCATTGAGGTAGTCAACGGCAAGTCGTAGCTGGGCTGGGGAGTATTCCTTCAGCTCAAATACAGGGACTGGGGTGGGCTTATTGAAGCGGGGGAGCTGACGCATCTTATAGAAAAGAAGCTGTCGCTCTTCTTTGGTGAGGTCGTTAATGGACTGATCACGCCGTAGTTTTCGGCCAGTGAAACGCTCTGCAATCTTCCGCATCTCGGGGGAGCGGTAGTCCATGTCGATGTTCTTTGCCGCAAGAAGTTGCTCAAATTCTGCTTGGCTTAAATCTGGGTCGCCAAACAGGTCTGAACTGGGGAGGAACGCCCCTCCTTTTCTCGCATTTATGAATGCCGCATAGTCTCTTGCATCCTTTGCGCTTTGGAATTTAACCCTGCTTGGTGCCCTCTTTCCTGCACTTCTGGCCTGATCCTTCTCTTGAGCTGTGGCTGGGCGATCCTTCAGGATTGCTGTGGAAGATCCATCCCTATCAACGCTAACCACAGGAGCGCCGTCAAGGGTGGTTGCTCTTAACGTGTCAACATCTGAGGCGCCAGACTCAAACTCAGCAAGCCGGCCCACGTTATCTCCAAGCGCCTTTCTCACCTCGGATAAGGAGAATCTATCGGTTTCAGGCAAACCTTTTTTGATGCGAGCCGCGTTAATTCGCTGTGACGCGGTCATCTCTTTGGGCCTGAGGCCGGCATCTACAGCCTGCTGTGCGGTCAAGTCGTCAGCGAAGCCCTCTTCGGCTGTTGTCCCGGCGGCATAGTCTACTGCTAACTTGTTATATGAGGTTCTTTCCGTCCCAAGAACCTGACGGCCCAGCGTCAAAAGGCTTTGAGTCTGATCTTCATCAAGGTCAAGGCCGGATTCCTCAACAATCATCCGGTTGTTTTGCTCAAGGGTTTTTTCAAGAACCTGCTCGTTCAGGGCGGCGGCGAGTTGCGCGGCTTCGGCTGGGTTTGCGTATTCTGGGCCGTACCTTTTGCCTTGGCTATCGGTAACGAATCCGGTATCGCCGTATCCGGTCACTGATTCGGCGGGCAAGCCAGCCTCTCTGGCCTCCATTGCCCTCTTCAGGTCAGCTTGAGCACTCTCCGCATTAGACGAAAATGTCTCATAGACAGGGAAGGAGGCGCCAAGACGATTAGCTATCTCAATAGCAGTGGCCTTGAAGGGGTTTCCTCCAGCCATTCTTTCTTCCACCCGCCCATCCACAGAGAAGGGGATCATGGCCGGCCCAACATTGACCACATCGATCTCTTCTTCTGCGATCTCTGGGGCGTCCATTACCCTCTCGGCGGATCTAGCCTCTCTTCTTTGTTGTTCTTCATCGGCTAATCTTTGACGAATCTCCCTCTCTTCATCGAGAAGGACTTCATTGATGGCCTGACGCCGCCTTCCAGCCGCGTAATTGACAACGAGATCAGCCGCCGCACCAACAGCACCGCCAACAGTTACGTCGTCCCATGCGGATTCACCGATGGGGGTGTTGGGGTCATAAAGGCCACGGGCCGTGAAATCTTGGAGGAGTCCTGCGGTGAGTTCCTGAACGGCTTCAACACCGCCTGTCTTGGCCGCGTTGGTAAGCCGAGGAATGATTGACTTGGCGAGAGACTGGCCCGCAACCTCTGCTGGCAGTCCTTTGAACAGGCGCTCGACAGGCGCGAGTTCGGTGAGTCCGATAGCGCCACCAATAGCGATGGCCGTATCTTCTGTGTCTGGATCTATATCGATCCCTTGAGCACGGGCTTGAGCTATCCGCTGAGACTGATCGCCAGCCCCCGCGCCAACAGCGAGAGCGCCAGCGCCACCAAGCTGGGCGGCGGTAAGAGCCTTCCCTGTAAGGCCAGCCGCCTTGCCGATAAGGCCGGGGCCGAGGAAGGTGAAGAAGGAGCCTAGACCTTCACCAAACTTGGTGCCAAATGAGTCTTGGTACCCTTGACCCACGCCAAGAAAGCTCTCGTTTAGAGCCTCCCTGCCTTGACGGGCGAGGTTAAGGACAGAGTCTTCGTCCTCATCATCGATAACGTCCTCAAGGCCGACAAGATTCAGTCCAGCATCTGCTAGCTGGAACAAGCCTTCGCCGGTAGAGATGAGGCTGTTCGCCACGCCACGAGGAACGCCCTTGAGGGTTTCGCCCAGAGTCCCGAGGACCGTTGTTGAGTCGTAGGCTATTGACGGATCTAGGGCATATTGCTGTTGAGCGTATCCTATGATTTGATCGTCTGGCGCTCCCTCGGGGTGAGTAACATCGATTAGCTTGCCGTCAGGCGTGTTGACAGTTGTTGTTGGCACAAACTAGCTCCTTATCGGCTAGAGGGTTATCGACCTGCTATTCCCCATTCTCCTGACTCGCCAGCAGGAATGCCAGCAACCACATCTCTCCTTGGCATGTCGATTCCAAGCATTGAATAAAGCTGTTGCTCCAGCACCCTGAATCTTGCCTTTTCTGAATCAGACATAATTGCCAAATTCTCACGCAGGCTAGCAACCTCTCCGGCCAACGCCCTGAGACCCTCTCTTTGAGAGGTCGCGGTGCTTGCAGTAAGCGTTGCGTCTATCTTCTTCTCCAGAAGCTCCATCTGCTCATCAAACTGACGGCCCTTCTCCTCTCTTGCGATATCTTCGCGGCCAGCCTGATACTCGGCAAGTCTCTTGCGAATAGCTATTGCCTTGGCGTCTTGCTGTCCCTTGGCCGCCGCGACACCTGCCGCCGATATTCCTTTTGACAAGTCACCACCAGCAATGCCCGCACCCAACTGCATCAAGGCGTTAGCCATAGCCGCGTCCTTGGACTCTTTGATTAGGTCTGAGAAGTCTAGGCTGGGCTCTGTTTTATCTGGACGACCCTGATTCTGAATGGGGCTTGTGCCCTGAACCTCTTTTGAGCCGGCTCCTGAGAGCATTTGAGGGATGCCGTCATCCTCATACAGAAGACCTACGCCGTCCCTTTTCTTGCTTGCATCGTTAGACGGCATGCCTAACAATAGCTCTTCCGACAACGGATCTGGAGCGGCCACCTGTCCGGGCTTAAGGTCCATCATTTGATCGTAATACCCCTGAAAAGGCCCAAGATCTTGCTGATTTGCGGCTGACTGGAACATCAACGGGTCTCTTCCTACCGGAAGGCCTCGCCTAGCCCTCCTTACGGATTCAGGCGTTAGAGAGTCCTCAAGACCGGAGAGAAGGTCTGCCACGCCTTGCCTTCTTGACGCCGCACCCTCTAGAGACGCCGATGCCGCCTCTGAAAAGGACTTTGATAACGGGGACATATCCACGCTTGGGCTATCTGGAAGCGCATCCTGAATTGATAAAAGCTGTTCGGCGTATCTTCCGGCAAGATCCGGGGTTTGACCGCGCTCCGGAGCCTCTGGGAGCATGTTACGCATAAGACCCACTAAGCCCTCTCCAGCTTGGCGACCTGCGGACTCAACAGACTCTCCAGACGGGGGTGCGGGAAGTGCGCCTCTAGCTGAGGAGACCAAGTCTTCCATACTAGGAATTGATACGCTTGGAAGATTTATCTCCTGAGGAGCGTAGCTCTCTCTTGCCGAAGCCACCCCCTCCCCTCGTCTTCTATCCGGCAGGGTTACATCTGTTTGCCCTAGATCTGGCAAAGAAATCTGCCCTCGCTGTCTATCCGCAACAAGTTGCTTTACAAGCTCAATAGCCTCTGGCTGATTCCTGAAGATGGTCAGCAGATCGGCCATGCTTGCGCCTTCTTGAAGTGCTCTTTCTACCTGAGACCTGACAGTGCCAGCTCCAGAGGCGGTCTGCTGGTCCAAAAAGCCACCCCCTTGAAGCCGAATAATCCCGCCGCTAAACATCTGCTGGGGAGGCATTCCCTGCGGTGGCATTGCTTGGGGAACCATTGCTTGGGGAGGCATAACGCTCATCACGCCCTCTTGAACAATTTGATCTGCCACTGTGCCTTGAGGTTGCTGTTCCTGTTGAAATCGCTTTCGCATGTCTGTTCTGCGCTGGATCTCTGAGATAACCAGAAACTGAGGAACCTGACCCGTGGGAGCTTGTGCCTCTTGCTGGAGAGCCTGATCTGGCAGACCCTTGATCATGTCTTCAACTTCAAGAATGTTCATTGTTTAGCCCCTAAAAGCATTGTAGAGACCGACTCCGGCGATACCGGACCCGAGTAATTGCTGAGTCATAGATGGAGTGATCCCGTATGCCTGAGACACCTGTCCGGGCGCAATCGGGATGCCCTGAAGCATAGAACTGTAGAAGGACAACTGCTCTTTTGGATAGGCTTGCTGGCGTAAGAAGTCGGCGTAACCAATATCCAGTCCTCTCTGCATTAG
>Ga0181577_10001604_pt1 | contig 18155 bp, 17 predicted proteins | sample 101ome_21_FD_132468 | JGI IMG/M metagenome (GOLD analysis project Ga0181577, IMG submission 132468) | Coastal salt marsh microbial communities from the Groves Creek Marsh, Skidaway Island, Georgia - 101413BT metaG (megahit assembly) | ecosystem: Environmental > Aquatic > Marine > Intertidal...
GAAGTAGCTGTCGTGGTACTGGAAGTCAGCAGGTGCGATTGAGAGCATCAAACCAGTGAAGCCGCCGATAGTAAACAAGACCAAGAAGCCGATGCTGAAAAGCATCGGGGTTTCAAAGGTCATTGAGCCGCGCCACATCGTGGTAATCCAGTTGAACACCTTCACGCCGGTGGGCACCGCAATAAGCATAGTTGCATACATGAAGAACAGTTCGCCCGCGATTGGCATGCCCACGGTGTACATGTGGTGCGCCCATACGATAAACGACAAGAACGCGATCGCGGCGGTAGCGTAAACCATTGACGCATAGCCGAAGAGTGGCTTGCGCGAAAACGTGGGGATGATCTGAGAAACCACACCGAAAGCGGGCAGAATGATAATATACACTTCGGGGTGGCCGAAGAACCAGAAAATGTGCTGGAACAACACAGGATCACCACCACCTGCCGCAGAGAAGAAGCTCGTGCCAAAGTGAATGTCCATTAGCATCATGGTCACGGCACCAGCGAGTACAGGCATTACCGCAACCAGTAGGAAAGCGGTGATCAACCACGTCCACACGAACAAAGGCATCTTCATGTACGTCATGCCAGGGGCACGCATGTTCATGACGGTCGCAATGATGTTGATCGAGCCCATGATTGAGCTCAAACCCAACACGTGGATCGAGAAGATGAAGTACGTCACCGAGGGTGGCGCGTAAGTCGTAGACAACGGAGCATAGAACGTCCAGCCAAAAGCAGGTGCGCCCCCTTCCATGAACAGTGTGCTCGCCAGAATTAAAAACGCGGGCGGCAAAATCCAGAATGACCAGTTGTTCATGCGGGGTAAGGCCATATCTGGAGCACCGATCATCATCGGGATCATCCAGTTGGCCAAACCGACGAACGAGGGCATGATCGCGCCAAATACCATGATAAGACCATGGAGCGTTGTCATCTGGTTAAAAAACGCAGGTTCGACCAATTGCATACCGGGCTGGAAAAGCTCCGCCCGAATGATCATGGCAAATGCACCGCCAAGAATAAACATGGCAAACGAGAACCACAGGTACATGGTTCCGATGTCTTTGTGGTTGGTGGTAAATAGCCACCGAGAGAGCCCTTTTGCCGGACCGTGATGATGATCTCCCATCTTAGTAACCTCTCCGTTTAGCCTTTCTTGTGATTGAATACGTCAATGGGCTGAACCATATCACCCATATTGTTGCCGAACGCGTTGCGCTGATAAGTCAATACCGCCGCCATATCAACGTCGTTGAGCTGCCCTCCGAAGGCCTGCATCGCCGTGCCGGCTACGCCGTTAATACCAACATCCAAGTGCTTAGCAATTTCACCCGTGGCAATGGCACTTCCCGCTATAGGTAATCCCAAACCGCCTTCACCATTCATACCATGGCAGGCTGCGCAGCGGCTTTGGTATACGCCTTTACCACGCTCAACGAGCTGGTCCATAGTAAAAGTCTGAGCCATAAGTGCTTTTACTTCCGCCGCTTCAGCTTGCTTATCCGCCAGCCAAGAAGCGTATTCTTCTTTCGACACAACGTTTACGACTACTGGCATGAAGCCGTGATCCTTGCCGCAAAGCTCCGCACACTGGCCGCGGTAGATACCTTCTTTATCTGCGCGAGTCCAAGTCTCGTTTATGAATCCAGGAATTGCATCACGCTTGACAGCCAACTCAGGTACCCACCATGAATGGATAACGTCGTTAGCGGTCACCAAGAAACGCACCTTGGTGTCCACCGGAATGACCATGGGCTCGTCCACCTCGAGCAAGTAATGTTCGCCTTTCTCTTCGGTGTTATAAATCTCGTCTTGGGGTGTACGAAGGTTACTAAAAAACGAGACATTCTCGCCGTTTTCATTCAGATACTCGTACTTCCATTTCCACTGGTAGCCGGTGACCAAAATGTCCATCTCGGCTTCGTCGGTGTCATAGACCTCGATCAGGGTTGAAGTCGCAGGCACAGCCATAGCAATCAAAATAAAGAAAGGGACGACTGTCCAAGCGATCTCAACTTTGGTGCTCTCGTGGAAGTTGGACGCTTTGTATCCCTTCGACTTGCGGTGATAGATGATGGAGTAGAACATGACTCCAAATACCAACACACCGATAACCACACAAATCCATAGGATCGCCATGTGCAGGTCGTAAATGGCCTGACCCGAACTTGTCACACCTGGTGACATATTGAGTTGGTTTACCTTCGAATCTTGTGCGAGCGCACCCCCACTCATGAGGGTAGCGATCAAGATGGCGGCATAACCTAATTGCGCGCGCAGTCGCTCACTAATGAAACCCATTCTGCTGTGTCTCCGTTCGTTTAAGTTGTTTGGCGTTGACCTCGCTCCCCAATACGACACATAGCATGCGCCTCACGACATCAAACGCGGTACACGACGCCAGCCTGTGGTACTGATCTATCGCGCAGCGGCGGGATTATAGACGAAGTCATTAGGAAAAACACTAACCAGCTGATTCAAATCAAATTTTCACCATATTGGGGAAAAGCCGGTCAAACCACTAGATCTAGTTGATTTGCATAACGCCAGACACGATATATCGGAACATTTTTATTCGAATGTTTTAATATGATTTTCTTGTCTAACTCGTGTTACGCCTATTTTTTCTCAAAATCGAGCGGATCAAGTAATGTTATGGCTTCGGCGGGCGTCTCTGTCCGCCGGGATAAACCCCGATTAACGCGCGTCGGTAGCTCGCTCGGCTTGGGTGCTTGCGGCCTGTCTTCAGAAAAATCACAGCTCACGCACTCTCGCTTATCCGAATCCATGTCGACCACAATGGTATCCATAAGCGCGCATTTTGGGCAAACCGCGCCGGCTATAAAACGTTTTCTAGTCATAGTATCCTCTCTCCGCTGTAATTGTACGTTGGTGTAGGAATAGTGGATATGGGATCGGTTCGAAATTTCAAACAGTGGACCCCAAAACTCGGGGCACGGGTATTTGTCGATAACAGCGCAGTGGTGTTAGGTGATGTTGAACTGGGTGACGATGTGAGTGTGTGGCCGCAAGTGTCAATCAGAGGTGACATGCACAAGATCAAAGTTGGGGCGCGCACCAGCGTTCAAGACAACAGCGTGCTGCATATCACCCACGCCGGACCATTTAACCCTGACGGGTGGCCACTGCTCATTGGCGACGATGTGACCATCGGACACAGCGTTACCCTGCACGGATGCACTGTTGGCAATCGAGTCCTCATCGGCATGGGCGCCATCGTCATGGATGGTGCAATCGTTGAAGACGAAGTGGTTATCGCCGCGGGCTCGCTGGTGACTCCAGGAAAACGACTGGAGAGTGGTTTCATGTACGCGGGTTCTCCGGCCAAGCAAGTACGGCCGTTAAAAGACAAAGAGCGCGCATTTTTCACTTACAGTGCAAACAACTACGTTACGCTAAAAGAGGAACATGCTGCCGAGTACGGTTACGGAACCTAGATCTTAGGCGGCGGCAAGAGCGCCCCTGAGATGGTTTATAACACTCACCGTATTCGGCCTCTCTTTATGCCAGAGATAAAACGCTTCTGCCGCTTGCTCCACCAGCATTCCCAAACCGTCTGATACCGCCCATGCAGCATGCTGTGCGCTCCACCGCATAAAGGCGGTTGGCTCAGCGCCATATACCATATCGTAACAACAGCATCGATCACCTAGAAGGTTGTCTGGCAAGGAAGGCATGTCGCCGTGCAACCCGGCGCTGGTCGCGTTAATGATAATGTCAAACTCGGCCTGTTCCGATAACGCATCGAGTGAGCAACCTTCAACCGAGCCAAGATCTTTAAATTCCTCAGCCAGCGCAAGTGCTTTTGTGGCTGTGCGGTTGGCAATCACGACCCGATCGGGTGATTCACGAAGCAAGGCTTCAAGCGCGCCTCTCGCCGCGCCGCCAGCGCCCAGCAAAAGTACTCGGGCGCCCCGGATCTGCCAACCTTGGTTGGCGACCATGTCGCGCACTAGGCCGATGCCATCGGTATTATCACCGTAGAGGCCTTCCTCGCAGGGCATAAGCGTATTACAAGCCTTAGCTCGCTGCGCTCGGGCACTGGCTCGGTTTACCAAACTGTAGGCCTGTTCTTTGAATGGCACTGTGACATTCAGCCCCGCGCCTCCACCGGCAAAAAATTCCTGAACGGAACGATCAAAATCAGACAACTCCACACGAATAGCCCGATATTGCAAGGCGATAGCGCATTGCTTTGCGAATTCACCATGAATAAACGGCGACCGACTGTGTTTAATCGGATTTCCAAATACCGCGAACTTGTGCTGAGTACTCATAAGGTGTCTGCTCTCTATTCGAACGGTACCCAATCGCGGGCTGTTAAAAACTGCGTCAACAGGGCTTCTTCTGCTGAATTGGTCCTTGGCGTATAGCCATACTCCCAGCGTACTAAGGGCGGCAACGACATCAAAATCGACTCTGTGCGCCCATTAGACTGAAGCCCAAAATGGGTGCCGCGATCAAACACTAGGTTAAATTCAACGTAACGACCCCGACGGTAAAGCTGCCACTGCCGCTCCACTTCCGTGTAAGGCATAGCGCGTCTACGATCAATGATGGGGCGGTACGCTTTCATGAAGGAATTTCCGACAGCTTGCATGAAGCGGAAGCATCTGTCGAACCCACCTTCGCTCAAGTCATCGTAAAAAAGACCGCCTACCCCGCGCGGTTCATTGCGATGCGGCAGGTAGAAATAGTCATCGCACCACTTCTTATAACGCCCATACACGCCCGCCCCGAAAGGCTCGCACGCCTCTTTGGCCATGCGATGCCAATGCTCGCAATCTTCTTCAAAACCGTAGTAGGGCGTTAAATCATAGCCACCACCAAACCACCAGATCGGATCTTCGCCCGATTTCTCGGCAACAAATAACCGCACATTAGCGTGCGAAGTTGGGACATAGGGATTACGCGGATGTATTACCAAAGAGACGCCCATCGCCTGGAAGCTTCTACCCGCCAACTCCGGGCGATTGTGCGTGGCTGAGGGTGGCATTGATGCGCCTTGAACGTGAGAAAAGTTAACTCCCCCTTTCTCGATTAAGGTACCGTCGGCAAGTACCCGAGAGCGTCCGCCGCCACCTTCCTCTCGCTCCCATGTCTCGGTGACAAAAGGGAGTCCGTCGAGCTCAGACAGCTCATCACAAATGGCGTCTTGTAGACCTAGCAAGTAGCTTTTTACTGCATCAATATCCATTGTGCCCCTCACGCTCGAGCAATCTCGCCCGTTAGCGCGTCTTTAATCGCGCTTGGTTTGTTCAACCCTTGGACTGTGCCCGGCATCACGAGATCAACCTGGTGACCGAAATAATGACGCACTTCCTGTGCCGACATCGCGGGAGCCAAACCCGCGGGATTAGCCGAGGTCGAGATGATAAAACCACCGACTGCGCCCGCAAGCAAAGCAACTGGCTCGTATGCGCTCACACGCATGGCAATCGCGCTTGACTCACCACATACCCATGTTGGCCAGCGCTCCAAATGTGGTACGAGCCAAGTTGTGGGGCCAGGCCAGGACGCCAAAACTCGCTCTCGCTGAGCCTCGGTCAAAGCAGTAAGCCAAAGTTCCGTGGCTTTGATATTTGAAACCGCCAGAATGAGCCCTTTTTGCCATGGTCGGCTCTTTAATCTTAGCAATCGCTCGACCGCTTTTGGGTTGAAGGGGTCGCATCCTAGACCCCAAACACCCTCGGTAGGGTAAGCAATAATGCCGCCCCGCTCATAAACAGCCCTCGCCCGCCACAAATGAAACGGGGTCTTGATCATTTTAGCCCTTCAGCTGCGCCTGCAAGGCCGCGTTTTTTTCCTCAATCGCGGCCGCATTCTCTGCACGCTCAGCACGGAGTGCTTCTGCAACGGCGGAATTAGACACGCCGATAATTTGCGCTGCCAAATAAGCCGCATTCTTGGCGCCCGCTTTGCCAATGGCAACAGTGGCAACCGGGATACCCGCAGGCATTTGCACTGTAGACAGCAATGCGTCTAGGCCATCAAGTGACGCATTCATTGGCACGCCAATAACAGGCTTCACTGTCGTCGCCGAGACCGCACCAGCTAGATGCGCAGCCATTCCTGCCGCCGCGATAAAAGCCGCACAACCACGCTTGTCAGCATCTTCTACGAACGCTTTTGCCGCTGCAGGTGTACGGTGCGCAGAAGTGATGCGAACCTCGAAGGGGATATTGAACTTTTTAAGTATCTCAAAACTCGCTTCCATCACGGGCAAATCTGAATCAGATCCCATCACAATCGCTACAAATGGGGTCGACATAATGTCACCTTTCTAGTTTGGATTAACAGAGGCGCGCATAGTATCAATGAACGATGCTAAGGTAAATTTAAACTCGGATATAGCCTTGAGGCGTCTTGCGAATAGACCCGCTGAGCTCTAACTCAACGAGCTCAGCTTGGAGTGATTCACGACTCAAACACCCGCTTTGCATTAATGCTTCAAAGGTGGTGACACCATCGTTGAAACGAGAGAGTAAAGATGAGGTGTCTTCACTCGATCGTCTTTTCGAGAAGACGCCTTTTGCGAGTTTCATTGCGTTTTCAAGCAAGGGGTTAGACGCGAGCTGTCGAACAACATCTTCAGGCCCCAAACAAATCTGCGCGCCTTGTGACAAGAGTTCCAGCCCCCCTCGCCCTTGATGGTGAAAAATTGACCACGGTAGAACCCACAACTCTCTATTTTGCTCCAAGGCATGGCGCGCTGTTACTAAGGTACCGCTCAGAGGTGCCGCCTCAACAATAATAACGCCCAAGGACAGGCCGGATATCAAGCGGTTTCGCTTAGGGAATGTGGCCTTGTTAGGGTGTGTAAATAAGGGTTGCTCACTGATTAGGCAACCCCGTTCAAGAATCTGCTGGGCTAGCGCTTGATGTCGTCTGGGGTAAATTTGATCGATACCATGGGCTAAAACGCTAATCGTATGACCCCGCGTCAAAGCGCCCTCATGTGCGCAACTGTCCACCCCAAGAGCTAGACCGCTGGTAATAACCAGACCTATTGAGGCCAGACGAGAACTCAATTCATGGGCTATTTTGCGGGCTTGCCCTGAGGCTTGTCGGGCGCCAACCATGGCGATCTGAGGTGTATTGAGATCACTCCACACGCCCCTGTGATATAAAACTGGAGGTGGATCGGGAATCTCCGTTAGCAGCGCCGGGTAACGTTTATCACCGTAGGGAATCACACTGATGCCCAGCCGCCGAATGGTTTCTAGCTGGGCCAGCTCGGAAGGCGTAGACGACCCCGACAAATATCGATCCAAAATCGCTTTGTGTTCATCAAACCGAGAATAATCGGCCGTAGATCCATACGAACCGACCTGCAGAACGCGCAAATATTCAGATAAATTGCGGCATGCGATCAAGCTTTGCGCGAGATAGCGATCATCACCCCGAGACGCGCAATGCAGTAAAGCTGCGACATCCGTTTCGCAGTAAGTCATAGATCGTCCTTGATCTGATCATAATGAGTGTTACGGGTTTTTCACCTTATCCATAACCGACAAAGGCCGGCTGGCTTTTAATACTACGGCCAAGCTCGACTTCTCAAACACTTCAAACACCATCAACAAACCCGCTCTGACATCTGGCAGTTTGACGTTTTCATTTGCAATATTATCGTAGACGGTATCGCCAGCCTGAAAAATGGCCATAACATGTCCAACCTCCAAACCTTCACGGGCTCCGCGGTTCAAAATTACCGTATTGAGGGATCCGATTTGACTCACACCACCTTCTACAGCAATCATATAACCGTCTTCGATCGTCTGCTCGGGCGCTCTCGGCTGATATACGGCATCAAGCACGCGCTCGCGCATCGGCAAGAGCCGATCCCCTTGCCTGATTTCTTCGTTAACGGCCTTCACTTCAAATTCTGTTAAATCGCTATTGGACCCTGCTGAGTCCAACCGCTGGGCCGACCCGATAACGCGAGCCTCGAACCCCAAAACCTCACCGGTCAAAGGGTCACTGAAACGCTGTCCTATACGATAAATGCCGTACATCTGATTTGCGTCATCCGACTCAGCAACAAGATCACCGCGAGAGACGATCACGTCGCCCGGTGCACTCAATAAATTTTGTTTATTGGAACCAAGAACGTAAGGCGCAGCGTTTGCTTCCCCTCGCTCTAGAACGCGATTACGGCGCAAAAAAGCGCCTAATTCATCGAGTCCAATAAGCGGTATAGCGAGATCCAGAGGCGTTACACGCATCCCTGGCTTAAGCTTTACGTCTCCGCCTCGCCGTAAACTCAACCGCGGTGTGTTAGTCGCATCGTAGGTCAGATACAAGACATCACCTGGGTAAATCAAATCGGGATTTTCAACTTGAGGGTTTGCCGCCCAGAGTGCCTGCCACCGCCATGGGTCCTGCAAATACATGTCAGCAATATCCCACAGGGTATCGCCCGCCTTCACACGGTACTCACGGGGCGCGTCGTCTTCTAAAGTAACTTGTGCACCGACTACTAGGGGCCAAGAAATGGTGAGTAAAGCCAGTAGCAGCACCGGTCTTATTGAAGGTAAAAGTCGCTGTCTCATTTGGCAAACACTCACTTGAGAAAATCTACAATGCCCTCATGATACCTTGAGTCACACAAATTCACAGCCCCTGAGCGAATGTGATGAAAGGAATTGTGCAGCACTGCTTGGGTGTCGGTATACTACGCGGGTTGCAAACGTATAAAAGGTTGTCATGGCTCTACTACCCATCCTTGAATTCCCAGACGCTCGGCTCAGGACGGTCGCGAAGCCCGTAGCAGAGGTAACTGAGACGCATCGCCTTTTGATCAAAGACATGCTCGAGACCATGTACGACGCGCCTGGCATCGGCCTCGCCGCCACGCAAGTTAACGTGCACGAACGTATTCTGGTTATTGATATCAGCGAAGATAAATCTGAGCCTCGAGTATTCATTAATCCGGTCGTCGAAGTGCTTGATCCCGAGCTCGGAGAATACGACGAGGGGTGCTTGTCGGTACCAGGGTTTTACGACACTGTCACGCGACCCCAGAGAATTCGCGTTACCGCAATGAACGAACACGGCGAAACCTTTGAAGAAGAGCTCAGCGGGCTTATGGCCATTTGTTTACAACATGAAATTGACCATCTCGAAGGTAAATTATTTGTAGACTATCTCTCCCCTTTAAAGCGAAGTCGAATTCGAAAAAAACTCGAAAAACAACATCGAGCCCGCATCTAGATGTCGAAACCCAATTTGAAAATCGGGTTTGCAGGAACGCCCGAATTTGCCGCGGCTCACTTAAAGGCACTCATCGAGGCAGAGTTTAGTGTTGAGGTGGTGTTATCACAGCCTGATCGGCCGGCAGGACGCGGTAAAAAGCTGATGGCCAGCCCTGTAAAAGACCTTGCTCTCGAGCATCGGCTGCCCATACTGCAGCCCGAAACGCTGAAAGGGGCAGATACTCATGCCTTACTCCGTGACTACCAGCTCGACGTCCTCGTTGTGGTAGCCTACGGTCTTTTGCTGCCGCAAGCCGTTTTAGATATCCCTAGACTGGGCTGCATCAACGTTCATGCCTCTCTACTCCCGAAATGGCGCGGGGCCGCTCCGGTGCAAAGAGCTATAGAGGCGGGCGACTCAGAAACGGGGGTCTGTATTATGCAGATGGAAGCGGGCTTAGACACCGGGCCGATTCTTTATTCGGACATCTGCGACATTAGGCCAACAACAACAGCTGGGACCCTATTCACTGATCTCGAGAGTGTCGGGCCAAAGGCCTTAATTCACACGCTTGAACATCTCGAAGCGCTTCAAAGCAGTGCCATACCGCAAGATCATGCCGCTTCAAGTTACGCGAGCAAGATTTCTAAAGAAGAAGCCTTCTTGGATTTTACCGAATCAGCGATTGAGGTCGATCGCAAAATCAGAGCCTTTCACCCCTTCCCTGTTGCCTTCACCAGTGCGGCCAATGAGCGCATTCGCGTTCATGCGGCGAGCCCGATGATTAGCGACAACAAACACCCCGCCGGAACGGTGCTCGCGGTAGATAAATCAGGGATTTTGGTGCAGTGTGACAGTGGAGCAATACGGCTCGAGCAGGTTCAGCTACCCAATGCCAAGACCCTGATGGTCAGTGAGATATTGAATAACCCCAAGCAGCCTTTCAGAGTAGGAATTGTGCTAGGGAGACCCTTCACAGCATGAAACTTACGGCGCGTCTCAGCGCAGTTAAAATCGTCGATCACGTATTACACGGGCACGCCACGCATTCAGCTGAGGAATTTTTAAACCCTCTAAATACGCAGGAGCGCGCTTTCGCACTTCAATTGAGTCAAGGGACACTGAGCCAATTACCCTTTTTGAAAGGGATTGCCAGACAACTTTTACAAAGCCGATTAAAAACCAAAGAACAGATAGTAGAAGCCATTCTTTTGGTGGGTTTATATCAATTATCACATCTTCGAACACCCGATCACGCGGCCGTGCATGAGAGTGTGCAGCTCGCAAAGGTCCTCAAAAAGATGTGGGCCGTAAAACTCTTAAATGCCTGTTTACGGAGGTATCTACGTGAACAAAAAGCACTGCTAGAGCAACTACGTCCTCATGAGACCGCTGCACACCCGGAATGGCTGTTTGCTGAAGTCGGAGCTCAATGGCCCGTTCAGGCGAATCAAATCATCGGGGCAAACAACCAAATCGGCCCCCTGTGTTTGCGTGTTAATCGACAGAAAATCGATCGCACATCCTACGCAAAAATACTAGAGCAAGAAGGGATCTCACACCGCTTTGGCGCACTGTCCGAGGACTGTATTCGGTTGGCAAGCCCGATGTCAGTTGCGGGCCTACCAGGCTTTCAGGATGGCATGGTCTCTGTTCAAGATGAGGCGGCACAATTAGCAAGCAACCTTCTAGATACTCATGACGGGGCCATAGTACTGGACGCATGCGCCGCGCCCGGCGGTAAAAGTTGTCACTTAAAGGAGCGCCATCCAGATATTGAGCTAACGGCGCGCGACATCGATCCGAATCGGCTGGCTAAAGTGAGGGAAAACGCCGAACGCCTGGGCCTTACATTCAACATTGACGTGGCACCCATTAAACCGGGACCACCAAAATACGACTTTATTTTGGCCGATGCGCCCTGCTCTGGTAGCGGTGTAATTCGTCGACACCCAGACATAAAGACGCTGCGCACGCGAGAAGATCTAAACCAATTCCATAGACAGCAAGTTAGCATCCTCAAGGGCTTATGGAATGAGCTTAAACCGGGGGGGTGTTTGCTTTACGTAACGTGTTCAATCTTTCGCCAAGAAAACGACGAAACAATTGCGGCTTTTCAAGGACTAGAATCCAGCGCCAACTCAGAAGCGTTGCTCGTAAGTTGGGGCGAACCCACACGGTTTGGCAGACAATTGTTACCCGAAATTGATGGCACTGATGGTCTTTACTACGCCAAATTAAGTAAAGCCCTATGAGAATCCGAAAAAGCGCTGGGCAAGGGCAAACATATTAAGTATCGTACACGAAAGTAGACAAGGCGCCGAGCCACGATGAAAATCATCATTCTTGGTGCGGGCCAGGTGGGCGGCACACTAGCCGAACAATTGGCCAGCGAACAAAACGACATCACGGTGGTAGACACCGATCAAGCGATTCTGCGAAGCCTGCAAGACAGGCTGGACATTCGAACCGTTGAAGGGCCCGCGTCCTTACCCACGACCTTAAAACAAGCGGGTGCTGAAGACGCCGAGTTAATCATTGCTGTAACCAATAGCGACGAGATCAACATCGTGGCCTGTCAGGTTGCACACAGCGTCTTCAATAGCCCTAAAAAGATAGCCCGCATCAGAGATCAGGGCTACTTGGATTACCAGAGTCGTTTGTTTGAAGATCAACACATACCGATTGACGTCATTATTGGGCCAGAGCAACTCGTTACTCAAAACATAAAGCAATTGATCGTGAATCCGGGTGCCTTGCAAGTACTCGATTTCGCGGAAGGTCGTGTCCAACTGGTGGCGGTAAAAGCGGTAGCGGGAGGTCCTATTGTAGGACATCAGCTCAAAGAGATTCGGGACCACATGCCTAAAGTGGACACCCGTGTGGCAGCCATATTCCGACACGATCGCCCAATTATTCCTGAAGGCGACACCATCGTAGAAGCAGGTGATGAAGTGTTCTTCTTGGCGGATCGGAAACACATCCGAAACGTGATGTCGGAGCTTCGAAAAGTCGACAGCCCATACCATAAAGTGATCGTCGCGGGCGGAGGCAACATCGGCTGCACGTTGGCACTCGCCCTAGAATCACAATACAACGTAAAAATCATAGAACAATCCTATCAACGATGTCGTGTTCTCTCAGAGCGCATGAAATCGGCGCTCGTTCTGCATGGTAGCGCGGCAGATCCACAACTCTTACGAAATGAGAACATCGAGATCACAGATGTATTTTGCGCTCTCACCAACAACGACGAATCGAACATTATGATGTCAATGTTGGCAAAGAGAATGGGAGCCAAAAAAGTCATTACACTTATTACTAACCCCGCTTACGCACAGCTCATTGGGGATGAAATTGATATCGCTATATCCCCGCAGCAAATTACTATCGGCTCCTTATTGACACACGTTCGCAAGGGAGATGTGAGTAGTGTGCACTCACTTCGAAGAGGAGCGGCCGAAGCGCTCGAGATCGTCGCAAGAGGTGACTCAAGCTCATCTAAAGTGGTCGGACGCAGACTCGACGAGATCAGATTACCCCTTGGAGTGACGATCGGCGCAATCGTTCGTGGCGGACACCAAGTCATTATCGCGCATGGCCATGTCACCGTTGAAAACGAGGATCATGTCATTCTCTTTGTGACAGACAAAGCAAAAATTGGCGATGTCGAGAAACTGTTCAATCCAGGCTTCGGGTTCTTCTTTTAGGCCATGTCGATAGCAACGTCTTTCCGAATCTTGGGCATACTGCTGATGCTCTTTTCGTGCGCCATGCTCCCCTCTTTGGCATTCAGTCTGATTGATAGTGACAGCACTACAACGGGATTCCTTGACGGCTTCTTGATTACACTGTTGGGCGGGTTTTTGTTGTGGGCGCCCTGCGCCAAAGCACGCTCTGAGCTTCGAATTAGAGACGGTTTTTTGGTGACGTCTCTCTTTTGGATAGTCCTCGGTATTTTCGGGGCAGCGCCTTTCTGGCTAACGCCTGAACTCAATATGACCCTCACTGACGCCATTTTTGAGTCCATTTCGGGCCTCACAACCACTGGCGCAACCGTTATTACAGGCCTTGATGACCTACCGCGCTCAATACTGCTTTATAGACAGTTACTGCAGTGGCTAGGGGGTATCGGTATTATTGTCGTCGCAATGGCGATCTTGCCCATGCTGGGCGTAGGCGGCATGGCCTTGTATCGTGCTGAAACACCAGGGCCCTCGAAAGACAACAAACTTACGCCCAGAATCAGCGGAACAGCGCTGGCGCTTTTTTATGTTTATATCGTTTTGACACTGACGTGCGCATTAGCGTATTACCTAGCCGGTATGAGTGCATTTGATGCCTTCGGACATGCTTTTTCGACTGTCGCCATCGGCGGGTTTTCCACACACGATGCGAGCATGGGTTACTTCAAGAATGACGCTATTCTCTGGATAAGCAGCCTATTCATGCTCATGTCGGCCATAAACTTTGGTTTACATTTCTTTGCCTGGAAGCATAAAAGCCTGAGTGGATACTATCGCGACCCTGAGACGGGCTTTTACTTAGTGTGCATTTTTGTGAGCGTTTTGATCACTTGCGTATACTTGCTGACAACCCAAACGCTGACCAATAACGAGGCCCTTGTTCACGGTGTCTTTCAGGCGATCTCAATGGCGACCACAACAGGGTTTACCACCACTGACTTCGCATCATGGCCAACCTTCTTGCCTGTTATGCTGATTTTCTTCTCGTTCATCGGCGGTTGCGTTGGATCTACTGGTGGTGGTCTAAAAGTAATGCGTGTCTTGCTGATTTTCAAACAGGGTTTACGCGAGATGAAGCAACTGGTCCACCCTCAGGCGATTATTCCTCTCAGAGTGGGTGGGCGGCGTGTGGATGCGTCAATTATCAGCGCGGTATGGAGTTTCTTCGCTGTCTACGTCTCGGCTTTTTTAGTGATCCTACTCGTATTAATGGCTACCGGCCTTGATTATTTAACGGCCTTTTCCGCCGTAGCCGCCATGCTCAACAATCTTGGCCCGGGTCTTGGTGAGGTCGCTTCCAATTACTCAAGCGTCTCTGACGAAACGAAATGGATACTCTGCTTCACAATGCTTCTGGGGCGACTAGAGGTTTTCACTCTACTCGTTCTCCTAACACCAATGTTTTGGCGACATTAAGTAGAGCGCGCCTTTTTAATGAGCCCATAGGCAGCCTGAATCTCTTGCGACTTTTCGGTTGCCAGCTTAATCATGGAATCCGGCACGCCACGAGCTATTAATTTATCCGGGTGGTTTTCACTCATTAGTTTTCGATACGCGCGTTTAACTTCAGCATCGGTCGCCGATGCCGATACGCCCAAAGCATCGTAGGCCACCTTGATATCCGATATCCCACTGCTGGATTGACGCTGATGAAACTGGCCCTGCGCTTGCGCCATACGCAGCAAGTGCGCAATCTGGGCTTCAGAGAAACCAAGTAAACGACCAACTCGATCCAAAGCGTTACGCTCCATCGAATCCAAAGACCCATCGGCATAGGCGAGCGAGATGAGGAACAATAGCAACGTTTGCTTTAGCTGCGGATGACGACCGGCGAGTGTTAAAAATTCACTGACGACCGGCTCAGGCTGGAAAGAGGCCGCGACACCTTGCTTAAAAAATTCGATAGCTCGACGACGGCCATCGGCATCAAGGCCCATATGAGCAATCAAAGTCTCCGTGTGGCTTACCTCTGCTTCACTGACTCGCCCGTCTGCCTTTGCTATGTAGCCGAGTAAAGTAAAAGCCGACTGGAAGAAGTTTTCTTGCATTTTCAATCGCATCTCTGGACGAGTAAAAGCCGCCACTGAGACAAACGCTTTATCAAACGCGTGACCAATCCAAAGCCCCAATATCAAGCCAAGGGGCCCTAATGCAAGCAGGCCGAGTACGCCACCAATGACTTTTCCCCAAATCCGCTTACCCATTTTGTTCATCCTTTGTGGTAATGATTAGGTCCATTGACCGGTCTTGTTCGAAACCGCTTATAGGTCCATTGATATTGCTCCGGACACGTCAATATAAGCTGCTCAATACCTTGATTCATAGCCGTCATAGCAACTGTCATATCCGGATCATACAGCGGTGATTCTGCCGCGACGAACCTGACTCTATACCCACCCGGCACTCGAATTGCGACCAAATAAAACAGCTTAGACCCCGTCTTTTGAGCCAACTTCACCGCTAGCGTTGGTGTGAAACAGGGTTCACCCATAAAGGGGGCATTACATCCAGCAGATAGGTCTCGTGGGACTTGATCGGGCAGGATCCCAATGGTTTGCCCCGCCTTTAACGTTCGGGTCAAACCGACCACCCCTTTTGGAGTCGTCGGATAGGTAACCATACCAAAACGCCCTCGTACCTTGACAATGAATTCCTCGATACCCGGATTTTCAGGGGGCTCATACAAACACGCCATTGGGTAGAACATATTCACGAAAAGGCCCGCGTATTCCCAGTTACCCACATGCGGCGCCAAAAAAACCACACCGTGTCCCTCTTCTCTCGCCGCAGTGACAGCGTCAGCACCCTCGACAGTAACAGCAAGATTGCGTATCTGAGCTTCCGTACCCATCCAAACGATGCCGAGTTCGGCAAACCACTCCCCCGCAGACAAGACGGAACGATAGGCCAGTTGCCGTTGATCACGGGTCGATAAGTCTGGGTACGCCAAGCGGATATTGACCTGTGCCACGTGCTTTTCTCGAAGACCTAAGAGCCAGACTATGCGGCCCAGAGCACGACCTAAAGAGCGAGCGACCGGTAAAGGCACATAGCGCAGTGCTTCAAGAAATCGTTTAATCAGAAATACGGGCATCGGCACTCGTTTATGGCACCCGATTCGACAGAGTACCGTGTATTGAAAACGCTGAGACTGTATAATACGGCCCTTTTATGTGCTTGTGTAGCGAGGTGGGCGTGTCTGAGGCCAAACCGGTGATGTCTTTTCAAGAGATTATACTGCGGCTCCAACGGTTTTGGGGCGAACAAGGCTGTGTGATCGTACAGCCCTTGGATATGGAAGTCGGTGCTGGGACGTTTCATCCGGCCACGTTCTTACGTGCCTTAGGGCCCGAGAGCTGGCGTGCCGCCTATGTCCAGCCGAGCAGGAGGCCAACCGATGGGCGTTACGGAGAAAACCCCAATCGATTGCAACACTACTACCAGTTCCAGGTCGCACTTAAACCTTCGCCCGACAATATACTGGAGCTGTATTTAGACAGTCTCCGGGAATTGGGAATTGATCCCACTGTCCACGATGTTCGTTTCGTAGAGGATAATTGGGAGTCACCGACGCTCGGTGCTTGGGGTCTTGGCTGGGAGGTATGGCTGAACGGCATGGAGGTGACTCAGTTCACCTACTTCCAGCAGGCAGGCGGTATTGAGTGCTACCCCGTGACAGGTGAAATTACCTATGGCCTTGAGCGCATCGCCATGTACATTCAAGGTGTAGATTCCTGCTACGATTTGGTCTGGGCAGACGGGCCGGAAGGCCTTACAACCTACGGCGACGTCTACCATCAAAACGAAGTCGAAATGTCGACCTATAACTTCGAGCAGGCGCCCGTGGACAATCTATTTTCGCAGTTTTCACACTACGAGGGCGAGGCCGCTCGTCTGGCCGAATTGGGGCTACCGCTTCCAGCATACGAGATGGTAATGAAAGCGTCACATACCTTTAACCTGCTAGACGCTCGCCACGCGATTTCAGTTACAGAAAGACAGCGCTATATATTGCGTGTCAGGGGCATTGCACGTTCCGTTGCCAAAGCCTACTTTGATACTCGCGCAAAGCTCGGCTTTCCTAAGGCCCCGGAGGCGCTCCGCGAAGAAGTACTCGCCAAATGGAACAAAGGGGAAATCGCATGAAACAGCCATTTCTCGTAGAAATTGGGACTGAGGAGCTGCCCCCAAAATCACTTTCGACGCTCGCGACCAGTCTACACGACGGCATCGTTTCACGCTTAGCCGCGCATGGCTTGTTATACAGCTCAAGCCGATGGTTTGCTACACCTCGACGACTCGCCGTATTAGTTGAGGGACTCGAGAGCCAAGCGGAAGATTCGACCGAGGTTATTTTGGGACCACCGGCCTCTGCAGCTCGCACAGATAGCGGCGACTGGGCGCCTGCTGCTATTGGTTTTGCGAAAAAACAAGGGTTACAGCCGGACGATCTTCAGATCATTAGCACCGATAAAGGCGAACGACTCGGCATACACCGAACATTGCCTGGTGCCAAAACAGAGAACGTTCTTGCCCCTATCGTCGATGAGAGCTTACAACATCTCCCCATAGCGAAACGCATGCGTTGGGGAGCCTCTCGGACCGAATTCGTGCGCCCCGTACACTGGGTGGTCGCCCTGTATGGTAACAATTCTAACCTAGGCACAATTTTTGGAATCAAGGCCTCGAACGAAAGCCGGGGTCATCGATTTCATGGTCCTAAGCAGGTGGTGATTGAATCACCGGACGCTTATGAGTCAACTCTTGAGCGCGCCAAAGTCATCGCCTGTTTCGAGCGCCGAAGATCACTCATCCTGTCTCAAGTACAGGCGTGCGCAGAAGCACTAAACGCAGAAGCGCAAATTGACCCTGATTTGCTTGAGGAAGTCACGGCATTAGTAGAATGGCCTGTCGCACTTAGCGGTGAATTTGACTCTGGGTTTTTACGTGTGCCCGCAGAGGCGCTAATCGCCTCTATGAAAGAACACCAAAAATATTTTCATCTGCGAACGAAAAGCGGCTCCCTGATGCCCAACTTCATCACCGTCGCAAACATTGAGAGCCCCGAGCCTGAACGTATAGTCAAAGGTAATGAGCGCGTGATTCGGCCTCGATTATCTGACGCCGCGTTTTTCTACGACACCGACTTAAAGTCGAGTTTGAATAGCCGCAACCAGCAGCTAGCAAA
>Ga0181577_10001605_pt1 | contig 18155 bp, 15 predicted proteins | sample 101ome_21_FD_132468 | JGI IMG/M metagenome (GOLD analysis project Ga0181577, IMG submission 132468) | Coastal salt marsh microbial communities from the Groves Creek Marsh, Skidaway Island, Georgia - 101413BT metaG (megahit assembly) | ecosystem: Environmental > Aquatic > Marine > Intertidal...
CGCTTTAAATCGCGCCGATGTGTAGAGAGCAAAATCTTGCTGACCATTATGGCGATAAGACAAGTTCAGCTCATCAACCGCGCTGACATGTTTTTCGCCTTTGCGGTCGAGCCATTCCACATTGACCAAAACATCGCCGGTCTCGCCGCCATAGGCACCGGCATTCATCGCCACCGCGCCGCCTATCGACCCGGGAATACCACGATAAAAACTCAAGCCCGACAGTGCAGCATCGGCGGCGGCGCGCGCCACACGCACATCGAGCGCCGCTGCACCGGCTGTCATTTCGTCATCGCCGCTTTGCGTGACTTGGCCGAAAGCAGCACCCAGTCTGATGACCGCGCCGCGAATACCACCATCGCGCACCAAGACATTGGAACCGGCACCCAAAACGCTGAGCGGCACATCTTCCGGCAGCGACGCCAAAAAGGCCGACAAATCGTCAATATCAGCGGGCATGAAAACCACATCGGCTGGACCGCCAACACGGAACCAACAAATATCACCCATGACAAAATCGGGCATCAACTTACCGCGTAAAGGCGGCAAGGCGTTCAACCAATCGGGCATAATATTCATCGGGGTCGCTTCAGCATTCATAGACGCCCCTCCAATTTTTGCGGCAATTCATTGGCCAATTGCGAAATCGAACCGGCGCCCATGCAAATCACCACATCATCGGCTTGCAAAACATCAACCAGCGCATCGGGCAAATCATCATTTGCGGCCAGCGACACGACATGGCGATGACCATGACTGCGCAAGCCCTCGGCCAGCGCATCGCTATTTATGCCGTCAATGGCGCTTTCACCGGCCTCATAGACCGGCAGCAGCAGCACCGCGTCAGCACCGTTCATGCACGCGCAAAAATCATTGAACAAATCGCGCAAGCGCGTGAAGCGATGGGGTTGCATGACCGCAACAACCCGCCCCTTGCTGACCGCGCGGGCGCTTTCCAGAACCGCTTCAATTTCCACCGGATGATGCGCGTAATCGTCAAAAATGCGGATATTTTTACCGAGCTCGCCTGCAGCAGAGAAGCGACGCTTTACACCGCTGAAATCCGCCAGCGCTTTGGCAATGGTGTCGGCATTGGCACCCAATTCCAAACCGGCGGCAATGGCGGCTAAAGCATTTTGCAAATTATGCTTGCCCGCCATGGGCAAGCACAAACCCTCAATCTCCATATCGGCATCGCTGCGCCGGTCGCGATAAACAATATCGAAATGCTGCTTCAGCCCGTCTTCGCGAATATTGACGGCGTGTAAGTCGGCTTGTTCACCAAGCCCATAGGTTATGAGACGGCGGTCGGTCACACGGCCGACCAGAGCCTGCACTTCAGCATGGTCGAGGCAGACAATGCCGACGCCGTAAAATGGAATATTGGCAATATAGCTGTCAAAGGCCGCACGCAGCCCGTCAATATCGCCATTATGGTCGAGATGTTCAGGGTTAATATTGGTGACAATGCCAATGGTTGCCGGCAAGCGCACAAATGTGCCATCGCTTTCATCAGCCTCTACCACCATCCAATCGCCCTGTCCAAGTCGCGCATTGGTGCCATAGGCATTGATGATGCCGCCATTAATGACGGTCGGGTCAAGTCCCGCCGCATCAAGCATGGCGGCGGTCAATGAAGTTGTTGTTGTTTTGCCATGCGTGCCGGCAATGGTGATGCAAGGCTTCAGGCGCATTAGTTCGGCCAGCATTTCGGCGCGGCGCACCACCGGAATATGGTTTTCGCGTGCCGCCACAATTTCTGCATTATCGGCGGCCACGGCAGAAGAAACGGTCACCACCCCGGCGCCCTCAATATTTTCTGCCGCATGGCCGACAGCTATCTTCAACCCCATATCGCGCAAACGTTTGGTATTGGCATTGTCGCCCAAATCACTGCCCTGCACTTCATAACCCATCACATGCATGACCTCGGCAATGCCGCTCATGCCAATGCCGCCAATGCCGACAATGTGAACGCGTCCGAAGGGTCGCAAACCGGTCGGGGTTGAAATGGCTTTATCCATTCTTATCCTCCTTCGGTTTATCAACTTGCACGGGCCTTTTTTGCGCGAGGCTGTCGACATATCGGAATAAGCGGCCGGTCGCGTCGAGCTCGGCGAATTTGCGCGCCTTGTCAGACAATCTCTGCAAGCGCATTTCATCATCCATGAGTTTTTCAATTTCCGCTGCCAAGCTTTTGGCGGTTAAATCTTTTTGATTGATGACCATGGCACCACCGCGCTTGACCAGCTGGCGCACATTATGCTTTTGGTCTTGGTCGAGCGAGCCGGGAAGCGGCACAAATATGCTGGGCACACCAAGCGCCGTCGCCTCGGCAACCGTCGAAGCGCCGCTTCGGGCAATCATTAAATGGGCGCGGCGCATGCGGATCGGCAAATCATTGAAAAAGTCGCGAATTTCGGAATAAACGCCTTCTGCGGCATAAGCATCGAGCGCCTCGCGCATTTCCGGCTGGCGCACTTGATGCACAACGCGAAGGCGCCGCTTTTTTTCTGTCGACAATAGAGCCAATGCTTGCGGCACGGTTTCCGCAAGAATACTGGCCCCTTGACTGCCGCCAAAGACCAATAGCTCAAAGGCGCGGGCCGACGCCAAATAGCGATAACCGCCTTCAGCCGCTTTTAATATAGCGGGACGAAGCGGATTACCGGTGCGGCGCAATTTTTGGGCTGCCGCAGCCGGTATATTTGCAGTGTCTTTAAAACTGGTTGCAACATAGGCTCCGAGATTGGTAGCCAATTTATTGACCCGACCCAAGACGGCATTTTGCTCATGCACCAGAACCTGACTGCGGAGTAAAATGCCGGCAATGACCGGCCCGAATGACGGATAGCCACCAAAGCCGATAATGACTTTGGGACGCAGTCGAATAATGAGAATGAGTGACGCCAGCAAACTGAGAATTAAGGTGATGACGCGTAGCGGCAATGCCAATAAGCCGCCGCCATAGACGGTGGCAGCGGGAAGCTGGTGCAATTCCATGGGCGTCAAATTCGAGACATAGGCCATGCCGCGTTTATCGGTGGCGAGATGTACGTCATAGCCGGCTTCTTTTAATTGCTCGGCCAGCGCTCCGGCTGGGAACATGTGACCGCCCGTGCCACCGGCGGCAAGAAGGATTTTATCGACACCACTCATCGGTGCGCTCCATTTGTAATTGGCAAAGCGGCGGCAGGAAGCGCGCGCATGCTGAGATGAACCGTGCCGCGTCGGCGCATCAAACCAACAAGCATGCCCATGGTGATGGCCGATGCGAGCAGCGATGAGCCGCCATAAGAAATAAACGGCAAGGTCATGCCTTTTGACGGGATGAGATTGAGATTGACGCCGAGATTGATAATCGCCTGCAAACCGAAAAGGCAAATCAGACCGGCCGAGGCCAATTGCACCCAATGCTCATTCTCTTCGCGCAGCGCCCATAGCGCGCGCCACACAAGGAAAGCAAAAGTCAGAATGATGAAACCGCCCATCAGCAGACCGCCCTCTTCGGCCGCCACGGCAAAAACATAATCGGCATGGGCATCGGGCAATATTGATTTCACCTTGCCGTCGCCCGGGCCGACACCGGTAACACCGCCCGATCGAATGGCATCCATGGCTTTGTCGACCTGATAAGTGTCACCGGTTGACGGGTCGAGAAACCGCTCAATGCGGCTGCGGAAATAGGGATAGGCGGAATAAACATACACCCCTGCCGCCAATCCGATAGAGCTCAAGCCGGCAATCAGCTTTAAAGAGCCGCCGGCGAGATAAAACAGGCACATCCAGACCAGCGCCAGCAAAATTGTTTGTCCAAAATCAGGCTGCATGGCGAGCAGCAAACAACAGCCGACCAGAAGCGCCAGCGCATACCAGACATCATAGGCCTTGAAACGGGCGCGTTGGCGCGCCATCAACCACGCGACGACAACGACAAAAGCGGGCTTGAGGATTTCAGATGGCTGGACGGATACGCCAAATATGTGCAACCAACGACTCGCTCCCTTTACCGTAACCCCGGCGAATAGAGTCAGCACCACACCGCCGATTGCGCCGATAAGCATCAGCACCGCCAAGCGGCGAATCCATATCGCGTCGAGCATGGACACGGCGAGGAAAACAAAAGCCGCGAGCCCCAAAAACACCAATTGCTTATTGGCGAAGTAATAAGTCGATTTGCCAATATGCTGCGCCACGGCGGGACTGGCTGCAAAAGCGGCGAAAAAGCCCATGCCCAAAAGCACCATCACACCAATGACCATTTGCCGGTCTACGGTCCACCACCATTTGGCGATCGGGTTTCGGCTGGTGCGGGACAGCATATTCATCGTGCGCCCTCCGCATTTATCGCCACCGCTTTATCGGCATTTATCCAATCGACAGTGGCGGCGGCGAAAGCATCGCCGCGTGCTTCGAAATCTTCATATTGGTCAAATGAGGCGCAGGCCGGCGACAAGAGAACAACCGGCGCCTCCAAATGATCGGACTTGGCTTGCATGGCCGCATCAGCGACCGCTTGGTCAAGCGTGCCCGAAACCCTTGTCGGCATGGCATCGGCCAAGGCGTTGGCAAAGACCTGCGCCGCTTCGCCAATGAGATAAGCACCGCGCACATTGCCGAAATAAGGATTCAACATATCCAAGCCGATTTGACCGTCAGCATCCATCTTGGCGCGCCCACCGGCAATCCAGTAAATATTGTCAAAAGCGGCCAGAGCATGGCGCGTCGCCTCAATATTGGTTGCTTTCGAGTCATTGACGAATTTAATGGCTTCATAGTCAGCAATAATTTGCAGCCGATGCGGCATGCCGCCAAAGCTTTCAAACGCTGCCAAGATTTGTTTTTGCGACAGCCCCATAGCCTGACCGACAGCAAAAGCGGCGGCAGCGTTTTGCGCATTATGCGCGCCCGGCAGAGCAGGATAATCGGCCAGCGATATATTCTCGCTGCCGTCTTGAAAAGCATTGGCGAGATAAATCAAATCGGCATTTTGCGCGCCCAATGTCACAAGCGGCAAACCGTCTTGTGCCAGATTATCGGCCAGTGCGCGCATATACGCATCGTCAATGCCGATAATGCGCGCCCGCGCCGCTTTGCCATCGGCAAAGAGTTGCGCTTTAGCCGCTGCATAACCGGCCATATCGCCATGCCGGTCCAAATGGTCGGGGGTGAGGTTGAGCCAAACGCCGATATCGACATCAAAGCGGCGGTTCAAATCAAGCTGGTAAGATGACAGCTCAAGCACATAGGCCGCGCCTTTCTCAAGCGGCAGCTCCAAAACCGGCGTGCCGATATTGCCGCCCTGATGGGTTTTGTGACCCGCCATTTCCAGCATATGCGTTACCAGTGCCGTGGTGGTTGACTTGCCATTGGTGCCGGTAATGCCGATTAGCGTTACCGCCTCGCCCAGGTCACCATGCGCCAGCGCGTCGGCAAATAAATCCATATCGCCCCAAATTTCGGCATTGGCGGCGCGCGCTGCGGCAATCACCCCATGCGGTTCAGGATGGGTCAATGGCACGCCCGGGCTGACAATCAAACGCTCTGCCGTGCCGAAATCTTGTGCCAAATCGCGAATATCGGCGCCCAATTCAGCCGCTTTGGCGCGCGGTGCTTCCGCATCATCCCACGCGACCACGCGATTGCCCACCGCGCACAGCGCCGCCACGGCTGCGAGGCCCGAACGGCCCAGTCCGAATATGGCGGTCTCACCTGAATATGTCGGCAATGCAATCATCAATTACCTCAGCTTCAACGTGGCAAGGCCGACCAGCGCGAGGACGACGGAAATAATCCAAAACCGAATGACAATGGTGCTTTCGGCCCAGCCGCGCTGCTCGAAATGGTGATGCAGTGGCGCCATCGCAAAGACCCGTTTGCCGGTCAGCTTGAAGGAAGCAACCTGCACAATCACCGATACCGCTTCCAGCACAAACAGCCCGCCAATTATGGCGAGCACCAATTCATGCTTGGTGATGATGGCAATAGTGCCCAGCGCCGCGCCCAAAGCCAATGAGCCGGTGTCACCCATAAACACGGCGGCGGGCGGTGCATTATACCAAAGAAAGCCGAGACCCGAGCCGATAAGCGCGGCACAGAACACGGCCAGTTCGCCCGTGCCCGGCACGTAATGGACTTGCAGATAATTGGCGAAAATGGCATTGCCGACGAGATAGGCGATAAAGCCGAAACTGGCGGCGGCAATCATTGTCGGCACAATGGCCAGCCCGTCCAGCCCATCGGTCAGATGTACCGCATTGGAAGAGCCGACAATAACAATCAGACCGGCAATCAAATAGAGCGGCAAGCCGAACGGCAAAAGCAGGTCTTTGAAAAACGGCACGGCATAGCTGGTCGCCAATTCGGGCGGCAGATTGGCGCTGATGAATATGATTGCGACAATAGCAATCAGCGATTCCAGCACAAGCTTGACGCGCCCCGGCACGCCATCGCTGGAATGGCCGCACAATTTTGAATAATCATCGGCAAAGCCGATAAGCCCGAAGCCCATAGTGGTGAGCAAGGCAATCCACAAAAATATGTTTTGTAAATTGCCCCATAAAAGGGTCGAGCCGATAGAAGCCAACAGAATAAGCAAGCCGCCCATGGTCGGCGTGCCGACCTTCGTCGTCAAATGGGATTGCGGGCCATCGGCGCGAATGGGTTGGCCACGGCCTTGGCGATTACGCAATGTATTGATCATCCACGGCGCCAAAATGAAACTGATGAGCAGGGCCGTCATGGTCGCACCACCGGCGCGGAAGGTGATGTAATTGAAAAGATTACCCCCCGGCACATCGCCCAAAATTTGAGTCATATAATAAAACATCAGCGGGCCTCTTTTTGTTGTGGGGTATCGGTCAAAAGGTCAATCAAGCCCTCCACCACCAAGCCCATGCGGCTGGCATTGGAGCCTTTAATCATCACGACATCATCGTCTTGCAATTCATCACGCAAAATCTTGAGCGCCGCCTCGTGATCCTCGGCATGCGCGCCAATGCGGCCGGGGGGCAGCGCATTGTGTAAATGCTGCATCAGCGCGCCGCAGGTAATCACCAAATCAATATCGGCGCTTTCCGTCTTATCGGCCAAAGCGGCATGGAGTTGCGTCGCATCATCACCAAGCTCGGCCATGTCGCCCAATACCGCAATACGGCGCCCGCGCCCTTTGCGGGGGGTCAAACCCAATGTCTCAAGCGCCGCCGCCATTGAAGTGGGGTTGGCATTATAGCTCTCATCAATCAGCGTAATCGGCGCATTATCAGCACCCAAACGATAGCGCGCGCCGCGCCCTGCCATGCCGTCATGCTCGGCCAAAGACAAAGCTGCCAAGGCCAAATCGGCACCGACCAATTGCACGGCACTGAGCACGGCCAGACTATTGGCCACCAAATGAATACCCGGCGCACCGATTTTGTAAGTCACGAGCTGCGCGCCCATCATCGCTGTGACGCAAGAGCAAGTGGCGTGCAGTTTGGCGCGATTGACGCGATTATCGGCGCCGTCACGCCCTTCCGCCGAGAAGCTGACAATATTGAGCGCCTGTGCCTCGGCCTCTTTTCGCAGCGCATCAAAATAAGCATTGTCGAACGGCAATACGGCGCTACCGCCGCTTTCGACACCTGAAAGAATTTCTGCTTTCGCTGCGGCCAGCGCTTCCATTGACGGGAAATTTTCAATATGCGCCGCCGCAATGCTGGTGATGATGGCGCAATGCGGCCTGACCATATCGACCAAAGCGGCAATCTCACCGGCATGGTTCATACCCAATTCAAAGACACCATATTCAGCATCTTGCGGCAGACGCGCCAAAGAGAGCGGCACGCCGATGTGATTGTTGAAGCTGCGCTCGGCAGCATGGGTTTTGCCCGATTTGGCCAACGCATCGGCAAGGCTGGCTTTGGTGCCGGTTTTGCCGACACTGCCGGTAATGGCAATAATTTGCGCGGCGCTGCGTTTGCGCGCTGCGCGCGCCAAGCTTTCCAATGCTGCCAGAACATTATCAACCGGCAGCAGCACGGCGTCTTTATCCAAATCGGCGGCCTCGAAATCGGCGCCAACCAAAGCCGCCGCCGCGCCGTCTTGGAAAGCTTGCGCGACATAATCATGGCCATTCGCTTTTTCGCCCGGCAAGGCGACAAAAATATCACCGGCCAATAAATCGCGCGTATCAATCGCCAAACCTTGCGCCTGCCAATCAGCGCCGGGGGATGCGGTGAGATGAGCCTGCAAGGCGGCCAAAACTTCTTTGCCGTGCCAGAGAACATCACGCATGGTGCCCTCCTTTCGACGCCAATATGGATTGCGCCATTGTGACGTCATCAAACGGCAAAATTATGTCGCCGATAATTTGCCCGCTCTCATGACCTTTACCGGCCAGCAAAACCAAATCATCAGCTTGTGCCGCCGCAAGCACGGCTTCAATGGCCGCGCCCCGATCGCCAATCTCGGTCGCATCGGGACACGCCGCCATAATGGCAGCGCGAATATCAGCCGCATCTTCATGGCGCGGATTGTCATCGGTTACGAAAACCATATCAGCGTGATTGGCAGCGACAGCCCCCATTTCAGGTCGCTTGCCGCTATCGCGATTGCCGCCGCAGCCGAACATGACAAGCAAACGCCCGCCTTGGGGTACATGGCGGCGCAAAGCGGTCAGCGCATTTTCCAACGCGTCCGGCGTATGCGCGTAATCGACAAAAACCGCTGCCCCTTCAGATGTGCGACCGGCCAATTGCATGCGCCCGCGCGGCGCTTGTAAATCGCGACACGCCTCCAATATGGTTGTGGCGTCAATTCCGGCAGCTTTCGCCATACCCATAGCCAGCGTCAGATTTTCAATTTGGAAATCGCCAATAAGCGGCAGCGTTACATCATGACGCGCGCCGTCCAAGTCAACAGTGACGTCAAGTCCGGTGGCGCGACGCGCCGTGATGGCCATATGAACCGCATCGCCGGGCCGCCCGACTTCCAGCACTGAGCGACCGGTTGCAGCACAGGCCGCAGCCATTGCCACCCCGGCGTCCTGCGTCATGGTAATGACGGCCGTGCCGTCAGCTGCCAATATTTCGGTGAACAAACGTTGCTTGGCAGCGGCATACTCTTCCGCGCCGGCATGATAATCGAGATGGTCGCGCGATAAATTGGTGAAACCGGCAAGCGATAAGTGCACCCCATCCAAACGATATTGTGCCAAACCGTGGCTTGATGCTTCCATCGCCAGATGGGTCACTTGATGTGCCACCAAATCGCGCAAGGCCGCATGCAGGCGCACCGGCTCGGGCGTGGTGTGGTCGAGCGTCGCTTCAATAGCCCCACCCCCCATATCAATGCCGAGCGTCCCCAAAGAAGCCGCTTTATAATTTGCTGCAGCAAAAAGCTGGCGCAAAAACACGGCGCTGGATGTTTTGCCATTGGTGCCGGTAATGGCGGCAATATGCGGCGGCTGCACTTCAAAAAAACGTGCCGCCATCAACGCCAGATCGCGGCGTGGATTATCACTGGTCACCACCGGCACACCGGCCACCATCGGCTCTTGCGTCAAAATCGCGGCAGCACCGTTTTCTATCGCTTGCCCGACAAAAGAACGGCCATCGGCTTCGACGCCGGCCAGAGCGGCGAATAAATAACCGGGCTGCACGGTGCGGCTATCGGCACTGATGCCGCAAATATCAATCGACGCCATGGTCGCATCAGCCAATTTCATATGGGTCAGCTCATCGAGACGCATCGGCCAAGCCTCCCCTTAACTGATTTGAGATTTCGGGCAGAGCCAGCGATGCTTGCTCGGCAGGATTGTCAAAATGCGGCAACACACCAAGCAAGGGTGCAATGCGGCGGACAATTTCACCGGCTGCAGGGGCGGCATTCCAACCGGCCAAATTATAGCCGTAAGTCTCGTCCGTCGCTTGCGGCTCGTCGAGCATGACGAGCATGGCATAGCGCGGCGCGCGTGCCGGAAAAGCCCCGAGGAAAGATGTCACCAATGCATTTTTATTATAGCCACCCGCTTGCGGCTTTTCGGCAGAGCCGGTTTTACCCAAAACTTGATAACCCGGCGCATCGGCTTGGCGACCCGTGCCACTGGCCACCACGGCGCGCATCATGGCGCGCAGTTCGGCGCTGGTTTGCGCCGAAATCACCCGCTCGCCGACCGGCAGGCCGACTTTGCGCAAGCTCGGCTGATAGAGAATGCCGCCATTAATCATCGCCGCACCGGCCATGACGGCATGCAGGGGCGTGACCGAAATACCATGGCCATAAGACGATGTGGCGCGCTCAATATCGGTCCAGCGCGTTGGCGTTAATGGTGCGGTGCGCTCCGGCAATTCCATATCCAGCGTATCGGTGAAGCCGAGCCTCTGCAGAAAATCATAATGCACATCTTGAGGCACGCGCAGCGCCAGCTTGGCCGAGCCGATATTGGAAGAATGGACAATAATTTCCTCAATGCTTAAGGGGCGTTCTTCGCCATGCGGGTCATTGATTTTATAACGCCCGATTTGCAGCGGCTCTGCCGTGTCAAAAGTTTCATGCGCCGCAACCATGCCGCTATCCAAAGCCATAGCGGCGGTGAACACTTTGAAAATCGAGCCAAGCTCATAGACCCCCAAAGTCATGCGGTTGAAATGGCTGTCTTGGCCGTTGCGCATCGGCGCATTGGCATCAAAATCAGGCAGTGAGACAAGCGCCAAAATTTCACCATTATGCGCATCAACGACCAGCGCCCCACCGGCGCGCGCTGAGAAGGTCTTGATGGTATCGCTCAACACATCGCGCACCGCGTGTTGCACACGAATGTCGAGACTGGTCTTCAAGGCGCCATAAATCGCCTCTTCTTCCAACAAGCCGTCGAGATAAAGCTCCAGCCCTGACAGGCCGCGCAAATCGGAACTGGTAAAGCCGACCGTATGTGCCGTCACCTCACCGGCCGGATAAACGCGGCTGGTGCTTTGCGTCAATTTCAAGGCCGGATTGCCAAAGGCCAACACATCTTGTTTTTGCGCCGGTGTCAGCCCCGACATTAAGGTGACATAGCGCGCCTTACCGGCCAGCAAGCGCGCCGCACGCGCTTCGTTCAAACGCGGCAAGACGGCTTTCAACTGACCCGCCATTTCCGCGCCATCTGATATTTTTGCCGCATCGGCACCCAGCGTAACAGTGGTGATTTGTGTCGCCAGCACCACATCGTTACGGTCGGTAATGGCCGGACGCATGAGATTGTTTTTATGCACGCCTGCGCTACGTTGTTCCGGAGCCGCATCGAGCACGGTCAATTGCACCAAGCGACCGCCCAAAACCGAAAACACGATAAAGAAGCAAATCAATGCGAGGCGCAGGCGCGAGCGCGTTGTCTCAACCGCATGCTGCGTCAAATCTCCGGCGCGACGGCCGAGCCGACCGCCCAGCACCATGGCCCAGTCATTGCCGACCGGCACGAGAGGCAGCTTACCGCTCCGCATCATCATCTCCTTGCGGCACCATCAGCACCGGAATGCTGAGCGTTGTCTCATCGCGCAAATCAAGCACTTGCGAGGCGCGCAAATAATCAAGCGATAAATATTGCCGCGACAATATTTGCAAGCGGCGCGGATCATTGAGGCTGGCCCATTCGGCTTGCAATGTGCGGCGGCGGTCTTGCTCAGCCGCCATAATGCGTTGCGTGTCGCGCAGCGCTTTGGCTTCCGCCTCAGCCGAATAGCGAATGTGATAAAGCGCCGCCACCAAAATGACGAAAACAAAGAGCAGTGCGATATTGAGCATGCGGACCATCACATCACCTCTCGCTTTGAGAATTGTTGCGGCGCGCGCTTGGGCAGTAAATCGGCATTGGCCGCAAAGGCCGGGGCATCGGTTCGCAGGGCCACGCGCAGGCGCGCCGAACGGGCGCGCGGATTGGTATCTACCTCAGCCGCACCGGCTTTGACATTGCGCTTGGCGGCATCGGCAAAGCTTGGGCGTGCCATTTCGACATCGGGCAAATGGCGCGACGGGCGACCGACGCGGCCGGTACGCGGAGCCAGAAACTGCTTCACCATACGGTCTTCCAGCGAGTGAAAGGTCACCACAGCCAAGCGCCCGCCCGGCTTCAAAACCTGCTCGGCCGCTTGCAGCCCGCGCATCAGCTCTCCCAACTCATCGTTCAAATAAATCCGCAAAGCCTGAAACGTGCGCGTCGCCGGATGTGCCTTGCCGTAACGCGGCGCACCCAGAACCGAGCACACCGCATCAACCAAATCGCCGGTGCGCGCCATCGGCTTATCTTCGCGGCGCGCAATAATCGCTTTGGCAATGGCGCGGGCACGCCGCTCCTCGCCATAAACGGCGATGATATCGCTCAATAATTCAGCTGCCCCTTCATTGAGCAAATCGGCAGCGCTCAACCCGTCTTGGCTCATCCGCATATCGAGCGGGCCGTCGCGCATGAAGGAAAAACCACGCGCCGCCTCATCAAGCTGCATGGAGGAAACGCCCAAATCGAGCGTGACCCCATCGACCGGCGCGGTCAGCAAATCTTGCATATCGCCGAAACAGCCCGCGAGATAGGAAAAGCGGTCGCCAAAAGCCGGCGCCAGCTTATCGGCATGGGCTTTAGTGTCAGGGTCGCGGTCAATGGCAATCACCGCACAATCGGCGGCCTGCAATAAAGCACGCGAATAGCCACCGGCCCCGAAAGTGCCATCGACCATCACCTCACCGGCTTGCGGGGCAAGCGCCGTAACCACTTCATTCAGAAGAACCGGAATATGCGGAGCCGAAATCGGGGGCACGCTTTGCTGCTGCCTGTTTACGTCACCCCCACTGCTCATTGTTGTGACCCGTCCGTGCCGCCCGGCGGGGCATGACTGAGCGATTGCAACAGACCGCGCTGTTCAAGCGCCATGGCGCGGGATTTCGATCTGAAATCGGCAAAACCTTGCGGATTCCAAATCTGGAATTTGCCGCCCATGCCGACAAAGCACAGCTCTTTTTCGATACCGGCATGCGCCAGCAATGCGGCCGGAAGGGAAACGCGGCCATCGGCATCGAAATTCAAGTGGTGACTGTCGGCAAAGAGCGAGGCTGCCAGCGCGTCGCGTTCTTCGGCAAATAGGTTCAACCGTTCGACCATCGCGCCGATATCATTCATCAGCGTGTGGCCGCCGCCTTCAATGGCGTTTTCAGTGAAAGAGGGATAGACAAAAATGCCTTGCGGCGCGCCCGACTGCGCTGCCCCGTTTTGCGCCGAAATGGCGGAACGAAAGACAGACGGCACTGAGACGCGGCCTTTGGCATCTATTTTGCCCGAAATGGTTGACATGAACATGGTCATGTCCGCTTCCCCTTCACATGTTGTGCCCAAACAGGTTTGGCCACACCCATCTTATAAATTGCTGGCTCAAGACGGGATAGTCTGGGATAACACGGGATATTATGGGTGTCAACGGGAAACCTACCCGTAAATAAGGGTGAAAACGGGACTTTAACTATATCTTCAGGCAGGCATGACCTCCGCCCCAAGCCTCTGGCGGGGCGTCGTCTGCGCCTGAAGACGCGGCGTCAACGGCTGACGCCGTTGAGCGTTGGTGCGTGAATATCGTTAGGGTTTTCGCGCTCAACCGCCTTCCGGCGGTTGACGGCCGGTTGCGCGGCGTGGGCCATAGGCCAAGCCTGCCGCGCAATAAATTGAAGATCAGAGGGTCTGTAAGCCGGGTTCTGTGCGCTTTTCCGAAGAAAAGGCGGCGATCATTCATCTGGGATGCCCGTTACCGAACACCTCGTGCAACCTACCCGGACGACGACCCGGAAACGGGGCCATATGCCGTCTCTATTTGGTCTTGCTCCCGACGGGGTTTACCCTGCCATGGCCGTTACCGGCCACGCGGTGCGCTCTTACCGCACCCTTTCACCCTTACCTCCCCCATAAAATATGAAGCAGGCGGTTTGCTTTCTGTGGCACTTTCCCTGGAGTCACCTCCGCCGGATGTTATCCGGCGCCGTGTTTCCATGGAGCCCGGACTTTCCTCCCCCATTTGCATGGGAGCGACCGCCCGACCCTCTGACCGGAGACTGGCATAGGCCGTCTGATTGATAGCGTCAAGATGTCCTGTCTTGGGCTTCGGCTTTTCTTTTGCGCTCGCGGACCAAAGCCTCATGATTTTGAAAGTAAAACTGGCGCAGTTCTTTTCGGCTGATAAGCCAGTCATGCAACCAATAGCGTGCAAAAAGGCAGGCGATGATTGTCAAATAAAACCCAATGACGAAGATATTTTTGGTTATGTCATTCATTGACCGCCATGTGCTGAAAAAATCAGCCATTAAATGATAGTTGCCCATCGCCGCCCCCTTTTTCTTCTTCAAAGCGAAACGGCACTCGCGAAAAGCGAGTGCAGGGGTGTCAGCAAGTCATCAACAGAGTGACAACGACGTATTCGCCGGAGGCTATTTTATTCCGCCGTCACCCCAACCGAAGCTGTGGTGACGAGGTTGACGACAAAGGCTTAAAAAAGCGCAAACCGCTTTGAATCTTCAAAGCGGCCTTGCCGCTGTCGATGGGCTTGCTGATGCCCCGCGCGCCATTCGTCATATGGCGCACAGAAAGACCCTTGCACAATCAGCGACGCGGGTGAAGCAAGCTATTCTCAATAAGTTAAATCGAGGGCAATAAGTGCAATGAGTTATGCACTCACACCAAACGACAAACCGCATAAACCAACGTTTGCGTTTCCGCATCGGCCGTGCCGTCGATTTTGGCGGGGCGGAAATGGCGTTGAAAGGCGCTGATGACGGCTTGCGTTTGCAGCCCGTAAACCCCGTCAGCGGTAATCTGATAGCCGAGGGCCGCGAGCGCTTTTTGCAGCGGCGCGACGGCTTTGTCTTCACTGCCCAAAGCGAGCGGCGGCACATCTTCTATCGGCACATTGTCCGGCCATAGGCCGAAACCCGCTTGATGCAGCGCGGCCCAGTCAAACGCCTCACCGGGGTCTTTTTTGCGGCCGGGCGCAATATCGCTATGACCGAGAATATTTTGCGGCGCAATGGCGTGCCGCGCCCTCACCTCTTGCAAGAGCTTAATGAGCGCTGCCATTTGCGCTTCGGGGAAAGCCGCCATCGCGCCGTCTTTATGTCCGTCATGGTCAAGCTCAATGCCGATAGAGGCCGAGTTCATATCCGTCTCGCCGCGCCAGAACGAGACACCGGCGTGCCATGCGCGCGCGCCCTCATCGACCAGTTGGAAAATATGCCCGTCGCGGCGAATGAGATAATGCGCCGAGACTTTGGCCGCCGCATCGCACAACCGCGCTAGCGCCGCTTCGCAATCGGCCATATCGGTATAATGCAAAATAATGTGGCTGATGGCACAAGCCCGATTGTCGAAATTGGGCGATGGGCGGTGCTCTGTAGCAAGGCCGCTCAAAACACCGCTCCGGCTTTTTGCGCCTCCGGTTTTCTGAGGCCGATAATCAACACGCCGAGCAAAGTCAGCGCCCCGCCCAGCCAAAAGCGCAGGCTCAATTCATCACCCCAAAACATCACCCCGAAAATAATCCCGAAGACCGGCGCCATCAGCGTCAGCGGCGCGGTGACGGAAACATCATAACGCTGTAAGAGATAATACATGCCCGCATGGCCGATAAGGCTGGCCCCAATCGCGGTGTAAAGTACCCCGCCCCAGCCCATCCATCCGGCATTTTGCAAAACCGCCACGTGATTGCTCTCAAAAATCAGCGAGGCGGCGCAGAGCGGCGGCCAGCTCATCATGGCAATCCAGGCTTGCATTTGATAGACGCCGGTATTGGTGATTTGCTTCATCACAATCATGCCGGCCGAGCCGATAAAGGCGGCGGCAATGACCATGATGAGGCCCAAGCGCTCATTGATAATGGCCGGGTCGAGCCCGATAACCATGACCCCGCCAAACGACATGACAATGCCGGCCCAGCGTCGCCAGCCAACCTGCTCATTGAGAAACATAATCGACATGACGGTGCTTATCGGCACGGAAAGCTGCACCGCCACGGCGACGGTGGAGACATTTTCAGCCAGCCCCAGCCCGCCATAAAACAACGCGAAATGTATCGACCCCATTGTAATAGTGATGAACATGACTTGCGGCATCTTGCCGTGCACAATGCGCAAAAACGGAAACAGCAAAAGCGACAGCACCATATAGCGTAGCGCCGTGAACAGCATGGGCGGCATTTCGCTCAACCCCGCCTTACCGGCAACAAAGGTGAAGCCCCAAACCACACAGATGATCAGCATGAGAAAAAGATGTCGCGGTGCCATGAATCCGATTTAACATGGGACCGCGCAAATGCCCTAATGAAAAGCGAGACCCCCGAGAGATAATGCCTGCCCTTTTATTTGATCTTGACGGCACATTGGCCGACACCAAGCCCGATTTGCACGCTGCGATGAACCATGTGCTGACCAAAAACAACCTTGCCGAAGTGCCCGATGACGCCATCACAAATATGATTGGCGGCGGCGCGCGCGAGATATTGAAACGGGGTCTGAGTGAAAACGGCACAAGCTGGGACGATGCCAAGCTGGATGCGGCGACCGAAGAATTTGTGCTCTGGTATGACCAAAATATTGATGCCAATACGGTCATTTACCCGAACTTACTGCCGCTGCTCGATGCGGCGCAAGCGGCCAATATCAAAATGGCGGTGGTCACCAATAAGCGCGAAAGTCTGTCAGCCAAGCTGTTGTTTAGGCTCGGTCTGCATCATTATTTTGATGTGCTGGTCGGCGGCGATACGCTGCCCAAGCGCAAGCCCGACCCCGAATCGATTGACCTGGCATTGCAGCGGCTCGGTGTGCCGCCGCAAGACGCGATTATGGTCGGTGACAGCGAGGCCGATACGGGCGGCGCCATTGCCGCCAATGTCGCCACAATTTGTGTCAGCTTCGGCTATCGCCGCGTCAGCTTGGAGGCGCTTAACGCCGATGCGATTATTGATGATTATGCAGAATTTGCGGGTGCTGCCAAAAAGCTGAAACCCGGCCTGTTTGACGCGCTTTAGCTAGAATAACAGGCGGATGGACACCCCGCCTCCATGCGTCTCCTCATCATCGGCAATGCGGGCGCGATAATTAAACTCAAAGGCAAAATAATCATTATGCGCGGCAAAGCCGAGGCCGATATCCAACGCATCTTCCGGCTCAATATGCGACCGTAAGGTAAAGCTCTCATCCGAACCGATGAAATTGGCCGTTGCCTGATAAGGCGATATGTCAGAAGTGGTGCGCCAACCGAGATAATAATTCGGCTCCCAGACCACCGCCACCGGATCGCCGCCACCGCGCCGATAGCCGCCGCGCAGGCCGATAAATTGCGATGTCTTTTCTGACTCTCCGCCTTTTATCTGCATGGCCAAATTACGGCCGACAATTTCACTCTCGCTATAATCATCATGTTCAAGGCGGAAAAAGTCCATGCCCGCTTCCAAGCGCAACAAATGTTCATTTTGCAAAATCGGATAGGCCAAACGCGCCGAGGCAGCCGTGCTGGTCGCATCCCATGAAGCCGTCATTTGCTCCACCAGACCGGCAAAATTGACCAAGCGGTCGCTCTCCAAACCGACAAAGCCATAAGCCGCATTCAACTGATAGTGCAGCGGGCCGATTTTATCCGACAGATAAGCGCCATAGGAAATGCCATCGCCTTTTACTTCATTGATCGCCGCGCTTTTTTCATTAACCGCGCTGAACCCCATTTGCAGGTAAAGCCCCAATGCATCAATTATCGACACCGGTAAATCATAACCCAGCGCAATGGCATAGCTGGTGCCGCTGACTGTTGCCCCCTTATCGCTGGAATCTTGCTTGCGGTAATCGCCAAATTGCTGCACCCAGCCATCACCGCCGCGCCGCCCACCGGCATTGATAAGCTGCAAATGCTGCGACACCGCACCGGTCGCCATATCGGCAAGACCGGATAATTGCTGTGCCGTGCCGTCGCTATAATGCGGCAAAAGCTGGCGATAAGCGGCTTCGAAATCATCCGCATTATTGATGCTGGTAATCGCCGTTGCCAAATTTTCATCATCGGCGAAATGGGCGATGACAGTGCTCAGCGCATCGCTTTCGGCTTGGTTCAGCCCGAACGCACTTGCAGATTTAATGTTGAAACTGGCCGAAATAGTCGCGTTTTCATCGCTCAGCGC
>Ga0181577_10001617_pt1 | contig 18110 bp, 14 predicted proteins | sample 101ome_21_FD_132468 | JGI IMG/M metagenome (GOLD analysis project Ga0181577, IMG submission 132468) | Coastal salt marsh microbial communities from the Groves Creek Marsh, Skidaway Island, Georgia - 101413BT metaG (megahit assembly) | ecosystem: Environmental > Aquatic > Marine > Intertidal...
CCTGGATCTCGAGTCAAAATATGTTTTCGCTCTAGGCGAAGCTGGGAATCGACCTCTGGATTTTTACGCAGCCATTTATCGAGAGCCACCGCACTAACGCAATGCGCGGGTAAGCGCTCATCGTAGAACTGATACAGCGCCTCCTCGTCTACCAATAAGTCGCGCCGGCGGACGCGTGACTCCAAATCTTGCACCTCCCGGATACGGGCAAGATTGGCTTTCAGGAAGGCTGGGGGTGACTTGTACTGGCCCAGCACCAGTCCCTCTCGAATCATCAACTGCCGCGATTCCTCAGGATTGATGTCGCCATAATGGACGCGCTGGCCATCGCTAATGGTTAACCCGTACAAGGTCACCCGTTCAATAGCCATGACGCGACCGCTGCGCATCTGCCAACTGGGTTCATAGTGATGACGCTTCAATTGATAAGGGTTTATCCGCAGCAGCCATTGCGGCTCTATGGCGGCACACTGACGAGCATAGACCTGTGAGGGCTCTACAATTTCGCCCGCCAAAATCCATTTTGGCGGCTTCCGAAACTGACCTGACCCGGGAAATATTTGTACTTTTTGATTACGCGTGGCGTTAAAGCGCCGCCCCTCATCTTGCTGTGCCACTTGCGCGAGAAACCCTGCCAATAATGCCTTGTGAATGCCGTCGTAGTTCTCTTCATCAGGCCATTTAGCGCGTGGTTTAAGGCCTATCTGACGGCAAGCCACAGTGAGCTGACCATGCACGTCGCGCCATTCCCGCATGCGCAAAAAGGACAGGTACTCGCGCTGACAGAGTTTACGTAACTGACTCTGCGACAACGCCTGCCGCTGCTCCTCGTAATAGCGCCACAGTTGCAGCCAAGCCATAAAATCTGAGCGCGGATGATTAAAACGCGCGTGGGCTTGATCGGCCTGGGTTTGTTTCTCGCCAGGGCGTTCCCGTGGCTCTTGAACCGACAGCGCACTCACGATCACCAAAATCTCGGCCAGGCAATCCTGCTCGGCAGCCGCTAGTAAAATGCGCGCCAGTTTGGGATCAATCGGCAGCCTCGCCATTTTTCGACCCACCGCCGTGAGTCGCCCCCGCACCGAGACCGCGCCAAGCTCCTCGAGTAGTCGATACCCGTCACGCACCATTTTGGGCTCGGGGGGATCAACGAACGGAAACGCACCGGGCTTGCCCAGGCCCAGCTCCAACATGCGAAGCACAACAGCGGCGAGGTTGGTTCGCAATATCTCGGGATCGGTGAACTCGGGGCGACGATCAAAGTCGTCTTCGCTGTAAAGACGGAAACACACCCCTTCTGCTACCCGTCCACAGCGACCCATGCGCTGATTGGCACTGGCTTGGGAAATGGCTTCAATCGGCAGCCGTTGCAGTCGGTTACGATGGCTGTAGCGACTGATCCTAGCCTCGCCGGGGTCTATCACATAACGAATGCCGGGTACGGTGAGCGACGTTTCAGCCACATTGGTGGCCAATATTACCCGCATACCGGCACCGCCAGGATGAAACACACGATGTTGCTCGGCCGCCGATAAACGCGCATACAAAGGCAATATCTGCCGCCGCTCATTACCCTTCAAGCGCCGAGACAGCTCGCGGATTTCCCGTTCTCCAGGCAAAAACACCAGCACACCGCCACGGGGGCCAAAGCGCTCATCCTCAATGTCATCAAGTAGTGTCGCCACCTGCTCGGTGACACCCTGATCGCGATCTTCAACATCCCCGGTGTAGTGCACCTCAACCGGAAAAGTGCGGCCTGACACTTCAATCACCGGCGCGTTATCAAAATGCTGCGAGAAGCGCTCCACGTCTATGGTGGCTGACGTAATGATCACTTTTAAATCGGGTCGACGCGGTAGTAATTGTTTTAAGTAGCCCAGAATAAAATCAATATTCAGGCTGCGTTCATGTGCCTCGTCGATAATGAGAGTGTCGTATTGGCTCAGCTCGCGGTCACGCTGCAATTCACTAAGTAAAATGCCGTCGGTCATGAGCTTAATCGCGGTCGACGCAGACACGGTATCAGTGAATCGCACTTGATAGCCCACTAGATCGCCCAGAGGCGTGTTTAACTCCTCAGCGATGCGTTGGGCCACCGTTCTCGCCGCTAGTCGCCGTGGCTGGGTATGGCCGATCCGCTGATGCTGTCCTCGGCCTAATTCTAAGCATAACTTCGGTAGCTGGGTGGTCTTGCCGGAACCGGTTTCACCCGCCACGACCACCACCTGATGGTGCCTAAGCGCCTCGGCAATATCTGCTCGACGCTCACTAACCGGCAACCCCGCCGGGTAGTCGATATTGGCGGGGATATCGCGTCGAAAAGTCGACTCTGGCGATTCTTTGGGTGGTTTTTGCGTAGAGTTCACGGCACTGACTAGATTCTATGGAGGACAGCGTTGGCCCAGAGTTTGGGGGCCAGCCACTTTCTGACTGGCCGATGTGGACGTAGTGGGCCTCGGGGGAAAAACATACTCGCCCCTCGACAGTATGAGAAAACGCAGAAGCCTACAGTATTTGAGTCACTGTAGCGAAAATACGAAACTCCTTTATTGCGGCGCGCTGTCGCGCAACTCACGTCGCAGGATTTTACCCACGTTTGTTTTGGGAAGCTCGGCTTTAAACACCACTTCCCGCGGTACTTTATAGGCAGTGAGGTGCGCACGGCAGTAGTCCCGCACGTGCTCCTCGGTCAATGCCGCATCTTTGCGCACAACAAACATGCGTACCACCTCACCCGAGGTCGTATCGGGAATGCCCACGGCGGCACATTCCAGCACCCCTGGATGCTTGGATAACACATCCTCCAGTTCATTGGGGTAAACGTTAAAGCCCGACACCACAATCATGTCTTTTTTGCGATCCACAATGCGCAAATACCCGTCGGGCTGAATCACTGCCACATCTCCGGTGGCGAACCAACCGTCTTCACTCAGCACCTCCGCCGTCGCTTCAGGGCGCTGCCAATAGCCCTGCATCACTTGCGGACCGCGCAGGCAAAGTTCGCCCGGCTCATTAAAGTCTAGAGGCTGACCCTCGGCATCGATTACACGCACCTCAGTGGCGGGAATAGGCAAGCCAATGGTGCCCAATTGTTGAGCGCCGCCGGGGTTAGCCGTTGCCGTAGGGGAGGTTTCCGTCAAGCCATAACCTTCGGAGACTGCACATCCCGTTACCGCCTGCCATTCCTCCGCTGCTGCCTCGGTTAAGGCCATGCCGCCCGATAAGGTCACCTTTAACTCGGTAAAATCCAGGCTGCGAAAACCGGGCGCGTTACACAACGCAACAAAAAGCGTATTAAGACCGCAGAATAATTGCGGCCGATAACGCGCAAATGCCGCAATGACTTGAGATAAATCCCGTGGGTTAGGGATAAATACGGTTTGTGCCCCTTTGAAAACACCGTACATGGACGCCGTGAATGCATAGATGTGATAAACCGGTAGCGGTTGCATCACAATATCCCCTGCGCCCTTCAAACCATGAGAGGTGAACACAGCATCCGACTGCAGCACGTTTGCCACCAGATTACCGTGGGACAGCATGGCGCCTTTCGCCACACCAGTGGTGCCACCGGTGTACTGCAGCATGGCTAAGTCACTGCCTTGGAGGTTCACCGTGTTGAGGTTTAGACCAGCACCCTCAGACAGCACCTGACGAAGGCGAAGTGCCCCGGGCAAAGAAAACGCCGGGACAAGTTTCTTGATGTATTTTGCCGCCCCATTGATGAGCCACCGTTTGGGTGCGGGGTGAAGGTCTGCTAGGTCGGTCACAATGACCTGCTCCACCGGAGTCTTCGGCAGCACGCGCGCAACGGTGTCAGCCACTAAAGAAGACACCACCAATAGCCGCACGTCAGCGTCGTTAAATTGATGCTCCAGCTCGCGCTCTGTGTACAGTGGATTGGTATTTACCACCACAATCCCCGCCCGCAGTGCGCCCAGGACGACCACCATATACTGGATCAGATTGGGCATCTGTACCGCCATGCGGTCGCCGGGCTTAAGCCCGGACCGATGTTGTAACCACGCTGCAAACTGCCTCGAGAGTCGATCCAAGTCAGCGAAACTTAAATCATGTCCAAGGCTAGAGCAGGCTTTGCGATCAGAATGCTCTGCAAAAGCCGCCTCGGCAAGTGCAACCAAATTCGGATAGCGGCGTACATCAATGTTTGGATCAATCCCCAGCGCACGCTGTTTATCTGTGATCAGTTTATTCAGGACATCTTGTTGCATGGCCGCTCCGTGGGGTTGGTATAATTTTCGCTTATCATCAAGTCTGAAGATATGGCGGTCAACTCAACCGTCGCCCCATTCTCATTTGCTGTTATAGGAAGTTCTGCATGACATCTGCAACCCAGGCCACCAATAAAACCTTTGACGAGATTGCCATTGGCGACAGTTCACAATACGTTCGCGAAGTCACAGAGCGAGAAGTACAGCTGTTTGCTGCCGTCTCCGGCGATCACAACCCCGTGCATCTCGATGCCAGCTATGCCGCCAGCACACAATTCGGAGAGCAAATTGCTCATGGCATGCTCACCGGCGCCTTTGTTTCAGCAGCCATCGCGACCGAGCTACCCGGGCCAGGTAGCATTTATCTCGGACAAAACTTGCAGTTTCGCGCGCCGGTACTACTAGGCGATACGATTACTGTGAACCTCGAAGTCACCGGCAAGCACGACTCGCGACCCTGGGTCACCATCGCCTGTACGGTTACCAACCAACACGACAAAGTGGTGGCCAAAGGCGAAGCGTCAGTGATGGCACCCACCGTCAAGGAGACGGTCACGTTGGTGGCACCACCGCCTATCCATTTTGGTTAAAAGCCCTCGCTGGCTACACCAGCAACCTTGTGCCGATCAACGAGGCTGTAAGCAGACTGCTTAGCTGGCAGCGGCCGTGGCAAACTGCGTGGGATCGAGATACATCAGCTGAAGCGTTACGATAGGCTGATCATCCCGAGGACGAACACCGAGCATAAGCAAGTTGGTAACACCCTCGTGCTCGGTTAGACCACCGGCACCGAATAACGTACTGCCCACCATTTCAGTCGGCAACGATTCTGGGCCATCGACAGGCTTGTATATCGGTAGGGTTTTCTCCGCTCTCAATGCCGTTGCCAAATCGGCAACCAGTGCCACCACGCCATCCCTGAAGGCGGAGTAATTGAGTGCACCATTGAAGGCTTGTGCATCCAATGACAAATCAAAGCGGACCTGACCGCCGTCTTCCATTCGGAGGTTAGTCAAACCGACAGTTCGGCCTTCTTCAAGTTCACGAAAAATGCGTTTGGCCGTGGTGCGCCCCGCTTCAAGCAAACCCTGATTCAACAAGTTAGTTGCGATGGTGGCAAACTGGTTACTGTCTATCTGAACGTCTTTCTGCATGAGACCCGGCCTGTGGAAAAACCGTGATTGTAAGCTTTCACCCGCTGTCAGCTCCAGTGTCAGAGTTCTGATAAGCTCTTAGCTGTGACAGAAAGGTCCCGTTACGCTTTGCGGTCATTTATATTTCCGGTCACCGGCGGCATAGGCCCCTAAACGTACTGAGCAAAGGTAATACTCGTCACGTGATTGAACGTCAGAACCAACCCTGGACGCTCGCCCCAGCTCCCGACCTAGACTGGTCACAGGGCTCTCTACGCTCGGCGCGTTTCGATGACATCTATTTCTCCAGCGAAGACGGGATCGCGGAGAGTCGTTATGTGTTTCTGGAAGGCTGCGAATTACCGCGGCGAATGGCCGCGCTCACCGAGCGCCAGCGGCTGTGCGTGGCGGAGACGGGTTTTGGTACCGGCCTTAACTTTTTACTGACACTCGAGTATTGGTTACAACATCGTCCCGAGGCTGCTCACTTACATTACATAGGAATAGAGGCTTTCCCCCTGCGTTTGGCAGACCTCAAGCGCGCCAATGCCGCCCACCCCCATTTGGGCGCCCTCGCTGAGGCCCTGGCAGCACAATGGCCGTCACCGGTTCGCGGCTGTCATAGACTGCACTGGCCCGAGTGGAGCATCACCCTAGACCTGTGGTTTGAGGAGGCGGGCGAGGCACTCGATGATCTGGCTAGCCGCAGACAGCGCTGGGTCGATTGCTGGTATTTGGACGGCTTCGCCCCGGCAAGAGACCCCGACATGTGGCGCGAAACGCTATTTCAAAGCCTCGCGCAACTGTCGAAGCCTGACGCGCGGTTTGCCACCTTCACCGCCTCTGGTGATGTGCGCCGAGGCTTACAAAACGTCGGATTTAGTATTGAAAAACGACCGGGCTTTGGCCGCAAGCGCGAATGCTTGGCAGGCCAGTGGCAGGAGTTGGCTGCTGCCGATCGAGCCCCTGATAAAAGTCGTATCACCCCCTGGGATTTGCCCGCGTTGCAATCAACTCCCGAGTCGGCTTTGGTGGTAGGGGGTGGCTTGGCGGGCGCGCATATGGCGAGAAGCTTGGCTGAGCGCGGCATTCGTGTGCAGGTCTTGGAGCAAGGCGACATCGCGCAGGGCGGCTCTAGTAACCTACAAGGTCTCACCTACACGCGCCTTTCCCGACGCCACTCGCCATTAGTAGATTTTGGCGTGGCCAGTTACGGCTTCTCTACACGGCTTTACCACCGATTACTGGCTGAGGGCAGGCTCTCGGACGATGCGGGGGCCATATGCGGCTTCGTGCAGCGCTCGGAAGACACCGAAACCCTTGCTTACCTTGATACCGTCCTTGAGCAAGATGCGCTGGCGAAGATTGTGACAGCTGAGCAGGCTCAGCAGCTTTTGGGCGTCGTCAGCAACAACCTGCCCGCAAAATCGCTATTTTTTCCGGAGGCACAGTGGCTAAACCCTGCTGCTGTGTGCGGTGAGCGCTTGGATCACCCTTTAATAGAGGTCATTACCCGGTGCAAAGCCGTCAGTTGGTCACGACAGGACCCATCTGACAGGTTGCCGGCGCACTGGCAGGTTAAAGACAGTTCTGAGCGAAGCTGGCATGCCGAGCTGTTGTTGGTCTGCACGGCCTTCGACATACAACAAAACCCTGAGCTTGAGTGGCTACCCTTACAGGGTATTCGAGGACAAACCAGTCATTTACCTGCGACGCCGACAACCAAAGCGCTAAAAGCGGCATTCTGCCACGAAGGCTATTTTCCCCCAGCACGCCAAGGCGTGCACTGCATTGGCGCCAGTTATGGACCCAATGACACCAAGCTCGATGAGCGCTCAAAAGACCATGAGCATAATCTGGCGCTACTGAATGCAGCGCTTCCAGGCCTAGATCTACCGGATGCACAAGCCATAACAGGACATGTCGCCCTGCGCTGCACCAGTGCCGATTATCTTCCCCTTGCTGGCGCCGCGCCCGATAAAGCCCTATTCAACGCGTGCTACGCTGAACTCGGACAACAAAAAACCCGCTTTATTGACGTGTCGTGTCCCGTGCTACCTGGGTTATGGTTGCTTGGCGCATTGGGCTCTCGGGGCCTCACCACCGCACCACTGGCCGCTGAGATCATCGCCAGTGAGATCATGGGGGAACCCCCACCGGTTTCGCGTTGTCTCAGTCGAGCTGTATCACCGAGTCGTTTTTTACAACGCGCCATCGTGAGAGGAAATCCGCTTTGAGTGTGTCGAGAGTGTTATTGATTGCTTTATGCTTGGTGGGCAGCGGCACTGCTGGCGCCGTCGACGAAGTCCAGCACTATGCAGCGCGCGTCGTGGAAAAGCGCGCCTTTGATGCCAGCAATTTCACCCAGGGCTTAGAGATTCGTGACCACCACCTCTACGTGAGTTCTGGTCTCTACCGGCAATCGGCGGTTCGGGTCTATACCTGGCCGGCTGGAGAAAAAACCAGGGAACAAGCCCTGCCGCCACAGCTGTTTGCTGAGGGTCTGACTTTGATGGGCGACCGCCTGTACGTATTAACCTGGCGAGCCCGTCGATTGCTAGTGCTGAATAGCACTACGCTTGAGCCCATCGGGGAAATTCGCTTAGCCACTGAAGGTTGGGGGCTCACCCACCATGGCGATAACCTGTACTACACCGACGGCAGCGACCGCTTATATATCGCCGACCTAGCCAAGGGCGGCGACTTGCGAACAATCTTGGTCACGCTCAACGGTAAACCACTGAGAAATCTCAATGAGCTTGAATGGATCAACGGCGAAATTTGGGCCAATGTCTGGCTACAGGACCGCATTGTTCGAATCGATCCTGCTACTGGACAGGTAACAGGTGACATCGATTTGTCTCAAGTATTTCCCCAATCGACGCGACCGCAAGGCTCAGATGTCTTAAACGGTATTGCGCGTGACCCGGCATCGGGTGAGCTCTGGGTGACCGGCAAGCGCTGGCCCTGGATTTTCCGAATTGAGCTTGAAAAGCGCAGCTAACAGCCCCACTTATCATCTATAGCCCGCTACAATGGGCGCCTCACTTACTCGTACCCACGACACCTCGTTCAGGAGTCCCATGTCCGCGACCCAACCGGCCCACGCCGCCAGCTTTGAATTGATCCGCCGCGTACCCATCGATGCACTTAATATCCATGTCGAGGAATACCAACACAGGGAAACCGGCGCCGTCCATTTACACCTAGCGTCCGACAGCGCCGAGAATGTATTTGCCGTTGCCCTATGTACTGTGCCCGAGGACTCCACGGGCGTTGCGCATATTTTGGAGCACACTGTGTTGTGCGGCAGTGAACGCTATCCGGTGCGCGACCCCTTTTTCATGATGTTGCGGCGCTCGCTCAACACCTTCATGAACGCCTTCACCAGTTCCGATTGGACCGCCTACCCCTTTGCCAGCCAAAACCGCAAAGACTTTAGCAACCTTCTGTCGGTCTATCTCGACGCCGTATTTTTTTCGCGCCTAGACCCGCTGGATTTTGCGCAAGAGGGTCACCGCGTCGAATTTGAACAAGGTGACGACGGCGAATCACTGGTCTACAAGGGTGTCGTGTTTAACGAGATGAAGGGTGCCATGTCTTCCATTTCGTCCGTGCTATGGGATCGACTGTGCTTTGAACTTTTTCCGTCAAACACCTATCACTTCAATAGCGGCGGCGATCCCGAGGTTATTCCCGAGCTGAGCTATCAGCAGCTCAAAGCCTTTTACGACACACACTACCACCCCAGCAATGCCATCTTTATGACCTTTGGCGATATTCCCGCGCACGAGCACCACGCGACCTTTGAGTCGCTGGTACTGTCGCGCTTTAAGCGCTCTGAGGCCGTTATTGAAGTTGCTTTGGAAACCGCTTTAGAGGCACCGAAAAGCGCACAACACAGCTACGCCCTCGATGGCAGCGAGGATAAGGCGGGCAAGACCCACCATATATTGGGATGGAAGCTCGGGGAGAGTGCTGATCTCACCGCCATGTTGGAGGCACAACTGCTATCGGCTGTTCTTATGGAGAACAGTGCCTCGCCACTCATGAAATATTTAGAAACCAACACCCTGGGCACAGCACCTTCGCCACTGTGCGGCGTAGAAGAATCTATCCGCGAAATGGTGTTTTGCTGTGGCATTGAAGGCAGTGAACCCGAGCATGCGAAGCAGTTTGAAAATGAGGTGTTGGCGCTGCTGGAATCGGTGGCCAACGAGGGCATTAGTAGCGAGCGTTTAACGGCCATCCTGCACCAGATTGAGCTGCACCAACGTGAGATCACCGGCGACGGCATGCCATACGGACTTAATTTAATCCTGAGAGCGCTCAGTGCTGCGACCCATCGAGGTGATGCCGTGGCGGCGTTGGATCTGGATCCGGTATTGACTGAAATTCGCACCCGCTGCCAACAGCCTGATTATGTCCCCGGACTTATCCGTACTTTGCTGCTGGAAAACCCCCATCGCATCAACCTCACTGTAGCACCGGATACTGGACTCTCGGCACAACGGCGCGATCGTGAACAGAGCAAGCTTAATGAGATCGAAAAGTCGCTAACAGATCAGGAACGATCCAATGTGATTGATTTGGCGGCAAAACTGTTGGAACGCCAGGCACAAGAGGATGACCCCAATGTCCTTCCTCGGGTCGAGCTAAGCGATATTCCACCCACCCTTCCCGAGCCCACAGCACGACGGCAGCACCTGGGCCGAGTTGATAGCCACGCCTACCTCACCGGCACCAACGGTTTGGTTTATCAACAATGGCTGCGCCCACTGCCTCAGCTTACTGAGCAGCAGCGTGAAAAGCTGCCACTGGTAACAGGGCTACTGGGAGAGGTAGGCATTGGGGATGCTGACTACCTGGCTGTCCAAGACCGGCAATCTGCCACAGTTGGGGCCATTGGTGCGGCCAGTTTGACCCGGGGTGGACGCGACGATGTGCAAGCCTGCCAAGGCTTCTTTCTACTCTCCTCAAAAGCTTTAGCCAATCATGCAGACGAGCAAATCGCGCTGATGCGTGACACTCTAGAAGGTGCTCGCTTTGATGAGCGCGCGCGTATCAAAGAGCTTATTAGTCAGATCCGAGCGCGACGCGATCAGTCCATCACTGGCAACGGTCACAGCCTAGCCATGACCGCGGCGACTGCGGGTATGAGTCCTCTGGCCAAGGCCAGCCACCAACAAGGTGGACTTGAGGGTATTCGTCGGCTGCGGCTGTGGGATGATGCCAACCGGGATGCCAGCCAACTCGATGCGCTCTTAGCAGAACTTCAGGGTATTAAAGCCGAGGTGTGCCAAAGTGCATCGTGGCAGCTCGCCGTGATAGCCGATGCTGAGCCACTCGATCGCGTTGAGCAGGCTGCCGCTGACGCCCTCAATGGTTTGCCATTCTCGGGCAACGACACGCTTTGGACACCCGAGTCCGTACGCACCGACATTCAAGAGTACTGGGTTGCCAATACCCAGGTTAACTTCTGCGCCCGCGCCTTCCCCACGGTTCCCTCAGGCCATCCCGACGCGCCACTGCTATCAGTGCTTGCCGCGGTCCTGCGTAACGGCTACCTACACCGGGCGATTCGCGAACAGGGCGGCGCCTACGGTGGCGGCGCCTCCCATGACGCCAATATTGGCGCATTCCGCTTTTTCTCTTACCGAGACCCCCGTCTGGGCGGTACGCTCGATGACTTTGATGCCTCGGTACGTTGGTTTTTAGACAATACGCACGAGCAACGCGTAATCGAGGAAGCGATATTGGGTGTTATTGGTGCCATGGATAAACCGGGATCACCCGCCGGCGAGGCTAAAAAGCATTTTCACGAAGTAATCTTCGACCGATCTCGTGAACAACGCGAGGCTTTCCGCGCTGCGGTGGTAGGCGCCACAGCTGACGAGCTCCAGCGAGTCGCTCAAACCTACCTCGTACCCAGCAGCGCTAGCACCGCCCTGATTACCAGTGCCGAGACTGCCGAGAAAGAAAGCGCCTTACTGGCTGATCTAGGGCTAGAGCGGCGAGAACTGCTGTAGGTGTGCCCACGGGTATTGAACAGAGCCACGCCGTCTCGCCATAGAGTGAACGCGGCTAGGGCTTGGCTAACTCAAGGATAACGCCAAGCCCCTGACTATTTCGCCATCGGGTTAGCAAGGCTTGGGTATCTACCCATAAAAACCCTCTTGCCGGGTCAAAAATCTGCGACCAGTCGGCTGCCAGCCCTTGCAATACCACGTAATGCTGCGTGGGCTCTGTGAGGCGCAGTAACAGTGGCAAAGGGCGTGTGCGCAAGGTCGACTCATCAACGCGATGAGTGCTGCTGTCGTAACCCAGCTGTGCAAGAGCACGTCTTAATTGCGCCAGACTGGCCCCACGACCATGTTGGGGGTTACCTGACTCCACAAGCGCGCTGACCTGTGACTCATCGACCTCAACCCCTTTGGTAAGAGAGAGCAATCTCGCCACCGCCGAAGCACCACAGCTATCCGCCTGTGCTTGCAGTGCCACAGGCTGCCACGGAGTGATAGGGATATTGGCACTGGCGTTACTGACAGCAAAAAACAGTAAGGTAAGCGCCGCGCGAACCGCGGCACTCATGCGTCACTGTCGGGTATTTGAGCCACATGTTTGTTAGCCCTATGTTCTGCCCATAACAACAATAACGTGACACCCGAAAAATAGACGGTTAATACCGGACCGAAGTGCCATTGCCAGTCGGCAAGGTGGATGACCACAAATACCAGCGCAGTCCAAATTGACAGTGCTGGGAAAAAAAGCGCACACCAGTGCCTATTCAGTAAAGCTCGCTGCCGGTTGGCAGCGAGCTTTTCCCGCAATCGCTTAACGGGATTCACGCTTTGAGGTTTAGTCGAAGGCATAATTACCTGCCGGCTCCTGATTCGCGTAATAGGGAACATAAACGCCCCAGTACATGCCCATCAAGGCCAAATCAACCGATGTGATGCCCAGCGCCAACGCCAACGGGCCAAAACCGGCACGCAGTGTTTCAGCCTCAATGGGGTCGACCGGATGATATTGGCCAATCATGTCGTGCTGTGGCATGAGCTGTGTCGCCGGGTGGGGCAACGGCTCATTGGCGCAGGCCATGCCGGCGTTAATAGCCACTAAGACTGCCGTTAATGTGCGACCCGCGCGGCTCGGTATTAATGATTTTAGTTTCATAGTGGGACCTCCATGTCTCCTGGAAACCAGTCGGCTTTTTGCCGGCTGAGAATCATTGCAGATTCACAATGAACACTACGCTCTCAGGGGTTGTCGAAACAGCGCAAAACACACCACAATCCATCCTCGGACAGAAACCACCACAGCTGGAGATCACTACCATGTTTGTCAGGCGTGTCGCGGGCGCTATTGGGGCAGAAATTGAGGGTATCGACCTTACCCAGTCATTGAGTGACGACCTGCGCGTCGCTATACGTGATCTGCTTAACGAACACGAAGTGCTGTTCTTCAGGAAACAAGCCATTACACCTGCCACACAGCGGGATCTGGCAGCCATCTTCGGTCCGCTACAAACTCACCCTGCCTATGGCACCGTCGAGGGTATACCTGAGGTAATGGTCTTAGAGAGCACCCGGGAAAAGCCCTCAAAGATAGAGGTCTGGCACTCTGACATGACCTTTCGTCAGCACCCGCCCTCGGTTACTGTGTTACGAGGTCTGGTCATACCCGAAGTGGGCGGCGATACCCTCTGGTCGAGCATGACCGCGGCTTATGAGGCATTGTCTGCAGGCATGAAACAGTATCTTGATGGTCTCGTTGCTGTGCACGATTTCAGCCACGGCTTCAAAGAAAGCCTTGCCGAGCCAGGCGGACGTGAACGCCTCGCCGATGCGGTGGCGGCTAATCCACCGGTGCGGCATCCCGTGATTCAGGTTCACCCCGAAACCGGCAAAAAAGTGCTGTTCGTAAACGCGCTCTTCACCACCCATATCGAGGGTCTGCCCAGTCTGGAATCGGCGGAAGTGCTCCGATTTTTATACGCCCACGCGGCAACACCGGAATTTACCTGTCGCTTCAATTGGCAGCCCGACAGCATTGCCATCTGGGACAACAGGAGTACGCAGCACAAACCGGTGAACGATTTTTTCCCCGCCACTCGCCGGCATCATCGCGTCGTCAGCGAGGGCGATATGCCCTATTGAGGGCAGCTCTTTCCAAACCCGTCTCTCCACGATATGACAGCGGCCGAAGATCGCTGTTCACACGCTTCATTCGCTTCTCTTTACAGTTAGTGTGCGCGAAACACAGGTTGGGTAGAACGAGAGGGGCGCGAAAAAAACCGGCATTTGCCTGAGTCAAAAATAACAGCAGTAACCCTGCGCTCTTGCTAGGCAACACCGTGGTGGCGATCCGCAGACCTGAATTCACGCCACCGCGAGGCCCGGACCGCCGCGTCGCTTATTTTCTAGCGAGGCTCGGGACGACCAATCAGTGGTCGATGTCGTTGAGATACTCGGTCAACTCACGCTTAACCATTGGAGCGTAAAGGTACAGTGCGAGAATATTCGGGACGGCAATCAAAAAAACCATCGCGTCGGAAAAGTCCAACACGGCACTGAGCTGGAGCATGGCACCCAGTGCGATGAATCCGCAAAATACCAGTTGAAAACCGAGTACGCGCAGGCGGCCCTCTCCAACGAGGTACGTCCAACCCTTGAGACCGTAGTAGGACCAAGCCAGTGCGGTGGAAAAAGCAAATAGCAGCGCGGCCACCGCCACCACATAAGGCGCCCACGCGAAATGGAACGCAAATGCAGCACTGGTCAATTCGATACCGGCCAGTTCTTGCCCCAGCATACCCTGAGGTACCGCGGTAGTCAGGATGACCAAAGAGCTCAAAGTGCACACCACCACCGTATCAATGAAGGGCTCCAGCAAAGAGACCAGTCCTTCGGAGGCCGGCCGCTCGGTCTGCACCGCAGAGTGCGCGATGGACGCCGAGCCAAGCCCAGCCTCATTCGAGAACAATGCGCGTTGAAAACCAATAATGACGGCCCCTAAAGCGCCACCGGACGCGGCCTGGGTACTAAAAGCGGCATCCCACACAGAAGCCAATGCCGGCCCAATATACGCATGACTTCGTATAATCACTACGACGGCTGCCAGGGCATAGAGAACCGCCATCACTGGCACCAGTACCCCTGCCACCCGAGCAATAGATCGAATACCACCGATGATCACCGCCGCCACCACTGCGGCCAAAGCCAAGCCAAAAAGCCAGCCCTGCCCCTGTAAAAACGACGACTCGCCACCGGTAATGACCAACATTTGGGCATAGGCCTGATTAGATTGGAACATGTTGCCAATGCCTAAGCAGCCAATAACGAGCGCTAACGCATAAAAACTGCCCATTAATCGACCGAGGATAGGCAACTGCCGATCACAAAAATAGGCTTCAAGGTAATACATGGGACCACCCGAAACCGAGCCGTCGGCATGATGCCGCCGAAAATGCACACCCAAGGTGCACTCAACCAGCTTGGTTGACATAGACAGGAGACCTGCCACGAATAGCCAAAATGCCGCACCCGGACCGCCCAAACTGAGCGCCACGGCCACACCACCGATGTTACCCACCCCCACAGTACCCGATACCGCGGTGGCTAAAGCCTTAAAATGACTGATCTCTCCGCGAGCACCGGGGTCATCAAAATCTCCCCGCACATGACGTATCGCCAACCAAAACGCTCTTATGTTGATAAAGCGAAAGTAAAGGGTGAAAAACACCGCTGCCACGGCCAACCACAACACAATTAGCGGCAGCTCACTTCCGGCTACGGGAACAGCAGTGAAAACCCAGGCGGAAAAGGCTTTAGCGAAAGGACCAAAAACGCTCTCTACCCAGGAATCGGGGCTCATGCGCTAACCACCGCTGAACGTAGCACCTGCACGTAACTGGTAAAAACCGGCACGTTATCAAGGAAGCCTCTCTGCTTCAGCAGCTCTCGGAAAGCCCTCAGTCGATAACAGGGTACCGAGGCCATCAGGTGGTGCTCCATGTGGAAATTGACAAAACTAGGCGCAATCAATACGCGCTGCCACCAGGGCGCATCCACTGTCCGGGTGTTCAAGCGAGGATCAAGATCGTAGAGGTTTGGCACCGCGGCGTGCTCAGCCACTTGGCGCAGCCGGATCACCAGCATATAGGTGGTCAAAAATGTGCCCAGCCAGAGCCAATAGGTCCAACCGATACCCATTAACCAAAGCACGCCGGCGAGGACAAGCTGAGCAGCTATCTGTGCGGGTAATACTGACCGCCCTCTACCGGCGTCGTTACCCAAAATGTCGGTGGCACCTCGAAATAAACCGGCTAACAGTTTTAGTCCGGTTTGGCCGGTTAAATCCCGTAGGATTTTTCGTTTAAAACTGGATAGGGACACGGGATAAGCCGCGTAGTTTGGCAAGTCGGGATCATCACGACTGCCCGCCTTTTTGTGGTGCTCACGATGCCCGCGGGCATAGCTTTCGACGTCACCAAAAGTGGGCAAAGCGCATAACCACTGGCCGACCCATTGATTCAGTCCCGCATGCTGAAATAGCGTGCCATGCCCTGCCTCGTGCATTAAAACAGCCAAACTCAATTGACGCCCAGGCAGGACTAGAAAAACCAGCACAACCGTCCACCAGCTCGGATAAAAACCCGCCAAGCCCAGCAGACCCAATATCACCAGCCAGGTTGCCAGCACCATCGCCGCAGCACGAAAATCGCTGCGGGCGGTCAGGCAGCGCCGCTCCTCAGGAGTTAACAAATCCATTACGCGCACCGCGGGCGATACTGATGCAGTCGTCATGTCGGGCCCTCCCCAAAAGACCGTGCTAACACTTGATTATTGGGCCGCAAGCAGGGATGCTCCCCGCCACGACATGCAGGGTCTCAGTCTAAAGTGAAATCCAATCTGATAACACTCACTGAAGATATCGAAATTGCGCGGCATGATTGGTTGCGACAACCCAATCAGCAAGCCCTTTGGCAATGTCACCGTGCGCTCACGAATCTCTGCCGCAGTTTGCACACATTTGACGACACCTCGGCCGTTGTTTATGCAAAACGCTGGCAAAAAATAGCCGACGACCTCGAACCGTTACTGTATTGTTATAACCTGACCATGCGATTGCAAGCCAGTGCACCCCCTGAGCTTCTCAATAAGCTCGCCAGTGCCCTGAGTGCACTTATGTTGGGTCCGGAAGCGACAGTAAAAAAACGCTTCGACAGTCAAAAATGGCGCCGCTTGCGGGGCTGGTGGCGCGAATTTATCGAGGCCATAGAGCCTGATCAACTCCAAGGGTCCTCAGACAGTAGCCTGCCTAAGGCCGTTCATCGTCTATTTAAGTATCGTGACCGCGCTTTTAAGGACCCGTCCCTGAAGCAGTGGCAGAAATTACGGACTGCCAGCCTCGCTTTAGAAGAACAGCTGAGCAACATTGAACCACCCATCGAGAATGAATATGGAGACCTATTGGCAATATGCCAATTACTCAACGACTACCTCGAACGGTGGCACTGGTTACAAGCACAGCTACCCTTGATAAAGGCCCTGAGGAAAAACCCCCAGTTACAGGGCGGTAACAAAGTCATGGGGTTGCTGGATAGGCAGCTTGATCAGGTCAATGCGGAATGCCACGTTTTGCTAGAGCGCTGCCGGGAGTCACTGGCTGGGCTCGATGGCAAGGTGTAAAAAGCCGCTGTTACGTATCGGTCGCTGCGTGGGATACTACCGCTAAATTATTCTTGAAATTGGCTACAACCGACCCAATAAAAAGAATTCCTACAGTATTAAGGACGTATTTCATGAAGCGATTATTAAGCCTAGTAGCTGTTGCGACCCTGATCCAGGCTTGTGCGAGCACAGAGGAGACCGTCAAAACAAGTGTAAATGCCAGTCTTAACCAAAAAGCAGCTGACTTTAGGAACCTGGCTACCTATCCGGGGAACGTGACCTGTGGCGAATATCTAGAAATGGGTTTCTATAAAGCAACATATAACCAATTCATAGCCATCGACGGGGAGACGCTGACCAGACCAAAATCAGTTGATTTGGCGGTTTTTTGCTCCACAACGCCTCTGCAAGCGCTAAATGAATCTCTGAGCATCGATTACAAAGCTCAGCAAGATTCTCTGGAGAGAATCCGGCGAGATTTCGAGGAACTAGACAAGGCGCTACAGGCCTTCAAGGAAGACCAAGCGCGCTACCCGTCTACTGAAGAAGGCTTGAAGGCGCTGGAGGATCCCGCAAATTTTGCTGCGCCCTTCACCACCTTTCCCGAAGAAGGGTACTTGAGTGCTCTGCCACAGGATCCTTGGGGTAATCCCTATGATTACTACATGTCGCCAATGGCCGGACTCGATCTTGAATACGACCTACAGAGCTTCGGTGCCGACGGCGTACCTGGTGGTGAAGGCGAAAACGCGGACATCAAATCCAATTATGAGCGATACTTTGAGCACATCGATAATCTTTAAGCATTTTGATATCCCTTGACTGAGTAAAGTCGCCATCGAAAAGCCGACCGCCCCGCGCCTTCGGCTTTTTTGTTGCCATCATATAAAGCCCTTCGATCTGCTCAACGCTGGGTTGAAAGCACTGATCGGCATCAAGCAGTATTGGATGGGTAATTTAGAGGGGAAATACCCGCGGAATTAACACGAGCACCGTTGCCGAGTATGCCAGCGATACCGGCCAACCAAAGCGCCAGTAATCGCGTCGCCTATAACCCCCCAAGTTTTGCA
>Ga0181577_10001619_pt1 | contig 18099 bp, 6 predicted proteins | sample 101ome_21_FD_132468 | JGI IMG/M metagenome (GOLD analysis project Ga0181577, IMG submission 132468) | Coastal salt marsh microbial communities from the Groves Creek Marsh, Skidaway Island, Georgia - 101413BT metaG (megahit assembly) | ecosystem: Environmental > Aquatic > Marine > Intertidal zone...
CCCCTACCCCTACCCTAAAGAGGCCCTACCCTAAAAGACACACTGGAAAACATACGAAGAAGAGAGTAAGCGCCCTCACGCACCACACTGTATACCATACAGAGGCAAGAGACGACAAGACTTGAATGGAAAGACTGCGGACGGAGAGCTCTTTATTCCGCAAGCTTTCTCACACAAAAAATGATTCGCCAGGATGACTTACGTCCTCCATCGCGATTTTGCATCGACAGCATTTTCGGCCCAATTCTGCATCGATTTTGGCGCGTTAGTTCCTTTCTCTTTTCCTCTTTCGCGTTCGTTCCGCCGAAACCCTGTCTTTAAACTTATGGCCCGTTCTCGTTGTTAGTTTTTCGTTTTCCCGAGGTCGGTGACGACGTCCGAGAACGTCGCTTTCGCACTTTTCGGCGCGCCGAGTCGCGGCCGCGTGCTTCTTCTCTTTTCCATTTCCCGCCGAGCCGGACCACAGGCGCGCCTTTCGTTTCGCGCGCACACGTTCCCCGCGCTTTTCGCACACCAACAAGTCTGTTGCGCTACGCAGCACACCAAAAAATTCGATGGACGCGACGCTGCTGACGATCGCGCGATGGAAGACGGCGACGCGAGGGACGAGCGCGTGTAAGGTGTTGCAGCTCGACGCGCGAGGGAAAACCGTGGGTGAGGCGCTGGAGACGTTGAGAAACTCGGGTCACGAGAGTTTGCCGACGCGCGCCGAGACCTCCGAGAAATCCATGGTATCGGTGCGAAGCTTTTTCCATCTCTTCGTACGACAGTTGAGGAGAGATTTAGAGCGACCGCACGAACCTGGGGTGTCGGACGCGCCGCGAGCGTCGGGACGGGACGAACGAGACGTCGCAGAGAGTCTCGGCATCGTCGTCGAGATGAATGCACGAGAGGACGAATGCGAAGGGACGACGAGCGAGACGAGACTCTCAACGTTTGGAAAGATGTTATCCCTTCCGGCATCTGCGTTGATGCCTTTGTGTCGAGAAATTGAAACGAAATCGCCGCACACCAAGTGGTCCGAGTGCGTCGAAATTTTCCGGGCCGACGGCGTCGTCTTTTTCGACGCCGATGATTTGGACGAGACGACGCTGCACGTGGTGACAGCCGAGGACGTCGTCTTCTTCTTGGGCGTTGAGCACGTGCTTCATCGCGCGTTCGAACCTGCGTGTTACGACGAAAGCATCCTGTTCGATTCGTGCAAATCGACGCACATCGTCGTTCAGGTGGAATACGCCTGTACTACGGCGGCGAATTGTTTCGCTTGGCTCTTCGAATGCGGGGCCGACGCGTGCGTCTTTGTCGAGAGCGCGTGTCGAGTGCCCGGCGCGGACTCGAACGCGGGCGCGTCGAGTCACGGCGTCGTCGTGAGCGAACTCGCGATTCGAGACGTCATCGATTTGACACCCGAATCTTTCGAACGCATTTTCACGACGACGTCGATCGATTTTGCGCGAGCGAAGCCCGCCAAGGCGGGCGCGTGCGCGCGCGCATTCGTCGGCTTGCACAACGGTGGGGTGGAAGGCGCGCGAGAGACAATCGACGCATTCGCGCGGAAGAAGCCGGAACGACTTCCGCGTCGGTTTTACCTGTACATTGATGGTCAGCTTCGAGCATTCACGCCGCTGACCGCGCTCGAGACGTTGTTAGCCGCCGACGCCGCGAACCGTTGACTCGGTATTTTTAGAGATTCACTCCGAGGCGCGACGTAGCGCGACCGTGAGCGAAGACCATCTCGCGCACATCGTGTATGTCGCGACCTCGTACATGATTGTATCTCCTCGATCGGCGCGTGCGCCGTGTACGCGGGAATTAGAGTCGAGGCGTTCGCCGCCGACGCCGGATCAACGAGTAAGGTGGATAGAAGATCGTGCATTTGAACATCTGTTCGGTAACGCGATCGGCGACGCGGTGAAGAGTGATGCTGACGAAGCGCGCGCGAGTCGCGTCGTGGTTGAAGAGGTACGTCGGATACGTTTTGTTTCGTCGCATCGATTGGTCAACTGAATTCGCCGTAGGAGAGCGCCGGTCTTCTAGAGGAATTCTTCGAAAGTGCGTGCGGACAGATGTTTGCCTACGTCGACGATCGATGTCGCGTGGTGTCCTTTGACACCGTTTTCGTCATCAGAATCGCGCGCGCCTTACCGGACACGTTCTGCAGAGCGGCGTGTTTTCTTCGTCCGTCGCCGTCGGACGAAATCGCCGTGATTCACGTCAGCGCAGACTCTTGTAGCTTGAAGACGCTGCAGAGATTCATGCTGGGGATGTACGCTACGAAACCCAAGTTGTCAACAACGTCTTCTTCGGCTCCGCACGCCGCCGAAACATTCATCTCGAATCTCATCGACGCCTCAAACTCTCGCCGGACGACGCTGTACGTGCCCGAAGAGACGAGAGACGCGGAGAGCGTCGTCGTGAACTGGGCGCGTCAAATCCGAAAAGCGCTATCGTGCAGCGCAAACATCGATGGGTGTTCGTTTACAGATCAAATTGAGACCGGGCCGTTGGTGCGAGTGTTCAATTTTTGGCGCGACCACGCCTCGAATCTCAGAGGCATTCAGGCGCAGTTAAGCTCTTCGAGCATCCGCGCGGTAGTGCGAGTGATTGCCGATCAAAAGGGAGTAGAGCACGCTTGCGACGACTTGAAACAATCCGAAATGCTTATTGATCGTGAAACGTATCTCGCGGATCGTTTGAATGATGTTCTTTCCCTCATAGAACCAACCTGCAACGCGTTGACGGCGAAGGATGCGAGATTGCCAAGTCACGGCGTCGAGTTTATGCGATCACTCATCGATGTCTTGAGTAGCGCTTGGCGAGGAGTGGAAGAGCCGGACAAAGCGCTGATATCAGAACATTTCATTGACGTTCTCAAACGTATTGCTGATCAAATTTTGATATGCTGTAGAAACGAGTTCAGCTCGCAAAACGTCGTCGAGACCATCGTCGCAGGCGCCGCGCGTGACGACGTCGTGCGGGTGCTTTCCAACTGTTCTCGAGTCTCTGGATGGTGGAAAGATACGTACTCTGAAACACAAGTGGCGGCGAGTGAGGGAAAAAATTTACCCTGCATCGATGTGAGGACCGCTTTTTCACAACTCGACGCGTTTTCACATCGTTGCAACGATCTCCTTGAATTGGTCGGCGCGCGAGATCAATTTGTATCCGTGAACGATGGAGCACCGTCTTTTTCCGTAACCTCTACGTGTGGCAGAGCACTCATACAACAACTATCGGCTGTAGAAGCGTTGTTCTCGGATGCGGTGATCGGGCATTTGAAGAAGATTCAATACGACGTGCTCGACGTTTCCAATTTTCTTTGGAACGAAGATTTTGCAGCATTGAAATCGCGCATAAACAAACTGGAGAATAAAACGTGTAAATCGATCGGGGAGAGTCTAGAAGTGGCATCGTGTCTAGATGAGCGAGTTGATCTCATTCGGTTTGCGTGGGCGCACGTCGCCAGGCGCGACGGCGTTAAACGAGCCGTCGAAACGAACGCTTCTCGCACGTACGCTCTCTTCGCAGCCGAACTGCAAGCTCTTAAACAGCAGTTCGACTCGAGCAGACAAAAGCAACCCATTTCGTATGGTTTACCTCGAATGTATGGTGCGGTTCACTGGGCGTATGGTTTATTAGAGAAGTTGCGCGGCGTCTTCAGAAAGCTCAGAACGGCGAGCGATTCACTGCCTCCAATTCCCGAATTAAGTGATTTATTTTCTCTGTACGACATCATCGTGCCGCAAATAGAGTTCTACATAAATGAGAGGTACCAAGACTGGATCGACAGCGTGCGAAACGTCAACGTCACCGGTCTCATGGGCACACAGTCGTTACTTGGTAGAGACGACAACGACGGCAACAGGATTTTTCGCGTATCGTATAGCTCGGATTTGGGCGCGGCGCGTGAAAATGCGATTGGGTTCGCCTCTCTCGGTTTGGAAGTTCCCGAAAGCATTCGCGATGTCGCTTTTGGACCGCTTCATGACCTGCACGCCACTCAACGGGCCCGTCTAAATCTTCTCGTCGGGCGATACAACGAGCTCGCGCACAGAATTCACGTCGAGCGAAGTGTGGGAACGGTATTCAAAGCACCGATGCGACAGCTTCAGCTATTCTTTGATGTCGCCGCGGAGAACCTAACGTGGGCCTCTGATGCGACCGACGTCGAGGATTTCTCTTGTACCGCGGAAGAACAGTTGTCTTCGCTGGAAGAGCGTCTTCTCGCATTTGTGGGTTTTAGCACGCGCATCGCCGAAGCCCTCGGTGAACTTGAACGAGTCACGCTCAAGGACAGAGAGATCGATCGCGTCAGAACTTTAGTCGAGTTTCAAGAATCGAACGATCGAGAAGTTGTGGCGCTTCAAAGTAGAGTTGAAGCCATATCCGCCATCGTCTCGCAGGCGCTTCTAGAGCAGCGAAACGCCAGCGGAGAGATTGAGTCTCAGTCTTGGCTCGACTACTTGACTGACGTAAAGCAGTCGATCGCGAAAGCACTGCGAACCGTCGTGTTACGAAACCTGTACAAAATGCACGCCATGTTTGGACGTCTCGAGGTATGTGGCACGTCTCGTAAACCGCTCGTGTTCTTGAATGCGGATCTGTCGACGCGAGACGGCCGACTGGTAGTGAAAACTGACCCGTCTATGTCACAAGTGCGGGATTCCATTCACACATACTTTGACAACACACTTGATGTAGTCAGCATTTTCGGTTCGTCTGGAGAAACCGCTGGAATTGCGATTGACGGAACTGCTGAAATGATTTCGCGCGTTCGTAAAAGCGTGGACGAGTCGTTTGAAGAAACCGTGAAGGCTCTCAACGAATGGACCGATCGTTTTCAAACCCGATATGGACACGTATGGTGCGAACAAAGCGTTTCGACGGACGATGTCGCGTCCATCGAACAAGGAATCAGACAAATTCAAGATTCAATCGAGGACGTTAAGAGCGAAGAGCACAGTCACAGCTTTGGTTTCGTTAGAGTGGAATGCGGTCAATCAAAGCAAACTGTCATTTCACAAGCGGAGAGTTGCGTACACAACATGCTATCTCAGCTACGAGCGAAAGTTGAACTAGAGATTGACAGCGTCAATCGCACGTTTTCAACAAACGTCGCTACATTTGGTTCGGCGCCATCCAACCTCGAAGAACTCGTCTCGCAGGTGAGTGAGTTGCAGCGTTTGAAAGAAACCGTCGATTCGATTCCTGACACATTCACCCATCCGAGGGAAAGCTTCAGAATTTTGAACAAGTTTGTCGACATCACGGATAGCGAACACGCGCTGCTGTCATCCATCGACCGCAACTTTGATGAATACAAAAAAGAGTTGGACGCCGTTGAGGCGCGTCTCGAAACTGAAAAGGACGTGTTTAAAAGTCAACTTCGCACATCAATCATGGATTACGAAAGAGACTCGATGGACTATAGAGCACAGTTCGATAAACAAGCGCCAGTGCACACTCACCCGGCGTGTACGAAAACGGCTTGCGATGATGCCAAGCGCTTTATGGACTCTGCCGAAAACTCTCTTATTCAATTTGATAGCCGTCTCGCAGCCATCGAGAGTGGTTTACTCGTCTTTACTGAGATTCAAGCACCTTCTTCCAGCGAAGTCGGACGATTGAAGGAAGATTTAGAAGAAGTTAAGTCACTTTGGCGACTTGTTTGTGAATTCAACGACATGTACGAGGGATGGAAGGATGGCAAATTTGACGAGCTCGACGTCGAGCTCATGGAAAGCAGCGCCGTCGCCGTGAATAAAAAGATCATCAAAATTGGGCGCGGTAGTGCAAAGGAATGGGGCGCTTGGATCAGTTTGAAGGGTACGGTAGATTCGTTCAAACGCTCAATGCCTCTCATCATCGACATGCGTAATCCCGCGGTTCGACAACGACATTGGAATCTCGTGATGGAAGAATGCGGCGAGCGCTTTGACCCTTACAGCGAAGATTTCACTCTGGACCGCGTTGTTCAGCTGGGATTGGATCAACACGCTCAGTTTATCTCTGAGACTAGCACTGACGCTACAAAGGAGCTGGCCGTTGAGAACACGCTCGCTGACATCGCAAACGCATGGACAACGATTAATCTCGATATGGGTCAATTTAGAGAGGGCAGGGATGATGTTTACAAACTCAAAAGCGCAGAAGAAATATTTACTCAGCTCGAAGACAATACGGTCACACTAAGCGCATTGAAAGCTAGCAAATTCTATCTCGTCTTTGAGCGCACAATCGTTTCGTGGGAGAAAACGCTCAGTTTAGTCGATGACACGATTGAGTTGGTCTTGAAAGTCCAACTTGCTTGGATGTATTTAGAGAACATATTCATCGGAAGCGAAGACATCGCGCATCAGTTGCCGCATGAAACTCAAACCTTCATCGATATCAACGGACGTTTCATCGAAATCATGCGAAAGATGCACGACGATCGCAACGTCGTCACCGCGTGCACGACGATGAAGGCTCTGGATATTCGTGATGAACCCGATCGCTCTCTTTTCATCGAGCTCAAAGAAATGGACGAAAAGCTCGAGCGCGTCCAAAAGTCACTTGAAAATTATCTTGAGTCGAAACGACAGCTGTTCCCGCGCTTTTACTTCTTGAGCAACGACGACGTGTTACAAATTCTTGGACAATCAAAGGACCCGAAGAACGTCCAACAACATTTAAAAGGTATGTTTGAAGGAATCAAGAAATTGGATATGTTTGCGCCAGACCCTTTGACTGGACGACGTCGATATGAATCAGTGTCGATGATCTCGCCCGATGGTGAAACTCTTCAGTTTGAAAGTCCGGTTTGCACAGAAGGTCGACCTGAAGAGTGGTTAAACGACGTGGAAGCGGCTATGTACGCGGCGACCAAGACGCACTTGGCGAAAACCGTCGATCAGTGTCGAGCGAAGGGGACAAAGAAAGACAAGTGGGTTATGAATCATCCGGGTCAGATGCTCATCACCGCCGGGTGTATTTCATGGACGATGGAGTGTGAGCGGGCGCTGCGCGACCAGGAGAATGTAAAGGAAGCGTTGAAGAGATTGAGACGAAAGTGGGTGCAGTATTTGAATAAGCTCGTCGAAATGACGCGAATGACGTTGGATTCCATCACGCGCAAAAAGCTGACGGCGCTTATTACGATCGAAGTGCACGCACGAGATGTGATAGAGAAACTCATCAAAAGCCGATGCTCGTCGCCGCATGATTTTGACTGGGTGGCGCAACTTCGGTTTTACTGGGATCGCGAAAGCAAGCACTGCACCGTAAAGCAAGTGCTCAGTGTTTTCGATTACGGCTATGAATATCAAGGCAACAATGGACGTCTCGTCGTGACGCCCTTGACCGATCGCTGCTATATGACGTTGGGTGCGGCAATGTTTACGCGCCGCGGAGGCAATCCACTCGGACCCGCCGGCACGGGTAAAACTGAAACGGTGAAAGATTTTGGGAAAGCTCTCGCCAGATACGTGATCGTGTTCAACTGTTCGGATGGCGTGGATTACAAAATGACGGGAAAGATGTTCAGTGGACTGGCACAGACCGGGGCTTGGGCATGCCTGGATGAGTTCAATCGCATCACAGTTGAAGTTTTGTCAGTCGTGGCGACGCAAATCAGCGTCGTGATGGCGGCTGTGAAGCAGAAACTAAAGATGTTTGACTTTGAAGGACAGCACATTCGCTTAATTCCTTCGTGTGGTGTTTTCGTCACGATGAACCCCGGTTACGCAGGCCGCGCGGAGCTTCCTGACAATCTGAAGGCAATCGTTAGACCAGTCTCAATGATGGTTCCCGATTTTTGTTTGATTGCTGAAATCATGATGTTCAGCGAAGGATTCAAGAATGCAAAGGCGTTGGCGAAAAAGATGGTAGCCATAATGGAACTGAGTCAACAGCAGCTGAGTAAGCAAGATCATTACGATTACACTCTGCGATCTTTCATCATTCCCATCTCTCGAGCGGCGGGAGTGAAGAAGCGCACGACGCCTGACACCGACGAGCAGCTCATTTTGTTCGACTCCATGCGCGAGCTCATCGTTCCAAAGCTCGTGTACGCAGACATTCCGATATTCAAGGCGCTCCTCACCGACTTATTTCCAGAAATCAACGCACCAGAGAGAGTCTCAGCCGTACTCAAGGAGGCTCTCATCAAAGAATGCGAATTGAACAACGTTCAGCCCGTGGATGCGTGGATATCAAAAATCATACAAATATTCGATTGCAAGACCGCTCGACACGGTAACATGATCGTGGGGAAAACAGGCTCGGGTAAGACGTGCGCGCGAGAAATTCTGATGAAGGCTATGTCGCGATTAAAGCAAAGCGGCGCGCACGGCGAACATTTTCAACACGTCGAGGTGTATCCCATCAATCCACTCGCACTATCAAACGACGAACTCTACGGATCGTTCGATCCAGCGACGCACGAATGGTCGGATGGAATTCTCGCTAAAATTATGCGCACCGTGTGCAAAGATGACTCATCGATTCAAAAGTGGATTCTGATGGATGGTCCGGTTGACACGCTGTGGATCGAGAGCATGAATACGCTCTTGGACGACAACAAGCTTCTCACGCTCCTCTCTGGTGAACGCATCATGATGTCACCGCAAGTCTCCATATTATTTGAGGTGGAAGATTTATCGCAGGCATCACCCGCAACCGTCTCACGCACGGGAATGATTTACTTTAATGTCGAGGATCTCGGCTGGAGACCCTTCGTCAAGAGCTGGCAGAATAAACGCATGAGTGGTGAGCGGGTAGACGAAGAGGTTGAATCATTGCTTTCAAAATGCATCGAAAAGTACATTGATGTCGCTTTGACGTTGAAGCGAACGAGATGCAAGGAGCTCGTGCAGACTGATCAGTTGGCTAGCGTCCGACAGCTCACGACGCTCTTCGACGCGCACACCATCGATGATTCCCGCGACGTCGAAGCTGTGTTTATATTTTGTCTCATTTGGTCAATCGGTGGGTCGATAGATCATGCCAGCCGAATCCTATTCGACGGAATGTTGCATCAGGTGATGCCTTCGAAAATGTTTCCTCACACGCCGGCGTCGTCTCAAGAAGACACGACTGTTTTCGACTTCTTTTACAACTGCGAAATTCACGCGTTCGTGTTGTGGGAAGAAAAAGTACCAAAGTGTAACGTACCAGTCGACGACGTGCCGTTTTTCCAAATAATGGTTCCGACGATTGACTCCGTGCGAACTAAACATCTCATGAAGATGCTCTTGGGCGTTGGAATGAACACGCTCGTTGTCGGAAACGTCGGCGTCGGTAAATCGATGATTATCGACTCGTGTCTGAGTGAATTGCCCGAAGAATACACCACGAGCAAAGTCTCGTTCAGCGCACAAACGAGCTCGGCGTCGCTTCAAGAAACAGTCGAAGTCAGACTTGAGAAACGTTCAAAAGGTAACCTCGCTCCGCCTGGTGGAAAAAAACTCGTGCTCGCAATCGACGACTTGAACATGCCCAAAAAGAGCGAGTTTGGTTTCATCCCCCCCTTGGAGCTATTGAAACTTTGGCACGACAACGGGTTTTGGTACGACCGATCAAAACAGGAGCGCACACACATCAACGATATGAAACTTCTTGCCGCCATGGCTCCTCCCGGCGGCGGAAGAAATCAATTTTCTCAGCGGATACTATCAATTTTCGCAGTCTTAAACATCACCGACCCGTCTGATACCCAGTTGGAACACATTTACGGAACGATCGTTTCGCAGAAACACGCGAATTTTGATCAATCGATAGCATCCATGGGAAGCAGCATCGCCAAGGCGAGCATCGCAGTTTACAATTCACTTTGCCAGGAACTCTTGCCGACGCCGTCTAAGAGCCATTACTTGTTCAACACTCGCGATCTGGCGAAAGTGATTCAAGGTGTGTGTCGAGCGACCCGGCAATTTTATGATGCGAAAGATTCAATCATTCAGCTCTGGGCTCATGAGAATCTACGAGTGTTTGGTGATAGGCTTTGGGACGACGTTGATTTCGACTGGTTGACGCGACAACTCGATACAATCATGCGGGTGCACTTTGGAACTAGCTGGAAAGATGTATTCGCGGTGGGTGAAACTGAACCTGACAAAGATGACGCAGTTTTCGCTGAATCCGTTCCATTTGTGTCCTTCCTACGTCAGGGCTTGGAATCCCCACCCTACGAAGCAGTCTCCGACGAGCACGCGCTGAGGGACTTTCTCACGGAAAAGTTGGAAGACTATGGATTAGAGTCGGGTAACGCGCCGATGGATCTGGTGCTCTTCGACGACGCGGTTTCACACGTGTGTCGTATTCACCGTATTTTGACCCAACCGCGCGGACATGCGATGCTCGTCGGTGTCGGAGGTAGCGGGCGGAAATCGCTCGCTCGGTTGGCTGCGTACGTCGCAGAGATGAAGACGTTTTCGATCGAAATCACCAAGAACTACAATCACGCTGAGTTTCGAGAGGATCTTAAGGCGCTTTATCGGCAAGCAGGTGTTGTGGGAAAGCCAACCGTATTCATATTGGATGACAGTCAAATAGTCGACGAAGTATTTTTAGAAGACGTCAACAACGCTCTGACGTCTGGCGACATTCCCGGCCTCTTTTCGAGAGACGAGATGAGTGGCGTGTGCGAAGAGGTGCGCAAAATCGCTCGCGCCGAAAACTACAGCGCGATTACTCACGCCGAGCTCTTTTCGTTTTTCATGCAACGCGTCATGAAAAATCTTCACATCGTCTTGTGCTTTTCGCCAATCGGCGACGTCTATCGAGAAAGATTGAGAATGTTTCCCGGTCTCATCAATTGTTGCACTTTGGATTGGTTCAAAGAGTGGCCGGTCGAAGCCTTGCTCGAGGTGGCGGCCAGAAAACTAAGGAATGATGATCTGCACGCTAAAAATAATTTGTGCGAGGTGTTTGGTAAAATTCATGCGTCCACGACGTCGACAGCTGACGACATGTTCGCCACGATGAAGCGCAAAATGTACGTCACGCCGACCAATTACATCGAGTTTGTCAACTTGTTCAGATCGTTTCTCGAGGAGAAGAAGCATGAATGTGCGGCGAAAATTCAAAAACTCAAAGGTGGCTTGCACAAACTCGACGAAACGGAAACGCAAGTACGAGAGATGCAGGCTGTGTGCATTGACAAAGCCAACGTCGTGGCCCAGGCGAAACAAGATTGCGAAGGTTTGTTAAAGATTATCATCAAAGACAAACGCGCCGCCGACGAACAAAGCGTGCTCGTAAGCGCTGAGGCGGAACGCATCGAAATTGAAGCACAAAATGCAAACGCAATCGCGGAAGAGTGTCAACTCAAGCTTGACGAGGCGTTGCCAGCTCTGCGAGAGGCGGAGGAGGCTTTAAATGTCCTCACAAAAAAGGACATGGGCGAGCTCAAGTCGTACGTGAAACCTCCAGCTTTAGTCGAACTCTGCCTGAAGGGTGTCTTGACAGTTTTGAAACGTCCAACGACTTGGGAAGAGGCCAAGAAGCAACTCGGCGACTCGGGCTTCCTAGACCGATTACTCAAATTCGACAAAGACGCGCTCGTGGACAATTTACTCTCAAAAATGGCAAAGTTTGTGAATAATCCCGACTACCAACCGGAAGTGATCGGTAAAGTGTCGAACGCGGCAAAGGGTTTGTGCAAGTGGGTGCACGCGATGTACTCGTACGGTAACGTCGCGAGGGAAATAGCGCCCAAGCGTCTCACTTTAAAACGTGCGCAAGACGAGCTTCGAATGAAACAAGAAGCGCTCGCAGTCACCCAAGCTGATCTGGCTGACGTTATGCAAAAAGTAGCAGACTTGAAAGAAAAGTACGAGGAGTCAGCGTCAAAAAAGGCATCTCTCGAGGACGAGCTCGCTGAATTGAAGTTGAAACTCGAACGCGCTGAAACCTTGGTTGATGGACTTTCCGGCGAGAAACAGAGATGGGCGGATACAATTCGAGACATTCAATCACGAATGAGCAGACTCCCAGGAGATGTTTGCATCGCGGCTGCCTTTATGAGTTACGCCGGAGCGTTTCCATCGGAATATCGCGAGGCGCTCGTCGAAGAAAGCTGGAAGTTGATGCTCAACGACGCTGGAATAGCGTTTTCGCTTGATTTCAGCTTTGCCGACTTTCTCGCGAATTCGTCGGACGTGAGGGATTGGAATATACAAGGATTACCAGCGGACTCATTTAGCACTGAAAACGGCGTCATATGTACCCGCGGACATCGTTGGCCTCTGCTCATCGATCCTCAGGGTCAAGGCAACAAATGGATAAAAGCGTTGGAAGCTCCAAATGAGCTGATTGTCACCACTCTCGACGCTCCGAACATGGTTCGTCAGGTTGAGCACGCATTGCAATTTGGCTTACCGATTCTCATACAAGACGTCAAGGAAATCATCGATCCAATTTTGGAAAACGTGGTTGCAAAGTCGTTCACGAAAAAGGGTGGATCGATCACGGTAAAACTCGGCGACAAGGATTTGGAGTATTCTCCGAATTTCCGACTGTATTTCACCACAAAGATGAGCAATCCGTGCTACTCCCCCGAAGTGAGCACGAAATTGTCCGTCATAAACTTTACAGTCAAAGAACAAGGTTTGAACGCGCAGCTGCGAGACTTGGTCGTGCGCCGCGAAAAGCCAGAGCTCGCAGCTCAAAAGCAAGATCTCATCGTGAAAGTGGCGAGAGGCAAGAAGAAACTCGACGAATTGGAAGATTTGATACTTGATCTACTCAGCAAAGCCTCGGGCTCACTGTTGGACAACGTCGAGCTCATCGATTCACTCACGCGAAGCAAATCTACGAGTGAAGAGGTTGAGGCGAGCTTGAAAATAGCAGACTCCACCGCCGCAGAGATTGAGCGCGCGTCGTCGGCGTACGCGCCCGTGGCAATTCGCGCGACGATTCTTTATTTCACCCTCTACAACTTGGCAGAGATAGATCCAATGTATCAATTCAGCCTTGACGCGTACGTCAGTCTGTTCGACGCGTCCATCGTCAAGTCGAGAAGGAAAAATGGATCGACGGCGGACGACGTCGAACAGCGCTTGTCCGCTCTGAATGATTATCACACGTACGCCGTGTACCGGTATACTTCTCGCGCTCTATTTGAATCGCACAAACTCCTTCTCAGTTTGCAAATGGCGGTTCGCATTCAAGCCGCCGACGGTTCAATCCCTCTCTCTGAATGGGAATATCTCGTCCACGGCGGGAACGTCGCGGACGTCGCTCGAAACGACGGCGATGATACGTGCGCCTGGTTGAGCGGAACGTCGTGGTCGAATGTCGTCGCTCTCGAAGAAAAGTTTGAAGAGACCTTCCGCGGATTGAAGCGTTCCATGAAGGAGTCGCACGCGAAGGAATGGCAATCGTGGTATCGACACGCGAAACCGGAGGCTTGTCTGCTTCCCGGCGAATGGAATTCGCGTTTGAGTGCGCTTCAACAATTAATCATCTTACGCTCTGTGCGCCTCGATCGCGTCGAAAATGGGATCAGAAAGTATGTCTCTCAAGTGTTGGGTAAAAGGTTCATAGACCCACCGGTGCTCAATCTACACGAAGTGTTTCTCGATTCGACGTGCGAAGCGCCGTGCATCTTTGTGCTCAGTTCTGGCGTCGATCCGACGTCAAATCTGAAGCAACTCGCGAAGACGCTCGATATGAGCGATAAACTCTATACCGTCGCCCTCGGGCAAGGTCAAGCGTCGATCGCGACCGAGTTCATACGTCGAGCTCGTCAGCAAGGCGGATGGGTGTTCTTAGCAAACTGTCATCTCATGATATCTTGGCTTCCAGAGCTTCAAAAAATTGTGGAAGAGTTTGAAACCGACAAACCGCATCCAGATTTCCGTCTGTGGTTGAGTTCAAACCCGACTCCGGAGTTTCCACTCGCCTTACTGCAGCGAAGTTTGAAGATGACGACTGAACCACCGAAAGGTTTGAGAGCTAACCTCGCGAGACTGTACGCGACGTGCGTGTCGGAGGACTCATTCAGCCAGTGCACGCGAAGAGAAGAGTATGGAAAATTGCTATTCACGTTGGCTTTTTTCCACGCCGTCGTTCTTGAGCGACGTAAATTTGGCATGCTCGGTTTCAACATCGCGTACGACTTCAACGACACCGATTTCGCAGTCAGCGATGACTTGTTAAAGTCGTACCTCGACGGTTACGAGGACGTTCCCTGGCAGGCGTTGCGCTACCTCATCGGACAAGCGAATTATGGTGGTAGAATCACAGACGAACTCGATAGACGCGTCGTGGAGGCATACCTCTCGGAATTCTTCTGCGAAAGAGTCATCACGGAGAGCGAATGCGGCCTCAGCCCGCTGGCGTCGACGTATCACGTGCCGGCGAAAACTGACAATCTCAAGGCGCATCGCGACTTTATCGACGCGCTTCCTCTCATCGACCACGCGGAGGCGTTCGGTCAGCATTCGAACGCAGACATCTCGTATATGATCACCGCGAGCGATGCTATTTTGGGCGCCTGTGCGAAGATGCGCATCTCGGCCGATGGAGGTAAACGGACAGAAAAGCCGGGCGCGAGCGACGACGACCAAGTCGAAGCGCGGGTTCTGCGCGCGGTGGAAGACATGTTGAATGTCATTCCGGGCGAATTGAATTTGGACGCAATCAGGAACGCGAAATCGAGCAACTTGTCTCCGCTCAACATAAATCTGATTCAAGAGATTCAAAGGTACAATCAACTGTTACGCTCGGTGCACGCATGGTTGCGTCAACTGGATCGAGGCATTCGCGGTCTCGTCGTGATGTCGCGAGATTTGGACGAACTGTACGCCGCCGTCGCGGAGAACCGAGTACCGCAACTCTTTTTACGCGCGTATCCTTCGCTCAAGTCGCTGTCGGCGTGGACGTCCGACTTGGTGACTCGCATTCGCCAGCTCAGCGATTGGTCGCGACTCGAAAGCACGCGGTATCCGTCAACGATTTGGCTCGCGGGGTTTACGTATCCGTCGTGCTTCTTGACGTCCGTCTTGCAGATGACGGCGCGCAGAAACTTACTCCCCATCGATGAACTTTCGTTTTCGTTCGAGGTGATGAACGACGCCGCGTGTGAGATGTCCCTAGAAGAGCCTCCCGCCGAGGGCGTGTACGTCCGCGGCTTGTTTCTCGAAGGCGCCGGATGGAACGCGCAAGAAAAGTGCCTGTGCGAACCGACGCCGCTCACCGAACTCGTCGTCAAGATGCCCGTGATCCACTTCAAGCCGACACATCTGAAGAAATCGAGCAAAACCGGTACGTATTATCAGTGTCCTCTGTACGTCTACGGCAAGAGAACGGGCACGCGCGAGCGACCGAGCTTCGTGTGTTACGTCGAGTTACACGCTGGCGGCGTCTCGCCCGAACACTGGATAAAACGAGGAACTGCGCTTTTATTGTCTCTCTCGAACTGAGCGTAGCTTCGTCGCGCGCGCGCGTTGTAACGAAGATATTAAAAACAAAGTCCAGACGGAGGAAGAGCTACTAAGAGAGCGCGCGTGAATGAGTGAATGCATGACGTGACGGCGCGAGTGCGCGACGACGACGCGAGTGCGCGACGACGACGACGATGCCCGGACGAACGAGTCGAGGGGTGGGAGGAAACAGACGCAAGGTGGTGGTCGACGCACCGTCGCGACGCGGACGCGACGACGACAGCGACACCGATTCCGAATCCGAGTCTGGGTCATCCACGTCCCAGGTGAGCCTGTTCGGGGCGATCGAGGATGGGGACGCGGACGCGTTCGAGCGCATCCTTCGAGAGGACGCCGCGAGCGTGACGCACGTGAATAAGAATGGATGGACGGCGGCGCATCAGGCGGCGTACAGCGGTGAACACAAGATGTTGAAACGCGTGTTGGAATTGGGCGTGGACGCGGACGCGAGGTGCGCCGACGGGTGCGTGGCGGCGCATTACGCGAGCGCGCAGGGGGAGAAGAAGTGTTTAAAGGTGCTCGCAGAGGCGGGATCGAATTTAGAGACCAAGGATGACGATCACGAGACGCCTCTGGACGTGTGCACGCAGGGGTGTAGAGAACTTCTCGCCGATCTCATCATCGAGGCGCGGGCGGCGCGGAAAAAGTGAGTCGGCGGCGGTTACAAAGCGCGTCGGCGTCTCGTCTCGTCTCCGACCCGACCCGCGAGGCTGGCGTACCCGGAACGTTCGTCGCGCGCGTCGATATCGTTCCCCGGTCGTCGCGATGACGTGTAATCGAAGAGCACCCCGTCGTCGTCCAACCTAACGCGCGCGCTCGACCGCCGTCCCGTCGCGACGTGAAGAAACTAACAACCAATCGCGTCCGAATGTAACGTAACGTAACGTAATAGCCGGTCCCGACGTCACGCCACGCGAACGAAACGCTCGACGCTCGTCACGTCCAATTCATCGTAATTTGTCTCGTTTTCGCAATTGGCGACGAAACGTCGCACGCACGTCATCCCATTCCCGTCGTCGCTCACCGTGCGCGTCGTCGTCTCGCGTCCCAACGACGACTCCGTCTTCACCTCGTGCGTGCGCGTGGACGCGTCGAACGACGCGACGCGCGTCACCTCGCCCGGTCCTTTACCGAAAATCGCACTCTTCTCGTATTTTTCCACGAACGAACCGATCGGGTACGTCAACGTTCGATCCGTCCCCGTCGACGTCGTGCGCACCGTGAACTCGCCGTCGACGCCCGACGCGCTCGAGGTCCACGTCTGTTCGTACGGCGCTCGCGAACGATCGACCGCGTCCGCGCCGACGCCGTGCGCGACGAGATACGCGACGACGTGTTGATTCTGCGTCGCGTCTCGCGTCCACGTCCCCAAGAAGGCGTCGTGCGCCCTCCTCGACGACGACGCCTCGTCATCCTTCGCCCCCGCGCCCGTCTTCGCTCTCGCACCGCGACGGCGCGAGACGACGACGACGACGCGAGACGACGACGACGACGTCACCGGTGTCGTCGTCATCGCGCGCGTCGCCACCATCGCGCGCGCGTTCGTCTCGCCGCGCGTCGTCGACCGACTCGCGTCGCGCGCATCGACGTGGTATTGCGAACGTGCCGAGACGTATGGCCTATTGGGCCGGTCGGTATTGACCGAATGTCCGAACGCGTACATCGTATGCACAAACAGTCGCGCGTACACATCCGTCAGCTCTTCGTACGATGCGCGACGCGCGATGTAACACCATTCGCGGCAGTCGGTGACGCGCGTCGAGCGGTCGGGGCGAGGATGCGACGTCGAGACGATGTGGTGCGTTACGGTGCGGTGACGACGAGCGATGTCGCGGACGTCGAGCGCGCGCGAGAGGTGGACGAAGGCGTGGATGGATGCGACGGAGGTGGAGGACGTGTCGGGACGAGGCGCGCGTGGGGCGTCGTCGGCGCGCTCGTCGCGGTCGCGTGCGTGAGCGCGATGAGGCGCGCGCGCGTCGACTGGACGACGAGGGCGAGGGAGACGGAGCGATTGGGGGTGGTGGAAGAACTCGAACTCGGAAGGAGGCATCACAGCGGCGACGTCGATATCTCATTTTGGGGACATCACACGCCGACGGTGACGTTTCGGTTGGAGACGGAGTGCATCCCGGACAGCGTGAAGGCGTTCGCGCCGGGGTTTTGGGCGCCGGGACGAACGGTTCGAAGCGCAAACATCGTCAAGCACAACTTCAATTCAGCGAGTTTTTTCGAGACCGGACACAAGGCTGTCGCGATGACTCGCAGCGTCGACGTTCCGGGACTCTTCGAGGTGACGACGACGCGAGTAAACTTTGAATACGGTTTCGAGCTCGTCAACGACCTCGGGCACAGGACGAGAGAGATCGGTCTCGCGCATAAAGTTGTGGCGACGCACATGGGTGATTGCGCACCGCACTTTGGTAAATATCGCAACCGCGTGTTGCACAGTTTCAACGAAAGTTGGGTGTACGGTACGTGCGAACATAGCTGTCCTCGCGAAGTACCGGTCACTGAGACACCGGTCGGGCCGGAGCCGTCCACGACGCCGGAACAATCGACGACGCCGGAACAATCGACGACGCCGGAACAATCGACGACGCCGGAACAATCGACGACGCCGGAACAATCGACGACGCCGGACCAATCGACGACGCCGGACCAAACGACGCCG
>Ga0181577_10001627_pt1 | contig 18001 bp, 8 predicted proteins | sample 101ome_21_FD_132468 | JGI IMG/M metagenome (GOLD analysis project Ga0181577, IMG submission 132468) | Coastal salt marsh microbial communities from the Groves Creek Marsh, Skidaway Island, Georgia - 101413BT metaG (megahit assembly) | ecosystem: Environmental > Aquatic > Marine > Intertidal zone...
CGCATTCTAATTTGCGGCGCGGCCGATTCGGCGGTGCTTGATATTGTACTTGGGGCATGCCGATCGTTGCCTAATCCCCCTGCTGTAGATATCATCGAGCGCTGTGAGACCGCCTGTAAAGTGTTGCGCTTGTACAAGGACAGACACCAGGCCAGTTTCAACATTATCAACGGGGATTTCGTTGAGAGTTCAGCGCTTTATAAAGACGCCAATTCGCCCTATCAAATGATTGTTGCGCACAATATTTTGGGTCAAATCCCTGGTGATCTTCGAAGCACTGTTTGTACCAACTGGGGCCTGATGGCCAGTGAGGGCGCTCGTTTGATGCTGGTGCAAACGCTATATCCAAACGATGATGCGTGGCTACAACCCAATGCCGAGCGCAATATTCAAACAGCCATAGACAGTGTGGCCGAAGGTTTGCGTAATCACGACATAAGCGCTGCAATGTCTAAAGAGGTTTTGGAGGTGGCAGAGCAATTCTGGCAAGGCTCACACCGGCAAGCTCCCGCACTCACACACCGCTCGGTGATAGCATTACTAGCCGGGGCAGGATTTGATTGCGAGCAGGTAGACAAAGATAATGAGGACCAAAGAGGCCCGGCATCGGCGGGTGTTGTCCGAGCCGATGATCGGTCACGCTGCTTGTTTTCGGCCGTTCGTTGCTCTTACCAGGTGAATTTATGAGCATGATAATAGCAAGACGTAAAAAGAGCGTTGGCGGGGTGTTGGCGTACTGTGGTGTGTGTTGTGCCTTATTAGTACCTTTTAGAGTAAGCGCCGTTGCTGATGCAGACGACGGCTATTTTCTACCCGAAATTATTGTGCGAGCACAATCGCAACTAAACGACACGCGCACGACAGATAAGTGGCTGGTAGATAAAGACGACCTTATAGCAATTAATGCACTTACGGTGGCCGATGCGTTGCGCTATCAGCCCGGGTTAAATATTCAATATGGCGCATCGTCTGCCGAAGCCCGTGCTTGGATACGGGGTTTTCGAGATCGCGATGTACTGGTGCTTTACGATGGCATTCCCATTGCGTCAGCATTCGAGGGGACCATAGATCTTAATGAAGTGAGCAGTGGGCCGGTAGATAGAATTCAAGTCTCCAAAACGGCGCCCTCAGTGGTCTATGGCGCAAATGGTCTTGGTGGTGTGGTGGATGTAATTCCGTTAAGACCCGACGCAACGTCAACCATTTTGCATGCCGAGGTTGGTCAGGCGAAAACGGCTATCCTTAGAGCTACGTCTGGTTTCTCATTACCCATGGCCTCCGTTGCTGTTAGCGTAGGACACGCATCAACTGATAGCACGCCTATGCCCGACACGTATTCTACGGCGAGTTATCAGACGGGATCTCGTCGTACTAATTCCGACTTCAGACGTAATGATGCTCTGGTGCGTGCCACCACAAATTTATGGGACATGGGCGAGACAGCATTTACCTACATGGGGGTGTGGGCAAGTAAGGGCCTACCCCCTAACTTGGGGCCTGATAAGCCCAAATTTGAGAGGCTCAATCGTTCAGATAGACAATCATTCATTTTTTCTCAGCAATTAGGTGACGCCGCCGCCATAAAAGGTTACTACAACACGTACGATTTTGAGCTGAGCGAGTATGAAGGCGGTGATTATGCGGTCATTGAACAGACCGACCGCGGCAGCGACAACGCGTTTGGGCTGCGGGCGTATAACACCATAAATTTTGACACTGGCGGCACCCTACTACTAGCTGCTTCTTACGGCCGAGAAAAATACACCGCAGACAACACGTTTTTAGATACAACATCGGAGTCAGTCGATACCTATAGCCTAGCCTCTGAACTGAGTGGTGTTAATGAAAGTGCCACACTAAACTGGCGGTTGGGTGTTATTGCAACGCATTTTGAGGGTAGTAACGGCACACGCGTCAGAGCGCTAAACCCACAGATAGTAGCCGAATACGCAATGTCGCCAGCGACCATGCTCCGAGCAAGCTATGCTCAGCGAACACGCTTCCCTAAGTTAAATGAATTGTATGAGCGCCGTTATGGTAATCCCTCATTAAGTGAAGTGGAGTCCAATAACGCCGAGCTCACACTAACCACCAACGTTAGCAACGCCATAAGTCTGAGTGGCTCAATTTTCTATAACCAGATTGATGGCCTCATTGAGAAGCCGGCTCGAACTTTGCCGTACGCTAACTTGGAAGACGCTGTTATCAAGGGTGCAGAGCTCGCGGGCACGTTCATACTGGCCTCGAATGCATCTGTGAGTGCTGGCGGTGCGCTAATTGAGGCTGAGGAGCAGCTAGAGGAGGGCGGCAAACGCCAAATCCGAAGCCGACCCAGGGTATCGGGCTACGTGGATGCTCGCACAAATTGGGGTAATCTTGATTTGGGTGTAAGGGCCGAGTACGTCAGCCAGCTATATGATGTAACGCGAGATGGCGTTTACACCGAACTGGATGATTTCTTGGTTGTTTCTGCGAAGGCATCTTGGCAGTTTACAGATAGCCTGCGTGTTTACGTTAATGCTGCAAACTTGCAAGACCGTTTCTATGAGCAAAAATTAGGTTTTCCCCGGGAGGGCCTCGACTTGCGTTTAGGTTTTCAATTCACCGCGCCGTGATGTGTACGGAAAATGAGCTTACGGAGTCAGCCCTAACGTGCTATGCGCACCATGCCTGTTGTTCCGCATAAAGGAGCGAAAATTCCAGTGGCTTGAGTGTGGTAGTAGATTGCGGTTTTGACCCACCAAGCAGGGCTAGAGCACTTCATTCAAATCGACAAAGCTAATGCTACTGGTTCCATAGTTGGTCACCGCCATTAATCCATCGCTCGAGATGGCTATGCCGTGCGGAAAAGAAAACAGTTTTCCGCCTATTGAAATGGCCTTGTTAGGCTTGCCACTCTGTTTAGGGGAATTTTCAGTGAGCTTTAACCCCAAAACCCGATCCTCGTACTGATCAGTAATCCATAAAATGTTTTTGTAAACGGCACCTGCGTCGGAATGTACGTTGGTCAGCTCCTCAAAGAGGGACCATGTTGTACTGCCTGCCACCATTGTATAAATACGGAGTTTTACGTCACTGTACTCGGCTCTCTGGGGTACATTCGAAACGGCAATCGCGTAGGCATTACCTGTGGCGTAGTCGAAACATACCTGTCTGCATCCCCAGGGTCGTGGCAATCGCCATACACCACCACCTCCGTCAATCTCTATGCGAGGGTCCATGCCGGTCATTAAGGCTAGCCATAGTTGGCCCTGGCTATCGTAGTTCACGCCATGGGAAAAGGTCTTGCGGTTATTCCATTGGGTGGTGAGGCGTTCAAAAACGGGTTCAGGCTCAAGCGTCAGCCTAAGCTTAGTGTAAAGCCCGTGCCAACAGTCTGATATCACCACTTCCCAACTGCCATCACCCAATGACCAAACCGCAACATCGTCGTTAAGATTGGGTAAGTCTGCAACAGCAAGCGGCGACTCACCCTTACGCACGTCGAATAGCGCAACCCGCATACCATCGCGGTGGTTCGCTACCAAGCGATATTCATCAATCCATGCGACTCCAGTGACGGTAGAATTTCGAGCACCGCGATTGGCAATATGTAGCGGAGACAGGTTTTTACGATTGGGCTCTTTCCAAATGATTGGCTTGGGGACTGGTCGTTTGGCAGCTCTATGATGCTTAATTGATGGCTGGGTAGGTAAATGGTTAAACACCATCTCAGACTGGCTCAAAGGCGTAATCCTTGAATCTACGCTGTGTGAGCCCCGTAACGGCCAGTTGGTCAGATCGTTGGCTGCGAGCTTAAGTGGCACATATTTTATGGAGCCGTTGACATATTGCTTCTGATCAACAGCCTCATTCACCTTAGCTTGCCAGCCCGGCAAAAACTTAAAGTGAGCCAGTGCCACCTGAATTTTGTCTGAGCTTAGGTGATTGCATTGGTGTGGGTTGAACATGTGGGTATCTGGGTGCACTTTGATCAGAGGTGTTTTGAACAACATTTTAGGCACGCCTAAAGCAATTTCTGTGTGGTCGGGATAGAGCTCAAGTAGGCGCTTTGCTATGCGTGCACGTACAGCGCGTTCATACGAAATTTGGTTGGGTGCATTACTGTCGGACGCCCAGTCCCAACTGAGAGAATCATAGAAGGGAGCAATATCGAAGGGGCTCATTGCCGCGTCAGCGTGATTTAAATCCTGAAGTTGCTCGGGGAAGTAATCCACCATCAACGCCCTGCAGCAATCAAGTTGCATGTTATCGAGAAGCCGTGTCCACGCCGGTATGTCGGGAACATCCTCTGGGAGTACTAGAAACTCATCAGCGTCGAGTATTAGACACCATCGGCCCATCATAAATGTTCTTGCTGCTGCACCACGCGCCATGTTCGCAAAGCGCCCCTTGTGGGGTTGCCCCATGTACTCTAATTCAACGTCATCGCCAAATTTATAGCGACACGTCATTACCGCGCAGTCTTGCTGCGTCATGAGCCATTCCTGTGTTCCGTCTGACGATTTGTCCACCAGAAAGTGGAACTCATCGATGCCCAATTGGCGATAATGGGCTAAAAAATGGGGCAGAAGATCCCTTTCATTGGCCACCATGGCAAAAACTGCAACAGCTGATGCGGGCTTTTCTATGGGTTTAATAATGTCAAACATAAATCAAGTGCCATAACGACAAGACGAGTGGTCGAGGCCGCTAGGCCTCCCGTGCGGTTATTGTAACTGTTTCCGGGTTGTTACCGCAGGCTTTCCCGTAGTCGTGCAAGTGTAGCGGTACACATTGCTTTTGAGCGCGTTTGTTTAAGCTGTTAGTCCGTGAAATTTTGGCCAATGCTCCACGCCAACTTGAAGTAGAATACATTCTCTAAAAGTTGCGACCCTAAGATCACATTGTGAAACTCTATGTAGACAAAGTACGGCTTATCGAGGGCGCGTACCGGGGTTTTTCTTTCCCCTCAGTTACCGCCACGCTTGAAGTGCAGCCTTCATTGGAAGGTGTCTGTATTGCAATAGCTGACGCGCCTATTATTGTGGAAATTCCGACCATAAACGAGCAGCTAAGTTGCGATGTGTTGAACTCAAATGATGGCCCAAATCTGCTTAAGGCCGCCATTTCCGTAGCTCAAGAGGTGCTAAGTTATTTCGATTACCCAACAGAGCGACCGGCAGCCATTCTTTCACAGGTAACGCGCCCAGGCTCTTCTGTCATGGATCTGCAAATATCTTGCTTAACGGCCAGGGCCTTTGTTGCCGCATTGAAATTTGCTTGGTTGGCTCTTGAGCGAGCGTTCGCAAAGCGGCCGCCGATCACGCTTGAGCACCCATCGGCTCGTTCCCTGGTTGCGCAGTTACGCTTCGACGCGCCGGCCGGGTTTAACAGTAAATTTATCTTGCTCGAGGCCAATAATCGCCAGATACCATGGATACGTATCTGGCGGAATATTTTTCAATTGGGTTACGGCCGTCATGCGCGCCTATTCGACAGCTCATTATCTGATGCCACTTCTAAAATTGGATCTGCGCTTGCTGGAAACAAGAGCGCTACCAGTACATTTTTAACAAACGCAGGTTTTCCAGTGGTGCCAAGCGCGGTTGTCGCCTCTGCTGAGGAAGCGCTAGAGCAAGCAAAAAAGATTGGGTTGCCCGTCGTGGTGAAGCCGGTATCTACCGAGGGAGGGGCTGGCGTGTTTGCGTTGCTGCAAGACGACGCTGAAATTATCAACGCATTTAATGCGGCTCAAAAATTATCGAAACAAGTGTTGGTAGAGCGTTTCTTCGAGGGCAAGGACTATCGCGTTCACGTGGTCAATAACGTGGTTCATGGGGTAGTTGAGAGGCAGCCGGCATCGGTGGTGGGCGACGGGAAGAGTACGATTGATCAGTTGATTAAAATAGTTAATCGCGAGCGAAAACACGCAACCGACGATCGACAGTATCTGCATGCTATTCAGGCCAATGAAGAGACACAGCGTGTATGCGCCCTGCAACGCTATGTGCTGTCAGATATTCCTCCCGTGGGGGAGTTTGTTCGGTTAAGCGCCATATGTAATGTGACAACTGGTGGCCAGCCACAAGAGCATAGCCCCGATGTTATGCATGCAGATAACAAGCAGCTCTGTATTGATGCGGCGCGCCAGTTGCGCTTAGACATTGCAGGCGTTGATTTGCTCATCCCTGACATTAGTGTGAGTTGGCGCGAGAGTGGCGCGCATATCTGCGAGATTAACCACAAACCCCAGATGTTTACATCGTTTTTTCCTGCACTTCTGGAGAGTTTTTTTACCGGCCATGGCGGAAAAATTCCAATTTCACTCGTGCTAGAGAGTGGCCCAGATATGCCAGTGAGTTCGGCGTTAGTTACTCGTCTTCAAGGTACCCATTCATCGGTATGCTGGGTGCGTAATGCCAGTCAACAGGGGACTAACACCACATCACCCCAAAGAGAGTCGGTTTTGCACAGAGCGAAGCAGGCGCTGTTGAACGTTGGTACGGACGCGCTCGTTGTTACACTGTCAGGTGATCTCAACATCAACAGTGGCTGGCCGTTTAATTATTGCGATGAATTAGTTTTGGTGCCCACTGAGGAACGTTCAATCGAACGCATTGAAGCATCGGGTTTGTATCAGGAAATCATCCGAACACTGAAGCCCGAGCGCGTAACCATAAGCGGCGGATAGCAGGTCAGGGAGCCCCATGAGTAGTGATCCAACTGTGCTAAAAACCATTAATATTATTGACCCAGGGCTTAATTCAACCCGCGGCCACCATTACGATTGGAACAAAAAATTAGCCGACTATTACTCTGGGCTTGGTTATTCGGTCGTCATTTATTGCAATAAGCAAGCAACGATCGAACTGCTAAACAGCTTTGATACCATCTTTCCAATCTTTCAAGGCTATCCGTACAGACCGGTGAATTCGACAAGTGGTGATGGCAAAGAGCGACCTCGCAGTGCGAGAATGGCCCAAGAGCTCTACTGGTTTTTGCGTATGCAGCAGATGTTTCAAGAGGAGATTAAGCAGGTTGCAGCCGCTGACTATCAGTTATTCACAACGCTCTTTGATTACCAACTTATCGCCCTCGCTAACGTCCCTATTACCGGGAATATTAGGGCGGCTATTCATTTTCCCCCGGATCAGCGAGGTAGCCTACTGGGGCCAGCCTTGTGGGCGTCAGGTTTTAAGATGGTGGCCGACGCACAACTATCCATTCGGTTTCTTGCGACCACCGCTGAGGTAGCAGAGCTCTATCGCTCTCGCTACAAACAAGACTTGCGACTTTTGCCGCATATATACAATGCCCAGCCGATTCCATCTAAGGTGCCCTCAGGCCACGTCACTGTGGGGTTTTTAGGGGAGCAACGACAAGCCAAAGGTGTTGCACTGATACCCTCGCTAGTCGATTGGTTGGTGGCTCAGGGTTGTCATGTTATCTGCCAAGACTCATCCGAGCGGCTGGCTTTAGCCAATGACATGAAAGGGGTTGAAGTACTGGGTTATGTGGACAATCTTGCTAGCCTCATCGCACGATGCGATTTGGTTGTAACTCCGTACAAACCCGACTGGTATCGGTACAACATGGCCGGTATTGTTGTAGAGGCCTTGGGCTGTGGGGTTCCTGTTATTGCGCCCGCAGGTAGCTCGCCGGGTAATCTTGTGGCCTCTCTTGGAGCAGGCGTAACCTTTAAGGCGTTTAGTGTTGAATCGGTCATTGAAGCGTTGCGCACCGGTCTTGACAACATAGATGGCTTAACGCAGAAAGCACGAGACGCCCAGTTACTTTTCTCACGAGACCATGGTGTCAGCAATTTCGCCAGCGCGTTTTTAGTAGGCTAGTGATGTTGGAAGACCTCGAAGCCATTTTTGTACTGTCGTTACCTGATGACAATGAGCGCAGGGCGCATGTTGCCGAGCATTTTGGTCTTCATGGTATTAAGCAATTCACATTTATCAACGCCCAAGGTCCCACATCAGAAGCGGTTAAAAACATTTATCGAAAGGGGCTCGTTAAGGGTTATCCGGGATGTTTTCGTTGTGGAGAGCATAGCTGTTACTGTGAAAATAATATTTTGATTCCACAGCAGGTGGCCAACTGGGTGTCTTTTATTGGCCTGTGGAAGCGTGTGGCTTCAATGAGCGGCCCCGTGTTGATTTGCGAGGACGATGTTTATTTTTATGAGGGTGCGTTTGAAACATTGCGCCTTATTAAACCAGCGCTTGCCAATATTTTGTCTAGTTCAGAGGCACTTGTGCGTTTGGGTAGATCGGGTCTACCAATCACGCCCGGTCAATTAACAAATCGCCAGGCCGTGCTTACCCAACAGCCGATCATGAGTAACGTTGCGCACATCATAACGCCCGGCTACGCACGTCGGCTGCTGTCTTCGTTGTCAACGATTGCTCATACCTCCGATGTCTGGGTGCACAGAGTGGTACCAGCCATGGGCACGGCTTACTGCGTAACCGTTACGCCCCTACTTGCTACCGACTTATCTTACAACCCTCAGTCGGCGCGTTTTGCTTCTAGAATTCATCCCAAGGGTATTACCGAGTCCGATATGGAAAAGAAAGCGCAGCACGTTAAGCGGGTAACTAGCGAGGCAGAGTATGACGCGCTAGTGGCGCAGTGGATTGCTTAGACAAAAATGCCAGTTCAGAGCGCGCGGTTGGCGGCAGAGAGAGTGTTGAGCTGACGCCACCATGCACAGACGCCAGACCACTGGCCGCATCGGGGCTGTTATTAACAGTGGTGATCTCAATCGTGGCGGTATTAACAGTGGCATTATGAATAGTGGTGCCATCAAGCCTCAGGCATTTAATAGCCTAGGGCTTCAATAGACCGCCAAGTTCGCTCGCATATACTGGTGTCATCGTAATTAAAAAACGTTTTCACACGCTGCTGGTAGTGAGGGGCAATCATATATTCATTGCGCTGTGTTTCTTTTGCCGAATTCTCAAGTGCGTCGTGTGTGTAACAGACCGGCCCAAACCCTTGCTGCTCATAATCAAACGCCATCTCAGCCACGTGCCCAGAAAAGCGGTATTCCTCTAGATCTGGCTGAAAATAAATAACCGGTACGCCTGCCAACGCAAAGTCAAAAGCCACCGAGCTGTAGTCGGTAATCAACAAGGCCGTTGTTGCAATGATGTGACGAAATGGCGTTTGTTGCTTGTCAAATAGTCGAGTGCCAAAAGCCGAAAGAAATTGGGGTATGTCGCGCAACTTTGGATGAGATAAAAATCTGACGTCGAGGCGGTCATTTTTATTCTGCTGTATTGTATCGAGCGTATCGAGCGTGTCGATCCATCTCTGTGCAAACGCGTTATAGGGTTTGGGGTTGAATTTGCGAGCCAACTCACCGCGCCAGGTGGGCATGACAAGAATACGCTGGGGTGCTCGTTGCACGTTACGCAGCAAGTCATGCCGAGGCAAGCCCGTTACCATAATTTCCTTATTTGATAGGTAGCTCGCGCTCGGTGATGTCAAGAGCGTTTTTTCTCTGGCTGTTGCCACACATTTAATATCGATTCTGTGGTGTCGAAAATAACGTGGTACACGGTGTTGGTCGATTCCGTGGCCGAGGTGAATAATAGGAACGCCAAAGGTTGAAAACACGGGCTTGGCACCACCAGACGGTGATACGGAAAGCCCACTTTCAAGGTGGGTGGAGATTAGTGCTCTGTATCCTGCTAGGTATTTGGTTTCTTGCGCATTAAAAGGCACCAGGTTAAACCCTTCCTTGGTAAGTCGTGGCCAATCGGGAGATGCTGGGTCGAGCAAAAACACCATGCGCCGCCCTGTTGCTTGGCCATGGCGATACAGGTGTTCGGCACTGTCATCGGCCTCGAGTGGGCGGTCCATTAACAGCCACGGACGTTCTTTTCGCACGACATTGGGTGATGCGCCGTTTCTCTGCCCCTGCTCTGGCACGGCACTCTCTGGCACGGCACGCTCTGATATGGGGAGTCCTGTATATTTGGCGTATTCAGTGTTCAGCGTGTTCCTGTGCAGAACCGAGTGACTGCCCGTTGAGCTAAGAATTTTCACGTCCCCTTGTTTGGGCGACGTTAACGTCACACGCAATGACGCAGCAGTATCTATATGAAACCAAGCGAGCAGCTCGTAAAAACTTGTATGTGCAAAAACTTTGTGCTCCACACTTTTGGTGAACAGTGGTTGTAGCTCGCGGCCCTCCTCAGTGAAAAATTGTAGTTTTACGTTTGTGCTTACGCACTTGTAGCTCAGGCAAAAGAGGCCCCTAACGGCGTCGAATGCAGAAACGTGGCAGGTGCGAGGAAGGGCCCGTTTGCCCGAGTAATAACCACCAACAACCAGCAGTACATCGGTAACCGCGAGAGCGGGCACGTGTTTGGTTACTAATTCTTGTACTTGCAGATGTGAAAGCGCCTCACTTGCCGCAAGGCGCTGAAACACGTTGCGCCTTAACGCAATGGCGGCCGTTGCGCCCTTAGAGGGTTCTTGGCTTGCCCGGTCCCACGAGTGCAGTTGGCTACAGATCTCCTCGCTTGCCAACCGCACGGCCAGCGCATGAAGGTTTTTTTGCTGCGCCCGAGTGAGTGTTTGTGCTTGCAGCTGTGCGTCTATGGCATTGAATTGATCGCTGTGGTCTACCACTAGAAACTCTCCGCGTTACTACCTATGCATGTGGCTGGCTATTTACATAACTGGGCCATAAAGAAATATAAAGAATACGTGCTCGGCGCTGCTATTGCTGCGACTAAAATATTGCAGCAATTACCGTGTAAAAACAGGGTGCTATGGCGTTATGTGAATTGCGTGGGGTAGCCAAATAACTCTGCCAAGCGAAGATAGTGCTTGGAGTGCGTTGCTCGGGTAGCAATTTCTGCCGGGATGGCTTTGGGTGTTAGCACCTTTATTTCGCGAAAGGCTTTGCCACGACCGCTGTCTCCGGTCATGGGAATATCGAAGATAATGCGCTCGAAGTCTGGATTGTAGGTGAGCTCTAGGTGCTGGCATACCTTGCGCATAAAGGCGTGTGGGTTGGCACAGAAATCTTCGTAGCGTAAAAAAGCGGCGCCGCGTTGCTGGTAGTGGCTCACCATGGTGTCAAAGCGCAGGCAGTAGTCATTGAGATCTTTTACTCCCTTGTCCCAACCATTGGCCTTAAGGCTCATATACGCCTCTAGGGGGTGGCGCACGGTAACGAGCGAGCACAACTCATAGTGGGGCGACAGGACATCGAGCAGTGCAGAGGCGGGCGCCACAGTGGGCTGTACGGTGTAGTCATAGTGCGTGTGGTCGCGCAAAACGAGTGTTGCGCCCGCGGCGCTGGCAAGGCTGGCGCATTCCTTAATTCGATGAATAAAAATACGATGTTTCAGTGCGCGGTTTTGACCCAGCGTGGTTTGCGCCAGAAGCAGTTGGGTGGGGTCGAAGGGGTTGAATCGGTAGTAGACAGAGTCTGGGTGGATTTCGCTGAGCACAAGGGTGTCTTTCATTGCCTGAATGGCCTTGGAAATAATTGTGCCGCCGCTGCACGCAAGATGATGAATTGTTCTGAGTTTCATGGGCTAACCGCTTGTTTGTTGGCGAAATTAGTGTAGTGATTAATACGAGGCTGTACGCGCGTGATGTGGGGTGGGACGTTGCAGTGTAGGGTAATAGCCCAAAGCCCGGCAAACGCGCGGGCCCACCAAAGCGAGCCTTGTGCCCCTGCCAGCGCCAGCGCTTCACCCGCTGAGGGTCATGCGGACAGGTAATTAGACCCCAAAAAACTCCCTTGCCAAGCGTTAGGGGGCAAAACTTATTGGCAAATCTGTAAATTTCTCTCATAAACAGTCTTGCGATGCCCGCAAAGGTGAGCTACATTTCCCGTGGGTGCGCTAGCTGTGCGCCCCGTGTGCTCGTTTTATGCGAGTGTTTGAAAGTAAAAAATGAGCGAAAACGGGGTGTCCAGCCCCAACGGACAACAAAATATCTGGCCCTTTAAAGTGGGACCTGAACGGGAGTGACTACATGTCTTTTACAGTATCTGAAGCTCAACGCGCGATCACGGAGCTTTACGTAGGTATATTCAATCGTGCGCCCGACCCAGAGGGTTTGGCATTTTGGACAGGCAAGCTTGTTGATGAGGGCGCAGACATCGACGTCGTGCGTGCAGAGTTCGTCTCAAGCCCTGAGTGGCAAAACGGTGTTGGCCAGCAAACCAACGCACAGGTGATTCAGCATCTCTATGAGAGCCTCTTTGAGCGCGAGCCCGAGCAAGAGGGTTTTGAATTCTGGCTAAACGAGCTGGAGACAGGTGTGACCACGGTAGATCAAATTGTTGCCGTGCTGATTGCCAACGCATCTGCCTATGACCAGCTCACTCTCGATAACAAGACTGATGCAGCGCTGTATTACACCACTGAGGCTGGCGCGGCTGGGGGCTTTAACGGTGAGGCAGCAGTTCAAGCGGTAGATAGCGTTGACTCAACAAGTGAGTCGTTGGAGGCGTCGAAAGCCGCCACTGACCGCAGCCTTGAAGATGACGGCTCGGTCTACACGCTTACCAGCGCAGAAGACGAGATAATCGTCGGATCGCAGTACGACGACATCATCCGTGGTAACCTTGGCTCAACTCTCAGCGGCTTTGACACCGTTGATGGGCGTCAGGGAGACGACACGCTGGAGTTGGCCGTTAATTATGACGGTATACTCGGTGTTCCTGGATTCGTTGACGTAAGAAACGTAGAGACCGTCACCTTTGACATCGTCCAGGGTGGGCTTGATGTTGAATTTGTGGGTGGTGACAACTTTGAGGGTCTCGACAACGTTAACGTCTACAGTACCGGTGGTACCGCTCAAGATATAATAATCGAAGCAGACGTTAAAAATATTAACGTCGGTGTGGTGCGCGACGAAAGCGGCAGCGTGCGTGACGCCAGTGGCAACCTTGTTGAGCGCGGTGTGCTTGAAGACACGGTTGACATCGAGATTTATGATAATACTGACGCGTATGACACGAACATTGCCGTTTCAACCGATTACAACATCAATATTAACTCTACGGGCGACCTTGGCGTTCTTGACCTTCAAGCAGACGGCGAGGGCATAGACGGCGACACCAACAGTAACGACATCCGAGTTGTTGCTAGTGGTACTATCGCGAGCGTTACGTCAGTTGCTGGTGACGACACCAACATTGAAAGTCTTGAGGGCAACATTGTCTCTGTGAACGCTACGGGCTCGCTTGAATACAGCAACTCAAATATTAGTGTTACTGCCGCGCCTGACGACCAAGATGCTTATGAGGGTAGCGAGGATGCGGGTAACATAGAGGATGTAACAGCCACTGCGTTTACTGGTTATGTCGACGTGCTTGCACTCAACGACATTGGCACTGTCGAAGCTCGTGCTGACGACGGAGTAGATGTCGTCTCTCAACGGGGTGATATTGACTCTGTTGTCGTGACAAACTTTAACGACCGGTATGGTGACGAGCAAACTGCCAACTACGTAAACATCGAAGCCGGGTATGGGGCCAGTGAGCCCGGAGCGGGCAGCATTGGTACTGTGGATGTAGAGGCTTCGGGTTATATCGATGTGTACGCAAGCGACGACATTACGTCGGTTACGGCGGACAGTGCGTATAATTTCGTCACTGTTGAGAGTCAAAACGGGGACATCGGGTCTGTAACCGCCGAAGGCGGCGCAGGCGTGACGGTTTCGGCAGCGGACGGAACTATTGGTACCGTCGACGCTACTGGCGGCAGTATATACATTGTCGCTTCAGATGACATAACCGACGTTGATGCCGTTGCCGTTGGCTGGGGTAAGGATATTCACGTCGAGTCCTTTAATGGCGATATCGCTATGGTGAACGCCGACGCATCTGACGACGTGATTGTTATCTCTGGTGGCAATGTTGGCTCTGTAGAAGCAGAAGCCGGTGGGCTGATTGAAGTAACGGCTCAGGGTGATATTACCTCTGTGGATGCCGATGGCGATCAAGTCAATCTTGTTGCTGCTGCCGGTGGAAGTATCGGTGAGGCGGTACGTGTTGATGCTGACAATGACGTGTGGGTAACCGCAAGCGACGATATCGGTGTCATTACCGGCTCGGGTAGCCAGCTTACTGTCACTGCTGGCGGTACTGTTGGCGAAGTGACTTTTGCTGTGGGTAGCGACGGCAGCGCGCTTCCTTTCGATCTTGGTCCCGCAGCGGCAACGGTTCCTGCTGGTGAAGATATCGATGTGCGCATCCTTGGCGCCGAGGCGGTTGGCGACGTATCTGTTACGTCTACCATTTCTGACGAAGGCCTTGGCTTGGTTGTAGCGTCTGTGGGTACTGTAGACAGCGTGTCTGTTGATCTGGGTGAGACTCAGACCGGCTTCACCGATGAGCAAACGGCGTATATCGATATTCACGCTCAAGCCGACACGTCTGTTGATGTAACGCTAACTGCAGACAGCGATGCCAATATTGACTTGTTTGTGGGCTCTGCCATTAGCGACACTGAAGGTACGCCTGTAACACTCAACCTGACGGTTGATGCTTTGGACAACGCCGATGGCACGCTTGACATTGACGGGTTGGCGACTTCTTCCTTCCAGTCAGGTTCAGATGAGTCGAGCGTATTGGAGACCATCAACGTCGACGGTGCAGCCAACGCTAACTTCACCCTCGATGAATTAGTAGGATCTTTGACGACGTTTAATGGCGGTGACGCGACTGGTGACTTGGGTGTGTACATGCACTTCCAGAGTGATGCTTCTCAGAACATCTCAGTGACTACTGGATCAGGTGATGACGAAGTCTATTTGATAGGGGACGCGGCGACTAGCGACAGTGGGCATGGCACTATCGAGGTATCAACAGGAGAGGGCTCTGATTTTGTAGGTGTCACCTCAGGGACAGGTGTTGAGGGCAGCGTCACTATTAATACCGGTGCCGACGACGACTTTGTCGCGGTTGGTGCGGGTAGTGATGCCGAAATCACAGTAGATGCCGGTGGCGGTGATGACCTGGTGGTACTGTTGGCTAGTGACAGTGGCAGCACCTACGTTCCCGTCAGTTACGATGTGGACGTTGGTGACGGCGACGATATTGTGGCCGCAGCTGGCACCTACGAGGACATGACGGCTAGCTCTTTCGCGCTGGGTGCTGGTACAAACGCACTGCACCTTGACTTTGCCGACGACGGCGAGTTGGAGTTCAGCGATTCCGATACAGCGGGATTCAGCCTGGACAACACCACGGGCTCTGTGCACACGCTGAACATGGATGTCGATTTCGAAATAACCAGCGATGTAACCCTCGACCTAACACACAATGGCGGTGAAGGCCGCGTGAGTGTTCTAGAGGTTGATGACATCGATCTCGATGGTGATGCTGACGATGGCGTTGACGGTGCTACATTCACTGTTGTTGGCGGCGCAGAAGATTTCACACTAAGCGCCGGAGCCGACGGTTTCCGCGGCATTGCCGATGATCAAGCGCCCGATCGCTACAGCGGTGATTTGGGTGAGACCACTGGAGAGGATCACAGGGTCGACGAAGATGCGCTCCGTTTGTCACTTGACGGCGTCGTTAACGCAACCCTCCAAGGTGACGAGGTTGGTGTCATATTAGATGCGGCAGACAACACCGCACTTAATTCCGTGACTGCACGTTCTACTAACGGTGATGAGGTTGACTTAGTCCTTACGGGCTTCACCGATTTCGGCGACGTGTTGCTAGAGAGCGCTGCCAATGCAAATGACGACGCAGACCCAGACGAGGTGGAGCTCTATGTCTTTGGTGGAGACTATGGCACGGTTACCCTTGAGGCCTCTGACGAGACCACAATTGTTAACGTACTTGGCTCCGATGGCCAAGGAGACAGCGGTCCGGGCATCGATGTAACCGACGACTACCAGGTCACCATTGACACGCTCGTTATGGATTCGTCGAGTAATTCAGATGGGGATACATGGGCTGACGGCCAGTCCCAGCTGATTGTCGACGGATCAAGCGGTGAAGACGATTGGTGGTCGGGTGCTGGCGAAGACCGTGCGAGTGCTGAGATCAGTATTGGTGCAGTCGGCGGCATTACCATGACGGGTAATTACGAGAGTAATATCCAAGTGTCTGACTTCTCTGACTCTACCATTACGTTGGGCGACATTGACCTCAACGTGTTGAGTGAGGGTGAGGATGCGGGTGAAGACTCGTTCGGCGAAGATGCTGGTATAACGGTTGATGACATCAACGACAGCACCATTTCAATCGGAATGATCGACGTCGATGCTTACTACAGCGATGAAGGCGGCAACAACTACAGCACAGCCGTAGACGTGTTGTTCACAGACATGGATAACGTCGCGCTGGATATTGATGAAATCAACGTTAGCGCTACCGGATTCTCCGACGGCGTTGAGGGTGGCTATAGCTCTACCTCAGATATTCGCTTTGCCGACATTGAGGACAGTGTTGTAACTGTGGGTGATATTACTGGGGTTGGTGAGGTTGGCGATGTTGACGTTGAGTTCGACTACAACGACAACACCACCATTTCTGGAGGTCATGTAAGTATCACGACCACTGGAAACAATCATGACGCCAGTCTATTTATCTATGACAACAATGCAACGGATGACGGTGCGGATACGGCTGTAAATCTCCTTTCTGTCAGTTTGTCCGCCACCGGTGCCAACGGCGCCGACGTGGACTTTGAAATTGAATCGAACGACGATGATTTCACGGCAGGAACGGTAGAGATTAGCGTTAATAACGTGTCGCTAACCGCCGATGATGATGTGGATTTCTTCATTAACGACAACGACAACCTAGAGACGGATCAGTTTGCGCCGGTACTCACTCCGGTTGTTGGTGTTCAAATTGATGTGTCTGACGTTACGATTGTGGCCGGTCAAGCGTCGGACGTTAGCGAGTACTGGGTAGAGTTAGAAGCCAATGGCAATGACGGTGCCAACATACAGATTGGTGACGTAACTGTGACTGGTGGAACATCTGACACGTCATATTATGCATACAATGACATTGACGATGACATAACCTCCAATAGCTGGACCAATTATGAACGTGGTGACACGGACATGACGCTCCGTGTTGGTGATAACCAAACCCATTACGTATACACCGACATATCCGGTAATGACGATACCGCCATCGAATTGGGTGACTACTCTGTGACGCTGCTGGGGTCTGATGGTGCTGAAAGTTTCTCTGCCGAAGTAGATTTCGTTGTTGACTATAACTTCGACGGCGCTGATGAAGATGGTGTTAATTCAGTGGATATCGGTGATATTACTATCGATGCAAGCGCGGCAAGTGACTCCGGTTACATCCTGATGGCGCTCGAGGAGAACTACGATGGAGGAAGCATCACGCTAGGAGATATCTCTCTCTCTGGTGGCGCTAATATGGATGCGTACCTTTGGATAACTGACAATGACGGCGTGACTGTAGAGACCGGCGACGTGAACATCAACGTCGGTGACAATGTCATCGTGACTATCGAGGATCACGACGCCTCCGGCACTGATTCTGACATCACAGTTGGCTCGGTAACAGCAACTGGCGGTAGTGTTAGCCTATGGATTACCGACAACTACGACTCCGTGATTGTTATGTCCGATGTTTCGTTAACGGCTCTGGATGGAAGTGTTGATATCGAGATTGACTCAAACGATAATTCGACTGTTGACCTTGGTAACATCACCGCTGACGCTTCTGATGACGTTGATATCTATGTGGATACCGGTGATGGGGTCGATGGTGATGGAGATATCCAAATGGGAGATATCACTGTTACGGCTGGCGACGACGCTTACATCTACCTCTGGGGTGACAACTCAGATAACGACGATTACGGTGCGCTCACAGTCGGTGATATCGATGTTACTATTGATGGGGACCCTAGTATCTCTCACGACGTTAGAATCGAAGCCCTGGGGTTGTCGTCTGACAGTGTAGGCACGATCACTGTGTCGGGTGTGTCAGACTACGTCCAAATCGACATCGTAGATAGGGACGATA